>Ga0209940_1000037_pt1 | contig 27595 bp, 24 predicted proteins | sample SalPonF2_B_D1_MG_FD_185726 | JGI IMG/M metagenome (GOLD analysis project Ga0209940, IMG submission 185726) | Salt pond soil microbial communities from South San Francisco under conditions of wetland restoration - Salt Pond MetaG SF2_B_D1_MG... ...
CCCGCCGCGGCCTCCATTTAGTTGATTTTGATTTATAAATTAAAAGAGAGGGTTAAGTATATTTGCCCTCTCTTTTTCTTTGGTTTTATGCCTTCCTAATGTTGATTATAGGTTGAATAGAGTTTTTGTGAAGTTCCTTGATCTTTGCAGCAACTGTTTTTGATCTTCCTTCTACAATACGCTCAAGCTTTCACCCGGCATGTCAAGAAATCCTATGCCGTTTCTATCTTAAAGTCAGGTTCGGCTTCTTTTTTTCATTATATCCTACCGGACAGACATCCTGTTGTCATCAGTTTTTCTATAACCTACAATTACCGGATAAAAGCAAACACGGTTTTGAATTTCTGCTGAAGATCCGTCGCATGTGGTCTCATGTGTATAATAAAGGTGATGATCAGGACGATGAAAAGCAAAGGATAATAAGAATTTACCCAGGATTTCCTGACAACCCTGTATCCTTCAAAACTTTTCGAAGGCACTGTCGGAGACGGTTGAACAATGTCCGGTGAATCTTGAGTCCTGTCTTTGATCACCGGAATGACGAGTTTTTGTGACCATCTCAAATCATTGAAGTCGACTTTTGGGTTATATAGTTTAAGGAGCCAAACCGGCATTTCAAAGATATCATTGCAAATGGTCCAGACATTGTCTCCTTTTTTGAGCTGATATAATTGTTGGGATTCGATTTCATAGAAGCTGAAAAAATCCTCCTGGATCTTTTTGTGGTATTCAAATCGCGTTTCTTCAAATTGTTCTTTTGAAATCTTATCAAGGGGAATTTTCACGTTCATGTGTAACGGCAATGTTTTGCTGTAGGGAAATCTATTCAACCTTCGAATAATTTTCGTTGGAATTTCAAGCCATTCTGCGAAATGTCCCAGGGTTTCCCCCATTTCAACCTGAATGATTCCCACGGGTTTGCCTTTTTGTATCATTTCCCGCTCAACCTCCAGGTTGCCCCCTACGAAGGCCGGATTGATTACAAACTCTGACGCCGGGGTCGTGGCCTCATATGCGGAAGATGTACGTAAGGACGTCATCCCAGGGGCTTGTGTTCTTTGTTGACGGAGTTCAGCGAATGAAAGGTGCGGTGTTTCAGACATATCCGCCACTTCACCGGACAACGGCAGTCGCAAATGTTGATTGACATAAATGACACCTTTTGAGTTGATCTTGTTGGCCAGGATCAGGTCGGATACTTTGATCCCGTGCATTTTTGCAATGTTTGTGATGTTATCGCCCGTTTTTACGCGATAAATACGACTCGATTTCTGATGATGCTTATACATGTTCCAAGGCAATTCCGTGGAGGCACCCATTCGATTTTGCACGGCATCTGACGGCAGTCGCAGTGAATATCCTTTGGGTACATACTTTTGTCCTCTAAAAACCGGGATCCGCAAAGAGGGGTTATGCTTGCGAAGGGTTGCCATGTCCACGCCGAAATATTCGCCCAGGTCTTTAATGGATGAATAACCGGCCAGCACGATTTCTCGGGTCTCAACAGGCGTGTCCCGTGTTATTTTGCCAAAGTATTTTTCATAATTGGCTGCGACTTCCCGTGCAGCCAAAAACTCCGAATAATAATTTCTTGACGCAAATCCAAAAACTTTGCTTTTGTAATGGTTAAAGATCTCTTCGTAACCGCCTTTGGTCCATGTTGCGCTTAACATCCCGGAAATTCCGTGATTGTATGCCGTAATGGCCAGCGGCCAGTTTCCGAACTTTTCATAGGAGTGTTTCAGCAACTGCGCCGCCGCTTCGGATGATCGAATGGGATCCCACCTTTCATCTATGGCATAGTCCACTGTCATAAACCGCTTGCCGGCTTCACGGACAAATTGCCAAATACCGGCAGCTCCGAATTTGCTGTAGGCTTTGAGATTAAAAGATGATTCTACATGGGGTAGATAGATAAGATCTATCGGTAATCCGTAAGAAAGAAAAATATCTTCGATTTGGTCCATAAAGGCACCGGAACGAATAATCCCATAGCGGAAGCTGTCCTTTTGACCGATTTGACATCGGATTCGGTATATCGCCTTTTGGAAAGTGGCCCGATTCGCATTCTTACCAAACAGGGATGCAACCCGCTTGGCTTCAGCATCAGACACAAAAGGATTTTGAGCCAATTTTTTTAAAATAGTTTTGTATTTACCCCTGGCTTTTTGAATCCGCTTTTCGTTGATTGTTTTTGCGCCGATTTTAAGTTCGACCACCTCGTAGATAATATTCAAATTTTGGCTGTCATGGAGAACGCCTTGGGCTGTTGAGTACTCTGAGTAAACCTTGGTCCAGAATTTAACATTCGGTTCTATGCTGGGATAAACTGGAAAAAGAGTGGTGTCACCATAAAGAGCCGAAGGAGAAAAAAAGTAGCTAAACAAGAAAAAAAGGAACATGCAGAATTTCAGGTGCATCTTTTTCATAACCATATATCTCCATTTTACCCATGCCTCAAAAAGTTCAAAACATGAGTAGCTAAAAAAGTGCAAGAATCATGCGAGGTAAAGCATTTTTTCTTCTGGAGATGAGCAAAATATCAAGATATCAATGAATTATATGATAGAAAAAATATAGAAACTATATCGGGTGACAATAATTGGCAATGATATGGCCATTATTGGGCAGGTTAAACATGTGATTAGAAGACTAAAAATGCGAGGAATCACAAAGTTTTAATTTAAGATTATCTGGAAAGACGATCCCAAAACGCTTTGCCCTGGTCCAGATCCATACCTCCACCATGACCTGAATCGTCTTTCGGCGCTTGAAAGCCCCTTAGTTTAGCAATTCGATCGTTTAAGGGCGGATGGGTTGAGAACAGGCTCATCATTTTTCGACCGGAAAGGGGATTCACGATGAACATGTGGGCTGTGGATGGATTGGCATCCATGGGACGTTTGGCGGAGTAGGCGCCCAGCTTTTCCAGTGCACTGGCCAACCCTTCGTTATTTTGAGCAAAACGTGCACCCGAAGCATCTGCCATGTATTCCCGGGATCGGGATATGGCTGTTTGTATGAGAACGGCCGCAATGGGGGCAAGGATAGACATGATAATCAGTCCAAAACCGCCCATACCTTCATTATCGTCGCTTCCACCTCCAAAAATAGCCGACCACCGGGCAATGCTCGCCAGCATCATAATGGCGCCGGCCATGGTTGCAGCAATTGAACCGATGAGGATATCCCGGTTTTTGACATGGGCCAGCTCATGCGCCAGAACGCCGGCAAGCTCATCGCGATTCATGATTTTGAGCAACCCCTCTGTTACCGCTACAACGGCATTTTCCGGGTTTCTGCCGGTTGCAAATGCATTGGGAGATTCCTGGGGGATGATGTAGACTCTGGGTGTGGGAAGACCGGCCCTGTTGGCAAGGTTCTGGACCAGGCCATAAAGTTCCGGTGCCTGGCCGGGAGTTGCTTCACGGGCCTTGTACATGCGAAGAACAATTTTGTCAGAATACCAGTAGCTGAAAAAGTTCATGCCTGCTGCGAAGAAAAACGCAATAATCAATCCCTGGCGTCCTCCCAGCAGGTGTCCGATAAACATGAAAAATACCATCATCAATGTCAGTAAAACTGTTGTTCTAATCTGATTTCCCATCGGATAACCTCATGTTGTGTTCAGGTATGTTTAGATAATGGATTATGAACAATTTTAAAAGATAAAAAATTTATACTAATAAATTAAGAAATAACATATAACATACAGTTAAAACATAATATAAATTCATTTAAATATAAAATATAATCTGCAGCATGTCAACCGTTCAACTGACATGAATTTACCAAATATAACTCTATTTTTCAAAAATTCAAGTAAAGAAAGTTGCCGGTATATGACAACCTATTTTAAAGATTGTTTCACCGAGCCCGGTCAACTTTACAGGGGGTAAGTTTTATGGTAGATTTCAATGAAATAATCGTTCGAAAGAAAAATAAGGTATTTTGACCCTGCGTTATGAGACCTTTGAAAAATATTCAATTTTGTCTAAGGTCAAGGAAGGCGAAAATTTTAACCACCCCGATGAAAAACCCATCGGGACAGGCATCCATACATTGTGTATTTTGAGGATTAAAATTTGAGCCTGACACAGGAATTGGGCAAAAAGGGGCATTTTCCAAAGGTCTCGCTATACCAGCCCCGTTTCACTCAGCGGTCTGTTCTCAAGTATCGGCCCGGCCACGTCAAAAAGACCTTTACATCATGGGCATAAAAATTATGAAAAGACGACATCGGCGGGTGACATTTTGTGCCCCGGATTATCTTAAAAAAAGGAAAAAACCATGAAAGACGTAGTCATTGTATCTGCCTGCCGGACGCCCATCGGCACCTTTGGCGGCACCCTTTGCCACAGCAATGCCGCAGAACTGGCAAGTGTATCCATGAAGGAAGCCGTTAAACGGGCTGGAATCGACCCTTCAATTATAGATGACGTACGTTATGGGTGCTGTATGGAGCCCAGCGATGCCTTAAACGTGGCCAGGGTCGGCGCTTTGTTGGCCGGGATACCGCATACCGTCCCGGCCGTTACCCTCAACCGTGTGTGTATCTCCGGCATGGAGGCCGTTATTTCGGGTATGGCAATGATCCAGGCCGGAATGGCCGATGTTGTCCTTGCCGGCGGAGTCGAACACATGTCCGGAGTACCCTACACGGTTCCCGGGGCAAGATGGGGGTGCCGTCTGCAGGACCAGATTTTTGTGGATGCCATGATCCATGCGCTTCATAGCGGGTCTCATATCATCCCCCTTGCCGACGATGGACCGCTGAATACAGCGGAACCTCCGGCCGCGCTTTTTTTGGACAAGCCCTATATTATGGGGGTTACCGCCGAATTCGTTGCGCATCATCTGGGTATCGGCAGAAAAGAGATGGATGAAGTGGCCCTGAGAAGCCACAATAATGCCGAGCGGGCAACTATGGACGGATCGTTTAAGGCCGAGATCGTACCGGTCGAAGTGCCCCGGAAAAAAAAGGAACCGCTGATTTTTGAAAAAGATGAACATTTCAGACCCGGCCTGACCCTGGACCAGCTTGAAAAGCTTCCACCGGCATTTCTTCCCGAAAACGGTACCGTAACCGTCGGAAATTCCAGTGGTATCAATGATGGTGCTTCGGGCATGGTGATCATGTCTGCAGAAAAAGCAAGGGCGTTGAAGGTCACACCCATGGCCAGAATACGGGCCGTGGGCAAGGGGGCCTGCCATCCTTCGGTCATGGGGCTTTCACCGGTTCCTGCAGTTAAGAATCTGTTTAAAAACAGCGGACTGAAGATGAACGATTTCGAGCTCATCGAAGTGAATGAAGCATTTGCTGCACAATATATCGGATGTGAGCAGGAATTGGGCTTCAAGAGAGAGATCACCAATGTCAACGGGTCGGGCATCGGTCTGGGACACCCGGTGGGATCAACCGGATGCAGAATTATGGTGACGTTATTGTATGCCATGAAGCATCGGGGCAAAAATCTGGGACTGGCCACCCTTTGCGGCGGCGGGGGTGTTTCCATGGCATGTGTCCTTGAAATGGTGTAGACGATGTTACCCGGAACTAATTACAAGCGGTTTCAAAACCTCTCATTCAATAAAATTCACTTGAAAAAGATTTATCCAAGTGACATCGAATAAGGCTTCAGCCTTCGGCTCCGCTTACAGCACGGAGGAGAGAGCAGGATTCAAGGGTGAGAAAAATGAGTTTGTGTTCATAATTCAACATATCCACGCCTTCATAAAAAAAATAAAACACCCAAAAAAACGGAATGATAAAACAAAATTTCCGAAACTAACTTTTTATAACAGGTATTTTAGATACCCGTTATGTACCGAAGAAATCTGGGTTGTTTATTTTTGATAAAGAAATTAGATTACTTTCATTATTTGGGTTAATGCCATTGATTTCGTGCTTCGAATGTGCAGATGCACAATCACTGCGAATACGCCGAAGTTCTCCAATCCCTCCAATAACGGTGTTTCTGAAGGATCCGTGGGTCCATTTTTTTTAAGCCTAATTGTAGTTTCCTTTTGTCCAGTTTATGGGGTTTCCGTTTCATTCCCACAAACCAAAGAGAATTCAGGCGAAGGCGAACAAAGAATATTTTATAAAAACAATGTAATATCCGATAACAAGAATAGATGCTCTGTATCTTGTTCAAGTTTGGCACTCTTAATATTATAATGAGAAACCAGTGGATGCAAACCTCATAAAAAACAGCGAAGATATTCTTAGAATAAGGCAAACAGCTCAAAAACTTGAAGCGGTTAAGGGTGTGATCGGTTTGTTGTTTATGGCCGCCAAAAATCATACCATGTATCCTGAAAATCATGCCATCTATCAAGAATCCCTTCAAGCTGTGGTGTCCCGCCTGGAACCTTTTTTAAAAAAATATGGTGATCTTAGACTCGATGTCGAGAAGGATCAGCTCCTCTTCGAAGATGAAACGGTCTACCAGGATGATCCCAAAAGAGATAAATTGGCGTATCCTCTTTTTCGAGACGGCATTCAGTGGATGGAGTTTCAACCAGGAATCGACCTTTGGGAAATCTCTGAACTCATAAAAATACTGAATCAGTACAGAATGTTACAGGAAGAGCCAAAGGGAGATCTTGTCACCGCCTTGTGGGAAAAGGATTTACCGCATATACAGTATGTGGCCACGGATGTCCTGTGGAAGGCTGAAACCGTTAAAGATTTTTCTTTCTTCAGCCTAACCGGAGATGAGAAGCAAGACGCAGACGGCCATGGGGTGAAAGACACGTCATCCCGGGAGACGACGGGTGTGGAGGAAACAATGGATGATGACCGGCAGGACACGGCCGGTACGTCAGAGGGAAAGGATGCCGGCGGTGACATGGCCCTTTCGGCCATGGACAGGACCATCTGGGAAATGACCCAGGAAGAGTTGCAGCGTCTTGAAGAAATGGTTGCAGAGGAAGAAACCCAATCCAGCACGGAAGACGTGCTTGACGTTTTGTGGCTGATTCTTAGCACCCAGGATGAACCCGAGGACTACGCGATTGTCCTTGACTTCATAAAAGAGGAGTTCAAGGCCACTCTCGCTCAAGGTGAATTTCAAATCGCTCTCGATTTTTTGGCAAGCTTAAAAAAGACTTACCAGTCCAGTAGAACCGAGAAGCCATGGGCCCGGCCCCTGTTGCGTCAGTTCTTTGTCGATATTGCCGACCCTCAGGTTCTCGGTGTTGTGAAAGACGTTTTGCCAAGCCTTGATAAACAGCGTGCCGATCAAGTCGGCGTTTTTCGAAAATTGTTTCTCAGTCTTCCACCTGTGTCCATCGCTGCCCTGGCCCCAATGTTGATGGAAAAACTATCCGCTTCTTTAGAGCGGCAACTCATGGAAATCATCGGATCGCTGGCAAAAAAAGATACGAAGCCCCTGGAACAGCTGCTGGATCGACCGGAGGAGGCTTTGGTTAAAAAGCTTGTTTATATTATCGGACACATCAACGACGAAAAACCCGTGCAAATCCTTATCAGGATGACGAATCATCCATCAGGACGGGTTCGGCTGGAAGCGCTGAAGGCTCTTGAGCGCCGGAATAAAAACATGATCAAGGAACTTTTTCATCTCGTAAACGACCCTGTTCTCACCATTCGGCGAATGATGTGGAGCCACCTGGAACAGTATAAGAATAAGGAAACCGGAGACTTGATTTTAGATTATCTCCAACAAAAAAAAATTCTCTACAGGGACGATCAGCAAATTTTGAGCTGTTTCAAAACTCTTGGTTGTTTCGGCACGCCGGGTTCAATTCCGTTTTTAGGGCAAACACTTCTCGGTCAAGGATGGGATTTTAGTTCCGAAAGGTCACTTCGGCGACAGGGTGCTGCCTTAGCGTTGCTCGAACTGAACGCACAAGAAGCCCGGGACATTCTCAAGAAAGCTTCGAAAAGCCTGTTGCCAAGTGTCCGGTCTGCATACCAAAAAGCCTTAAAGGATCATCAATGAACCAGGAAATCGGAAAATTAAACGAGCATTTTCTCAAGACGTTTAACAGACTGGTCTACCTGACCAAGATCCATCAAGTTAACAATCCATTGTTGATGGAATGCATCGTTATTTTCAAAAAGGTTGTCGGCCGGCTGCTGGAGGAGGATGATTATATTACCTTACAGGTGTCCCGCGGCAATATTTTTATTCAGGACGAGAAGTTGCTTTACCGACGTGAAATCGCTAAACTTGTCAACAACATACTGCAGTATTTCGAAAAGCGAGACCTTCAGGGACTTTGTTTTTATGCTGCTGTCCAGGAGGTTTCGGACAAAGAGGTTATGGATTTTGGCCGCATATTGAACGAGAGCGAGCAGCAGAAGGATCCCCTGAACTGGTTCGTCGAACAGCTGGAGAACCAGGGGATTGTCTGGGTGGAAAATATCCATGAACAAGACGCGCAGTTGACGGAACAGGACCCAGAAACCGAACCCCTGGATCAGGAACAACTCAGGAAAGTAAAAGCAAAAGAATCTTACTTTTATGCACTGAATTCCATAAAAGAAGTGGCTGAAAAAATTACTTCCCAAAAGAAGGCGGGGGTTCGTAAGGCCCTTCGTGTGATTCAGAACATGGTGGATTTCGTCATGGAGGATGAGTCGATCGTTCTGGGGATCAGTACCATCCGCGACTATGACGACTACACCTTTACCCATTCAATAAACGTTGCCATACTTTCCATGTGTCTGGGGCGTCGAATCGGGATTTCAAAGACGTCTCTACACCGGTTGGGAATATGTGGGCTCTTTCACGACCTGGGAAAACTGGATATACCGGTTGAAATCATCCGCCTGCCCAGAAAACTGAGCAAGAGCGAGTTTGATGTCGTTAAGAAACATACCATTTACAGTGTCGCCCAAATTATCAAATTACAGGCCGCCCGGGGTCTCAAATCAAAAATTCTGCTTCCTCCATTTGAACACCACATGAAGTATGACCTATCGGGATATCCACAGACCCCTCAAAAAAAACCCGTGAGTCTGTTCGGTCGGATCCTGACCATTGCAGACGTTTTTGATGCCATCACCTCACCACGGAATTATCGCTCAACGGCTTTAACACAAGATCAGGCCCTTGGCTACATGTTGGACCACTCAGGAACGGATTTCGATCCGAGTCTCCTCAAGGCGTTCATCAATATGCTTGGGGTTTATCCCATCGGCTCACTTCTTGAACTGGACACCGGTGAATTGGCTTTGGTAGTTGAAGCCGGAAAAGCAGTCGATGGGACCCGTCCCAAGGTCGTACTATTGGCCGCAGATGGACAAGGGGGCTATACAAAGGGCGGTGTGATGGATTTGGATGAACGCGATGCACAATCCGGTGTATTCCGGCGAAACATTGTTAAAAGCCTTCATCCTTCCACTCATGGGATCCAGCCCGCCGAATTCCTTCTTCAAATATGAATTTCCCGTATGATGTACCCGTTAGGAACTTCGATGATACCGCATGGCCTGCGGCCTGATTCCTACGGCATCCTCGACGTTTGCAACGTTCGGGTTGAGGATGGAGAATTTGAGATTAGGGTCAAATAAATCTGGATTTCCTTTTTTTCTTTGCTGATCCACCGAGGATGAATCCAAAGAGTAAAACCCCTGCTCCTGCAATAAATGATTGTATTCTATTCGATTTCAAAGGGTTTTTCCGGTCTTTTCTAAGGCTTTTGGCCTCCGTGTTCAATTCGGCATTTAATTTCTTCAATTTTTCTAGGTCACCGATCAGTTTTTCCGTGTTTTTTGAATGCTTGAGAAGATTTGCATACTTATTATTAAGCGCTACGAAGTCACTTTTTGCTTTTGCAGCAAATTTCTGATTTATATTCAATTCTTCTTTTAACTCTTTGATTTCTTTCTGATACATGTTCTTTGTTTTCGATAACGTATTTGAGGCAGAATTCTGATCATTTTTAAACATTTTGCTTTCTTTTTTTAACGCTGCGATTTCATTTTTCAAATTTTCGATGATCAGAGCCTTGGGTTTTTCTGAAACGATATATTGTGCCCGAACCCACCCTTCTATGCCATCTTTGGTTCTAATCTTTAAAAGATCTTCTTTCTCCTCAAGTATATCTAACGGTGCCGCCGTCTCAATATATCCTAAAACAGCAGCATCCCGGGTTTGTCCGTCTCGAACAGAAATGATGAGCCGATCAGAAACATACCGCGTTTCGGCAAAAACATAATTAAAGGAAGCTGGCACAGTGAAAGCGATAATAAAAAGAAACACCCATATGGTTTTTTCAACGACCATTCGACTCATGATAGCACCTACTTATGTCTGTTTTTCTATAAGTTGTCGCAAAGGTAACGGGTAAGTCTTGCTCTTTTTCACCATCGCCGGCAGCAGCCGTTCTCTGGCGATTTCGTCAAGGGTCAATCCCTGCCAGTTTGTCAGTTCTATATATTCATCGAAAAACGTTGATGATAGCTTTAGTTCTTTTTTGCCCTGAAATAAATCATAGCAAAGATGGCTAAGATACAGCAACGTGACATTATATCTTAGTTCTTCGGGGATGTGATGTGGTGAAGAGAACTCGGGATAGGATTGAAACTCGACGCTTTTCCACAAAACATCCGGCAGGTTCCATTCTTTGAGCAAAAGAGATCCCAACTGAGCCTGGTCCAGGACCCCAACAAGTGCTGCCAACTTTGGATTCTGATCTTTGAGCAACTGGATGACGATCTGGCCAATTTCGTGTAGCAGACCAAAAGAGGCCATTTCGGCTGGATGGCCGTGTCGTGACTCTAAAGAGAGCATAAATGCGATATGCGAGATAATTTCGGAATGAAGGTGCAGTGCCTTAAATTTTGAGGTGTTCGGCATGGTGCGGCGAATACCTTCGGCAATGACGACCTGGTATATTTGTTCAAATCCAAGAAGAACAACGGCATGGTGAATATCGGAAATTTTTTTCTGAAAACTGTAGAATGCAGAGTTGATGGTTTTCAATACAATGGCAACGAGAGCCGGGTCCCGTTTGATCTGTTCAACGAGGTCTTTGGTATAAAGTTGATTGGACAGGGTCGTTGCAAATGCAGGCAATCGCGGAACTTTCTTGATAATGGCTTTAATCATTTCAGATTGGTGAAATTCTGTTTTCAATGGGGAACGGTAATTGAAAATATCTTCTTTTAACTGCATATTCTTTTTAAGAAGGTGGTTTTCACTCTTTTTTAGCAGGCGGAGGCGTTCAGCGGATAGCTGTGCCAGACGTTTGTAAACGGTCAGCTGTGTCATGGTGTTCAGGCTGTCAATGGTGGTCTTATCCAAAGCCATGATACGGGTCGGTTCAGCAGCAATAACGGATGTCCTTCGCAACGGGTCCTTGGCAAAGGCCGTGGCGTCAATCCAGTCCCCTTTTGAAAAAACGGCAATGGTTTTTTGATGCGTTTTTGGGCCTTGAACAAACCGCATCTTTCCGTCCAAGATGACAAACAGCATTGGATCGGGATCGTATTGCTTTATAAAAATTTCATCAGCCTGCAATTTGTCGATTTTCGCTCGACTGGATAATTCGATTACTTCTTTTTCGCTGAGTTCGTTAAAAGCGACCATCTGGTCTTTTTGTTGTGTCATTATGATTGCGCCTTGTTGTTTTCAACCTGTTATAATTTACCTTGAAAAATTATTCCAGCCTGCTCCGCCTAACCGGAAACAGTAAGAATTGAGCTATAATATCACATGTTTCAGTAAATTTAAAGCAAAAGTATTGAAATTCAAACAATTTAAGCTTTTATCAATGGAAAAAAATCTACATAGTGCCCATCCACGAACCAATCTTGGACATATGAAAGTTTCCAATCCAGAAATGAGAATTTTTGTTCAAGGTCAAGGAAATCAAGGAATTGCACGGAGGCGTACTTTTGCACGCCGCACAAGCCTTTCCGCAGATTGACCCCAGAGAAATAGGCTCCGCATTTCACGGGGCAGGCGCAGATATTGGGCAAAAAGGCCATTTATGGATGGAAACTACCTAAACTGAGCGATTATTGAGTTTGCCGGATTTGAAACGCTCAGTTTCGGTTCTAAATGTTATGATTACTAAACGTATCGGGCTAAACTTTTACAGGTGTCCTGCCGATATTAATATTGTTGTGAAAAAGGCAAACCTCTCGAGAGAGTGGGACGCAAAGCCATCGGCCCGGTAATCATGGGTGGCGGGGATGCCCGACAAATGGATACGCTGAACACCAGAGATCTTTCTTTTATTGAGAGGATGGGCTTTTTCTATTTACCGGAGGTGATGAATCATGAAATTATTGTTTTATTTTGGTATTTTCAGCGTGTTTGCCCGTTATTATCCATTTTATACTTTTGTTCTGTTATGGGGGGTGGTATGGATAGTATTTGTTGCACTGTGTTGGGACATGTGTGTAGAATTGGTGCGTATCCACGCAAAACAAAAAACTGAATGACGGGTTTAAACTCGAAGTCTTCATGGTTTAACCTTCGGGCGTTTTTTAAAATTATAACTCGAGTTTCACACCTTTTTTTTAAGGTCTCATCCATATGCTACATCTTTTTGCGCCTTTATTCTGTTTAATTATTGCATCCATATGATTTTCGTCTAACAAATTTTCCTGGCAACTGTTCTGTGCCGGCGCTGCTGAAAATTAAAACTGCGAAACTTACATCGTAACAAGATATTATTGGGGGTTATATACTTAAATTGTTGACAAGGAGTACAAAATGACGACACCTTCAAGAAGGATTCTTTTTGTGGATGATGAGGAAATTCAGAGAGATACGATAAAAAAGATGCTAATCATGCTGGGATACGACGTTCAACTTGCCAAAGATGCCAATGAGGCTTTAGAAATATCACGGAAAGAAAAATTTTCGCTGATTATAACAGATTTGATGATGCCGGAGATCGGCGGCGACCAATTGTGTCAACAGATTAGAGAAATTAATGAAACGGCTGTTATATATGCTTTTTCCGGCTATCTTTCAGAACTAGACTCGGATCAGCTTAAAGATGTCGGGTTTGATGGTCATCTTTGCAAGCCGGTTAAAATCGAAGTGTTAAAACATGCCATTGAAGGGGCATTTGAGAAAAATGTTCAGCGGCAGGGCAGGGCTGCCGACACCCCGTAGTAATTATTAGAACCTATCTCAAATTTCACACCCTTAATTAATCCGAATATCCAGAACTTCCCTATTAGGAGGTGTTCATGAATGTTATCCATCCCATCCGTTACTCTCTTCGTTTGGAACCCGACCTTGTTCATTTTCGATTTTCCGGACAGGTTGATATCGAATTTCAATCCCTGCAACCGGTGGAACAGGTGGTGTTGAACGTCCTGGAACTGGCAGTCTGGAGTTGTAAACTTCAGATAGATGACAAAACAATCCCATGTACCTTTCAGATAAATCCGGAAAAAGAGGAACTTAAGATCGACCTTCCCGAAACCATGTCCGGCACGTTCTTTTTGACCATCGATTATCAGGGGTGGATCAACGATAAGATGGCCGGGTTTTATCGCAGCACATTTGAAACCAACGGCCAGAAACGATACATTGCGGTCACCCAGTTTCAGGAAAGCGACGCACGCCGGGCCTTTCCCTGCATGGACCATCCGTCTCAAAAAGCGGTCTTTGACATTAAAATGATTGTGGACGACGACCTTGTGGCCCTGTCCAATGGACCGGCAGTGGAAGAAAAACCGCTGACCGGCGGGAAAAAGCAGGTTCGGTTTCAAACCACGCCGCCAATGTCAACCTATCTTCTGTTTTTCGGCGTGGGCGAGTTTCACTTGAAAGAGCATGAAACCGATTCACGGGTGAGGTCCGTGACCTTGCCGGGTCGAATTCCCTACGGTGGATTCGGGCTGGAATTCGGCCGCAAGGCTCTCGAGTTTTGTGAAACCTATTATCAAATACCCTACGCACTGTCCAAGATGGACTTGATTGCCGTCCCGGATTTTGCATTCGGGGCCATGGAGAACTGGGGCGCCATCACCTTCAGAGAAAACCTGATCCTTCACTATCCGGAAGTGACCTCCAAGTCCGGTGAAATGAGTATCTGCAATGTCATTGCCCACGAAATCGCCCACCAGTGGTTCGGCAACCTGGTGACGCCTTCCGACTGGAAATACCTCTGGCTGAACGAGAGTTTTGCCACCTATTTTGCTTACGGTGTTGTGGACCACTACCACCCAAAATGGCAGGTCTGGGATCAGTTTTTGCTGGGACAAACCGCTCCGGCTATGGGACGCGACGGCCTGAACGATACTTGTGCCATCGAAATCCCGGGCGGCGAACACGTGGTCATCAACACCAGCACCGCGCCGATCATTTACAGCAAAGGGAGCAGTATTTTACGTGTGGTTCAGGGATACATCGGTAAAGACGATTTGAGGAAAGGATTGCAGCACTACCTGAAGACATTCGAATATGCCAATGCCGCCAGTCACGATCTCTGGGAAGCCCTGGAAAAGATATCCGGAAAGCCGGTTACTCCTCTGATGAAGAGCTGGATCGAACAACCCGGGCATCCCCTGGTTCAGGCCCAACGAAACGGGCGCGACCTCACGTTGACCCAAAAGCGGTTCACCTATCTTGATAACATGTCCAATCAAACCTGGCAAATACCGGTGACCCTCACCGTCTATGACGAAACCGGCGATTCGAGGACGATCTCAATCCTTCTGAAAGAAACATCAACCCGGATCGATCTGGGAGCGGCGTGGGTTGCTTACAAGGTCAACACCGATCAGACCGGATTTTACAGGGTGGCTTACCGGACGCCGGAGGATCTGGCAGCCATCGGCGTCCGGGTAGCGGGTAAAAATCTTTCTCCTGAAGATAGATGGGGCCTTCAAAACGACCTTTTTGCCCAGGTTCAGTGCGGTGCAGCCTCCATTGACGATTATCTGGAATTTTTAAACAACTACCTCGACGAAGACGCCTATCTCCCTTTGAGCAGCATGGCGGACAACCTGTTCCAGGCCTACCTGGTTTTTGACGGACCCCGAAAGGAAGCGATTCGCTCTTTTGGAAGATCGATGCTTGAAAAGATCCTGTCGGCCATCGGGTATCTCCCGGTAACCGATGAAACCCTCACCACTTCTTTGCTCAGGGATCATATTCTCTGGCATGCCGTGGTTTACGGGTCAAGCCCGGCTGCTGTGTTTGCCGCCGATCAGTTCGAGGCATTGCGTCAGGGAAAGGCCATCCATCCGGACATTTTAAAGAGCGTGCTCATGGCCGGCGCTCTGGCGGGAGGGAGGGATACCCTGGAATGGCTCATCCGCCGGTTTGAATCCTGCGACAGTGAACACGAGCGGATTCAGGTCATCGCGGCTCTGGGATGTTTCCGGGACCTTGGCCTGATCCACAAAGCGTTAGCGTACTCCCTGGAAAAGGTTCCAGGGAGAAACCGGTTCATTCCCATGACGGTGGCGGCTGCTAACCCGTATGCCACGGGCGACATGTGGCAGTGGTTTACGGATCATGTCGATTCACTGGAAACCCTGCACCCCCTGCTGTACGAGCGGGTCATCGCAGGGATCGTTCCGGTGTCCGGTCTGTCAAACCCCGAAGACGTCAACACCTTTTTCAGCCAATATCTCGACCAAAAGCCTCACCTCGAAGCGGTGGTGCGGATGAGCCTGGAACGACTGGAAATCAATCACAGGATGCGAAGTTCGTCTTAGTTGCACCTAAATTGAGCGATTGTCGAGGCTTGCCCGCCCTCCAGAGGCGGATAAACCTCACCGCCCCGCAAGCGGCATCTTCGACTGGCGGGGCTGTCGGATTTGAAACACTCAGTTTTGGTTGCACGCACTTTGCGAGGGCCCGCAACAGGATTGCCGGGAGTCATCGACGTCACCCACAACGTCGCTGATGGCCTGTTTCAGAAACGTGGATGCGCCGTTTTTTACCTTTCCGGCAATCTCGACGATCTCCTTTATTTCTTCATCATTCATTTTGATTTCTTTTGCTTTGGAATACAAATGATCAAAGCAGGGAATGCAATTGACACCGATGGCTGCACCCAGTGCGACCATAACCTCTGTTTTTTTGTCCATGATATTTATCCTCCTTGGATGTTTTTATTATAAGACGAATTTGTTGGTAGAAAAGTTACAAAAATTGGCCCCTTTTCTCCAAGTTGGTTGGAGAAGAGGGGCCAAGGGTTCAAGAATTCAAGGGTTTGATGGCGCTAATCGAAGCCGAAACAATATGGTCTTCGATTCCGTATCCGGGAAACCATTGTTCGATAAATTCCCGACTTTGCCCCAGGGACTCGATTCGGACATCTATAAATCCGGCCTTAAAAAGCATCTGTTCCACATCTTCGATACACTCGGCGCCACCCACACAGCCGGTAACCAGCGAGAGGTTGTGACGAATTTGCGGGGGCAGGGGTTTTGTGGCGACAATGTCAGATATGGCCAGGCGTCCTCCGGGTTTAAGGACTCGAAAGGCCTCCTTAAATACCGCCGATTTTTCAGGAGAAAGGTTTATGACGCAGTTTGACATGATGACATCGATGCTGTTGCCGGCCACCGGCAAATGTTCAATTTCACCCAGCCTGAATTCCACGTTTGAAATGTTTTTGGTTTCTGCATGTTGTCGTGCCTTTTCGACCATTTCCGGGGTCATGTCTACACCGATGACACGACCGGAACTCCCGACGTTTTTCGCGGCCAAAAAACAATCGAAGCCTGCGCCGCTGCCCAGATCCAGTACCGTTTCTCCGGATTTCAGCCCTGCAATCGCCCGGGGGTTTCCACATCCAAGGCCGAGATTGGCCCCTTCAGGAGAAGACTGGATGTCGTCATCTGAATACCCGAGCGCCCGGCTCACGGTTTCAGGAAACATGTTGTTGTCGTTGTTGATGGTTGAAGGCGTGTTGCAGCCGCAACCCACGGTTTTTTGTCGGACAATACCGGCATAGCGTTTGCGAACCGCTTGTCGAATACGGTTTTGGTGTTCATTTTTCATACGGCACCTCCATTGTTAGATAGTTCGAAAACAGTCGAATAATATGGGCAAAAAATTTTAAGATTAAAAGGCAAAAAAATTTCTGAGTGCATTTACCAGTTCAGGGTCCACCCAGCACAGGATTTTTTGACCGTCCCTGCGGGTGCGGATAAGTCCAACGCGACGCAATTCCTTGATATGATGCGAGACAGTGGATTTTACAATGTCCAATTCCCGTCCCAGATCACCGACGCACGCAGTATCGTCACTGTCTAACACGCTGACCGTTCCCGGGATACAGCAGGATGCCAGAAGGGTGAAGATTTTCAAGCGATTCGGGTTGGACAGGGCTTTAAAAATCTCTGCAAATTCTTCGGTTTTCATTGTTTTATTATTCGACATATATCGAACTATAAGGCCATGGCCTTAATCTGTCAAGCATTTTTTTATAAAAAGCCATATAATGTGGATTGAAATTATGAATGATCATACGTATGATATAAAAATATAAACTCAAGTTAGGAAAACGATCATGATAAAAAAGATCATATCAGGGGGCCAGGTCGGTGCCGGTCAGGGTGCACTGGATGTGGCCATAAAATACGGCATCCCACATGGCGGTTGGATTCAAAAAGGGCGTAAAACCCAGAGCGGAATACTAGCGCCCAAATATCATTTGAAGGAGATGTCAACAGCCAGTTTCAAAAATCGTATCGAGCAGAATGTCATCGATTCCCATGGATCGGTTATCATTACACATGGACCACTCACAGGAGGTGCGGATTACTGCCTTAAAATGGCCCAAAAGCATGGTCGACCATGTTTGCATATCGATTTAAACACGGTATCGGAATTTACGGCCGCATCCAGGCTCAACGCATGGATAAAAGAGAATGACATCGAAGTTTTGAATGTCAGCGGTTCGAGGACCAGTGAAGATTCCAGCATATATAAAGACACCATGGACATTATCGAGTCGGCCGTGGTTCTGGGACTTGTAAAGACACATTCCGCCGGACAGTGGTTGGATCGGAAAAAAGACGATACGCCTGAAGAACCGCTGCCGGCGCCGGCATCGGTGGATGAAGCCGTGGGTCAGCTCATCGTCGATATGCCGTTAAAAGTCCGGGTAAGCATCGCCAATATGGAAAAGGAAGACCTGGAATCTCTCAATTCGACCCTGGGTGTTTCTATCCAAAATCGAATTTTAATAAAGGATGTTGACGGAAAGCTTTTTGCGTCGTGCCTTTCGGTTTCAGGTAAAGACAAACTCGACGGGGGTGGTGCGGCTTTTGTCATCATCGAAAAGCTGTGGGAAAAATTACAAAAGACGCATCGGATGAGAATTATCTAACCCTAATTGAACGAAAGCCGATGATACCCCATCTTCGTCGTTGTCAAGGGTTCGCAGTAGTTCACTACGGCTTCACCCTTTCCGCCTTGAATCTGGAGCATCCTCGACTATCGTTCAATCAGGGTTTAACTTAAACTGAGCGTTTCGAAATTAATATCAATGCTCGGCGTGTTATTCATGCAAGATTCAGGTTAAACCAATTTGAGGTGCCTGGCCTGTTCGTAGAGCTGTCTGGCCAGCCGAACAGTGGCCTGATCCACCATACGCCCTTCAACCGCCACGGCCCCCAGTCCCTTTTCTTGGGCTTCTTCGTGGGCGGCCAATACTTTTATGGCCCTGTCGACATCTTCTTTTGACGGAGAAAATACCTGGTTGATGATGTCGATCTGGTCCGGATGAATGGCCCACTTCCCATCGTATCCAAGGGCACAGGCCAGGGCGGCACTGCGCTGCAATCCTTCAGGGTCCTTGAAATTTCCGTAAGGCGCATCGATGGCCAAAAGTCCGTGAGCCTTGGCCGCCATGACGATTCGGCTCATTTCAAAATTCCACCGGTGACCGGGATAAATTTCTTCTTCTTTTTCACCGTGCCCTGAAATTGACACCAGCCGGGCGCCGATGGAGGCCGAATAATCCACAATGCCGAACACCATGGTGATCAACCGGTCACTGGCGTTGGCGATCTGAGACACCTGTTCAAGACCTTCGGCACTTTCGATGATGGCCTCGATATTGACACGATTCGAGAGTCCCTTTGCCGCTTCAATTCCGTCCAGCATTCTACAGACAAAATGGATGTCTCCGGGATGGTCAACCTTTGGCACCACCACGGCCTCGATGCGCGGACCGGCAGATTCTACCACCTCGAGAAGATCCCGGTAACCGAATGGGGTGTCCAGTCCGTTGATTCGAACGGTGAGGGTGGTGGCCTGCCAGTCTATAGCATGGATGGATTGAATGACCTGGGCGCGGGCCGATTCTTTGGCCTCCACGGGAACGCTGTCTTCCAGGTCGAGCATAATCACATCGACATTTCGTCGAGACGCTTTGACATGCATCTTTTCAATGTGGCCGGGAACGGAAAGTGTTGATCGCCTGGGTTTCATGATGTTGTCTCCTGTGGCCCTGAAAGATTGATCTGAAGATTCGATGATCGATTAAGGTAATATGTTCACCGAAACCTGGCAAGCCCTGTTCCCCGCTATGTTTCAAATTCGAGTCTGGTCACCGATATAATCAGCGGCAATTCAAGCAACTGATCAACAACGGCATCGGAAATGCGGACAACGGTTTTGAGGTAGATAATGTTCATCTTTCCGGTTTCTTCCCGCCCCAGATGCATCTGCTCGATGCTGATTTTTTTACTCCCCAGAAGTGTCGAGAAACTTCCGATGGCACCCGGCTTGTCAAGGGTGTATATCAGCGCCAGATGACCTTCCGGAATAAGTTCGAGCCGAAAATTGTTAATCTTTACGATCCTCATTTTATCCTTTCCGAAGAGGGTTCCGGAAACGGTGTTCGTCACTTTCGGCGTCGAAACGCGGACGGTAATCAGGTTGATATATTCTTCGGAGGTATCACTGACGATCTCTTTGATTTTTATCCCTCTGTCCTTTGCAAGGACCTGGGCGTTAACGAAATTGACATCATCCTTCACCACGGGCGCCAGCAGGCCTCTCAACACCGCTGTTGTAACCGGTGACAGGTCGAGTTCCTTGAAGTCTCCGGCATATTCAATGGAAACTTTTTCAATGGGTCCCCGGATAAGCTGGGTCTGAAGGCTGCCGATATGATCCGCCAGGGTCAGTAACGGTCTCAGTTTTTTAAGAAGATCACCGGTAACCGATGGAACATTAACGGCGTTCATAATCGTGCCGTATTTGAGATATTCAATGATCTGACCGGCCACATCCACGGCCACTTTTGTCTGGGCTTCCTGGGTGGAAGCACCGAGATGGGGAGTACAAATCAGGTGTTCATGTTCAATCAAGGGGCATATGCCGGGAGGTTCACTCTCAAAGACATCCAGTGCAGCGCCGGCCACTTTTCCTGACACCAGGGCATCATGAAGGGCGTCTTCTTCGACGATCCCTCCCCGGGCGCAGTTGATGATCATGACCCCGTCTTTCATCTGCTCGAAGGCGTCCTTGTTCAGCAGTCCGATGGTTTCTTTGAACTTGGGGACATGCACCGTAATGTAATCGGACCTGCGGTACAATTCTTCCAGGGAAACACATTCAAAGCCGGCTTTTTCAATCTGATCGGGCGTAACAAAAGGATCGTAAACTATCACCTTCATCTTCAGGCCACGGGCAAGATCGGCGACAATGGATCCGATTTTTCCATATCCGATAACGCCGAGGAATTTATTGTATATTTCTCTTCCCTGCAGTTTTTTCTTGTCCCAGCGTCCGGCCTTCAACGATGCGGTTCCTTCGGGCACATTGCGTGAAAGCGCCATCAACATGCCAATGGCGTGCTCGGCGGTTGTAATCACGTTGCCTCCCGGCGTATTCATTACAATGATTCCGCGCTTGGTTGCTGCCGGAATATCCACATTGTCAAGACCGATTCCTGCGCGACCCACCACCTTAAGACGCGTTGCGGCATCCAAAAGATCTTCGGTTACTTTTGTGGCACTCCGGATAACAAGGCCGTCATATTCCTGGATAATGCTTTTGAGCGCCTCGGGGGCCAGTCCAGTGTTGACATCCACTTCAATCCCTTCTTCTTCCTGAAACATCCGGATACCGGCTTCTCCCAGATTGTCGCTGACCAGCACTTTCATGATATGTTCTCCTCATTTGGATTGATGTTCAAATTTGACCTCAATTGAAGTATAAGGTACTCAGAGCCTTTTGATTTACAGGGAAAGCTGCCAATCCGGGAAAAGTTCATCCCATTCTTTATAAATCCTGCCAGGGTCCCGGCGGATATCAAGACGATTGGATTTTTCGAAAGCCGCCGTTGCTTTGTTAAATTCAACCTCGGTAATGTTGCCCTGTTCGAACAGTATCTCCGCCGGCTCAAAAGTTTCCTCTGCTTCACGGGGAATCACCCTGACAAGGCCATGGTAAAAGGCCTGCAAGATTGAAGCCCTGAGTATTTCCGCAACTTCTCCTCTTTTTTGTCCGGGATTGACCGTGGCATTTTTACTGAGGTAGCACACCCGAGAGCCGTCTGATATCAGTCGCTGTTTTTCTTCATCCCAGCTAATGTTGGATGGGACAATGAGAATACCCCGTTTTCCAAGGCTCTTGAAATTGATGAGCACGGGTTCATACTTTGTATACGAATCCGGGTATCCTTTCTGACCGTGCGGCCCTCCGGGTCCGGTAACCAGCGCGAGGCAGATAGAGATTTGATCCTTGCGCACATCAGGTACTATGGAATCGAGTTTGCCGTCTATTGCGGCAACGATGAGTTGGCCCAGATTTTTAAGCCGGCGTGCCACAACCTGCATCTCGGGCTCACCTGCTCGAATATTCATTTCGTAGACCAGTATACCCACCGGTTTTCCGGTCTCGGGATCGATGGATACGCGGCAGCCGGGGTAGAGAATACATGGCCGGAGAATACCCCCTTTCTTCATCTCCTCTACAAAAGGTTGAATGACTTTTTCTCCAACCAATTCTATGAGTTCGGGTGTTTCGGCGGGGTGCATGCCGATGGCTCCCATGCCCCCTGTAACCGGGTTGGTCTGGCTCGGGGGCCCTTCAAAGCGAAGGGGATAATCCATGGCCGTGGGAAGAATGCAAAAGTTGCCCTTTTTGTCGATCAGGGCGGTAAAGCTGATCTCGATTTCGGATTTCCAGGCCTCGATCAACAGCGGCCATTTATTGTCTCCGTGCCGTGCCTTGTAGTTATCACTGTAGTCCTTTAGCAGTATATTTCGCACATCGAGGATGTCTTCAAGCCGGAAAACAGGTCGGGAGCCTTTACCGCCGGCGCTGTAAGGGTATTTGAAAACCGCGCCACCGTGATTGCGGATGAACAACGTGACAATGCGCTTAATTTCCTGCAGGTTTTTCGCATCCGCCACCTCGAACGGTGCAACAGGCACACCGGCTCTTTTCATCCAGGTCTTCGCCTTTACTTTATCCCCTTCAATAAAAGCCGCTTCTTTTGTCAGGCCGATGACCCGGTCACCATACCCGGCATCGATGAGTTCATTGACGATGCCCTCATAAATGAGATCTTCAGGCATAATGACAACATAGTCAATTTCCTTTTTCTCAAACGCCGTTATAATGGCAGACTTGTAATCTTCTAGTGACTTTCCCGGGACTGGGAATATTTTCAAGGCCCACTTTTTCTTTCCCCTGACGGCATCCATTACCGGACCCATACCCGTCATGCCTTTGATTATGGCGCCAATAAACTGGTCTTGTTCAACTGTCGATACAGTATACGCACACATACAGGTTCTACCATCTGGTCCAACAAAGCCGATCGTCTTTTTTGCCATAGTATTTTCCTTTTTTTGATAAAACTCTTTCCATTCTGCCACTAAGGGACCAAGGCACGAAGAAAGAATAATAAAAATATCCTTTGTGCCTGCCCGCCATCGGCTTCGCCTTAGGCGAGGCGGGCGGGTCTTAGTGCCTTTGTGGCAAATATTTTTGGTTCCGGCTTGTCCGGATTAGGGTATTACATATTCACAAGTTTAATGCTTTTGTCAATGCTTGATATGGTATGATGTATCGTATTTTTTGGCATTCTTGTTAACTCAAGTTTCGTACCGATCATTGCTGAAAATAATGGGTGTAAAACTTGAGATATTAACTTTATGTTGAATTTGCGGATAAAATGAAATATTTGTGGACAAATAAAAAATCCAGGGGACTTTGGACCCCGGTTAAATACGTTTCACAATGGAACGGTTAGAATTAAGATTTTGATATTAAACTCTGATACTTAGCCCCTGAATCCGTCCGATACGGACAAGCCCGCCACACTGTATAGGCGGACAAGCCCTGAACAACCGTGGAGGTAATCTATATGCTGCCATTCGAAGACGCCATCGAGAAAATAAACGAAATGCTAAAACAGGATCCTGAAAACGCCGACATGTGGTGCAGCCTGGGGGTGGCCCTGATCGAGCTAAAAAAGTACGATGAAGCTGCAGAAAAATTTGAAAAAGCCGCGGAACTCCGTCCTCAGCATCCATCAGCCTGGTACGGCTGGGGCATTGCACTAAAGGCCTTGGGACAAGAGAAGGCGGCCGCCGAGAAAATCAAAACCGCCATGGAAATGGACCAAGACAGCGACAAAGATCCATCCGAACCAGAAAAATAGGGTCATTAAACCTTAACGTTGCATAAAAAACAAGGCTGGTGTTACTTAAGAGCACAGCAAGTTGAATCTAAAAATTATCGAAAAATCAATTTGTTGTTTACTCTTCCCGCATCGGCGGCATGATACTGCATCTCTCCGCTATTCACGGGATCTTCGATCTGCGTTGTCAAGGGGTTGCGGTAGACGACGACAGCTTCACCTTCGACTTTTGCAACATTAGGGTAAACCGGGTCAACAATTTTCTCTTGACCGTTCCGGGCCAATTGTGTATTCAATTTATTTAATTAAACCGGATAGTTCAGATTGGTGAGGATTCTCGTTTTCAAAAGGGCAGAACTTTCAATTCCGCTGATCTTACATTGCTGCATCTGCAGCGTAAGCTGCCCTGAACAAAGGAGGCAGGAAATGTCTGAAGGTAAGCTTGACAAACGATTTGGCGCTGTGGCCATAGACAAGGGGTTCATTACTCTCGAAAATCTTATTGAGGCAATGAAGATTCAGATCCTCGAAAATTTACAAGGTATCGACCACCGTCTCATCGGCCAAATTTTATGGGAAGAAGGCTATATAAAAACCGAACAGATTGATGAGGTGCTCAAATCTATGGGTATTTAAAAGAGTAAAATCCCTTTTGCATCTTTCTATTTGTTGCGGTTTCAGCGTTTTACCGGTGTTATTTCAGCCTGCTACACTGTATTGGCGTTGCTGAGAATAAAGGATGTGGAACCTGAGTAAAGAACAAAAGATTTAACCTTGGCACCTGAACCCCGAACCCTGCCTGTCCCGGCGGACAGTTTGACGGGTAACCCCGAACCAACCTATTCACCCTTTAACAGGCTGTTGCCCAATCGAAATGCTCTCCGATCATGAACATGAACAAACAGATATCCAACATTTTATTTGTGTGCATTGGCAATATTTGCCGTAGTCCTTTTGCCCAGGGGCTTTTTACAAAGCTGGTGCGTCAAGAAGGGCATATAGGCTTTCATGCAGAATCTGCGGGACTGCTTGCTCTTCCGGGAAATTCAGCCACTTTCCTTGCACAAAAAGTTGCTGCCGAGCACGGTGTCGACCTGGCCGGACATAAGGCAAAACGTTTATCTCAAGAACTGGTGGACCGGTCCGAGCTGATTTTGGTAATGGAAAAATCCCACAAGGATGAACTTCTCGCTGACTTTTCCGAAGCGACAGACAAGACGTTTTTAATACGTCGCTTTGCCCGCTTGGGCTCACGAAGCAGGGGTGTTGCCGATCCATACGGGCTCCAATATGACACATACCGCTTTTGTTATCTCGATATTGAAGATGCTGTTTTAGGACTTGTGGATTTTTTGATAAAAAAACCAAAAAATGTTTAAAAATCTTGCATAAACATCAGAGCAATTCAGTTATTCCAGATGAAGCCTACCGCAATCAACCCATCGCCGGCGCGCTATTCATACTGGGCGCTTCGTTTATGTTCGCCATGTTGGGGACACTGGTGAAAGTGGTTTCTACGTCGCTTAACAACGAAATGGTCGTTTTTTTTCGAAACGTCTGCGCCCTAATATTTATCCTGCCATGGCTGGCTCACAGCCGACCGTCCGGCGGCATCAAGACAACCTGTCTTCGACTCCATTTGCTGCGAAGCGTGGCAGGTTTGGGAGCGATGTATTGTTTTTTCTATGCCATCGCTCATCTGCGACTCTCCGAAGCCTTCTTGCTTGCTTCCACATCTCCGCTTTTTATTCCACTGATTGCATATGTGTGGATGCGCGAAGAGGTAACATACAGCGCCAAGGGGGCCATCATTGCAGGATTTATCGGTATTGTTCTGATTCTAAAGCCCGGGTTTGGAATATTTCGACCGGCGATGCTCGTGGCTTTGGCGACGGGTGTTCTGGTTGCTCTGGCAATGGTAACCATTCGCCGTATGTCTTTTTCGGAACCGGCGATGCGGATCGTATTTTATTTCACGATTTTTTCAACAGTGATTTCGGCGGGTCCTTTGTTCTGGTCGTGGCAGTCGCCCAAGCCCGAGATATGGTGGTTGCTCATTCTCATCGGATTGCTGGCCGCTGTGGGACAATTTTTCCTGACCAAGGGATACAGCATGGCCCCGGCGGCCCAGGTGGGCCCGTTAAGCTATGGAAATGTCGTATTCGCGACCATCATTGGATGGATATGCTGGGGAGAAACAATGGATCTTTTGACATGGGCCGGGGCTTTTTTGGTCTGCATGGCCGGCATTATCACCACCCGACGAACCGAAGCACACGTGCTTGTGGACGCAGCCGTCGGAAAAACACCTGACCCCTGAGTCAGAAGGTAAGAAAGCAGAAATTAGGAAATAGGAATCAGAAGAGAGGAAAGAGTAAAGGGCGGGGGTAAGAGGTCAGGGGTCAGAAACAGAAGAAAAGGGGAAAGGATAAAGAGGAAAGAGAAAAGAGGGCATGATAATAAGTGAGCTAAAGTGACTAAAATGAGCTAAAGTGCCTAAAGTTTAAAAAGCCTTAAGCAACAGAGAGCATGAACGACCGCTTCGCTTGAAAGAGAGACAAGGGAAGAGACGGAAAAGCAGAAGGTTAATTGTTGGTCAAATCGTCGAATCGCCCCGGTGAAATCCCCTTCGGGGTCTGCGTAGCAGAATTTCACAGGGCAAGTTAATTAGTCGATTGGGGAATTAAGGAATCAGAACTTTTTACTGTTTGCTTATTGCTTGGTACTGAACCCTGAACCCCTGAACCCGCCACACTGCATAGGCGGGCAAGCCTTTGAACGCTGAACGCTGAACCCTGAATCCGCCCGAGGCGGACAAGCCCAGAACGCTGAACCTTTGAACCCAGAACCCAGAACGCTGAACCTATAACTCATATGGCGAATGACGTGACAAGAGAAAATCAGATGTTAGACTTTACGGCCATGGCGATGTTGGTGGTATTGTGTGTCAGTTGGGGGTTGCAGCAGGTGGCCATCAAGGTGGCCATCAGCGGTGTTCCGCCGCTGCTGCAATCGGGTATCCGGTCGGTGGGCGCCACGATCTTCATCTGGATCTGGATGACACTGCGCCGGGAGCCTTTGCTGGAGAAGGACGGCACCTTGTGGTGGGGAATCGCGGCAGGTCTTCTCTTTGCCGCGGAGTTCATTCTGATCTACTGGGGTTTGGAATATACCAATGCGTCCCGTGCGGTCATCTTCCTCTATATGTCGCCGTTTGTGGTGGCCCTGGGGGCCCAGCTCTTTATTCCCGGCGAACACCTCCGGATGATTCAAGTCCTTGGTTTGTGCTGTGCCTTTGCGGGTATCGTGGTTGCGTTTGAAGAGTCGCTGAATTTTCCCACCCGCCGAATGCTAACCGGGGACTGCATGCTGGCAGGAGCGGCGATATTATGGGGGGCAACCACGGTAATGATCAAGGCTTGTCCTCTATCGAGGATCAAGCCGAGCAAAACCCTGCTGTACCAGCTTGCCGTTTCTGCGGTGGTTTTGCCCATAGGGTCCCTGATAAAGGGTGAACCCGGTATTGTCCTCATGACCCCCCTGATTGCCGGCAGCCTGGTCTACCAGACGGTTTGGGTGGCGTTTGCCACCTACCTGACCTGGTTTTGGCTCATCCGCCACTATCCCCCTTCACGCCTTGCATCGTTTACCTTTCTCACGCCGCTGTTCGGCGTCCTTGCAGGGGGGCTGCTGCTCGGCGAGCCCATTACAGGTGGTTTGTTGATGGCCCTGGTTCTGGTGGGTTCCGGCATTTATCTGGTGAACCGACCGAATGCCGCAAAAATTGAACAATGAGGATTCGAGGATTCAAGGGGTCAAGGGTTCAAGTGAAATACTAAAGAATTTGAGATGGTTAATGAAAGGATAAGAGAGGTAGAGAGGATGCTGAAGACCTTGATAAACTCTTTGGAAAACAAACACCCGACCACTTGAATCCTCGAACCCTTTCTCTACACTAATTGTTGTGAAGTGATTTTTTCATCTTATTTCTTTGATGATATACATCAAAATACAGCTGATA
>Ga0209940_1000040_pt1 | contig 26314 bp, 19 predicted proteins | sample SalPonF2_B_D1_MG_FD_185726 | JGI IMG/M metagenome (GOLD analysis project Ga0209940, IMG submission 185726) | Salt pond soil microbial communities from South San Francisco under conditions of wetland restoration - Salt Pond MetaG SF2_B_D1_MG... ...
ATCCAGCGATTTTTGCAGCACGAACGGCTCCGGCTCGGCCACCAGTCCGGGAGTCTTACGGGCTGCCATCAAAAGCATTTCATGGACCTGACGCCACGGTGTGTCGTAACCAATGCTCACGGCGGTGTGAAGAATAAGTCCCCTTTCCTGCGCTTTGGTGGAATAATTGATCACATGGCTGTTCAGAATCATGGAATTGGGAACGATAATTTCCTCGTTCTTAACTGTTCGCAAGATGGTGACCTGGAGCCTGGTGTCCAGAACATCCCCGGCAAAATCGGCAATCCTTACCCGATCACCCACCAGGAATGCCCTCCGGTATGTAAGGGCAAATCCGGCAATAATATTGGAAACCGAAGATTGGGCGCCCAGGGAAAAAAGCACGCCGACAAAGACCGAGACGCCCTTAAACGCCAGAGAATCCGAGCCGGGGACATAGGGAAATGCAATGACAACACAAAAGGCGATAATCAGAAAGCTGAGGAGCCGATATGTTGATTTGGCCCACTCAGGATAAAATCCCTGAATTTTAACACTTCCCTTTTCAATCCCCAGAAAGAAAAATTTCATTGCTTTTAAAGTATATCTTACAAGCAGAACCAGGACGGCGATAAATATAAGGTTGGGAATATTTTTGCTGAACCCCTTTCCGATGGTTATCAGGGGGGAAAGTACGTAACTAAGAACCTGGCCGGCAAAGGGACGGGTCCAGGGGAAAAATCCCAGCTCAAGCTGTAAATAGATATATATAAATACCAGGACCAGGATTAAACGGATTCCTTTAATGCTTCCCTTAAGTAAATCGTTGATTTTTTCAGCCCCTACGATTTGAACTGATTTGATCTGTATGCCCTTTTCCCATACTTTAAAGCGTTCTTCGATGCGCTGGTCGATTTTATGTTTGATTTTACCAATTAGAGTCAGAATGGCAATGAGGACGAAGGTCGCGAGGAACGTATAAAAAACACTGTAGATAAGCTGTTTGAGGCCGCGGTCTTCGCGGTATTTTTCGATGGCGGTGCGGATGACTTGAGAATATTCGGTGGCAAGCTGCTGACGGGACTTCCCTTTTGAGACTGCATCATGGTCTAAAATTGCCGAAAGTATTTCATTACCGGTGACTATAAGTGTAATAGGCTCGTTAAGATCTCTGGTCCTTATAGAATCGACCTTGAATCTGGGCGAGTCGGCGATTTTTTTTATACGCTCTGATACCACTTCAGCACGTTTTTCCAGTTTCCGCCCTTCAGCTTCTGTCGCAAGATAAAACAGGATTTTGTCACCCAACAATACCGGCTGCTCATTAGCGGCTTTGGTTTCTGTGGATGGTTCTTTCGGTTGGGCATCCTGGGGAAAAGCACCCGGTACTCCAAAAAATAGCAGCGCCGTAAATATACATGCGAAAGCTCTTAATATCATTTTGTTCCTCTCATTTAGCTTGGCTTGCCTGTTTTTTTTCAGCCTGCATAAGAACCATTTGATAGCTGATAAAATATTTATAAATATTGCTGACGTATTGAACGGTTTCCCTGCCGATTGATTTTGCAGCTGCGATCTCAACGTTGTGAAACCACACGTTCGGGTTAAGTCCCATAGCAGCAGCTTTTTTGCGAAGTTCTTTTACCCTCGCCGGGCCGGCGTTGTAAGATGCAAAGGCAAAGAGTAACTTGTTGACCTCATCCATTGGTTCGTCTTTGTAGTACCGGTCGATGACAAATCTCAGGTATTTCGTGCCGGCGTGAATGTTGTTTTCCAACTTTTCAATATTGGTAATGTTGACGTTAGGATCTGTCGCTGTGGTCGGCAGCAACTGCATGATGCCGACGGCACCTGCAGGACTGCGCTTGCTATGGTCAAGACCGGACTCCTGATAAGCCTGGGCGACTATCATTAGATAATTGAAGTCATATTCACCGGCGTATTTTTTGAAAAGCTGTACCTTTGAGTTATATTTTTTCAGTTCCTTTTCGGACAAGGCGTTTTTTACGAATTTGGTATTTTTAAAATATCGTTTGAGCAGAATATTTCTCAGCATCGTCCCCTCTTTGTGGCGTTTTGCAAATTCGTTGACCACAGCCTTGAGTTTTGGACTATTTTTGCGGAAGGCCCAGGCGATCTCGCCCCCGGTTCTCACGGCAATGTCCTGGTGAACAGTTATATTGTCGAAGATCTGTTGCCAAAATTGGGCCTTGTGGCTGTCCATCACGATCATTGGGATGAGACCGGCATTAACCATTTCCAGTAAATCTTCATCCTCAAAGGTCTCATCGGCAAGAACCAATTTCATCTGAGGTTTTCTGGCCTTTTTAAAAGACGTATTCAACTGGAGCAAACTTTCGTAATAACTGCTCGACCGGCGAACGTGAATTTCCTTACCCGCCAGATCGTCGATACTTTTTATTGAAGGTGCCGACGGTCCGGTGACAAGCAGTTCTTTCACACCGCTCCCAAAAGGATTGGAAAAGTCAACTTGTTTCTGACGTTGGCCCGTGATGGTCAGGTTTGCGGCTGCAATATCCCCTTGACCATTAAGCAGAGAAGGTATGAGTTCATCACGACTGACAGGGATGAATACAACCTGGATTTTCAGAGTTTTGGTCTGCAACTTTTTGTTGACAAATTTTTCAAATGTTTTTAGCGCTTCGTAGGAGATGCCGTATTGCCGTCCTCGATCTATGAAGTAGAATGTTTTGCTGTAAACCACCAGGGCACGGATCGTACGAAGTTGAACCATCTCATCAAAATCACCAAGCATCGTTTTATGCTGAAAAATTATTTCCTCTCGCGGAGTTTTTTTATCGGCTGTTGCGATTCCAGATAACATTGTGACCAATATACTGGTGAGGGTTACGATCTTTATTAACATTGGCACAATAAAATTGGGATTGTTTGTCCCTAATCGGATCGGGTGAAAATAGAACATGGATTATTTTCCTTTCAATAATTAAGAAATAACATTTGTGTTATGGTTTTTTCATGATTTAGTTGCTAAAATGGAAGTTGCCCACCTGACCATCAGCGGCCACTTTCCGTCCAACAATGTGATGTAATATACACTGATGTAAAACCCGTTCTGTTATTAAGTTAAGAATTAAGATATTCTGAATTCCTTTTACACGACTTCATGTCGTAACCTATATCTCTTGCTATCTTTTACACCATTCACAAAAATAATCGATATATAGACATCACATTTTTCTGATGTCATATTAGGCAAATCCTATATTTAAAAATTTTCAAATCATCTCTGTCTGACGACGTTCTTTTCGGGCTCCCACTATATCATACCGTTGATATCCGAACTCCACAGATATAAATTTGAAATCCTCAAAGATTACAAAGGCCTCTCATTATAGTGAGATATTAACGACTGAGCCAGTAGGCCAGGCCGGGTAGATCGGCAATCCCAATCGTGAGAAAGAACGTATCGTCCGCATCGTTGATGACATCGCGTGCCCCCAGGCCAATGGGCAGATTGTAGAACAGGCCGCCATCGGCAAATTCGGCTTCCGTTAATTGGTAACCATCCAGGCACACCGGCTCTTTTTGTTTAGAGTCGGACCCTTCCATCAAGGGCCTTGTGGTACTCTTATCATCTGTAGAGGTCGTCTTTTGGCGCCACTTTTTACGCAGTTCCCGGGCGGCCTCGACGAGGTCTTCTCGGGAGAGAAGCGCGTCATCGGGCAAATACTGGCGGGGATCCGCGTTGGGTGGCAGCAATCGATTCACATCGGGGGTTAGCCGAACATCACGGAAAATATTGTCATTGATGCGGTTGGTGAAACCACCTTCGTTTTCCGGTTTCACGGACCAGACCATTGCCGCGAGCAGGGTGTTGATACCTCCTGCGGATGTTCCTGCAATGCTGGCAATCTCAATGGGCCGAGGCTCTCTCCCGAATGACCAGTTTTCGGTCTTTTCCACCCGGCGCAAGACCTCAATCAGGCCCCAGATCAGCCCGGCCTCATAAGCCCCCTTACTTGCGCCGCCGCTGATGGCCAAAGAAATTCGATTGGGGTAAGTTTCAGCTGTTACAGGCGTGGTAAAATAAAGCGTTAGCAAGATAAACAGAAAATAAAGGAACAAGTTAAAAAGTCGGATCTTCATGCAATGCCCTTTCTTGCTTTTGTTTAACTTGCAGCATTAATGTTGAAAGGGTGTTGGTATGCAATGCAAATTTTTAGAAAGGCACCTTTCCATAAAGCAACAGCCCTAAGTACCTAAATTCAATCTCACCTTTGAAATCTATCCCTGGATAATCTTCTACATCTGCTTCTATATCAAGATTAAATACATTGAAAGCAAGACCGAACCCTAAATGTTTCCAGGGAATATACTCAAGTGCAAGATTTGATTCGTAGATAGTACCTGTGAATTCCTTGATCTCCAAATTGAGTCTTAAAATAATGGTCGGGTAAAGTTTGAAAATTAACAATAGCCTTATTTGACAGGCATGCTTCTCGCCGAGAAGCACTGACGTTAGGCAGAACCGCGGCCTTTTAGTGCGGGGAGACTTAATTTCGCCAGGATACTGTATCTCATCCGCAGAGGAACTTCGTGTAGCTTCATCTCGCAATGACCTCTTTTCCATCTTCATCCACATAGGAAGAGTAGTGAACCCCGTTTTTTTGCCGAATAATGCCTCTCACGTATTTCCCGTGATCATCATAGATCATGACCCCGGTATCCCCATTCTTGAAACCCAGACCAGCCCGTTCCACTTCATTTTCATCCATGATGACAAAGCCGTATCCTTTTTCATCTCCCCCCATGGCCAGAATCTTTTTTCCGTTTTCATCGACCATCACGACGCTGGGGACACCCTCATCCAGTCCCAGACCGATTCGAGGTCTTCCTTCTTTATCAGCAACCAGAATACCGCTCCCTCCTTCATCACCGGTAATTCCGATACCTAACACTTTTTTCCTTGCCGTGTTAAAAAAGTTTATTCCAGCCCCCTCTTCACTGGAGCCAATGAGCATACGCTCTTGGCCGGCACCGTCGACAAAGGATATACTCTCCGCAATGATTTGGCGGAAATGCCCGTCATTCGGTCCCGCCTTGGCGCCCATCACAACAAGGGCCAAAAAAGATAAGACCAAGAAAAACATGGTATTTTTCAAACGTCTGTTTTATTTCTCAATTCTTTCTAACCGCTCATGAATCGTCCCTTTTTCCATGGGTGAAGATTTCATTTCAATCCTCCTTTTAAAAAGGTTAAATGGAAAGCCTTAACTTGGGTGATTATAGAGAGTTCTACGATTCTGAACGATCTGCCCAACCCGAAGCCGAAACTGTACTACCGATTTGCAGAACTCTCATATCTGAACTCAATCCAGGCCTGTTCCATTCTTCACAGCGGTATTGCAGTCAATCAGCAGGATGCTGCCTGCGAGCAGCACCGTGAACATCATCACAAACAATCGCTTTCACATAGTCTTTTCTTTTCGCTTACTCGTCCGCCTATGCTGTGTGGCGGATTAGATCCCGTCCCGTTTCCAACGGGGCAGGAGTTTCATAAAATCGTTACACAGTTTTAATCCAGACCCATAACAACACTTTCAACCCGCCTGTTTTGCTGGCGTCCTTCTTCTGTGGTGTTGTCGGCCACCGGATCTTTTTTTCCGTACCACTGAGTGATGATTCTACCGATACTCACCCCGGAGTATTTGGTAAGGTAGTCTTGAACCTTTTCGGCCCTGCGTCTGGCAAGCCACAGGTTGTATTCGTCCGATCCGGTAATGTCGGTATATCCTGACAGAACAACATATGTTTTAGGATGCTCTCGCAAAAAATCCCCCAGTTTATTCAGTTCCTCATGAGACGCAGACGGTATGACGGAGCTGTTGAAATCAAACTGGACATTGTCAACCTTGAAACCGGCAAGATAATCGATGGTCTTAACGGTTTCGATGGTTTTAACATCGATTTCATAAAGGGCGCCGGTCATGTATTCCGGTCTTCCCAGTAAATATTCGAAGGGAACCACTCGGGAACACGGGTTGATCGATGCCACATTTTTTAATATTTCTTTATGATGCGCACCCTTGGCAGTGCTGATGATATAAAAGCAGACATCGTGTTTGTCGGCAAGTTCTTTGGCGATTTGAACCGGCTTTTTCATACCGGGGGTGGGTGTGTAATAACCGTCGGTAAAAAAGAAAAGCACGGTTTTTCCGGTAAGCTCTGCTAAAACACCGCGAAGCTTACTCAGACTTTCCACAAAAAGCGTTGCGCCACTCCCCTTTTCCGGGAGTTGATCCAGAGCAGCAGCAACTTTCTCCCTGTCATATTTTTGCACCGCATAGATGGGTTTGAAGTTCGAAAGCAAATATAACCCGGCATTGTAACCCAAATCCGGCAGGGTTTTGTTTTTTTCCTTGAGAATTTCCTTTGCCGCCGTCAACTTGGTCATGCTGGTGTTACCGTATGGTTCGTTCATGGAGCTGGATGAATCAAACAGAATAATAAAATTGTCCGCTGTTTTTACGAGTTCGGGCTCTTGCGAGACGGTCGTCACCGTTTCTTGCTCAACAACTTTTTCGGCGGCTATCACGTGGGACGCAGTAAAGCTGAAAAATACTAACCCTAAAACACTTAAAATTATAAACAAATTTTTCATTTACGTACCTCCTTTATTTGGTTAAGATTAAGTAAGTCTCATTTTTAATAGTCGTCAAATCATCTCTGTCCAACAACGTTTTATTTTCCAGCTGAAGCCTTGGCCACGCTTGTTCGCAAAGGCTCCGATCCGGCATTGCTGACTGAGCGTTTTACGATAATATCAACAGGATTCACTGCCTTGCCATAATAAGCCTCATTCCATTTGTCCTTAGTCGAGATGACAGAGCCCTCCAATGAAACACCCGCATAAGCACCTTTGGTTCGAGTAAAGGAAAGAATATCAGCTACGACATTCGATTTGACACCTGAACCCACCGGTCCAACAGCAATGGACGTATCACCTCCGAGCTTGAAAGAAGAGGTAAACAGTTTATCCACAGCCTTTTGGGTCCTTACCATCATTATAATTTCCGCTGCCTCGGCACCGAACTGAATTCCAAGGGATCCGGCACCGAGGGTGTAAAAAGCCGGTTGGCTCCATTGTCCCGTTTTATCGTCTTTGACGATGAGAACACCGCTGCCTCCGGAACCCCCAATAAAAAATCCGGCCTTTAGTAAACTCGGGATGATAATCAATCCCTTGGCCTGGTTCAGATTTTCCTTTAACCATGCCTGGTTTTGATCTTTCATAAAGGTATCAAACGTTACACGGGCTTTATCCACAAGCAACTGCTGTTCAGCGGGTTCGGCTGCTGCTTCCTGAATGAAAAATCCGAAAACCATGGAACTAAAAATGATTGAAAATAGAACACTTGACAATCTAATTCTTGACTTTTTCATGGTTGTTCCTCCTAATGTACTATTGTTGATTATAATAAGAGGTCTTTATGTGACAAAATTTTACATTACTTCACCGTATACCCTTTCCCCTCAAGGCAAACCCCTTTCGCCTTGTTATAATTATCAATCTGACCCTGCTGTTGTGCCTGGGCCTGCTGATTTGCCGCCTCCTGTTGCTGCTGCTGCCGTCTCTGTCTTCCACCTCCTCCAACCGCGCCGACCCCTGCACCAATGGCTGCTCCTTTACCCGTGTCCCCGGCAATGGCTCCGATTCCTGCCCCAAGCAACGCGCCGCCGGCTGCTCCCCGAACCGCACCACCCTGCTTGGTCGTCTGCTGCTGAGGGGCCTGCTGAGCTTTCGTTGGATCATATCCGGTTTGCTGAACCGCCCACTGATGGCATTCGAATTCATCTTTTTGCTGCTGTTCGGCACTTTGACCTTTTGCCGGGTAGATCATCATTCCTGCATTTGCAAAGCTGGCAAATCCTAATGAGAACAAAAAAAGCACGGAAACTGCAACACACACCATAATTTCCAAATAACCGTTTCTAATAAGACACTGTTTCTTTCTACTTTGTGAATATCTCATTATCAAACCTCCTTAAAAATTTTATTCATATATATACAGAAATTATAATGGATCTGTTCCTGTGTTGAATGCTCTTGTTACTATTCAACCCGATTTGTTGATCTGAATGATTTTGTCACCGCTTTGAATACCTGTAATTCCCTGTCTGGCAACAACCACCATCGACATGGCCACCTTGTCTTCGATGGGCATGGCGGACATGGTTTCCATGGCCAGCAACTCCGCTACACCGTTGGTTACATTCACTTTGCCAATGCGGATGCGGTTGAAAAAATGGGTGTTGCGCGCAAATAGAACCAGGCTGGTTTTAAAATCAATTTCCGGGACGGCTTCACCCGGCTTGAAAGTTTTCCAGACAGCCGCAAAGGTTTCGGGGTCGTCGATGAAACCGATTCCCTGCTCACGCTGGTTTACCGGCATTAGTTGGAGTTGGGCTACCGGGAAGTCGCCCTGCCAGGATTGCAAGATGTCAGCCTCGCCATTGAAGGACTGCAAATGGACACTCAAGGTATTGGCTTCAGTCTGACAGTCTCGCGTGAGCCTAAGGCCTTTGGCGCGAGAAGTTGTATATTCAGCCTTGGCAGCCTCAAGCTCGGCCTGGAAGACAGAATCGGCGTGCAGCCGGGCGACGGCGGCCGCCCCCATGAAACGCCCTTCCACCACATCGCTGTGCCAATGGACGTTACAGATGTTCCGGCTCTCGCCAAATGCTCGGCCCCGGGCGAGGATCGCATCGGCCCGCTCGGGGGCGATCTCAGTAAGTATCAACGCCCAGGCCCAACCGATAGCCGTATGTCCGGAAGGATAGGAGCCGTCCTTCATCAAGTGCGCTTCTTCGTCCGGCGTGCAGGTGGGCTCATTGTTCTTCATAAATGGACGCTTGCGCTGGTACTTATTCTTGGCCGTGTAGGTGGAAAGGCCCGCATCGGCCAAGGTTCGGCGCAACAGCATGTAGAGACGCGGCGTGTCCTGCTCCGTTACCGGAATGCCCAGGGCACAGGAGAAAGTGTTGGCCGCTTCAGGAAACATCAAATTTGCGTCTTCAATTGCAAGTTCCCAGCGCGGTGTGCCCCTCAGGGAAAGGCTTTTTCGGCTGACGTCCTCATCGAGTGCAAGTGCAGCCGATCCTTCAGCAGGGGGCGGCGGAATGAGCGCCAGGCTGTTGGGAAGCATCTCGGGTTGGAGATATCCGGCTAAAATCCCCGGACGGATCTCCGAAACCTCGGCAGACTTGCTTTGTTTTTCCAAACCCGCGCAACCTGCGATGACGGCAACGCAAACCAGAACCAAAAAGTTCTTGCACAACGTATTATTACATAAACGGCTTATCATCTGAAATCCCTCCTTCTTACGGGTTATTCAGGGTTTCTGATTTCTCGACCTTTAATTGCCACATCGCTTCTCCCGGATATAAACCATAAACCAGTTTTCGTGTCCCGCCGGTCGGATTTTGATTGGTGTCGCCTTGGTTATATATGGGGAAAATTCTTACAAGCTTTTGATCCTCTATCTTGAAGGTATCGTGTCCCATATATCCTTTAAAATTCTCATCCCTTTCTATTATTTCAGGGAAATTGATCATTGACAGGCTTTTGTCTTTATTTGAAGCAAATCCCAATACGGTTCCATGACTGCCGGAACCCGTTGAAATCGTGATGATGTAAATTTCATCAAAACCGTTACCGTCAAGATCGGCTACGAATACTTCTGAAATGGGATTCCTGTCCTGGTATATTTCCGGATAATTGTGTTCAAAGTCCTTGGTGCTGATCTTGATCGTGCTAAGACTCTGACCGACCGGGTGGGTTTCCGATATGATGATCGTTTTACCGGTTTTTGTCTTATACTCTTTTGGAGCAACGGAAGAACTATCATTGGTATCAAAGCAGGATATCAAACCGACCGTTGAAACCAACATTGCGATAACAAATAATATACTTAGTGACAGCTCCTCCTTTTTTCGTCCCGAGATGCTCATTTTATTCCCCATTCCGCATTGAAATGATCCATTTAACAATTGTCCAATCTTTTTTTCTTAAAGCTATTTTATCTTTTCGGCCTTGGGTGCGTTCCAGGTTTTAAATTTTTCCAGGTCGGGCATGTATATTCTCAGGATGACATCCAGGTTTTCGTCTTTGCGATTGATGGGGAGCCAATTCTCATCGGGCACACTTTTAGGCTTTTCCGCTGCGACGTATACATCGATACCGCCATCAGCGTTTAGCTTGATACCGCCATTCTCGCCCACGCTGTACTTCTTACGGTCATTCGGAATGAAAAATCCATTTGCGGAGTCATACAGCGTCATCGACCAGAAGGCCTTGGCGGGTGGCAACTGATCTTTTGTCATGCGAATCACATAATCGTGCTGTTCGTTCATTGGTTGACCGTCTTTGGTAGCCACGGGCGGATATACCGCTTCTGTCGCGGGCAACCCGATCGGGCCGATAACCGATTGCATAAGCAACAGTTTTTGTGTTATCTTCCCCTTGGTTTTAAACAGACTCAACCCATTTTCTGCGGTTACAGCCGGATCCATGGCGAGGGCAAATTCACTTTTTTGAACCTTTTCTGCAATACTTCTGAATCTTTTACCGTCGATTCCAACCGCTTTATTCCTGTCAAAGGTCTTGCCCGGCTCAACACCCAGTGGTTTCAGCGCAGCCAGGAACGCTGTATCCACTTCATTTTTTGAGTCGAAGGTTGTACAATTGACCACAAACTGCATGACTTCCAGAAAATTGTTTTCATACACATCAAAATCGGATTTGCCAACATTCGGGAACGTCACATCATCTATTGCTTTCACCGGCTTGCCCTGGAATTCAGATAAGGTGATCAGTTTGACGGATTGCATTTGTCCGATAATTTTTTTAAATAGGGCTTTTTCATTTGCGTGGGGCATAACGCGGAATATCGCCGACACAAAATCTCCCGTCATTTCAAAGGTGCGATCCACGCCTTTTACAGGACTTCCGTCATAGCCTTTTGTTCGCGCGGTATAGAATAGTACTTTCTCCGGTTTTTTAAAGTCCCCCGTGGTCACTGACATCGGGACATTTACATAGTGATCATAACCGGTCACCATCAACGATACATACTTGGAATCAAACGCAGGGATATCGAGGATCACAGGGTCCTTGCGCAGATCAAGCATACAGCCTATGTAAAGTGTGTCATTATTGGGGCGCGCAATATCCCTCATCGTGTGGTCTTTCAACTTGGTGTCGGCCACCACGGTATTCCACCCGCCCTGCTTCAATGCGAATTTGTTGTTCACGTTGTACATGGCGACGTACTGGTAGGATCGACGGACGAGGTCCTCGATCTGGGCATCACCGAGTTCGACTCCGGTTCCTCCTGCGTTAGTTGTTCCATATAGTCCCAGGACGAGTAGCGTTGACATAAATATCGTAAGTATAGAGATTGGTTTTCTGTTCATGCCTTACCTCCTTCTAATTTTAAAATCAGAATTCATCAGTTGTATTTATAACAATATTTAACAAGTACTGTCTCTCCCGGTTTCTATATTTGATCGAATCATAGGTTCCGTATGATCGCCCTTGATTTTAGTCATGCAGATGCGGTGCGAAAAGCGCAGCTTTTTCCGGTCTATACTTGTCGAATATTACGAAAATAGTTACCATTTCATCATTACTTAATCATCATCCGGACTGGCTCGAAATGCCCCTCCTTGTTTCCCGGTGTAGCGAATATGAATGCGGTGTATTTTGCCGTTGAATCTGAACGGCGCGCGATCGTAGTAATCCAGTGCCACCGGCGAACCCAGGTCCTTGCCCACATCAAAGGTTTCAGAGGCGGTGTGGACAGCCGGAACCGATCGTTCAATACGACCCTGGCCCACCTTTTTCCCGTTGACGGTCAAGGTCACGGTCGCCGGGGCCATGCGCTCCTGGGTGTCATACCTGGTTTCCACTTCGATCTTTACTTTTCCGGTTGGAATGGCCGCGGCAGAAGAAATCTTATAGCGGTTCAAGGTCATGGCATTGTACTCTGCTTTTAAAAAACCCTTATCCATGTAAACGGTGAACCCTGATGAAATACCGCCCAGGGAAAACAGCACCCCTTCGGCATCCTTACCGATTTCGGCATCGATGACCGCCAGGGTGGAGCGTCCGCTCGCAAATTTGGGTGCCATCGCTTCAGGAATCCGGTCCTGTCCTTCATAAAACGACCATTCTGTCAACGGTGAAGAGGGCAATTCGCTGGGGCTGAAAAACACCGTGTACATGGAAGCACCAATGGGATACACGAGGTTTTCCGTGGCTTCTTTATCAAACAAGGTTTTTAATTCAGCCAGTTTTTCCGGATTCTCTTTGGCCAGGTTTTTCGATTGTGAATAGTCTTTGTCCAGGTTGTACAGCTCCCACTCATCTTTCTCCGGCTCCCAGTTTATCACGCCGGTGAAGTCGGTGGACCACGGCGCTCTGGGACCAAAGGTTCCGGCGAACCAGCCCTCATGATAGACGCCCCGGCTGCCCAGGATTTCAAAATACTGGGTCTTTTTGGTGGTTTTGGCCTCCGGCTGGTTGAAGGTGTACACCATGGACGTTCCGTCCAGCGGCTGCTGCTCCACGCCGTCAACCACCTTGGGCGGGATGATCTTCAGGATATCATAGATGGTGGCAGCGATATCATTGACATGATGGAATTGGGAACGGACTTTGCCATCGTGTTTTATTTTTTTCGGCCAGGAGATGACCAGCGGCGTTCGGGTCCCGCCGAAGTGCGCGGCGACCAGTTTGGTGCTTTGGAACGGTGCCGATCCCGAAAAGGCCCAGCCATGGTGATACATGATGTCCAGCTTCGGCCCGCCCAGCACGTCCATTCCACCATAATTTTTGTTGAGTACATCCATCTGTTGTTCGATGGTGGAGGGCATCCCATTCTGGGCCAGCAATTCACTGATTGTCCCGTTCATGCCTTCAGCCGATGGGCCGTTGTCGGAGAGTATGTAGAGAATCAGGGTATTGTCCAGCAATCCCTGTTGTTCGAGTTCATCGACGATCTTGCCGTATTGTACATCCGTGTGCTCCAGGAACCCGGCATAAATTTCCATTAACCGGGTTTGGAATTCACGTTGTGATTTTGGAACGTCGTCCCATTTTTGCATGCTTTTTTGCAACGGATTGAGAACGGCATCCTTGGGAATCCATCCCATTGCCTTTTGTTTTTCAAAGGTCATCTTCCTCAGCGCATCCCAACCTTCATCGAATTTCCCGTCATATTTATCCGCCCACTCTTTGAAGATATGGTGAGGTCCATGGACTGCGCCTGGCGTAAAATACAGAAAAAACGGTGTGCCGGGATTGATGGTGTTGCTGGTTCGCATCCACTGGATGGCTTTTTCCGCCATATCCTCGGTCAGATGATACTTGGGATCGTGGGGCACCTCGATGGGATTGGTGTTCTCGAACAGCATGGGTTCGTACTGAGAGGTTTCACCGGCTATAAAGCCGTAGAAGTAATCAAACCCTATACCCGTGGGAAAGCGGTCAAAAGGCCCCAACTGGGTAAGATCCGTCACCGGTGTATTGTGCCATTTGCCAAACGCGGCGGTATTATACCCATAATACGACAGCACCTGGGCAAACGTGGCCGTTGATTTTGGTATCTTCCCCACATAACCGTCCCAGTCCGACGCAAGCTCGGCAATCTGGCCGGCACCTACCCGGTGATGGTTGCGCCCGGTCAGCAGCGCGGCCCGGGTGGGGGAACACATGGCGGTGGTGTGAAACGCGTTGTAGCTGATGCCTGATTTTGCAAGGCGATCCAGCGTTGGCGTATGGATGGGGCCGCCAAAGGTGCTTGGGTTTGAAAAACCCGCATCATCGGTCATGAAAATGACGATGTTAGGGGCATCCTTCGGCAAGCGGTTAGGTGTTTTCCGCCACTGGTGTTTGGAGTCCTTCAGGGTTTTGCCGGTCACACTGGCTGACGGCGGTTCAGGAAAGGGTAAACTGTCCTGGGCAGCGGTCATCCCAGTGAAAAAGAATATTATTGCTATCACTGTGATCAGCAATATCCCTTCTCGTTTCAAGGCGTTACCTCCTTTTATAGTATATTGTGTTAAACAGCTTCTTATCAATTTTCATGCAAGATACGGGCTATAATATGGCCTGCTGCGCCCCATTTTCTTCATTCCTGCAGTCAGTTTGCCAACCCTCGATAGGCTTTGATCCGATGATCCATTTCCGGGTGATCATTCACCGTCTTTCTGAAAAGAGACCCGTCGTCTGCCATGAATATTTTTTTAGCGATACCCCCGAGTTGAAAGAACAGCACGTACCAGCCCTTTTTTCAACCAGATGGGGATTAATCCCCTTGCTCACAAGCGTTCAAAAGAGTTTGGGCAGCACAAAAGTGGCCTGGAGGCGAAAGCGAAACCCTTCAGGGCCTGTTTCGGGTGATTCCGCCCAGTAGCCGACCCCGGCCTGCAGGCTGACAGGCAGTCTGCCCCATCTGACCAACTTGGTAACGGCGGCATTGATGGGTACAGACCACTTCTCCGTCTTCCAGTTGTAAGTACTCTCGGATTGCACCGATACGGTCCAAGCGCTCGGCCATGTGTAGGCCGCAAATGGCTGTACAAAGGTATTGCTGATGTCCTGGCGATCGCTGTCTCCGGCATAGGACCAAACGTGGTTAGCGAGCATGCCAAGGGTCCATTTCCCACGCATTGTCAGGGCAACCATGGCTGGCCCAGCTCCCCACTTTTTGGCGCCAAGTAATGAATCCGTCGCCGTCGGCAGGAGCAAAACCGGTCCAATGCCCCAGATTATACCGCCGGAAGTGGGTTTCCTGGGTGAAAAAAACAGGCTCAAATTGATGTCGCCCAGGCCGAACTGGGACCCCGCACCCGGAAAGATGTCATCCTGGTCAATCACCGGAACGATGGTTCGTGAAATCAGGTTCCAGTCATCAGACAAGGTGAATGGGATTACCGGTTGGATGTTTGTTTGCAGCTTCCAACCGTCGTCCAACGGCCCGATGTTGCGGTCGTAGTTCATCTGAATCGGGATCGACATCAGATCGGCGATCGGATTCGACAATTCCTGGGCAAGTTCTGCGTCTCCACCTTGCTGGGCTCCTGACATTCCCTCAGCTTGGACAGGCTTGACCGGTGAAAAAAAAGCCAGAGACAAACAGAGTGCTGAAATCAACAGTATTTCTTTTTTCATTTAGATCGTTCCTTCTTTAATGCAGAGCCTCACATTCCGAAATCGTATGTATTCATTATTCAATTAAAACCGCCAGGACAACCCCAGCGTTAGGCCATCCTGGGCAACATCATACAGAAAGTCATCCTTCTCGTAGTCGACATCCAGATAACGGTATCCCACTGTCGTGGAAAATCCTTTGCTCCACTGATAACCCAGGTTGACATTAGCGTCCCAAAAAAAGTCGGAGCCTGCGCCAAATCCGCCGAGGGCAAGGCCGCCGCTGATAAAAAACTTTGAATTCCCAAGCGCTGATAGACCTTTCAGGCCGATCAAAGGATCAAACCAGTCCTCGCTGTTGGATACGCTTCTCTCCGGCAAAAGGCCGGCTTTAAGGGTCAAGTCCATATCAACGGACCAATACCGAACCCCTGCGATGACATCCAGAAACCGGTTTTGATGTTCTGCCAGGCGGTATAATCCGGCAATTGATACCATCCAGGATTTTGTTTGCGTATCTACCGCAGAATAAAGAATTCCATAGGGTACCGGATCTTCCATTTCGATATCGGTGTACACAATGTCCATAAACAGACCGTAACGCCCTTTGCGCGCCTCTCCGACCAGCATACCTGCTAAATTGATATTCCCCCAAATATCGTCGTAAAAGTCGACATCGACATCTGCCGGCGGCAAACCCGGCAACGTCGCCACGGTTCCATTTTGGCCCGACAGCCAGGCATAAGGGGCCAGTTGGAATTCCCATTGATCGCTACTGGACGGATCCGCACTGGCAGAAAAAGGGAGTATCTGGAAGAAAAGTAAGCTACAAAACAATAATATTGAAAATCTATGTGTGTTATTTGTCATATTCACCTCACATTTATTTTATGAAACGTTTCATTTTTGCCTTTGTGAAAATTTACATAGATAATAGTTTATAACTCCATGTTTTCGACATTTCTTAATCTGCAAAAAATCTCCAAAAAAAGTTCGGTGAAACGAATCTTTATTGTCTGAATTCATTCAATTTTTCCAAAATTTCAGTTTAGAGTTCTTTCAGAATTGACTGATATTCGCTTACCCGTAAGGGCGCTTGTTCCGAATCTGAATTATCAACCGGCTCAGGACGAGGATTCGATACACCGCAGGCTGAGATATCAGATCGCCTGTGCTGGAGTCAGCTTGGCTATGGCACCCTCTACCTGCTCGCTCATGCCATTTTGCCGGAAATTCAAATTAATCATACCCCGCCTCTTCTTGTGCTTCAATCAAGTCCAGCAATGATTGTTGATTAAAAGGTTTTTGTAGAAAACCCACTGCCCCTCGTTGGAAAGCCGTGTCCCGTGAGCCAGCCTCGGTGTGGCCGGTGATAACAATAACCGGCATGCTGTAGCGCAGTTCCTGCATTTTATCTATTAACCAAAACCCATCCCACTCAGGCATGTGAATATCCACGACGGCAATTCCTTTCTGGTCGAAAGGAACGGAATCTAGGAAAGCTCTGGCTGACCCAAAACATTCTGCAGCGAACCCTATGGCGTTTAGTAACCGCTTGAGTGACCTGCCGAAAGACTTATCGTCATCGACGATAAAGATGTGTGTCGGAGAAGCGAACATACTTTATTCATTTGCACAAAAGAATGAGGCTTGTCTATTGGATATTTGTCTAATACCCAAAAAGTTCCACATGGGGCCGAATTATAAAAATATTGAAATATATCATATAGTTGGACGATCCCAATGCGGCTTTACAGGTAAGGCAACTTTTTTCCTTGCATTAAAAATGTTAGAATACTGCGAAGGGATTGACAGACTGCCGAAGATGAGGACTGCATGGAGATGATCAGGCTGCCGGAGAGATATCGGCCTTTTCTGCTAAACGGACAAGCTCTGCTACGGACGAAGCCCTGGTTTTTTGCATGATGCGGCTGCGATGAACGATAACGGTTTTCTCGGTAATGCCTAAATCATAGGCGATCTGTTTATTGAGCCTGCCGGTGATAACCCAGCGCAGGACCTCCTTTTCCCGAGGAGTCAACGTATCAATCAACGCCTTGATCTCTTTCTTTTCGAAATCCTCCTGCACAATGTGAGCATCGCGCTCATGCGCCTTAACGATGGCGCTGAGGATATCCTTAGTTTTAAAAGGCTTGGGCAGGAAATCGACCGCCCCGTCTTTCATGGCCTGGACGCTCATCGGGATGGTGCCATGCCCGGTCATGAAAATAATAGGAAGACGAATGCCTTTTTCTATGAGTTTTTGCTGAAGGCGAAGGCCGTCGATATCAGGCAGTTGCACATCCAAAAGAAGACACCCGGGATGCCGAATAGAGGCTTGCCCCAAGAAAGAATTCGCGGATTCACAGGCAACGACCTCATATCCCGAAGCAAGGATCAACCGCTCCATGCTTTTCCGGAATGACGGGTCATCTTCAACAATATAGACTATCCCTTTGGGAGCGCTCATTCGGATTCTCCTCCGTTCACTTTTAAGGAGAAGGAAAAGGTTGCGCCAGCGTCCGGGTTATTCTCCACCCAAATCCGTCCGCCATGTTCCTCGATGATCGACCGGCAAATACGAAGCCCTATCCCCAAGCCATCCTTTTTCGTGGTAAAGAACGGTTCAAACAGTTTATCTTTATTTGCCTCATCGATGCCTGTTCCTGAATCGCTGACGCTCACAATGATCATGTCTGGGGATTGCATGGTTGACCGGATTTTTAATTTCTTTGAGAAACTTTCCCCCATGGCTTCATTGGCATTGTTTATTAAATTCATGAGGACCTGTTGAAGCTGGACCCGGTCCGCTCTGATGTGTACAAAGTCCGTCTGCAAATCCAATAAAATTGAAATCTTTTCTAAATTGAAAACGTTCCGATATAACTCAACAACTTCCTCTATCAAGAGGTTTAAATTCCATTGTTCAAATTTCGTCTGCTCTTTTTTTACTATTGCCCGGATTTTTCGTATGACTTCACCCGCATGCATTGCGTCAGTGATAATATCCGCTAAAATATCCCCAAACTCCGTATCCCCTCCCTTAGGCTTAGAGATTAATATTTGAGCGGTCGAGGCATTATTCAAGATCGCGCCCAATGATTGATTCAACTCATGCGCCAGCGCCGAGGAGAGCAGGCCCATCGAGGACATACGCTGAACGTGCGCCAGCTCATTACGCAACTGGATTCTCTCGCTGGCAGCCTCTTTGCGCGCGGTGATGTCCTCAATGATGGTTACAAGCCAATCCGGCTCTCCGGATTCTTTTCGAACGAGGGAAGCGGTCAATCTGGCCCAGACCAGACCGCCGTCTTTGCGAACGTATCGCTTCTCCAGGACGTAAGTCCTGATTTCCCCGCGCAGCAAGCGGTTTATCTGTTTGGCATCGGCATCCAAATCGTCCGAGTGGGTGATGTCCCGGTCGGTAAATTCCAGCAACTCCGCCGGCGAATATCCGACAATGTCGCAGAATTTCGGATTGATCCGCAGGAACCGGCCCTCGGTTGAAACGTGGGCAACACCGACGGTGGCCTGTTCGAACGTGGCACGAAAGCGGGCCTCGCTCTCCCGCAGCGCTTCCTCACTTTGCTTGCGATCAGTGATATCCCGGGCGGCCGCATAGATCAGGTTTCCGACTGGAACTGAAGTCCAATCCAGCCAGTGATACGTCCCGTCTTTGCAGCGGTAACGGTTTTCAAAATGGATCACTTTATGCTGTAATAGCTGAATGGAAACAGCCTCCTGAGTCCTCAGCAAATCGTCAGGGTGGATGAAGTCGAAGAACGGCCGGGCCATGAGTTCATCGTGGGTATAACCAAGGATCGTTTCTGCGGCAGCGTTCAATCGCAGGAAATAGCCGTCAGTGTTGGCAATACACAATAAGTCGAGGGAGACATTGAAGAATTGATCCAGTTCTTCGGTTTTTTGGTGCAACGACGCTTCGGCCCTTATCTTGCGGTATCTCTGAAACAACAACCCAATGACCAGTAATGTCTGGGCCAGGAACGCGGCGATGCCTCCGATTACAAGTCCTTTATACTGCTCCCACAAAGTGGGAACCTGATTTACGAGCACGCTCCCCTTGGGGAGTATGTTCTCGTTCACCCCCCACCGCTTGAGCTGTTGCCAGTCAAACATATATGTTTTGCTCGTGGGGAGGGTCGTAACTGGCTTTGTCAGAACTATTTTCCCGTTAAGAATGTCGAGCACCACTTTTGCTGCGTAAGTGCCTTCGGCCTCGAAGCTCAACAGCGAGCCACCGATGGGGCCATTGCCGATCAGGGTGTCCCAGAGGCAAAAAACCGGAGCATTGGCGGCTTTGGCGACCATTTTCCCGATATCCCGGGGGATAAAAGTGCGGCCGGTCTTGTCTGAGAAGACGTTACAATAGATGACGGTTGACTGGGGTGGGAGGCTCGCAACCGATTGCAGGATTTCCTCGACGGAACGATCGCTCGTTAAGTCGAATTCCAGTTTGTTGCGCCAGGGCTCAAAATCACGCTTAGCCTGATGTTCAAGTCTTTGCTCCGCAGTCCCCGTTACGAAGACGATTCTCCGGGTTTGGGGGAACATCTTCAAGGCCATTTCGAGGGTTCCCTTCATGTCCAGGCTTTGTGGCCGTATCAAAATGCGGCGCCCTGTGTTCTTCGCTTCGATCAACTCAGGCCTAACAACTAAATAGGAAAACACAGGGACATCGGGAAAGAGTCCCTTGCCCTCGTCCAAGAGAAAATTAAGGGCCTCCGTGTGCACGGCAACAATCAAGTCGGGGGTGCTCTTGGCATATTTATAGCGGAGTGAATCGGCGAGTCTTTGCCGATATTCTGCACTGTGGTTGCGTTGCAAATCGAGATATTCAAGAAACAGATCGTTGAGGTTTATCCCGCCCGCTGTCATTACGGAAAGAAAGGCGGGGGTCGCCTTTTGATACGCCGGCAATCCGTCTCCATAGGTATACAGAAGCACGACACGCTTGGGGGCGGGAGCGGACGAAACCTGCGGTTCTGCCTGGGCATGGGCCGGAGCGCTGACGTGCCAAGTCACAAGTAATGTCAAAAACAGGCAAACCTGTCCAAATGTTACAACTTTAACCCGTCCGTTGAGAATGCCATGTTTTTTTCGTTCCATCAGTTCACCGCCTCGTGCCAACAAGGAAGATACAAACCCTCGTTCAGCACATAGCCCAATTCGAGCATCTCCGGGCATCAAAGTATTCGGGAGAAGTGGACTGATGAAACCTGAACCTCCCCGCCTCCCTGTTTTCTTAACTGGACGAACCGATCATAATCCTAAATGAATGTAAACTCAAGGGTTCTTTAATGCGTATGCTTTTCCTTTGGGGCAGACAATCGTAATAAATTGCTTTTCTTTCCTTTCTTAATCAAATCTTCTCTCAACTTTTCAAAGGTCTTCCTGCGATCCTTTTCTTTATGGAGTTCATTCTCAAATTTAATGATCCTCTGATTTATCCTCATCGGGCTCCGAACCGGGAGCCTCGCCCTTCAGGGCATAGAACTTCAATATAAACAAGATGGTCAAAAAAGGAAAATCACCTCTTGAACCCAACGCCGAACAAAATGCCGCTCGGATCGCTGAAAAGGTCCAACAGCAACTCCAGAGGATTCTTGCGAGTCCGGAATTCCACGCCACTGCCCGACAGGGAGAATTTCTGCAATTTGTGGTCGCTGAAACCATTGCCGGAAGGTTGGAGGAAATAAAAGGTTACACGATAGCCACCCGGGTGTTCGGCAGGAAAGAGGGCTTTGATCAGACGTCCGATCCTATTGTCAGCATCCATGCCAACAAACTTCGCTGGGCTCCTGAACGATATTATCTAACCGCGGGTAGAAATGACCCTATACGCATCGATATCTCCAAGAGATCTTAAGTGCCGACTTTCATTGAGCAAACTGGAGTTCGGACCGCCTGCAGCGAAGAAAATCCCTTATCCCTCATTGAGGGTTCATGGTCTATGATGGTGGTTTGGTCGTTTCAAAACCTGACAGGGAATCCGCATCTCGATTATATGACGATCGGTTTTATAACCGAGCTTGTCATGGAGATCACTCGATATCAAGACGTCCGTGTACTGATGTACGGTCTTGAAACACAGGAAAGGCCGGGTTTTAATTGAGCATTACATCAAGTTTGATGATATTGTCGGGCGCGTTATTGAGGGTCTGCACAAGGTCGGACTTAAAATAGAGTAGAAAAACTTCCCGATTCCTAAAATAGTTATTATTCGAAAATCACATTTATGAATTATAGATGGAGTAGAAGCGTTGCGATTTTGAAATAGAAAAAAACACTCAGGATATCGGTAAAGGTTGTGACAAAAGGTCCGGTAGCAATAGCAGGATCAATATTAAAGCGATGAAAGACCAAAGGAATGCTTGAAGCCAAAGTGGCGGCCACTGTCATAGAACATATCATGGCAAATCCTACAACCATTCCTATCTCCCACAATTCATGTCCATATTTGAATTGTGTAAACAATGAAAGCATTGCGCCATAAAAAAAACCTAAAAAGAATCCAATAGTAAGTTCCTTGAAGATAATGTGCCATATTCGGCTGATATTAATCCGGCCGGTTGCTAACCCACGCATTATACTGGCGGAAGTTTGGGTCCCGACGTTACCGCCCATGCCCATGATTATCGGCATAAAGGTGGCCAGGTAAATATACTTATTAAGACTTTGCTCAAAATAGCCAACAACATAACAGGCAATAATGCCTCCGAACCAGCTTGCCAAAAGCCATGGTAACCGTCTGCGAATACTTTTGAAGATGGTCTGCGTTTCGATATATTCCACACTTCCGCCAACACCGGCCATTTTCAAAATATCTTCTGTGGCTTCCTCGTGGATAATGTCAATAACATCATCTACCGTCACGATTCCAACCAATTTATTACTCTCGTCTACAACGGGAACAGCCAGAATATTATAATGGGCTACGATTTTGGCGACTTGTTCCTGATCCGTATTTGTCCGAACGTTCACCACTTCTATGTTCATAATCGATTTAAGGTTTGTATCCGGCGGAACAACGACCAATTGTCTCAAAGATACAACACCTTTAAGATGACCGAAATCGCCAATCACATATAGATAGAATGGCATTTCAGTGTCGAAATAATCTTCTTGCAGCGTTTCGATAGCCTCTTTTGCCGAAGCCTCTTCTTTTAAGGCAATAAAGTCCGAGACCATGATGCCGCCCGCAGTTTTTGGGTCGTAATCGAGTAACTCTTCAACCTCCTCAGAGGTTTTCTTTGTCATGAGATCCAGAAGAACCTTGGCCTGCACATCAGGAATTTTTCCGAGAAGATCGGCCAAATCGTCGTTGGGCATATGTTCGAGAATTTCTGCGATCTTCCCGACCGGTGAATTTTCTACTCGAAGCCGATCCAGCTAGTAATATTCTCAACCGGTTCCCGGTTGCTGACCACCTTGTTGGCCGGAAAATCCCAGTTGGGATACCCGATGGCAATGGAAATGACAATCCGTTTGGATTCGGGTATTTTGGCAAATTCGTGTAACACTTCAGGATACGTGATTCCCTGATTGGCGATGCAGGTGCCCAGCCCATAATGGAGGGCAGCCAGGCAAATATTCTGTGTTGACGATCCGATGTCGAAAATCGGCCTGGGATAGGACAACGAGCGATCTATTGATATTACGATGGCCGCCGGCGCATTGAAAAACCGGAATCCCAGCGCCATCCACCTGTCCCTTTTCTCTATATCCCCCCTTGGAATATCCATGAGCCCAAAGAGCTGTTTGGCAATTTCGATCTGACGCCTCCGATACACGCTGTCTTTGGGCAAGCCTTTGGCCGGAAGATCGGGGTTAGGCGGAGCGTTTGATTTCAACTTTTCGATATTCGCCTTTCTGATGGTATCCAGTATCTCACCTGCGACGATGGTAAATTCCCATGGCTGGCTGTTTTCAGCCGAAGGGGCACAGGATGCAACTTCAATGATTTTTTTGAGAATATGTCGGGGGACCGGGTCGGCCGTAAAATCTCTGATGCTCTTTCGTGTTCTGATGGCTTCAATGATATTCACAATAGTACTCCTTTGATCCGCTTTGTTGATCATAAAAAAAATTGGAAGGTATCATGTATATTTAAATTTGAATACCCCGTTGTTTGTTGGAGTGAAAAGGAAATCCCGATTCATCGGGGTCGCAGCGCAGTGTAGATAGCGCTTTTCGGGGCTACGGGTGTAGGAATATTTGCCCACCGGAGGCGAGTTAACCTTTCGATTATTATATCCCGTCCCGCTTTCAGCGGGGCGGGAGTTTCATAAAATCGTTACACGATTTAATTTTGAAAAGCGTTTTTGAACGCGTGCCTTTTGAGTTGACAGGCAACCCTCTTTTATTATACTAAACTTCCTCGCATGTTATATTCTTTCCCATAACATTTATGATCGGTCTAATTCAAGACCGGATCTTTTTCGCGGTTTCGATTATTCTCTGATAAAATATCGGCGTTAAAATTACCGACTTTTTATATATAAAGTTCGTGTCGTTTTGTGATTTGAAAGATGGATAGTTATTTTTTTGTAGTTTTTTAATCTTAACACAACGATTGGGAGGATCTTCAAGATGGCTAAAAAATGGGTTTATCTCTTGGATGAAGTTGACCAGGCGGAAGCGTATGTCGGTGGTAATTGGGATGCGGTTCGCGGTTTGCTTGGGGGCAAAGGTGCAAATCTATCGGAAATGGTGCGAATCAATGTTCCTGTGCCCCCCGGATTTACGGTGACCACCGAGGCTTGCAACACCTATCTGGCTTCAGGCGAAACATTTCCCAAAGGAATGAGAGAAGAGATGCTTGAAGCTTTAAAAGCCATTGAAGAGACTACCGGAAAAAAATTTGGTGACCCGAAAAATCCGCTGTTGATTTCCTGTCGAAGCGGCGCCAAGTTCTCCATGCCGGGCATGATGGACACGGTTCTAAATATTGGACTAAACGAAAAGACAGCAGAAGGAATGATAAAATTGACCGGCGATGAGCGGTTTGTCTACGATTCTTATCGCCGTTTGGTGCAGATGTTCGGCAATGTCGTTATGGAAGCGCCCGATGAGGCCTTTGAGGAAGTCATCACCGAAGCCCGTGCAAAAGCCGGTGTGAAAACCGATGCCGAGCTGTCTGCCGATAATTGGAAGGATGTCATAAAAAAATTCAAAGTAATTTTCAAACAATACGCCGGCCGATATTTCCCGACCGATCCGTTTGAGCAGCTTTTTATGGCCACAGAAGCTGTGTTCAGGAGCTGGAACGGGAAACGTGCCGTCGACTATCGAAATGCCGCAGGGATTTCCCATGATTTGGGCACTGCGGTGACGGTTCAGACCATGGTTTTTGGAAATATGGGTGATGACAGTGCCACCGGGGTTGCCATGACCCGGGACGGCTCCACAGGAGAAAATAAAATTGAAGGCGATTACCTGACCAACGCCCAGGGCGAGGACGTGGTTGCCGGAATTCGTTTAACCAATGAGATCTCCAAATTAAAAGCAGAGATGCCAGAGGCCTATGGTGAATTTGAGAAAATCTGCAAACAGTTGGATACGCATTATCGTGAGATGCAGGACGTTGAGTTTACCATTGAAAAAGGCAAGTTTTGGATGCTGCAAACCCGCGACGGCAAACGAACGGCCCAGGCTGCGGTTCGAATCGCCGTTGAGATGGTGGAGGAAGGGTTGATCACCAAAGAAGAAGCGGTGATGCGTATCAGTCCTGCACAGGTCGACTTTTTTCTGCATCCACAGTTTGACCGGGAGGCGATAAAAGAACTCAAAGCCAAGGGGGACATGCTGGCCAGAGGTCTAAATGTTTCACCCGGTGCGGCATTCGGCGTCGTTGCTCTGGACGCGGATATTGCCGAGTTGTGGTCAAAGGAAGAAAACAAGAAGGTGATCATGGTTCGACCTGAAACCCGGCCGGACGACGTACACGGGATGCTTGCATCACAGGGCATTCTTACCAGCCGTGGCGGCCGAACCAGCCATGCGGCTCTTGTTGCCCGCCAGTTTGGCAAACCCGCCGTGGTGGGCGTGTCCGAACTGAAAATTGATATGGTCAAACGCCAAATGGAAGTCAAAGACAAAGTCATCAAAGAGGGTGACTGGATCTCAATTGACGGCACGGTCGGCGAGCTGTACGCCGGAAAGGTTAAAACAATGGTGCCGGACATCAGAGATCCGTTGCTGATGAAGCTGCTTTCATGGGCGGATGAAATCCGACACTTGGGTGTATGGGCAAACGCCGATTATCCTGCCGATGCCCAGCGTGCAAGGGATTACGGTGCAGAAGGTATCGGCCTGTGTCGCACAGAGCACATGTTTTTCGAGGCCGAACGTCTGCCTTTTGTGCAAAAAATGATCATGACGGATCTGCCAAGTGAACGGCGTGAATCACTGGATGCGTTGCTGCCTTTTCAAAGGGAAGATTTTGCAGGTCTTTTCCGGGTCATGGACGGATTGCCCGTTATTATCCGTTTGATCGATCCTCCTTTGCACGAATTTTTACCCAACCACATTGATCTGCTGCGTGATCTGTCAGATCACAAGATTCGTCTGCTAAGCGCCGGCACACTCGAAGAAATCGATGCGCTCTTGGACAAGATCGAAAAGGAAGAACACATTCTCAAACGGGTGGAAAGTCTGCACGAATCAAATCCCATGCTGGGATTACGTGGCGTTCGGCTGGGCATCCATATTCCGGAAATGACCGTCATGCAGGTCCGCGCCATATTTGAGGCGGCCTGCATGGTGCAAAAAGAGGGCATCGACGTGCATCCCGAGGTGATGATTCCTTTGACCAGCCATGTGAACGAGCTGAAGGTTCAGCGAAAGGTCCTTGAGGCCGAGGCCAAGAAGGTTATGAAAGAACAGGGCATTAAGCCGAAATACAAGTTTGGAACCATGATCGAGATCCCCCGTGCCGCCCTTACCTGCGACCAGATCGCGGAATATGCCGCTTTCATATCCTTTGGGACCAATGACCTGACCCAGACCACGTTCGGTATTTCCAGAGATGATGCCGAAGCCGGGTTTTTGATCGAATACATGGAAAAGGAAATCCTGCCGGAGAACCCCTTTGCCGTCATCGACCGTGACGGTGTGGGC
>Ga0209940_1000041_pt1 | contig 26256 bp, 22 predicted proteins | sample SalPonF2_B_D1_MG_FD_185726 | JGI IMG/M metagenome (GOLD analysis project Ga0209940, IMG submission 185726) | Salt pond soil microbial communities from South San Francisco under conditions of wetland restoration - Salt Pond MetaG SF2_B_D1_MG... ...
CCGCGGCGGCTCACCCCGAACATCCACCTCTTCGGGGACCTCCTGGGTTTTGGTCAGGGTCCAGCGAACATCAGCCAAACTGCTCCCGGCAACCCCTGCCGCTGCACTGGAATCGATCACCGATGACGGAATGTCTTTGGGACCCTGGAAAGTACCGCATACATATATTCCGGGCCGGGACGTCTTTACCGGATCGAAACTGTTGGTTTTGGCAAAATTGTAATGATCCAGATCGATGCCCCACTTTTTCGCCTGCTCGGCCGTCTTCATGGAGGCACTCAGACCCACGGACAGCACCACCATGTCAAATTCTTCTTCCAAACGCCGGCCGGCCTCATCAACATACCGGATCACCTGCATGTCCGTCTCTGGGTTGGATTCAATATTGGTGATCTTCGACTTGACGAACCGAACCCCCGACTCCTCTTTGGCCCGGTTGTAATACTGCTCAAAATCTTTGCCAAAGGTGCGCATATCGATGTAAAACACCGCCGCGTCCAATCCATTGCTGCTGTGCTCCTTGGCCAGCATGGCCTCCTTGATGGCGTAGGTACAGCACACACCCGAACAGTAACCATGGGCCCCCAGATGTACATCCCTGGAACCGATACACTGGAGCCAGGCAATCTTTTTGGGCTCTATATGATCCGACGGCCGTATCAAGTGACCCCCATACGGACCCGATGCCGACAGGATCCGCTCGAATTCCATGGACGTCACCACATTGGGATGCTGCGCGTAATTGTACGTGTCGTGCAATCCAGGATCATACACGTCCGCTCCCGGTGCTAAAATGATGGAACCGACTTCTACCTCTATGCTCTCGTCCTGCTGAGAATGATCAATAGCATTCACCCCGCAAAACTCGGCACATATCTGGCATCCGCCGGTTTTAAAGTGTACACATTTGGTGCGATCGATAACAGGTGTATTGGGCACCGCCTGGGCGTACGGCACATAAACCGCTTTGCGACCCGCAAGTCCCATTTCGTACTCAGAAGGAATCGGTACGATATCGCTTTCGGAAATGTTGTCCCGAATTTTTTCATAATTGATATGTCCGGTGGGGCAAACAGATGCACAGGCGCCACAGGAAAGACACACTTCTGTTTGGATGTGAAAGGGTGTATCGACCTTCATGTCCACCCCCCGGCCGGTCAGACCGATGGCGCTGTTTCCCATCCGCTCGCAGATGCGGGTGCATAGTCCGCAAAGAATACAGGTGTCGTCTTCTTTACTAAAACGAGGTTCGTCTATGTCGTATTTCTCAGCAAGTTTTTTAAGAATGTCTACGTCCGGACATCGGGCATACAGTAACTCAACAATAAGTTTGCGAATCTGATGAATCCCCTCGGTATCGGTTTTTATTTCCATGCCTTCCCAGATGGGGTAGTTGCATGCGGTAACATATCGAACACGTCCGCCGTAATGCATTTCCACTGTACAAAGACGGCACATGCCGGCCGGTTCGAGAGCTTTGTGATGGCAAAGGGTCGGAATCTCAACTCCATGTTCTTCAGCAACCTTAAGGAGATATTCTCCTTCTTTTCCCTGGACTGTTTTTCCGTTGAGTGTGAAACTGATCATTTGGTCAACCTTCTTGTGTCCTGTTATATTTTATAAACGCAGCTACTTAATAACGACGGCATTAAACTTACAGGCTTCATAACAGATGCTGCATTTAATGCATTTATCCTGGTCCAGCTTGTGCGCCTCTTTTTTCTCGCCGGTGATCGCCTCCTGGGGGCATTTTTTGGCACATAGGCGGCAACCGGTACACGCTTCTTCATCGATGTCGTAATAGAAAAGGTTTTTGCAAACGCCGGCCGAACATTTTTTGTCCTTTATATGGGCCTGGTATTCATCCCGGAAATAATTAATGGTTGTTATTACCGGATTGGGAGCCGAAGTCCCTAACCCGCACAGGGAAGCCTTGGCGACCATATCGCCCAGTTCTTCAAGGAGTTCAATATCGCCCTCTTCTCCGTGTCCTTCACAAATGCTGGTCAAAATTTGCAGCATTCGTTTGATCCCCTCCCGGCAGGGATTACATTGGCCGCAGGACTCCTCTTTAAGAAAATCAAGAAAATAACGGGCAACATCCACCATGCAGGTGTCCTGGTCCATGACGATCATGCCGCCGGATCCCATGATGGAGCCAATTTTTGTCAGTTCATCAAAATCGACGCCCAAATCCAAGTACTTTTCAGGAATACATCCGCCTGAAGGCCCCCCGGTTTGAACGGCTTTAAATTTTTTCTTTTTTAGAACACCGCCGCCGATATCATAAATAATATTCCGCAATGTCGTTCCCATGGGGACTTCAACCAAACCGGTATTTTTTATCTTACCGACAAGACTGAAAACCTTGGTACCTTTGCTGCCTTCGGTCCCCATGCCGGCATACCAATCGGCCCCTTTAGAGATGATGGCCGGAACATTGGCGTATGTCTCCACATTGTTCAGGTTTGACGGACTGTTCCTGAAACCTTTTTCCACAGTGTGAACATATTTGGCTCTGGGTCTTCCCACCTGGCCTTCAAGAGAAGCCATCAGGGCAGTAGATTCTCCACAGACAAAAGCACCCGCACCGGTAGAAATTTTAACATTAAAACTAAAATCAGTGCCGGCAATATTGTCACCGATCAGGCCGAATTTTTCAGCCTGCTTAATGGCGGTTACCAGGCGTTTTACGGCCAGGGGGTATTCATTGCGAACATACATATAGCCATGACTGGAGCCGATGGCAATGGCTGCAATTAACATCCCCTCTAAAACGCTGTGGGGATCTCCTTCCAGAATGCTTCGGTCCATGTAGGCGCCCGGGTCGCCTTCATCGGCATTGCAAATGATATATCTTTCTCCGTGATGTCTGGCACACGTCGCCCATTTAACCCCTGCTGAAAACCCGCCGCCGCCGCGGCCTCTCAAGCCGGAATCTTTTACGATTTGGATAACCTCTTGGGGTTTATGATCGAAAAGCGCCCGGAAAAAGGCAAAATATCCCCCCCGGGCGATATACTCCTCAATGCTGTCGGGATCGATATAGCCGCAGTTGCGCAGGGCGATTTTTACCTGGTTATGATAAAAAGGCGTATCTTCCAGAAACGGAATCTTCTCTATTGGATCGAATTCCCTGATAGGATTTTCCACCTGGTCTTCCATTAAGCTGCGGGGATCACGTACCTGTCCGAGTATCCATTTGGTCTTTTTGAAATCGTTTTCAAGATAGCTGTGAATAACATCGACAATTTTTTCTTCGGTAATGTTTTGATAGATAACTCTCGGTTTGCCGGTTTGAACGATTTCGATCAGAGGTTCTGCTTCACAAAAACCCAGACAGCCCGTCTGGCTGATCTGGATACCATTTCCTTGGGGAAACTCCTGCATGGCCTTTTCAAAGGCTGTCTTGGCCCCCGCAGCAATACCGCAGGAAGCCATTCCAAAGAGAACCTTCGTGCTATCGGGATAGTAAAGCTTATTGCTGTACTCTTGTCTGATCTTTTCTAAATCTGCTGTTGATTCTATTTTCATGCTTTTATCTCATATTTGACGTATTATTCGTATTTTTCCAAGACCTTTTTAACTTCATCCGCACCGATACGGCCGTGGACGTCTTCGTTAACCTTCATGACCGGCCCCAGGCTACAGCAACCAATACAACGCACGCCTTCAAGGGTAAAACGCATATCCTCCGTCGTTTTCTTGCCATTTAAGTTCAGCGTGTCCTCAATTCTTTCTCGCACCCTTTCACCGCCCCTAACGTGGCATGCCGTTCCCAAACAGATGGAAATGATGTTTCGACCTTTGGGTTCAAGACTGAACGTGGCATAAAACGTGCCGACACCGTATATCTGGCTGTAAGGAATATCTATTTTTTCAGCAAGATACTTGAGTGTCGCTTGAGGCAGGAAGTTGTAGCGCCTTTGAATCGCCTGGAGAATCATAATCAGGTTTTCTTTATCATTGCCAAATTCTTCCTCAATGATCTTATCAAGTTCCAAGTAATCGATTTCCACTTCTTTTTCTTCTGTTGCCTTCGACGGACTGACTTCATTCATTTGCAAGTTCCTTATCTAATTGCTTATGCTTGATCCGCAGAAACAGGTTGGTAGATGACCGGGCAGTTTTCAACGCAACTGCCACAACCGGTACATAGGTCCATATTGACACTTCGTGCACGTTTGTTGATTTTTACCTTAAAGTTACCCTCTTCACCTGAAATGCTTTCCACATCTGCAAGGGTAATCAGTTCAATGTTGATGTGCCGGCCGACCTCGACCAGTTTGGGCGAGATAATTCACATGGCACAATCATTGGTTGGAAAGGTCTTATCCAGTTGCGACATAATCCCGCCGATGGAACCGGATTTTTCAACCAGATAGACATAATACCCGGCATTGGCCAGATCCAATGCCGACTGCATTCCCGTGATCCCGCCGCCGACCACCATCACTGCTCCTGTTTTTTCTTTTGACATTTTCTACTCCTGATTTAAAAAAGATGTGATTTCAGTAATATCGATCTGATTCATGTGGATTCCCAACGTCTCTTCATCGATACCCAAGCACAGACCGAGGAGTTGTGGATAGACAAGGGAGGCAAGGGCCTTATTGCCATTTTGAGACATCATCATATTCTGCACATGGTCAAATTGCAGCTGACAGTAAGGACAGGCGGCGCACAAGTAATCGGCGCCGGCCTTCTTCCCGTTTGCCAGTTTTTTTGCCGTTATGTCCATGGAAAGATCATCATTTACCCCCATTACCGGCGCCCCGCAGCAGTCCAGTTTGCTGTTATAATCGATGCTTTGGGCACCCGTCGCCTCCACCAGTTTATCAAATAAAGAAGGCGCTATCGGATCATCAAACTGAGTCACTTTGCTCGGCCGCAATGCATGGCATCCGTAATGGGTTGCGATCTTGAGCCCTTTATAAGATTTTAAGATATGACTTTTTATCTCATCAAGCCCGACATCATGATACAGTACGGAAAGAAAATGCTTGACCTCAAATTTACCTTCATACTTCAGACCTTTTTGCGCAAGGGCATGTTTGATCTCTTCCTGAACATCTCCTTCTTCCTTTAAGAAATTCTCGGCTTCCTTCAGGCTCCCGAAACAACACTTGCACAAGGCCATGATGTTTAAACCCAATTTTTCAGCTCTTGCCAGATTCTCCGATGCGCTGAGAAGAAATGCTTTCCGGTCCAAATTGCGAACAGGATAACCGCAGCATTTAAAATCCCGGTTGTCGACAAGTTGAACACCTATCTTTCGCATCACCGCCCTTGCGGCGGTTTCATACTGAACAACTCTGGCAGGTATATTACATCCTAAAAATAATGCGTACTTCATAATGATATCCTTTTCATTATGTCATGTTGGATTCTTCAATTGCTTCTGAAGGCGCAGCATCTTCTTCCAAAGGCAGGCTTGCTGATTCTGAAACTTCAGCCTCTTCTTTCGACGGCATGCATGCATTTTTAATCGAAAGATTTTTTAATTGATAGAGGACATCCGTCACCTTCACATTCTGCGGGCAGTGCTCCTGGCATTGATAACAGGTCAAACAATCCCAGAGCATTTGTGGACCGGTCGCCATTTCCGTCAGACCCAATCCGAGACAGTTCATAATTTGATGGGGCAGCAATCCCACGACCTCCTGGGGGTTTTCATAGTTCATCACCACCGGACACACCGTAGTGCAGGTCTGGCATCCAAAACAATGGACAAATGTCTCGGCACCCGGCAATTGACTCGAAACATCTCTTTCTCTGTCTGAAAGGGAAATCGGTATAGATTTGTCCATCGCCTGCTCAAAATTACAGGCAACCGCACGACTCGCTGTTTCAATGGGTTTTTGATAATCAGCAGCAGCGATGTTGTTTCGATTCAACCCGCGATAAAAGGAAAACGGGGACAGCGTCAACAGTTCCGGCAGTTCTCTTTGTATCAGATCCTCTCTTACGTTGAACCACAGTTCCTTTAGATTGATGCCGGACGGGCAGACCACCGTGCATCGATCACAGTTCGTGCAAAGGTAAACACCTTCCTGAATGGCATGCAGTTTATCATCGGAGAGTTCTTTTCCTTTAGCCAGGGTTTTTAGAAACGTCATTTTTTCAGCAGGCAGGATATATTCATTGCCCAGAACATCAAAGGCCGTCGAGGCGGAGCACCGCAGGCTGCAGGTACCGCAATGGGTACAGGCATCCAGTTCCATGGCCTGTCGTGTAACAATATTCGCAGGGTCCGCGGTTTCCTTTTCCATAACCGCATTGGCCAGCAGGCTCACCGGTGTGGATATGATATGAAACATCTTGGAGAAAGGAAGATAGGCCAGACCGATAAAACATGCCAAAAAATGAATGTACCACAGGATGTTTGCCGCATCCGCATTATCCAGTGTCAGAGCCATCGGTTTTATTGTTTTGGCAACCGCATACCCCGTAAACGCCCACCCCGGAGGAGAATGACATTCCGCACAATTGGCTTCGTGACTTTCCATTCCCTGTTCTAATATCTCCTCTTCAAAGGGACCTTGCACATTTGGAGAGACAACGTCAAATTTTTCGACCCAGTAACTTTCAAGGGCTTCAATTTCTTCAGCGTCACCATCTTCATCGAGACCGGCGTAATCCATCACCATTCCCTGGAATGCTGTGTGAGACGTAATTTTAACGCCTTCCAGAAGAATACCCGAAAAGATAATCACCACCACAATGAATATCGCATAGACATCCATGCCGCTGGTTTTAAGCCGCGGCACTTTCATTATGAATCGTCGAAATATCGCGATACCGATCCCGACCACCACCATGAACCCGAAAAAATCTCTTAAAAACATAAATGGATTGACGGTTGAATAATAATCGGAAAAGAGTTTTGCAGAGACGAATTTTTCCAGGGCATGCATCAAAAGAAGGAGCATAAATCCGCCATACAGGAGCATATGCATTATCCAGCGCGAAAAACTTTCTTTCAAAATCCTTTTTTGCAGCAACACGTCCAGAATAAAGGCTTTGATAAAGAGCAAAATCTTTGAACTGAATACAACCCCGACAGTTCCTTTGACAGCTGCGGAAAATCTCTGAGAAGGCGTGTAGTCCTGAGCTGAAATGCCAATCTTCATTGAACACCAGGTGTAAACCTTATAGATCAGCCCCAGGATAAAAATACCGAGAGAAATATAAAGAAGCACATTAAAAACCATTTAACAGACCTCCAAAATTTAGCTTAAAAGATAGATGGTCTTAAACATCGTTAAGGCCTCAATCCTTGATTATTGAATCATGGATTCCAAGAGATTTTTAATATAAAGTACTTGAAATTTTGTCAAATGATAAATATGCATTTCTTAAAATAATGTTCCTGTTTTTTGAGAATTTGCTCATAATATGTGGACGTATTAGGTGGGGTCGTAAACTGATCAAATGGGTCGAATGTTGATGCGGCTGTTATAATTTCTTTAGATTATCTATAATATATGAACGCTTTAGATGGGGTCGTAATGCGGTCAAATGCTCGAATGTTTAAATGGATAATGTTCAAGATAGGAGCTTCGCCCCAATTGGAATGATGGAGTGCTGGATTAATGGGTTATGGGATACTGCAATTTTGGGTTAATGGTAGAATTTGTGCAGATGAATAAATTAAAATTGGATAATATCCTTTAAAAACCAACCTTTCAGTATTCCAACATTCCATTATTCCATGTTTGATGCAGGCGCTAAAGATAGACAAATATCAAATATTTTCAATAATTTGTATAGATTCCGGGATATATATAATTAAAGAACGGCCTCAATCTCTTCGGCGATTCTAAGGGCGGCTTCTTTGGGATTGTTTGCATCTCTGATGGGACGGCCGATCACAAGATAATCCGATCCGTTTTTAACCGCAATTGCCGGTGTAACAACACGCTTTTGATCATGCGCTTTTATGTCATCCCAAAGAGGACGTATCCCCGGTGTCACGGCGATAAAATCCCGGCCCAAGGTCTTTTTAATCATTTTCACTTCCCGTCCGGAACAAACGATACCGACACAGCCCGCAGCTTTGGCTTTGGCCGCTCTGTCAACGACGAGCTTCATAAGATCCTCATAAAACACCTTTTTAAACCCGGCATTCTTAATGTCTTCACTTGCAACACTGGTTAAAACCGTAACGCCGAGAACACCGACCCTACCCTTAGCACCGCTGACCGCGGCTTCAAGCATCCTGGGCGTCTCTCCACAATGAACCGTCGCAAATACAACGCCCAGGTCTGCGATACGTTCCATGGCACGAAACACTGTTTCCGGAATATCATGAAGTTTTAGATCCAAAAACACATCCGCATTTCCTGATGATTTAATGAAATCAATAAGCCCCGGCCCGGATCGGATAAAAAGTTCCAGCCCCACCTTGAACATGCCCACGGATCCTGAAAGAAGTTCAACATATTCCTTGGCCGCCTTCTCTGTCGGGACATCCAGCGGAAAAATAATATAATCTTTAGCTCGCTTCATTTTTTAATCATTCACCTTCAATCGGATTGGGTTAGATAGTTAAATCGTTGAATCGTTAATCGGTTTTGACAATTTGACCCATTCGACCATTCGACGAATTGAGCGTTTCAAATTATGCCATTGTATTTAATTATAATATCTTCAATAAACCAAATGTTATTTTGTAATAATATTCAGAGCGCCGGGTACCGTTTTGACGACTGCCGGCAGCATGCCGGGCTGTTCCCCATCCACTTCAAGAAGCACCTTGTCATCTGATACTGCTGCCACCTTTTTACCCGTCAGGGTAATGACTTTGTTAATATCGTAAATCCGTCCGTTATAAAGTTTCGACAGATTTAAAAACACTTCAGGGATTGTCAAATCTCCAATGATTGTGACGTGTAACAGACCGTCACAAACCGAAGCATCCGGAGCGACCCGCATGCCCCCACCATGATACTGGCCATTTGCTACCGCCACGTTCCAAACAACGATCTCCTTTTTATCATCGTTATCGACGCTGATCTGTATCCTTTTCTTGCCATACAAAAAAATGGATATGAGTGTTGCCCACATAAATGAAACAAACGGCCCCAGTGCTTTGGTCGTTCGGTTGACCCGTTGGGCAACTTCACCCCCCAATCCAAAACTGGCGATATTATGGAAAAATCGACAACGATCATGGCCCTGATGGCCTTGAAAAACAAGGACACCCAAATCAATGCTGCGAACCGAACCTGAAACAATGAGGTCAACGGCCTGTTCAACATCTTGTGGTATTGAAACGGTTTTGACAAAATCGCATCCGGTGCCATTCGGAATAAAACCCAGTGTCACACTAGATCGAATCGATTCTTCATTCATCATGATACCGTTAACAACCTCGTTCAATGTTCCGTCTCCCCCCACACAAACGAGAAGTTTTGCCTTTTCAGCAGCGGCATTTTTGGCGAATATGACTGCATCCCCAGGTCTTTTTGTCATATAAGCTTCAAAATGACCCAGTCGATCTTTAGCAAGTGCCTCAACAAACGGCCAGATTGATCCTGTTGAACCGTTTCCGGCATGCGGGTTGACGATAAAAACGATTTTCGACAAAGCGGTACATGACCTCCATGGTGATGGGAAACATCTAACATTCAAATTTTACATAACGCATAATTTCCCATCCTTAAAGAAAATTTTCAACACGTATTTCACATTCACAATAAATCTATTGAAAAAACAGACGTTAAAATGCTATGAAGTCTATTCTAAAAGACCGTTTCTAAAATCTGAGACAACGTTTGGGGAAAAAATGAACATCAGCGAAAATCAACAAACGCTTTTACGGATGCTTCCCGGGGTAGACCATATTCTTGAGATGGTTAAGACGGACACGTTTTTTGACCATGTTCCAAAATCTGTACTGGTCCGTTCGATCCGCTTCGTTGTTGAAAACCTCCGAATCATTATTTTGGATGATCAACAGGATATCACGGAAGCAGAACTCTCCAATTTTGAAATCCTCAATAAAATAAAAGAAAGTGTCCGCAAAACAATGACGCCGAATCTGACCCGTATTATCAATGCCACCGGTGTCGTTATCCATACCAACCTTGGCCGCTCATTGCTTGCCGATGATGCCATTAAAAATATTTTAACCATTGCAGGAAGATATTCCAATTTGGAGTTTGATCTATCAAAAGGTGCCCGGGGATCCAGGTACAGCATCGTTGAAGACATCCTTTGTGAAATCAGCGGCGCTGAATCCGCCATGGTGGTCAACAACAATGCCGGCGCCGTCTTTCTTTCTTTAGAAACCATCGCTAAAGGTAAAAAAGTGATTGTTTCAAGGGGAGAACTTGTGGAAATTGGCGGATCTTTCAGAATCCCTGATGTAATGGCCAAGAGCGGGGGAATCTTAAAAGAGGTCGGCGCCACAAACCGCACCCATCTTAAGGACTATGAAAATGCCATCGAGCACGACACGGCCCTTCTTTTAAAGGTCCACACGAGCAATTACAGCATCGTCGGATTTACTGCCGATGTTTCTCTTGAGGAACTGGTCGATCTGGGCGCTAAATATAAGATCCCGGTGATGGAAGATCTTGGCAGTGGCACCTTTGTAGATTTTTCAAAATACGGCCTTTTAAAAGAACCCACGGTTCAGGAATCGGTGAACGCGGGCGCAGACATCGTAACTTTCAGCGGAGATAAACTTCTTGGCGGACCCCAGGCAGGCATCATTGTCGGAAAAAACACTATCATTGAAAAAATCAAAAAAAATCCCATCAACAGAGCACTTCGTATCGACAAACTCACCCTTGCCGCACTTGAAAGCACGTTACGACATTACAGAAACATCGAAAAAGAAATGGACGCCATTCCGACCTTACGCCTAATGACACTTCCTTTGGATCACATTGAATCTAACGCTAAAGCGCTTTTTGGAATGCTCGAGAATATCGGAGATGCCAGATTATCACTAAGCCTCATCGATATATTCTCACGACCCGGCGGCGGCTCACTTCCACTTTTAAAACTCCCCAGTAAAGGCCTGGGGGTTAAAGTTCAGGGAATTTCAGCCAATGCCGTTGAAAAACAGATGCGGAACAATGAATGCCCAATTATTGGCAGAATCGAAGAAGATCTCTTTATCATGGATCTCAGAACTATACTCGATGATGAACTCCAACTCATTGAACATGCTTTTAGACATATGCTGAAAAAGGCCGGATCATGACCCACCAAAAGACGAAATTATTTCACAACCGCTCTTCCAGTAAAGAGTTTCTCCTTTACAAAACAGATGCTAAGCCCCAAAAAGATACGGCTAAAGCCCTCTCATCGATTGAGACGAACCGAATTTTAAAAGCACTCCCGGAGATTCTGGTCGGAAAAACCTTTGTCGAAAACGCCCTGGCCCGATTCGAAACTTCAGAGAAATTTGAATCCATGGTCATCAAAATTGACACGCTAAATCATGAAGGTTCTGAAACAGCCGGTAACGACAAAATTGATATCTGGCTTGATGTGGCTAACGTTATTGATTCCATATGCAGGCGTGAAAACGGGATGTGGGGGCGGCTTGACCAGGGAATGCTCGGATGTTTCTTCTCCCCGACAAATCAAACGTCTTCTCTGGAATTTGCCAAAAAAATAAAAAAAATCCTTTCAGAATCTACAGATGAAACCATTTCCATCGGAATCGCCTCCTATCCAACGCTCACCTTCACTAGAGATCAGATCATTGACAATGCCGCAAAAGCGCTTGATCATGCTGCATTCTTTGGCCCAGACAGTATCGTTTCCTTTGATGCCGTAAGCTTGAACATCAGCGGAGACACCCTGTATCAAAATGGAAACATTGACGGCGCCATTGCGGAATTCAAAACAGCGATATCGCTCGACCCTTCAGATGTCAACATTCGCAACAGCCTGGGGGTATGTTATGGTATTTTAGGCGATTCCAAGAAAGCGTTGAAAGAATTTCAAGAAGTTCTCCGGCTGGATCCCAATGAAATTATGGCAATGTACAACATTGGCTTGCTGAACATGTTGAACAACAAACTCCCTGATGCGTTGAAATACTTTCTGGATGCAGACAGGAAAAAAGAAGAGGATATCTTTGAAGTTGCTTTTCAAATCGGAAGGGTTTATCTGGACATGGGAAAGTCGGAGTTGGCAAAAGAATTCCTCGAAAAGGCTGTAAAATTGAATCCGGAGTCCCGGTCTGCCCTGAATTCTTTGGGTGAATGCTACACTGCCTTGAATATGACAGATGAAGCGATCTCCGTCTATAAAAAGGCCATTCGAAAAAACCCGAACGATGCCGAAGCGTTATCAGCCTTAGGTTGTCTGTTTGACCTTTTGGGTGAAAATCCCGAAATTACAACGATCTTTTGTCAGCAAAGTATCGATATTGCACCCGAAAACGGCCTTTATCGATACCGGCTTGGCAGTCTTTACCTTAAAAGAAACCAACTTGAAGACGCCTTAATACAGTTCCAAAAGGCGCAAGATTTAGGATACGACGCCAGGAAAATGATTAAAAAAATAACGAAATTGATTAAGGATACATGATACTGGAGGCAGAATCAGGTGTCAGATGTCAGGGGTCAGGGTATCATATGGTTTGAACTTAGGGGCTTCGCCCCAACTGGAATAGTGGAATAATGGAGTAATGGAATGATGGGTTCGAAGGAGTTTTTCACAATTAAAATAGATTGTCCGCGTCCTTATTCCCAATATTCCAGCATTCCAACATTCCATTCTTCCTTAAAAAGTTTCTTTCAGCCTGCTAACTACAAAGCTTTTTAGCCATATTCTGGTGCGAAACTTGATGTTTTAAAATGGTGGTTAATAATGAAAAACATTATCCTGAATACACTTAAAGAGAGCGTTGACGTCAAAGACCGATTCATAAAAGAAAACATCGATCTCATTCAAAGGACAGCGGACATCCTCGCCTCGTGTATTACCTCCGGTCATAAAATCCTACTCTTTGGCAATGGGGGGAGTGCAGCAGATGCCCAGCATATCGCCGCTGAATTCGTCAACCGGTTCCAAATCGAACGTCCGCCGCTTGCAGCCCTGGCATTGACCACCGATACATCCATCATCACCAGCATCGGAAACGACTATCATTTTGATGACATATTCTTTAAACAAATTTTAGCTTTAGGAAGAAAGGACGATATCGCCATTGGGATCAGCACCAGCGGCAACTCCAAAAATGTTATCAAAGCCGTTCACGCAGCAAAAAATATCGGGATCTTCACCATTGGACTCACCGGTCGTGGTGGTGAACTGGCCGAGTGCGCAGATCATGTTTTTTCTGTAAAGTCAGATGTAACTGCGAGGGTCCAGGAAGCCCATGCCATATTGGGTCATATCTTGTGCGACCTTGTGGATCGGATTTTGTTTCCGGAAAAGTTCAGTGAATAATCATTACAATTTAGGAAACGTTATGTCACATAAATTTGAACCGATAGATTTGAGCGGGGTAAAAACATACCCGCTTTCCCAACGAAAAAGCAAAGTATCCACAGCCGCTTTTGCAAAAATGTGGCAAAAAGGGTCTAATTTCAAAGACTTCCTTGACCGGCTTCCGGATATCCTTGCCGGAAATCATCTTAAAACCGTCATCTCATCCACCGCAAAAGCGTTTCAAGAGGATAAAACCATCGTTTTTGCCATGGGAGCACATGTCATTAAAGTGGGTCTAAACCCCATTGTTATCGATCTCATGGAGCGCGGAATTATCACGGCTGTCGCTATGAATGGTGCCGGAATTATTCATGATCTTGAACTGGCCATGGCGGGACAAACATCAGAGGATGTATCCGCATCCATCGGAAACGGCACCTTTGGTATGGCCCATGAAACAAGTGCTTTTTTATGTGACGCCATCTGTCGCGCCGGAAAAACATCCAGTGGACTCGGGGAAACCATCGGGGCCGCAATGATCGAAAAAAAACTGCCCTTTTTAGAACACAGCATCCTTGCTTCAGGCCTCCGGTTCGGTATACCCGTGACGGTGCATGTGGCATTTGGAACCGACATTATTCATATGCATCCCGGGTTTGATGCAAAAGCAGCCGGTGAAACCACCCACAGAGATTTTCGAACCTTCGCATCCGTGGTGAGTACACTTGAAAAGGGTGTTTATTTCAATGTTGGATCTGCAGTCATACTGCCGGAGGTTTTTCTAAAAGCCGTAACATTGGCACGGAATTTAGGACATCAGTTGAATGATTTCACCACAGTGAACATGGACTTCATCCGGCAATACCGTCCGATGACCAATGTGGTGAATCGGCCAACCGCCGACGGTGGTCAGGGATTCCACTTGACGGGCCATCATGAAATTATGCTGCCGCTCATTGCTGCCGGAATTATCGAGGAAATCGAATAACTTATATTCAACATCAGAAACAACAAAAGGTTGATATAACCATATATATGATTATATTATCTCTCAAACTTGAGTAAATAAATTTAGGGATCGGAAAGTTTTTATTGTAAACACACAAATATCAGCCTCCGGCGAGGAGAGCGGAATGGATAATCTTTTTTTTTAATGCGTGTACTGTTTGAGTGGTTTAGGGATCGTTAGAAAGAACAGACGCATACCGAAATATTTTTACAGCAAAAAAGTATCTATTTTAAGTTGAACCCATTGTTTTCATGTTGAATTCTGTTCTTTCCTTTACGATCCTTTAACTACGAGTTTACACGGTTTAAAAAAAAAGATTATCCATGGAGCGATTTAACAAATAAAATCACCCCGACCCCTAAAATCAATTAAGGAGTAAACACTAATGCCGATTTATGAATACCATTGCGATAAATGCAATAAAGATTTTGAGTGCCTGGTTTTCGGGAACGAACAACCCGATTGCCCGTCGTGCAATAACAAAAAAGTGAAAAAATTGATGTCTGCATCTACCTTTTACAGTAGGGGTGGGCATGGAGAAACCGTCAAAGCTGCCGCCGGAGCATCATCATGCACCGGATGTGCCGCAACCAGCTGTACAAGTTGTGATCACTGATGGACAAAACACTAAAAATAGGAACCAGAGGAAGCAAACTCGCGCTCTGGCAGGCAAACTGGGTCAAATCCGCCCTTGAGGCCAAAGATTCCTCCCTTTCTATCGAACTGGCAATAATAAAGACAAAAGGAGACAAGATTCTCGATGTGCCCCTTGCCAAAGTGGGCGGCAAAGGACTTTTTGTCAAAGAAATCGAAGACGCACTTTTAAACGAAAAAATAGACCTTGCTGTGCACAGCATGAAGGATATGCCGGGTGAGATACCGAAAGGGTTATGTATCGGCGCAATCCCTGAGCGAGAAATTCCTCAAGATGTTCTGATTTCCAGAAACAAAAAGCGCCTTTCAAAACTGGATCCTGGTGCCAAAATCGGCACCAGCAGCCTTCGGCGCAAGGCACAGCTTCTTTATGCCAGACCGGATCTGGTCATACTGCCTTTAAGAGGGAATCTTGATACGCGTCTTAAAAAGCTCGAAACTGAAAATCTTGATGCCATCATCCTGGCGGCGGCGGGTGTCAAGCGCCTGGGACTTGAAAACAGAATAACCGAATACCTGGATGAAAACATCATGCTTCCGGCAGTCGGTCAGGGAGCGCTCTGTATTGAAATCAGGCAACATGATCCTGAAGTAGAATCGATTGTTAAAAAATTAGAGCACCATCAAACGAGAACGATAATTATGGGAGAACGTGCCTTTTTAAATCGTCTTGAAGGCGGTTGTCAGGTCCCCATTGCAGCTCATGGAAAAATCGAAAAAAACATATTTACGATTTGCGGTCTTGTTGCAACAATTGACGGAAGAACCCTCATCAAAGAAACGCTTTCAGGGCCTATAGATTCACCAGAAATCATCGGTGTAAAACTTGCCGAGCGTCTCGTTTCAATGGGGGCAGAAACAATAATGGAAAACCTTAAAGCGGATCTAAATCTAAACTATGAAAGGTAAAGTCTATCTTGTTGGCGCCGGTCCGGGTGATCCGGGGCTTATTACTGTAAAAGGGTTGGAATGTATCAAACGAGCGGATGTTCTCATCTACGATTTTCTTGCATCCTCAGTTTTATTAAAACATGCTTCGAAAAATGCAGAGATCATCTATGTGGGTAAAAAAGGAAGTGATCATACTTTTTCCCAGGACAGTATCAACGCCCTTATCGTTGAAAAAGCTAAAATCGGTTTAACTGTTACTCGACTTAAGGGGGGGGATCCTTTTATATTCGGCCGCGGCGGAGAAGAAGCGGAAGTATTGATCCAGGCTGGAATACCATTTGAAATCGTACCCGGTGTCACGTCGGCCATAGCCGCCCCGGCCTATGCCGGGATCCCACTGACCCATAGAAAATTTACCTCTACACTTGCTTTTGTAACCGGCCATGAGGATCCAACAAAAAAAGAATCGAGTATCGATTGGAAAGCACTTGCCAAAGGAATCGGGACCCTTGTTTTTCTGATGGGAGTCAAAAACCTGCATCATATCAGAGAAGGCCTTATTAGCCACGGTATGCACCCCGATACGCCCGCAGCCCTTATTCGCTGGGGAACCACCGCCAAACAAGTCACTGTTACAGGAACAATCGACACGATTGTTGAGCTCAAAAATGCCAATGATATCAAACCACCCGCTATTCTTGTTGTCGGTCACGTCGTAGGGTTAAGAAAAAAAATGAAATGGTTTGAAACCAGACCTCTGATGGGACGAAGCATCGTGGTAACCCGGTCCAGGGAACAGGCCAGCGACCTGGTCAAACGTCTTTCCGATTTAGGTGCAGAATGTTTGGAATGCCCGACGATAACGGTCGTCCCACCGGACGACTTAAAGCCCCTGGACATGGCCATTGAAAATCTTTCTTCTTATGACTGGCTGATGTTTACCAGCGTCAACGGCGTTAATTTCTTTTTTAATCGCCTTTTTGAAAAAAACAAAGATGTTCGAGCGCTGAATCATGTCCGAACAGCGGTTATCGGGCCGGCTACCGCCAAAAGACTTTTCGATTTTGGATTCCAAAGTGATATTCTTCCCGAAAGTTATAAGGCAGAATCCGTTGTTGAGGCATTTGCCAAAGAAGATATCATCGGAAAAAAGATATTGCTGCCACGTGCAAAAGAAGCAAGGCAGATATTGCCTTTAGAGTTGACAAAAATGGGCGCTGTTGTTGATGATATTACAGCATACCGTAACCAGGCGGTTAAAGACGACGCTGATATCGTTTTAAAACGACTTAAAGAACACACCATAGATATGGTTACATTTACAAGCTCGTCCACCGTAAAAAACTTTCGTGCCCTTCTTCCAACTGAGGGTTTGGACAACCTGATTCAAGGTGTCACGATTGCCAGCATCGGTCCCATAACTGCCGATACCGCCCGCAACCTTGGATTTGATGTTCATATCGTTGCAGAATCTTACACCATCGACGGACTGTGTGAGGCTATTCAGCAATATTATCACCCAAGCTGAGCGATTGCCGAGTTTACCGAATCTGCGGCGTTATGAGACATTTGCAGTAGCAGACTACGGTTGCATGTCTCATGCCTTGCATCTTCGGCAAACTCGACAATCGCTCAATTTAGGTATCATAAAACTTAAATTTATAAATATATTTATTTCGACCTGCGACTTCAAAGGTTTTTTAGCCATATTTGGCTGAAAAACCTTTAGAAATTACTAAATATTATAATAGCTTAGTCCTTTGAAACAAATCAATTTCAAAGAAGCTTCAGGTATGATTAAATTTTTGACTGGAAGCTGTCTGAGTGGATTAGGGATCGTTTTGAAAGAACCATTGACGATTTAACTTTATGGATGAACCCCCCTGATAAAGCAGAAACCTTTATTAATAGCCCGGGCAGTTTCTTTCATTACGAGCCCTTATTCATGAGTTCTTTCAGCAAAAATTTAATTATACCTGAAGCGGTAATTTTACCAGAAGGCTAAAGTGTTACTAAATATTTTTTGGGAGAAAAAATGGCCAACCACACACACAATCATGTTGAAACATATGAAGGTCTCGTGGGGATTGGTTTCGACCGAGAAACCGATGAAAATACGATTATCTATTATCTTCAGAAATTCTCCGATGACACGCTCATGAAAGAATTGATCACGAGACTATCCAATGAAGAGCTGGAAGAAATTTTTTCTCTGTTGACACGGATCCTTAAAAAACATCTTAAAGATCCAGAATATCACCGCCTTTTTTTAAAAGACGATCATCCATAAAGTCGAGACCTTTGAAAAATGTTTCCCGCTTTTGGCGGGATTCAAGTCCAAGGCAGGCGAAAATTTTAACCACCCCAGTACGATCTGCCGGACCTACGGGGCAGGCAGACATACATGAAGTATTTCGAGGATTAAAATTTGAGTCTAACGCCGGAATTGGACAAAAGGGGATGTTTTTCAAAGGTTTCAAATCGGGAGTAAGATAATGTTCACTGAAAAACAGCTGGATAGGTATGCAGATGCGTTACTGTGGGGGCTTAAAACTGCCAGAACCAAAAAATTTAAAAAAAATGACATTGTGCTCATCCGTTATGATATGCCTGCTGTCCGACTTGCCGAAATTGTTTATGCAAAACTTATGGATATGGGAATTCATCCTGTCCAGCGCACAAACCCCACCGCAAATATGGAGCAGCACTTTTTTGAAACAGCAAATAACAAGCAGATTATTTTCCATCCGCCCGGTGAAAAAGAACTTTTTAACCGTTTAAACGGCGGCATTTTTCTATATGCGCCTGAATCCATAACACACTTGAGTCATATAGATCCAAAAAAGATCGGCAAAACTGCCGTGGCTCGAAAGTATTTACGTGATATACTCGATGCCCGGGATCAAGCCGGTGATTTCGGATGGACCCTGTGCGCCTTTCCCACAAAAGAATTGGCCAGACATGCCAAACTTTCAATGAAGGCCTATACAGCCCAAATCGTAAACGCATGCTTTCTGAACAGAATTTCACCGGTTTCGCATTGGCAAGATATTTTTAATAACGCAACATCCATAAAAAAATGGCTCAACAGCATGAATGTGAATGCCTATCATGTTGAATCAGAAAATGTAGATCTTACGATAACACCGGGAGAAAAAAGAAAATGGATCGGCATTTCAGGCCATAATATCCCGAGTTTTGAAATATTTCTTTCACCGGACTGGAGAGGTACCCGGGGGATATACTTTTCAAATCAGCCTTCATTTCGAAGCGGCAACTATGTAAAAGGGGTTAGGCTTGAATTTAAAAAAGGCGCTGTGGTCAACGTCAACGCAAAAAAGGGAGAAAATTTTGTCATTAAACAGCTCTCAATGGATAAAGGCGCCAACAAGGTGGGTGAATTTTCTTTAACAGACAAAAGATTCTCAAGAATCAACACCTTCATGGCAAACACACTTTTTGATGAGAACTATGGGGGTAAATACGGAAACTGCCATCTGGCACTGGGTTCTTCTTATGCCGATACATATAACGGGAATCCAAAAGAATTGACCAAAGAGAAAAAGAAAGGCCTCGGTTTCAATGATTCAGCCCTTCACTGGGACCTCGTCAATACCGAAAAGAAGAGGGTTACCGCCCATCTTGCATCCGGGAAAAAGGTGACCATCTATGAAAACGGCAGGTTTGCAATTTAAGACTCAATTATTTCAGGAGACGGGGAGGTTTCTTTTGTTCAACGGTATAGCCGTTATGTATAAAATCGCTTCGCGATTTTATACCTTGTATTTACCGAAGTCCTCAGGAGAAAGGTTTTCAAGATAATCCGCCCACTTTTTCCCGTCTTCGCTCTTATTTAAGACTTCATAATCTCCTTCGACCATCTGAGATTGATCAAAAATTTTATCATCCACATAAATCGGCGCACCAAACCGAAGGGCGATGGCAATTGCATCGCTTGGACGGGCATCCATGTCAAAACTTTTATCTTTTGACACAAAATATATTCGGGCATAAAATGTGTTATCTTTTAAATCACACACTTCCACCTTCGACACCTCCATCTCCAGATTGTCGATAAAATTTTTGAAAAGGTCATGGGTCATGGGCCGGTCGAATTTGATATCTCTGAGCGCTGATGCAATGGATGTCGCTTCGAGCAAGCCGATCCATATCGGCACCGCTTGATCACCTTTAACCGACTTTAAAATAATTATCGGTGTGTTTGAAGTCGGATCTATAGCCATACTTGCAATGTTTACTTCATGCAACATAACTCTTTTCTCCTCTCAAACCAAAAGAAGTTGGTTCTTTACCGTTTGTTTCGCCCCACAGTGAATGGGAAAAGGTTTGTAAAATTATAACATTAACCAATCGACCCATCACGTTTTCAGTACAAAAATCCGTTCCATCACTATTGTAAAAGTTTACAATCTTGTTTGTTGATGTACGGCCTGTCCACTGGGCATTTTGACTGCTGTTTTGTTTATTGATTTGGTTCTGTTTTTTGCTGAAACCTTCCACAAGGACCGACTGTATCGAGTCTTTCAGTGTTTTGTTTTTACGGATTGTGAATTGATCTTGTAGGCCCAGAACCTGTTGTAATCTTTGTTTTTTCTCATCTTCCAGGATTTTGTCCGCAAATCGGGCGGCTGAGGCATTTGGGCGATCAGAATATTTAAAGGCAAACAAACCATCAAATTCCACCGTCCTAATCAAATCCAGGGTTTCTTGAAAATCCGTCTTTGTCTCTCCTGGAAAACCCACGATTATATCAGATGTAATTGCAATGTCAGGACAAGTATTACGCAGTTTATCAACTTTTTCAAGATATATCTCCCGTGTATATTTCCGGTTCATCCTCTTTAGAATCCTGTTTGAACCCGATTGTATCGGCAAATGAATATGATGACACAATTTGTCAAGATCCTTAAAAGCATGGATAAGGTTTTCCGAAAGATCTTTTGGATGTGAGGTGGTAAACCGGATTCTCAAAAGTCCGTCAATGTCGTTAATGCGCCGTAAAAGCTCGGGAAATGTGCAAAGGCCTTCTTTCATCCCATAGCTGTTAACGTTCTGGCCAAGCAAGGTCACCTCTCGCACCCCTGATTCTACAAGACTGCGGATTTCGTTGATGATATTTTCCGGGTCTCTGCTGGTTTCCCTGCCCCGAACATAAGGAACCACGCAGTAAGTGCAATAATTATCGCATCCTTGCATGATGGTCACAAAGCGTGACACCTCTGCTTTATCAACTCCATTTGTGACAACATCCAACTCTTTAATTTGATCCGACATTTCAATATCGACAATACGGCATTTCTTCGACAAAATAGTCTGTATGGCATTGGGTAAACGGTCAATGGCATGTGTACCGAAAACAAGGTCAAGATGCGGCACACGCGTTAAGATCTTTGCACCTTCCTGCTGCGCTACACATCCGCCCACCCCGATAATCAGATCAGGTCTTTTTTTCTTCAGACCGGCCAGACGTCCTAAAAAGCTGAACACTTTCTGCTCGGCCTTTTCCCTGATGGCACATGTATTCACAATAATCAGATCCGCTTTCTCTAAAAATGGGGTCATTTCATATTGTAAAGACTTCAGCCCCCTGGCGATTTGTTCGGAGTCATATACATTCATCTGACAACCGATGGTATTGATGTATAAATATTTTGTTTTCATCTTTTGTAATAGTTCAGTCCTTTGAAATAAACCGATTTCATTGGTCTTCGCTTTCAGCCTCGCCCAACAAGAAAGAGCTTCGGGTATCATTACATTTATGGCTGGAAGCTGTCCGAGTGGATTAGGGATCGTTTTGAAAGAGCCATAAGCGATTTGACTTTATAGATGAAATTCCCTGTTAAAACAGAGGCATTTATTAATAGCCCGGGCAGGTTCTTTCATTACGAGCCCTTATTCACGAGTTCTTTCAGCCATAAATGTAATGATACCCGAAGCGACAATGTTTTAAAAGGGCTAAAGTGTTTCCATTTTTTTTATAAATGATATTTTACGGAATCATCGATCATAATGTCTTTTTTAAGATCCTGCAAAACTGCTTCAACGTCACCTTCGCAACCTGGAGCGATGCGAAGCAGTACGATACCCTGATGGGCGTCGATGGTGGTTAATGTTGCAATACCGTCATACGCCTCTAAAATGAATTTAAAAAAACAGATCTCTCTTCGATCAATGCGAAGAAATTTTTTTAGAGTTTCCAAAATCAAAAAGCCATTTGCTCGGTTTTTGCACCTAAATATTGAATCTATTTAAGTACCATTGTATCTATCACCTTATCAACCAAAAAAGTCCGAACCCGGACAAGACGGAACCAAAAACATTTACCAAAAAGGCACTAAGACACAAAGGATATATCTATTATTCTTTCTTCGTGCCTTGGTGCCTTAGTGGCAAAATGGAAAAAGTTTGGTCAAAAAAAACACAAAATTCAATGTTAAGAAACTAAAAAAATTCCGGGTTAGAATTTTTGCAGTTGTTCAAATCTAAAATTTAAGTTATATGGCCTTTTAATGAAAAAAGAGTGGCAAATACTTCAGCCTGACATTCATTTGGTCGAAAAACTTTGCACAATATTGAATTGCCATCCGGCAGTTGCCTCAATCTTGATCAATCGTAATATTTTTTCCTCAGAAGATGTATCAAACTTTTTCAACACCTCCCTCAACCAGTTAAGTCCGCCCTTTTCCATAAAGGATATGGATGTCGCGGTTGACCGAATTTTAAAAGCCATGGCACGCAAAGAAAAAATATTGATCTTTGGCGATTATGATGTTGATGGAATTACCGCCACAACCCTTCTGTTGGAATTTCTCCACTCAGTCGATGCGGATGTGTCTTACTACATTCCCCACAGAATAGCGGAAGGCTTTGGTCTGAAAATAGACCATATTTCAGATGTCGCGATGCCCAATGGAATACACCTCATTATCACCGTAGACTGCGGATCCGACAGTCACGATGCAGTTAAAGCCGCAAGTGACGCAGGAATTGATGTTATCATTACCGACCACCACATGATATCGGACACGATGCCGCCTGCAGTTGCACTGATAAATCCCAAGCGGAATGATTGTCCTTCCGGTTTTCACGACCTTTCCGGAGTCGGCGTCGCGTTTTATCTGCTGATTTGCCTTCGAAAAAAGCTTCGAGACACAAATTTCTGGCAGGACCGTCCGGAACCCAATCTAAAAAATTACTGTGATCTTGTCGCCCTTGGCACCTTGGCTGATATGGTTCCTTTAACCCGTGAAAACCGGATACTTATTAAAGCAGGTATGAACATTATCCGTTCATCGCACCGTCCTGGTCTGAATGCACTGATCGAAGTTTGCAAAATCAATAAACATGCCATTGATTCCGATGATATTGTTTTCCAGCTAGCCCCTAAATTAAACTCAGCAGGCAGGATCGATCACGCGTCAACCGCTGTTGAACTTCTGCGTGCCAAAGATATCAAAGCAGCTCGGACAATTGCACATTCTCTCAACCGCCTGAACCAGAATCGGCGCAATATCGAAAATAAAATACTTACCGAAGTCAACGATCATTTAAAAAATAATCCGCATCTGCTTCGAAAAAATACATTGGTCTTGGTCCATCAAGATTGGCATTTAGGGATTCTCGGGATTGTTGCATCAAGACTTACTAAAAAATATTTTCGCCCGGTTGTACTGATCACAACAGCAGACGGAATAGGGAAAGGATCCGCCAGAAGTATCCCTGAGGTCAATCTGTATGAGGGGTTGTCGGCTTGTTCTGAGAACATTGAGAACTTTGGCGGACATCCAATGGCAGCAGGCCTCAAAATCAAGACCGAAAATATAGACCCGTTTAAAAACCACTTTGAAAACATTGTGAGCCATATGGCAAAACCAGGTGATTTTATACCGAAAATCGCCATCGATTACAAACTCGATTTTGTTAACATTTCAGATAAACTGATTGATGAACTTGAATCGTTGAAACCCTTTGGTATCGCAAACCATGAACCGCTTTTTATGACGAAAAAAGTCAATATTGTATCATCAAAACGTGTCGGCAATCATCACAGGCAAATGGTATTAGAGCAGAAGATAGGAAAGTCTGGAAAAACATTCAACGCAATACAATTTAATGTGGATACCCGAATCCCCTTAAAAGACAACTTTGATCAGATGGCTTACCGTCTTCGGTGGAATCGATGGAACGGCAGAAAAAATGCTCAAATTGTTATTGAAGAGACGTAACATCGGCAGTTTAAAATTTTTCTTGCAATAGACAATACTCGGCATTATTATTCTGTCTTATGCATAAAAATAAAAATGGATGATACCCTAAATGAACGAAAGTCGAGGATGCCCCAGATTTGAGACATCAAGGACGAAGCCGTAGTCGTCTACTGCGAGTCCTTGATAACGAAGAAGATGGGGTGTCATCGGCTTTCCCCTTGGGGTAAACGAAATGGGATTTTTTCTAACGTTTATATCTCATTTGTAGAAGAAATACGAAAATACATTTAAACTTACAAAAAAGCGGATAAATTAAACACATATAATATTTTTCCTGTTTTGTTTACGATCATTTAGGATGTTAGGTTAAAGGTGACATATTATGGCCAAAGTATTTCGACCCAGCAAAGGTGAATCAAAAATATTGTCGAGAATTGAGTCTTCAAAAGAATATGCCCGTAGAAAAGCAATAAAAAATGCGAGGGATGGTATCGAACCCCTTTCTAATGCCATTGCCATGAAGCTTGTCGAGAATGATCTTGTTGAAACCACGAATAAAAATGTACTTGAAGAGCAGATAACAAAATGTATAGAAAAGTTGAGCCGCAGTGAAGACTTTGATGTCGACTACAAGATTGCACCATTTAGACACATCGTACAAAATCCAAGTGTCGTCAGTCTTTACATTACCGCATTCGTGATAGAAACCCTTATCAATCATAAAGTCATCGTCGACGTTTACGGTTCAGACGAAGAAATATATCTTTGTATCAACCGGCAAGTTATAAAATTACTGGCCTAACAATGCGACCCTCCTTCCTCCCCAGGTTGGTGAATGGACCTTTTGACGATCCAAGTCTGTTTATCCCATTTCTTTATGAAAACCGCGCCGTAATTTTTGACCTCGGAGATATCTGTTCACTTTCAGCCAGGGATATTCTTAAAATCAGTCATGTCTTTATTACCCATACGCATATGGATCATTTTATCGGATTTGACAAACTGCTGAGGCTTGTCCTTGGCCGTGAGCAAGATCTTTTCCTGTATGGTCCTGAAAATTTTATAAAAAATGTTGAGGGGAAACTCGCGGGATATTCATGGAATCTTGTCAAGAACTACACGAATCTACTGGCCCTGCATGTCACCGAGGTACATAACGAGCATCTGGTGACAAAGGATTACATTTGCCAAAACGGATTTATTCCAGCTTCAAATGCAGTTAAACACCCTTTTAACGGGTCCCTTCATAAAGAACCCTCTTTTTCCGTTTTTACCCAGATTCTTGATCACAGTATTCCCTGTCTCGGATTCACCTTAAGGGAACGATTTCACGTTAATATCATGAAAGATGCTGTTGCCGAACTTGGGTTGGACGTCGGTCCCTGGCTAACAGAATTCAAACAAGCTCTGTTTAACAATCAAAACCCCGATTCAGACTTTGAGGTTAAATGCGGCAAAAAACAGCGCAAAAAAATGTTCGTCCTGAAAGACCTTACAAAACAAATTGCCCTGATCACTCCGGGACAGAAGGTTTCATATATTGCGGATGTTGTGTACAACGAATCGAACATCGAAAAGATTGTTGAACTGGTGAAAAATTCCGATCATCTCTTTATTGAAGCGTCTTTTCTTGAAAAAGATAGAGATATTGCCGAAAAAAAATGTCACCTAACGGCCCGGCAGGCCGGCCTCATTGCAGGTAAGGCCGGGGTAAAGCAGCTGACACCCTTTCATTTTTCACCCAGATATCAGGGGCAGGGGCACCTTTTGGAAAAAGAGGCCATGGATGCATACGATGATGCCTTGAAGCAGTAAAGACATAAAGATAATTTGTACAACCGTCCTAAAGCGCTTGCCTTGGGATTCTGATACTATTCTTATCCAAGGTTTGGGAAAGGTTGTGATCTGCAGCAGTGATCAAAGGATCAGCTTATTTCCAGATATGTAGGAGATGTACGAAACCGCTACGCGGTAGCTTTTTCTCAGAATTTCCCACATCTTTGAGGTTTAAGATTTATTTTCTTTATTGATTTATTTTTTTTAATTTTTTTAGCCGGCACTTAAAATTTT
>Ga0209940_1000042_pt1 | contig 26001 bp, 23 predicted proteins | sample SalPonF2_B_D1_MG_FD_185726 | JGI IMG/M metagenome (GOLD analysis project Ga0209940, IMG submission 185726) | Salt pond soil microbial communities from South San Francisco under conditions of wetland restoration - Salt Pond MetaG SF2_B_D1_MG... ...
TAACTAACTTCTCTTTGAAGGTTTTAATTGGGGATGCTGATTTTAACAATGACAAGCAAATCACGTTTCAAGAAATCTATAACCTCAATTGAGCGAAAGTTGAGGATGCCCCATATCCGAGGGATTTTAGGGACGTCCATTGGATTATTGTTTTAATTAAAATATAGGATATTGAGCCCGCTGGTGGAATCCAATGAACCAATGGACGTCCCTAAAATCCCACGCTTTATAAAAAAAAATGTACGCCCATTCAGCCCGTCGGCCCGTGCATGGTCTCCAGTGAAGGCACCTGCGCGGCTTATCATCGATACCATGATGTTTAATCTGGATTCCGAGCGATTCTGGTTTGTTTTTACCCATTGATTATATAAAAAATCGGATTTGTCGAAAATTCATTGTTGTTTCGACAAACAAACAATGATATGTCGATATTATTCTGATAATTCGACAAAACCAAAAAGCATAAAATGAAATTTAACTCAAATATACCTTACAATGATTTACCGCCACTTCCGCCTTCAATCGATATCGAAACAAAAGCAATTCTAAAAAAAGCGATTAACGCAAACAAAGCATTAGCAAGACTCAAAGGCATTTGCAGCATTATACCTAATCCTTCAATCCTGGTTAACTCTATTATTCTTCAGGAGGCCAAGGACAGTTCACAAATAGAAAACATTGTAACAACCAACGATCAACTCTACGAAGCTTTTACTGCTACAAGCAAAAATTACGATGCATATACTAAAGAAGTGTTGCGTTATCGTGAGGCATTATGGGATGGGTTTAACCGCCTTCAAAAAAGAAAACTGCTGACAACAAACTTATTCATAAATGTATATAATGTTATTAAAGCAAATTCAGCCGGTATTCGTAATACACCCGGCACTAAAATTGCCACATCAACAGGAAAAATACTTTATACTCCGCCTGAAGGGGAAAAAATCATCCGAGATAAATTTCGAAATCTCGAAGTATTCATCCATAATGACAAGGATGATATAGATCCGCTTATTAAATTGGCACTTATTCATTATCAATTTGAAGCAATCCACCCGTTTACAGACGGAAATGGCAGAAGCGGACGCATTATTAACATTTTGTATCTTGTCTTGAAAGGGCTTCTGGATTTACCTGTATTGTATTTGAGCAAATACATTATTGAAAATAAAGATCAATATTATCAATTATTGAGAAATGTAACTGCAAAAAACAAATGGGAGCCCTGGATCGAATATGTTTTGGATGGGATCGAAACAACCGCGATATACACAGAAGAAAAAATAATTCAAATTCGAAAATTACTTGATGACACTATTGAACAAGCTAAAGCTGAACTGCCTAAAAGGGTCTATTCTAAGGAATTAATCGAACTTTTATTTGCTCAACCGTACTGCAAGGTAAAACAATTGGTTGATGCTGACATCGCTAAAAGACAAACAGCCGCAGAATATTTAAAAGAATTAGAAAAAATAGGAATTCTAAAAAGTAAAAAGGTGGGAACCGCTAATTTATATTTAAACATAAAGCTTTATGAATTGTTGACATATTAATATGTCGACCTTATCGACACATAAGCATTTATATGTCGAAATATAGCGAACATTTCGACACAACGCCCTTTGTATGTCGAAATTGCAGACCGTACCCATCCAAGATAATCAACCTGATCCTATATTTAAGAATGAATTTGCAGCAGAAATTCTAGCTCCTGCAGCCCAAACTCTATGAGAGCAAGGTTTCGCGTCTTTAATAGGTATTTTAGGGACGTCCATTGGATTATTGTTTTAATTAAAATATAGGATATTGAGCCCGCTGGTGGAATCCAATGAACCAATGGACGTCCCTAAAACCCCCCATCGGCTACAATCTCCCTTCGGTGATCGATTCCGGGATTTGCCCGCCAAGACGGCAGGCCACCACGGCAGCCGAGTCATTCATCAGATAATCTACAATCTGCCGGCTTAACATGTCCCCCACTGTGATCTCTTCGTCGACGACGATGTCGGCGCCGGCGCCCTCGAGATCGGCGACGTGCCGGTTATATCGGCACCGGGCCGCAATGGGCACATGGGGTCGAAGCCGCCGGATCATTTCCACGATCCGGACAGCAGCATGGGGATCGGGAATCGTCACCACCACCATGCACACTCCGGGCAGACCCGCGTGCATCAAAACTTCTTCTTGACCTGCATCCCCCAGATGAAGATGAAGGCTCTGTTGATGGGCATATTCGCGACTTTTTGGGTTAACGTCGATTATCACGGGTTCCAAGCGCTGCGCCACCAGTGTCTGCGCCACCTGGCGCCCGGCCGGGCCCAGTCCCACCACCAGCACCCGGTTGACCGGTTCCGCCATCCCGGATGGAGAAGGGATTAAAGCCGATGGCCTCTTTCTAAGAATCAGTGCCAGTAACCAATCGGTCATTGCATCGGCTTTGGCGATAAGATACGGGGTGACCAGCATCAGTACAATGATCACCGACACAATCAGGTCAACGATATCGGCTTCCAGCACACCGCCCCTGCGGGCAGTGGCTGCCAGCACGAATGAAAACTCTCCGATCTGGCTCAGAGTAATGCCTGTGGCAAGAGCCTGTCGGTTTTCGAGGCGGAATAAACGGCCCACAATATAAATGATCCCGGTTTTCAGGATCAGAACTGTTACCGAAGCAAGAGCGACCCAGTGCAAGTGTTTGATAAACCACATGGGCTTGGCCTGCATACCCACCGAGGCAAAAAAGAGGGTGACCATGATGATGCGCATCGAGCCGATATCGGATCGGATCTGGGTGGCAAAAGGGGATTCTCCCAGCAGCATGCCCGCAACAAAAGCGCCCAGCGCCGGGGAGATGTGTAGTTTGTGGGCGCCCCAAGCTGCGCCGAAACCCACAGTGATGCTCAGCAGTACGGTCAGCTCCCGATTGGCAAAGAGTTTCGCCTCGCTCAGCAGTGCCGGGGCCAGATGATACAGCAGCAGGTAGAAAACAACGGCCAACCCGATCACTGATAGGATCACCTTGAGGATATGCAGACCGATATTCATCTCTGCCGCAGCGGGCGTAAAGAAGCTGACCATCAGCACGAGAGGTACGATGGCTATGTCCTGAAGCAGAAGAATGGCCAGGCATGTCCTGCCTTTGACCGAATCGATTTCCACGCGGTCCACCAGCAACCGCAGCACTATGGTAGTGGAACTCATCGCTACGATGGCTCCCAGCGTAAGCGCCCGGGGCAGGTTGAACATGTTGACCGTTATCAGGGAAACCGTTAGGATGGTCAACACCAGCTGCAGCGTTCCCCCGCCGAATGCCATCCGCCCCATTTTTATTAGCTGTTTGAAACTGAATTCCAGACCGATGGAAAACAACAGCAGCGCTACCCCCAGTTCCGAGGCCTGGTTGACAAATGTCGTGTTAAACAGCAGCGGGCCGACGATGGTGCCCGCCAGAAGATATCCTATTATTGGACTTTGCCCCAGGCGCTGGGCCAGGGCGCCCATCATGAAAGCACCCCCCAGCAGCAGTACCAGTTCCATAACTACAAACCAGATGTCCATAAGCCGGAAACCCTTTACGATAAATTAATACAAATGATATTTCAGCGGGAAAAACCAATGACCGACCATCCTTAAGCAGGCCAAATTGAGCTTTTCAAAGGACGGAAAATCACCAACATCTATATCGGCATTGTTCAGTTCGATATGGTTTTGCTTTCAGAGTGTATATCATCTCTATTATGAATATTTTCGAATATGGCTGTCCACTTGAAAATACGTTTTCTTTATGCATTACATATAGTTATTACTGTGCATAGAAACTATAGCGAATAAAAAACCATACTTCAACATATTGTTAACGGCTTTTTACAAAAAGTTGATATGAGAAATTATAAAGTAGGAAATTTAGTTGCCAATACTAAAGATTTCTCAAATATAATTGCTAAAATCGAGGGGCAGTAAAAATTGCGATATTATTAAGCCCAGTTTGAAGGAAATGGTTAGACTTCTGCTATCGCCGGTTCTGTACTATCTAAATATTTTGTTTATATGATGATGGACTATGGATAAAACACCAAATAGATATCTTAAAAACCGGAAAAGGTAGAAAAAATTTCGTGCTCGAGATTGTTGACTGATGTGTTGGGCCTGTTACTCCAGCCCTTACTTGCCACAATGTGTCAATTTTGCAACATCCTTGACAGCTTGGGTTAAATATTCGAAAAAACATATGATTTAAAATAATTGCTTTCAATCCTAAACAAGGGAGAGCATTTGATGGTAAAAAGAACCCCATTTCTCACATAGCGAGGTGGGGTTTCTCTTTTGGCTGATACATATTACCTCAATTGAGTGAAAGTCGAGGGTGCCTCCCCGGAGAAATAGGCTACGCATTTCACAGGGCAGGCAGATCCCCCCGATAACGGGATCTTCGTTACACTGCGAAACGCGACCGAGGGTGAAGCTGTAGTCGTCTACCGCGAACCCTCGGCAACGAAGGAGATCCCCGTGAGCGGGATTTCGCTTCGCTCAAGGCGCATTCATCGGCTTTCCCGACGGGCAAACAAAATCGATATAAAATTGCAGAATTCATATCTAACTGTTGGTAGAGATATAAAGATTGTTAAAATCATCGGATGACTCAGTGAAATTAAGATATTATGATCCCTATCGGTTTTGTTTACACTCATTTGAGGTATTAGATATCCCAACAACGGTTATGGTTCAAATAATAGCAAGAGATCTGGAATTCACGCTCTTTATATTCTGATTGGAAGACGTTTTTCCCAATATCAATTGTTGTTGTGAATGGTGTAGCTTATGGCATTCTGTGAATCAAAGATTGAGATTTTCAGGCGTCAACTATAGACTTTTACATGTAGTGTTATCATTCAATTCTCGAGGGGCATCCATCGCTTGATAATACTGTTGAGTTTACCATCTCGTCTGCATGTATCAATGAAACGATTTGCTGAATTTAATAGCTCTATATCGTTTTTTCTTATTCCCCATGCCAAGTAGTCATTAGTCAAATGAACCATAGATGTTGCCAGACCCTCTGTATCGTATTCTGATGCCGCCATAAGAATAATCGGTCCATCATGGATAAATACGTTGATATTATTATAAATTAATGCTTCAACGGCTTTTTTAGAAGTGTCAAAACGAAATATTTTCTTAGCATCCCCAAAGTTTTCTAAAACAAATGTTTCTCCTGTTGTGCCTTTTACAACTCCGAATTTCCCCATACCATAGAACACCTCAAGTCCACGAGCGAGATATCTTTCAGGAAAAATGCGTCGGTTACTTTTATGAAATAAAACCATTAGTCCTGTTTTGTAATATGGTTCACTAAAGGATATTCTGACCTGCCTCATTTTGGTGACTGACATACCGGACATAATGATATCAGTCCGGTTGTCCAATAATGCGGGAATCTGATCTACCCATTCAACCTCGATAAAACGAACTGATTTTCCAAGGTATTGTGCAAATTCCTGAGCAAGCTCTGCTTCAAGGCCAACAATTTTTTCTCCTTGTTTATAAATTAGGGGAGGTGCGTTTGTTGAAACGCCGACCCTCAAAATATTTTCATCAGGTTTGACATCAGCGATGCTTTTTGAGCTGGTTGTTCCACAAGCAGTAATTAGGCTTAAAGTTATTAAAAAACATAACCAAATCCAAAATCTATGATTTAACCTGTTTCTAAACATGTATTAATCCTCCATTTTAGATTAACTGCTTGTCGATATATTTTATATTCCGAAGGTTCCGTTAAATTGTCTTGATGATTTTCGATCTTTTCTTGTTGCTTAATTTTTCTGAAATATTGATCTCTGCGAGTATATAAAGGATTCTTTCTTGAAAAAAGAGGCTTGATAAATATTAATAAGGTTATAAGTAGTCAATTATTTTGTCAAGCAAATTTAGGTCGATAGTTACTTATAAGCTCTCGTATTTATAGCTGTAATTGGAATACATTTTTTTGAATAATTCTTTTGACCAACCTTTTTGTAAAATCTATATTTCTAACTCAAACCTCCAATTCAGACCAATCTACTATAGTTTCGAATTTGATAGAAATTATCAATTCTAAAATAGTAGGTTTCCTACTAACATGTAACGAGTCACGATTGCATGTTACTGCAATAAAACACAAGTATCATATCTATAAAAAATTGTTGTGATATCGTTTTTGAATAGGGCAAATCTTTTTTTGAGGATTTGCCTTTTTTGCAATTTTGTAAGAAATAGGATATATGTAAAGAAAATTGAGATGCTTGGACTTGTTGTATTGGCAAGTTATCTTGAATTGATAAATCATCACCTTTTTGTCCCGGATTGCGGTATTGCCCTCTCTTAAATACCTTCTTGCTGATGTTCCTTCAGATTATAAAATTATCTAACCCGCCTTTTTTAACTCGGCTTCAATTACCTGATAGATTCCAGGCAGACTTCTACTTCTCAAGGATTTACCGTTTATAAATATAGTGGGGGTTCCACGAACTCCGATCTGTCTGCCGTTGCTTACGTCTCTATCTATTAATCTCTTAATAGCTGGCAATTGCATGTCTTTATTAAACTTTTCCATATCGAGGCCGAGTTCTTTGGCAATATCTTGAATTTTGGTATCATTGATAACTTTATAATTTTTGAATAATTTACTATGAAACTCCCAGAATTTCCCCTGAACATTTGCGGCTAAGGCTGCTGTGGCTGCCTTGTGAGCATATTTATGATTGGCAAGTGGAAAATGTTTGATGACCAGTTTGACATTATCAGGATACTTATCCAGCACCTGCTGGAATAAAGGCTCTAAGCGAGCACAGTACGGTCACTGGTAGTCGTCGAAGACTGCTATGGTGACGACGGCGTCGGCCGGTCCTTTAAAGGGCAGGCCATCAAGAGCAATGTTATATATAAAATCCACCTGGATAATTTTGAGTGTTTTCGATGAACTGCTCGTTAGAATTAAGACATTGTTTTTGCCAGCGTATGTCACTCTGTCAAAGTCTTTATCAATGGAAATTCGATTGGCAACCTTACCTTCAGCAATAGAATAGACCAGGATTTCTCCTCGGGCTAAAACAAAAATCAATTTCCCATCAGCCGAGGTGGCAGTATCTAATGGTTGTACATCAAGGTTTGTTTGTTTGATTAAAGTCAAGTCGATTTCAGCATAAATGAATTGGGGAACCAATACCCAACTTATTATGACGAATAAAAATATACCAAATTTTCGTGCGACCTTTTTCATATTAGTATCCTCTTTATCTACAATTCTGTTAACCGGAAATCAGGGTGATACCCTGAAAATTTAGAATCGGAAGGCAATTTACTCAACATAATTATTATACACTTTGTTTTTATGATATCAATATGATTTATTTGAGTGTGATGCAATTTTGAACTCATTAAAATATACTTTAACGTTGTCAGACCGCCGTGGTTGTATTCTTCTTCTGATAAAGGGCAAATCCATTTCGAAGGGTTTGCCCTTTTTTGCATTTCTGTAAGAAATACGATATCTGTAATTAAAATTGAGATGCTTGGACCTGTGGTTTTGGCAAGATACATGTAATCAACCAAACCCCTCTTTTTCCATTTATTTACCCCTTCAATCAGAATCACAATGTGACATTTAGCCATTTGAATCGGTTAACAAATTTATGTAAATTATGTAATAATTTTATGTAATCTACCCCACAATTACATAGTTTTTTCTATGAGTTTGCATACCTATTTTTTCATCCAAAACAAATCAACCATTTGAAATTACTGCTATTAATAGACGACTTATTATTTTTGCATAAATTTTGCATAATTATAATTTAATAAGTTTAATTATGTTTCCAAGAAAAATCTAAACTGAGAAATATTATATGTGCCTATTCATAAGAAAGGGGAAAAAGATGAAGAAATTATTTATGGTTTTATGTGTTGTGATTATGTTTTTTGGAATTGTAGGCTGCCCTGAAAACTCATCTGATAATCAGGCAACCACATCAAGCTTTACTTCAACAACTTCAACATCAGTAAGTTCTAGCCCTACCGGAGATGCTCCCCTCGCAACACCTGAGCCCGCTACACTTTTATTGCTTGGCTCTGGTTTGGTTAGTCTTGGAGTGATTGGACGTAAAAGATTTAAGAAATAATGGCCATGAACCACATATTCCCCGATAATGGAGGAAGACGTTTAGGCATTGAAAGACGTCAATTCTCATATACTCAACATATTCCTGAACGAAGGTCTGGTAAAGATAGGAGACTCGGAAACGATAGAAGACTAAAACCAAGAACCTAAAAATAATTCAAAAGACATTCAAACAGGCAGGGTCAAATGGCTCTGCCTTTTCTATTACATGTATCTGCTATGTATCCAACATCCTAACAGTGGGTTAAGAATCTGTGATATCGTTTTTCAATAAGGGCAAATTCTTTTCTTGGGGGTTTGCCTATTTCATTTTTATGATATATGTAATCAGCAAGAGTTATGACCTATCGAAGATAATTTGACAACGGTGAATAATGAAGATCGAATTCGCATCAATCGGGATCATCCATTCTCCATTTATGGAACCAGAAGGCATGCCGATCCAGCCGGCGGGAGCCGCCGGTGTTAAGGGTACTGTTGAGGTGTTCGAAGATTTCCACCCAGGGCTTAAGGATCTCGACGGCTTCTCACACATCATCCTGCTGTACCACTTCCACCGCAGCCAAGGATTCAACCTCCGCGTTGTGCCTTTTATGGATTCGGAGCCGCGGGGACTATTTGCCACCCGTGCGCCCAAGCGTCCGAACCCAATCGGGCTTTCCGTTGTTCAGCTGGACAAGATCGAGGACGGCGTGCTGCACATCCAGGCCGTTGACATTCTCGACGGCACCCCGCTTTTGGACATCAAGCCTTATGTTCCTGAATTCGATGCTCAAGCGGAAATACGGACCGGCTGGCTTGAGAAAACCACTAAAACCGTCTCAACCCGGAAATCGGATGACCGATTCAAATAGAGCCGCGAACAAGCCCATGCAGGCGACGCGGTACCCGTACACCTGACGCGGGGCGTTACCGATACGTGCAATATATCTGTAATTTTTGGATTTTAAGTGAACCACAATATGTGGGATTCTCCATAATTTCAAAAAATCAACACTATCTGTTGTAATCCACGCTGCTTAAATGGTATTAATCATCAAGCACTCTGGCAAGGAGTGCTCGGGGATGGATATCTGATAAATATCCCATGAATATACTACGGATAGAGTAGGAGGCAGTTTTAGGGATGGAGGTCAACAATGTGCCTGCTACCAGCTCAATATCGAAGAAGCGATCCTGTCAATCCTCATTTGATTGATCGTTTTCGTGAGACAACAACGCGTTTCTTAGAGCGTGGCTCACTGCCTGATTCATCCCTGATATTAGATGGTCCGGGATTGGGATGTCCCACTCCAATCCTGTTGCTCTCACTGCTGGGATATCAACGCTTTCGAGAACTCGGTGAAATCCATTCATTTAGTGCAAGCTCATATGCCACCCTCGGATTTCTTGCAATGCATCAGGGTCAATTCGTAAGTGACGAGTTAGATATTAAACGTTTCAATCGTGAGAATCAGAAGAGACATGGGATTATTCCTTTGTGGACTCTGTTATCAAAGACAATTCAGAAGATCATAAGCCGGAAGCATCCCTTTTCTGGAGAACTCGTCGAAGCTGCACTGCGATACTTAACGTCCGAAGAATTCTGTAGCATGAAAGTCTCTCAGTTACCAAAAAATCTGTTCTTTTGGACTTATAATGAGACACGAAAGAAATTCTGCAAGATACATTCTGAATCAGATCTGAAAGACCTCACCCTTTCCCAGTTGATTCGGGCTACAACAAGTGTTTCCCTCATCTACTCTCCCCTTTCATACCGTGGATTTGTCTATTCAGATGCGATCTCCTGGCCCGGAGTGCGAGAGATCTTTCGTGAACTTAGAAATCAGAGCCAAAACTGTCTTTTTCTACACATGAATCAGCAAGGAGCGCAAGGCCAAACGATTTATCTTAAGGCTCATGCAAGTGGATCCGGATGGAAAAGAGTTTTCGTCGATTTTCTCTATTTTTATCTTGGTTTTAATAATCTTGAGTATGCCGATATCATAATAAAGGGATTCTTCGAGGGCAAACCGATTGATACTAACTTGAAAGTCAAAAGACATTCCCCTGATTTAGATATACATGAGTGAGCACTGTGGCAAGAAGTCTTGAATACATTTAAAAGAGTTCTACGAAATATATAATGTTAAAAAAACAACTCTTAATTTTTCCGATTCGCTCAATTTTTCACTTTCTCATGATGGTGGTTTGGCTGTCCACTGGAATAATAGCCGGACTGTTAAATAAAGAGACTGGAATCAATATCATCTTCTCTTGGGTACGGTTTTTTTTAAGGCTATACGGCATTGATGTTCATGTTCAGAACGACAACGATTCCACGGAAAAATTGTCGGGATGTGTTTTTACACTACTGTCTCAAAACAGTCTGCTCGATGGCCCGGTAGGTATATGTGCTATTCCTAGACCTTGCAGGGGCATTGTGAACCTTGAGTACGCTATAATACCATTCTTTGGTTGGGCCATGTGGATTTTTTGCTGGGTGATAATCCGTCAATGGTCTTCTCAGGCAAAAAAGACATTAGCAAGGGTAGAGGCCTTTCTCCAGAACGAGGGGAACCTCTGGATGTCCATCGAAGGAAAGCGGTCGGAAAACGGATCATTATCCCAATTCAAGAAGGGGCCCGTAGTAATGGCAATAAAGGCCCAAGCTAAGATTGTCCCTGTTATTATTTACGGTACTAAAGAATGTCTTGGATATGGTAATTGGAGAATCCGTTCGGGAAGAGTAGTAGTCCGGTTACTGAAAGCGATTCCTACAATAGATATGAGATATGAAGACAGGGATGAGCTCGTAAACCAGCTATTTACTCTTGCAGCGCAAGAATTATCGGAGACCCAATAACAAAGCACGTCTTACCCTGTAAGTATGTGTTACTGCACAATACGGCTATTATTGTTCACTTTGACCTATAAAAAAACAAAGCTTGGATTGACTTTAAAAGTCCTCGCTTTTTTATTTGGAAGGCTATCCAATATATTGTGGTGATGCCGTCTGGTGTGAAACGTGTGATACCTCCAACTTATCGACCAAGATTAGAGGCTCAAAAAACCTGTGATATCATCGATTCCAGTCTCTATGGCTGAATTGCATGTTACTGCAATTTATCTTTCAGTCACAGGGATTCAATTTAAGTTGTGATATCGTCCGAATGGCAGAGGCCAGAGGTCCCCAGTTAAATTCGCTGCGCCTTTGTTAAATACGCTTTGCTGTCATTATCATGAATTAAACTTGGCGAGCTTGTCTTCTTCGAAGAATTTAACGGGGCAAGCAGGAATCAGGGAGAATAAAAGAAAGCCTGGCAACCAGAAGTGTTGAACCAGATACTCCACTGCTTGCCTGTCACAATGTGTCATTTCTGCAACATCCTTGACAGCTTATGTTAAATATGCGAAAAAACATATGATTTAAAATAGTTGCTTTCAACCCTAAACAAGGGAGAGCATATGTAAATATATTGAACCCCATTTCTCACATAGAGAGCTGGGGTTTTGTATTTTTACGAGGGCCGATTAGATATCAGAATGTTTGGAAATATGAAAAGAGACAAATATAAACTTTGCTCCGTATTTGTTATCCTCGCACTTTTCTTTATTTTAGCTTGTGCAAATACACCATATATAGTTGGGAAGTGGAAAGAAATTGGAAAGACGGCTACATTAGAATTTTGGAAAGATGGTACATTCAAGGCTATTGATAATCAGAAAATGGCTGTAAAAGGAAAATATACTCTGATTGAACCTGGAAATGTAAGGTTTGAGATTTTTCGACAGGGTTCTCCTTCTGAGATTGTTAACGGAACATTTTCTTTACAAGGGGATGTACTGACCTTTACATCTTCAAACGGTAAAGAAATTGAAAGATATAAGCGGGAAAAGTAATACCTAAATTGAGCGTAAACAAAACCGAGAACTATCATAATATATTTATTTAAATAATTGTTTGGATGATTCGACTGATTTTTAATATCTCTACCATCATTGAAATATGGGGTCTGTTATTTTATCTCGTTTTTGTTTACCCTGGGGGAAAGCCGATGAATGCGCCTTGAGCGAAGCGAAATCCCGCTCACGGGGATCTCCTTTGTTATCAAAGGCTCGCAGTAGACGACTACGGCTTCGCCCTTGATGCCGCTCGTAGTAAAACGGAGATCCCGTTGTCGGGAGGATATAGGGCATCCTCGGCCTTCGCACAATTGAGGTAATAGAAAATAAAACATAGTATCACAACTCAGGTAAAAATTGTGTTTATGGCAAGAGATCAAAGGATTTGACAACTCCGATTTTTGCCATGTATTCTCAATAGATCACAGATAGCGCCAGACTTAAGATAAGAAAACGTTATATGAAAAATGATCATATCTTGATATTTACAGTCTGAATTGGATATCTGTAATTTAATGGATTTCCGATCTTGGCAAGTTATTCAAGGAAAAAATCAAGGCACAATTTTTTTGATAGCATAATATCATATCACAATTCCATGTGATTCCAAATAGTTGTAAGGTATCTCAAACTGCACCGTGATTAACCAGACCATATTATCTTGAATTTGAACCCGTTTTTTTGGTATGGTTTAGATTATCATTTTCAGCCAACACTTGACCTATTCCTGATCTCACGACACACTGCGGCAACGCGCTTCACTTCTTGCACTCTGGAAACTGAATAATATCATAGGCATTGTTGAGTTTGCCGGAATTTAAGGATGATTATCAGAAACCTGAGTATTTTGAAGCCGAGTTTGTCCAGGATACCGATACAAGGCAAAACCATAAATTGTCGGCTGTCAGATAAATGATGATGCAAGTATTCTTAACAGCACAACATTTTAAATGGCTTCCCTTTTTAAAAATTGGAGATCCTTCTAATGGCTGAAAAACCAACCTATGAAGAATTGGAACAAAAGGTCAAGGAACTAGAAAGAGAAGTCGTTAAACACAAGCGGGCAAAGAATTCTCTCATACCAAATCCAGATGAACTTGACCTTTCTAATGCCAAATCGGAAACCCCAGATTTAGTTAATGGCAAATATTCAATTAAGGATCTGATTGACATTCAACATCTTCGTGGAGTCTTAGAAAAGTTTTCCAATGCCACCGGATTTACTACAGGATTGGTTTCATATCCTGAACAGGAGCCTCTTCTAATTACGGGATGGAGAGATATCTGCACTAAATATCATCGCGTCTTTCCTGAATCTGAGAAACATTGTAAAAAGAGCAATAGATCCTTGACGAGCCACCTAAAAGAATTGAAGGAGTTGAACGTAAGGCCTTGTAAAAATGGTTTAGTAGAAGGAGCAACACCGATCATTATCAAGGGTAAACATATAGCCAGTCTACTTACCGGACAAATCCTTTTTAATAAACCCGATATCGGACGATTCAGAAGGCAAGGTGAAAGTTATGGCTATGATATAGATGCGTATCTGGATGCATTGAATAAGGTGCCGATCGTAACGGAGAAACAGTTCAAAAGTGCTCTTTCTTTCTTGAGCGAAATCGCAGTTATGATTGGAGAACTGGGGCTGATTAACCTGAAATTGAAAGAAAGCACGAGGGGATTGGAGAGGGAAATCATCGAGCGCAAGAAGGCAAAGATGAAATTGGCTGAGAAATCTCTTAAGTTGGAAAGGCTTAATAAGGAATTGAGACGAAAGAATGAGGAGCTGAATGAATTTACATACATTGCCAGCCATGATTTGCGGGCACCATTGCGCAAGTTATCCGCTTTTTGTGATCTACTGAAAAAGGATTTGGGAGAAAATCTTCCGGAACAAGCAGAAAAAGATTTATTTTTTATTGCCGATGCGGCCCTTCGAATGCAAACCCTTGTTCAGGATCTTTTGAAGCTTTCATACACCAGCCGGATGGATATGAAATTTGAACGGTTTTCATTGGATACTTGTGTAAACCTTGCCCTGAAGGAATTAGAAAGCGAGATAGCAGAAACTGAAGCTGAAATCGTTTGCAATGAATTGCCGGAAGTATGGGGAGACAAGACACTACTAACCCAACTCTATCGAAATCTGCTCGGCAACGCCCTGAAGTTTCGCGATAAAGAACATCCGAGGATTGAAATTACGGTTGAAAATAAAGACGGAGTTTCTATTTTCGGCGTTAAGGACAATGGTATTGGCATAATTACAGCATACGCCGAACAGATATTTCGGCCTTTCAAGAGGTTGCATTCCCAGACTGAATACGAAGGGACAGGAATCGGGCTGGCAATTTGCCGAAAAGCGATTGAACGCCACACCGGAGAAATTTGGGTTGAATCTGAGCCCGGCAAAGGGGCTCATTTCAAGTTTACAATAAGGAGGGGAGATCATGGCAGCAACGCTGAAGAGGCCGGCGATCATTCTTCTGGCCGAGGATGACCTCGGAGATCAAGAGTTGACAAAGCGTGCTTTGAAAGAAGGAAAGATCGAGAATGAACTGTATATCGTAAAAGATGGCGAGGAGGCTTTGGATTACCTGTTCCGAAGGGGAAGGTACACGGATCCGGAAACATCCCCTCGACCGGATCTGTTTCTGCTTGACCTTAATATGCCAAAATTAGACGGCAGACAGGTTTTAGAGCAAATATGTTCAATCCATGAACTTCGCAATATCAGAGTGGTGGTCTTAACCACATCCCGCCAGGAAGAAGATATTACCCGAAGCTACGATCTGGGTGTTCATTCTTACATAACCAAGCCGGTAGATTTGGATCAGTTTTTCAATGTGATTCGAACTTTAGAGGAATATTGGTTACAGATTGTTGTTCTGCCGGCAAAGGACGATAAATAGGGTCATGGAAAATACAATAATAACGCCTTAAAGAAGAAAAACAGAACATACATATTGTAGATGGCATTCCGGAGAACCTCCTGGTACTGGAAAACTTACTTGAGGATCCCGATGTGAATAATTTGTAGTTATCGTATATTGAAAATAACGAAGCACAAGTTACAAACCATAAATTAAGAGATGCCAATTCCAAAAAGACAAAGATCATGAACTCAAAACCCAATACGCTAAACAAAAAACTCAAAATTCTATTGATCGAAGACGACCCCGGTGACGCACACCTGATTCGGAAAATGCTGATAGAATCCAAGAGTGCTTATTTTGAGTTGGAACATTTTGATCGTCTCTCTACAGGTCTGGAACAGTTAGCCCAAATGGAAATCGACCTGATTCTTCTGGACCTGAACTTACCAGATAGCCAAGGATTAGACACAATCGTCAAAGCACATGCCAAAGCTCAGATAATTCCCGTGATTGTACTTACAGGACTTGAAGATGAAAACTTAGCAATCAAGTCTATCAGCAAGGGGGCTCAGGACTATTTAGTCAAGGGACAAATAGATAGCGGTTTGTTAATTCGTGCTATACATTATGCTGTTGAGAGACATAGGCTTAGGTCGAAGTTAAAAAAGGCCAATCAAAAGATTCTTGAACAACAAAAAGAGCTAATTGATGAAGAACGACTTAAAGTGTTGCTACAGATGGCAGGCGCTACCGCCCATGAACTGAATCAACCGCTTATGGTCCTTCTGGGTAATATTGAGTTGATAGGAATGTACAAGAGCGATCCTGAAAAGTTGTCTGATTGCGTTGCCGCCATAGAGGATGCCGGAAACAGGATCTCCGATATTGTGAAGAAAATTGAAACCATTCGTAATTACCAAACAAAGGCCTATCCCGACGGGAGCGAGATCATAAGCATAGACCAGGATTTAAATATCCTTTCGATAGAAGACGACAAAATGTACTTTTCAATACTAAAGAAAATGTTGAGCAACCTGGGAATGACCGAGGTATCCCAAGCTATGAATATTAAGGAGGCAAAAACGCTATTGACAAATAATACTTATGCGCTCGCCCTGTTAGAATACAAACTGCCGGACGGTGATGCCTTTGATTTGTTAAGGTTCATGAAAGGAGAGGATATACAAGTTCCTGTGGTGGTGCTTACAGGGCAAGGGAATGAGGCGATTGCTTCCAAGGCCATCCAGACAGGCGCCTATGATTATCTTTCCAAAGAAAATATCAACGAAAGCTCACTTTCTCGGAGCATAAATACTACCCTTGAAAGATTTCGCCTCAACAGAGAGATAAAGATGGCCATGAAGAAAATGGCAGAGATGTCCACCACGGATGAATTAACCGGGCTTTATAATCGCCGGTACTTCACGGAGGCCCTGGAGCGGGAGATAGCAAGGGCGAAGAGGTATGGTACTTCTCTGGTTATGTGTATGATGGATTTGGATTACTTCAAGCGAGTAAACGATGCTTATGGTCACACAGCTGGAGATATGGTACTTGCTGAGATTGGAAAGATACTCAAAGATTGCATCAGAAAGAGCGATTTGGCCTGTCGTTATGGAGGTGAAGAGTTTGCAGTCATATTGCCTGACACTGATGTCAAAAAAGCCAAGACTGTGTGTGAAAGGTTCAGGAAAATTGTGGCCGGGCATCCGTTTAAACACAACCTATCCCAGTTTAATATCACTATAAGCATGGGAATAACATCATACAATAGTTTAATGGATCAATCTCCCATTGAAATTATGGAGTTGGCAGACAAAGCCCTCTATCAAGCAAAAGAAGCTGGCAGGAACCAGTTGGTTGAATATACTCCTTCAATATGAGAAAGGCTCAGATTGATAGAATTCCACGCTTTTCTTATTTAAACAGCTACACAATATATCTGAAATAGGGGCAAATTGCAGATACCTAATGGTGAGCACAGGATTTTTGAACGTTTTGAAGCCTTTACTATCTCCAACGTCTATGCACTTAACCCTGATTTCATGTTACTGCAATGTATCTTGAGTTCTGAAGCTGGAAAAAAATCTGTGATATCGTTTTCAAAAAGGGCAGATCCTTTTTCGGGATTTGCCTTTTTTGCACTCCTTCACGATTCAAGAATCATGCAAGTATCCTAAAACCACAAACCTTGCATACAGATCCGTCTCTGGCGTTGTTCGCTTAACGTTTCGTATTTGCACGTTTAAATGCACAATTAACAATATTTTTAAAAAAAACAAATATTTAGCTTGCTTTCTTTCTAAATAAAGATTATTATATATTTAATCAATTAAGTCCTGCTTAATTTGCGGGACGGTTTCTCTCTGAAGGAATAATCCATTTGTCAAAGTGGCATTCTCCAGTTTGTGACGTTGAAAATTTTTAAGAAAGGAGGATGTTATCATGACCAATGGAACTGTTAAGTGGTTTAATGACCATAAAGGGTTCGGATTCATTGAGCAGGAAGACGGAGCGGATGTGTTTGTTCATCATTCTGCAATCAATGCAGACGGTTTTAAATCCCTCAATGAAGGCGACCGAGTTTCCTTTGACATAGAGCAAGGACAAAAAGGTCCTGCCGCTGCAAATGTCACTGTGATTTAATCTTGTTGTTCTGAGTAAAAAGGGCATTCCTTTTAATATTAAGGGGATGCCCTTTTATTTGGTTTGAATTTATACCTTCCCGATTCGCTATCATCAAACCTTAAACCTCAACAAAGTCCGATCGAAAATCCTTACCCGGAAAAATTAATGCAACACTCAGGACGCTATTCAGGAGCAATTATGAAGCAATATACAACAGAACATATTAATCAAGCCTTACACGGTACACTTATCGGCAGCCCGACGATCATGATCACAGGTGTAGAACAAATATCCGAGGCAACAATAAACCAGCTAACGTTTATTGGGGAGAAGAAATACATAAAATTATGGGACCAGTCACATGCTTCCGCCGCAATTGTCAATGACATCTTAGATATCGAACCCGGAAAGAACCGGGCACTTGTCCGTGTGGCCGATGCCGATCTTGCTCTGGCATCAGCCCTTCAACTGTTTGAGCCGGAGCTTCCGAAATGTGAGCCCGGTATACATTCAACGGCGGTGGTTGACCCAACAGCAAAAATCGGTGAGGGTGCAACAATCGGGGCTGGCTGTTATATTGGACCCCGTGTTGTTATCGGTATGAACACCAAGCTTTATCCTAATGTCACCGTACTGGATGACTCCACTATCGGCAGTCAGACGATTATTTGGTCCGGTACGGTTATTCGTGAACGGTGCTGGATAGGGAATTATTGTATCATACATCCGAATGTTACAATTGGAGCCGACGGCTTTGGTTATCGACCCTCACCCGATGGTCGAAGCTTGACCAAGATCCCACAAATCGGTACGGTTAAGATTGGAAATAGAGTTGAAATTGGAGCAGGCAGTTGTATTGACCGGGGTAAATTTAGCGCGACATCGATTGGCGACGGAACGAAAATAGACAACCTTATTCAAATCGCCCACAATTGCAAACTTGGCCGATCCTGTGTGATGGCCGGTCAGTCCGGGTTGGCTGGATCCGTAACTTTAGGTGATGGCGTTATGATAGGAGGAGGTTCGCGAGTTAAAGATCATGTGACCATTGGTGACGGGGCTAAACTTGGTGGAAATGCCGGCGTCATAAGTGATGTGGCGCCGGGAAAAACGGTTCTGGGATTTCCTGCCGACGACTATCGGCAGACGTTGCGACTATGGGCTGCACAAAAACAACTTCCTGATCTGATTAAACAGATGAAGAAAAAAAAGCTGCCGGTTCCCCAATTTAATTAGAAGCAGTTTCTGCAAGACTGACTGGTTTGAGACAGGAAAATTCTATCCTTTGTGTCGAAAATGAAAAATTATCGTCATAAATACGTTATGACCGCAATACGGGTGCTAATCTAATTCCTGTTTAACTTTAAGTGGACAAAATAATATCGCCCCCAGACGACCATTAGAATGCCACCGAGTATCATTATGGCTGAAAGTGTTAGACGGAGAGTGATTTTCTCAGAAAGGAATATAACCCCCCCCGAAGCTGCGATTACGGGAACCAACAGTTGAACCACCGCAGCCTGGGTGGCTGAAAGTCCACCGAGTGCGATATACCATATTGTGTAACCGATTCCAGACATAATGCCACCTGACAATACAGCCAAATATATCCCCTCAGTCGAATAATGGGTGTTTTGAATCGCCATGATCGCCAAAACAATAACAAATGGAATGGTACGTAAAAAATTATAGGTCGTATCCATAAGTGGATTTACAGAATCTCGCCCCTTAAGGGAATAAATACCCCAAGCGATACCGGCTATTGTCATAAAAGAAAAACCTATGACTGACGGTGAGGTTACTCCAGGTGAAACCAGATATACAAATCCAATGAATGCAATTGATACACCTATCCATTCAGTTATATGCAATCGATTTCCCGAAATTATAGACAGCAATATCATCGTTATCTGAACTGAGCCAAACAAAATGACGGCCCCGGTTCCTGTGTCCAAAGTAATATAGGCAAAAGAAAATGTAACAGCATAAAGAAATAACATAAAACCGGCAGGCCAGCTCCCTTTAATGGGCGAGCTATTTTTATTGCGGTTGATTTTTAGGATGACTAAAAGAACAATAGCGCCGGACAGCAGACGTATTACGGTGAAACTAGAAGCATCGATGGTTCTTTCGCCCAAGGCCAATCGGCACAGCACTGAATTTGCCGCAAAAGCAATAAGCGTGAACCCAGTAGATATAATGGTTTTTATTAATAAATATAAAGGCTTATTTGTCAAACGAGTTTCCAGGCAATACCTTATGCAAAGCTTTCCAGCGGCGAAAGCAGCGCAGCGCGAACATTCCCATTCCCTTTAACATAATGCCATACTCCGGGATATTCTGTTCTAAATAAACGTGACTTACTGCAATATATAATCTTTGGGTTTTCATGGGTCAATAGTAGACTTGATCCCATTTTGACCTGGGGCACAGGCCGTCATGTGGGTGAGGGCGGCAATAAGTATGCCCTCTTCGGACTGGATTTTGAACGTTTCCTGCAGAGATACGACCAACACACCTTCAAGGGGTTATGGTGTCAACCTCAACCCCATAACATTATGACGCCGGTTGAATTGTGGTTTACATTTTTCGCTCGATCTCTTTCAGGGTACTTACATAAATGGAGCTCTTTTTTCTTAAGTGTATACTGCTGCCTGATTTCTCTGGTCTTTAAAAAATTATTCCCCTGTTCCAGTTGTACCAATTGGTAAAAGTCACACCGTTCGCAGTCGCATTGTTTTGATGAAAATCCTTCTTGCACTCTTCCAAGACAAAGGGTCCCCGATACTGCCCAGCAGACACGCCCACCTTTCTCGCCCTCGTTAACACCTTCAAATGCAGCGTCCTCCGCAGCGGGACATACGCCCAATTCATCTACGAAATCACCGCCCGGCTCTCTTCCGCATTCCATAAACTCCCAACAATTGGCTTTTGGTGTATTTTCCCACCGTCCCTTGAGAGGTCTAATTGCCAGGTTTAAATGGTCTTTGTATTTTTCTCCTACCAAACGTTTCAAATTTCCCAATATATGTGCCCGGCGGATTTCCCGGGTGTCTTGGAATTTACATCCCTGCTGCATTTGAACCAATTTGAAAAAGCTACACTGTTTGCAATCGTTAAGTTTAATTGCAAACTTACCCTGCGCTTTTCCTTCACAAAATGTTCCTGAAATCGCCCAGCAGGCACGCCCTCCTCTCTTGCCCTGGTTGAAACCATCGATGCTCGTTTCAAGCGCAGCCGGGCATATTCCGAATTCAGACACATTATCGCCACCAGGCTCTCTTCCACACATATTGAATTCCCAGCAATTCATTTTTGACATGTTCATTTCCTTATTTATCAGCTAAAGATATCCTTAATAAATGCGTAATCCCCCCAACATCTGTCCGGAAGAGCTGCGAACAACCGCAATACAATCTCTCTCTTCCAAATTTTGACCCAATGATTTATTAAGTTAACCGACTATCGTATTAGCTATTGTTTCAAAAATTATGCCAACTCCATTGAACTTTGAGATATCGCACCAGATATGCGTTTTTTTGCTTTTTATACCGCATTCGCGTCAAATTTTCGAACAATCAACCCGTCCATTTTGGAAAGTTTAATTCCAAAATGGACTTGTTGTCGATATCTATCCTTACGATGGGGAACGACAACTGGATGTACGGTAGGCAGGGAGGGGATCACGAAAATCAGTAATAAATGGTGTTAAATAGAGACGTTATTGCCTGTGGGGCTAATATTTTAGGGTATAAAAGAAATGCCTTGGTTAAAGATTGTTTGTTACAGTTCCCAGATTTTTGCTTGGATTCCACGTGGATTTAACCTTGAACGTGCATCCGAATTAGATCCATTGAGTAGCAGGACCCAGAATTCAGCCCTGTGCTGATTTGCATATTCCGCAAAGAGTTTTCACCGATCTGCAGTATGTATATGTGAAATAAAATCAGAGGTTTCAAATTCAAAAAGAAAGAGAGTTTCACTCTGAGCCGTTACATCCGGTATATGTTCCTTGCCTGTTGTCCCCCATGTAATTTTCAAGTTTACGACACAGATTGTTGACTGATGCATACCTGTGAGATCTGCTCAAATCGTCGAAAAACGCGGGTTTGCTTCGATATATCAAGATTCAACGGCGTTGGCATAAATTTTGTAATTTGATCCTGAAACCTGTTGTAAAGAAACCATTTTAAAAACTGTACAGAAAGGAGTTTTACATGAGTTTGACACCTGAAACGCTCGAAGGTGTGGTGGTCGTTTCTCCGCCGGAAGCTCTCAAAATCCAGTCCGAGGGGGGCATGCTCATCGCTGCCTTCACTCACATGACCGACTGGTGCATGAGACGCGCCTCCGGGTCCGTCCACATCACCATGGATGTTCCCAAAGATCACAAGCGGCCCGATTTCGATCTGGCCCAGGCCGAGTTCGACGTCGAAGCCCTTCCCAAGGACAAAGACATACCCCTGGTCTTCTATTGTGCCGACAATCTTTGATGGAAATCCTATCACGCCGCCAGGCTGGCGGTAACCCAAAACTACACCAGAGTCCACTGGATGCGGGTCGGGATGAAGGGCTGGATGGACGCCTTCTTCGCCATTGAAACCGATTCCAGGCTTCTTCAGAACATCATGTTCGCCAACCAAAGCAACCCTGCCGCACGGGTCATCGGAATTGACAAGGCCAAGGCCCTGAGAAATCCGGTCTTGGTTGACTTCCGGTCAGCCGATAAATTTAAGGAGGGACATGTAGAAAATGCTGTCAATATTCCTTACGAGGAGTTGTGGACCTTTGACAACCTTGAAAAACTCAACAAGAGCAAGGAGCTTGTCATTATTCACGACGACCCGGTGGTCGCAGGCGTTCTGGTCGTTTCCTTCAGGCTTCTCGAGTATCGCACCTACATTCTAATCTAAAAAGCAATATCTTTTAGAAATTAACCATACCCCCGCCTGAAAGGGCGGGGGTATTTCGTTCAGACGGATTGATTTTTCAGGTGACTTTCTATTAAATTTGAAACGGTCAGTTTAGGGGTTAGATGCCCTTGCTGGACCGCCACGCAACGGTATCTGCCACGAACTTGATTTTGATCTGCTTGTCAGATGAGCCCCACATGCAGTTTTTCGTTTTTAGTACCGGGTCTTCGCAGGTATTCGGTTTTCCCAAAACCCCAACAACCTCTTCGTAGCTCATCCCGATTTTTATTTTATCGTAATTTTCTTTATTGACGTTGCTGCACCCGGTCAGTGCCAGTAGTGAAAACATACATATCACCAGCACCAACAGCTTTATCATGGGTATGACTCGCTTCATTTGTTTATTTCCTCCTGTAATTTTTAAGCAACATCACATTCTTGCTAATTCTTCAAAGCGCAACACCTTCGAAAAAAAAATCGTTGTTTATGAAAAATCTTCGGGCATCTGTACTGCCACCACCTCACCTTTGGCACATACTTTACCTTTGGCTGAGAGGGTAATGCCGACAATAACTTTACGGCCCTTGATTTCTTTGACCTTGCCACGGAGTTCCAGGGTTGAATCAATGGGGGTCGGCGCTAAATAGTCTACATGTAAAGAGGCTGTTACAAAGCGCAGGGGTGCATTATTGTCCGTATCCTTTTTGCGATCACGATATTTAATTGCTGAAGCTGTGCCGGCGGCATGGCAATCTATCAAGGAGGCAATCAACCCGCCATATACATAACCAGGAAAACCACCGGTATGATAATGTTTGGGCTGAAAATGGCATACGCTTTCTTCTCCGTCCCAATAGCTTTTTATTTGGAGACTATGTTTGTTCAGTCTTCCACATCCAAAACAACTTGCGAATTCATCTGTATAGTAATCTTGAAAGGCTTTTGAGGTCATATCATTCTCTATTTCAAGGATTAATCCACCAACGATCGGTGGCGGGTTAAATTTGAACCTATTGATAAATCCCTATTATCGGGGACGCCGGGATTGACCCCGGCTAAATATTAAATACCGATTTAACCGGGCAAGCAAAAGGGGGCGTTTTTAAAAGGTCTCGATCGATCTTATTATCGATATCGTATAAATGCTATTATTAAGTCAAGTGAATCTGTTGATGATGTTAAAAAAATCACCATTGTTTAAAAGATGATTTGTGGTATGGGTACAAGGTGGATGTCAAAAATAAACCCGACAAACTGTTTTTGAACTGACAGAACTTGACTTGGAATGTTTTAATATCTATATATATTTTTAATATGACGGAGAAATAATCCACAACTTTATGAGGGAGCCATCAATGGATTTTAAGTATCACCTCGAGACCGCCTGGAAACTAACGCTACAGTATATTGCGCCACTAATATTTATGACCCTCGCTTTGATTGTCATAAGTTTCATTACTCTGGGTATATTGGGGCCGGTGGCAATGGCCGGCTATATGCATTCTATTCTTCTTTTGATTAGAGAAGGGCGGGAGCCTAAAGTTCAGGATATTTTTTTGCACATGCGGCTTTTTTTCCCCCTTCTTCTCTTTGGCATCGTTATTTTCATTATAACTCTGATTGGAATAATGTTTCTTTTTCTCCCAGGCGTGGTGTTTGTGCTGGCAGTTTCATTCTGTTGTATCTACATGCTGCCGCTTATGACAGACAGAAACCTGGGCCTCATGGATGCGATTAAGGAGAGCTTTACAATCGTCACAAAAGAGCAGCCCGTGGATCACGTTGTGGTTTTTATCCTTTTTGTAGGAATATCTGCCATTGGAAGTTCTGTATTTATAGGTTCTCTTTTTACCCAGCCCTTGGCCACACTCTTTCTGATGTCAGTTTATAACAGACTCGACAAGCCGGCGCCCCAGACACCGCCCAAACCGCCTCCAAGCCCTGCGCCCTTGAACGGACAATAGGTGAGTGTTCACGGGGTGTACTCTCCCGTTTCACGCCCCCGAATATCGGGATTTCGCAAAGCTCAACTTGCTTTTGAAGCCGAATCTTATTTTTGAGAAAGGTTCTATTATATTAAGTGCAATCAAGGGCATCATAATTGTTGACAAAAATCGTATTCATTTCTTAAAATAAAACATCAAACAGTAAATTTGAACAGCCTATTCACCAGATTCGGATAATTTCCCATGGTGTTTCTCTTTCTATCTCCCTCTCCATTCTCAAATAATCCTGATTTCTAAAAAGATAGCCGATTATCTCTGAACCGGTTCAATAAATCTAAAAAGAAAATTTATCGTCCTGTCCATTGGTGTCCAAAATAGTGTTCAATCCACTAAATGTGTCGTTTGATAAGAAATCGATAATTGCGAAAATTTGAAAGTAATGGAGTATTGGAAATTTTGCTTTATCCATTGCCCCATTATTCCATCACTTTAGGGTTTCCTTTGAATTGTTATTAAAAGTCCAACAATTTAAGAGTGATAGATAATAAGTCGATGTCTATTTTGAACAAGACTGAGTCCTGTCACTATTTGAAGCGTTAATTCAGGTTAACGACAAAACCCTGAACAGGGTGAAAGGAGGGCGGTATGGGCACCCCTAAAATATTATTACCCTATAATTTTACCAACTTTGACAAAAAGGCCCTGGATTTTGTCTGCCGTACTTTTTCCGACAAAAAAGAAGCTGAAATTACCTTATTTAATGCATATACTCCGGTACCGACCATTGAAATGCGCGGCAGTCCCATTATGGATCAAATGAGGGACACATTGAGTTATCTGTCGCAAAAGGTTAAAGAACAGGAAGATGCACTTAAAACGATTAAAAAGCATTTGTTGGAAAAGGGTTTTATAGAAGATAACATTGACATCGTCTTTGAATCGAAAAAAAGGGATGTTGCCGGAGATATCATCGATCTGGCACAGAAGGGTCAGTTTAACGTCGTGGTATTAAATCGAAAGCCCGGAAAAATTGCGCGTTTTTTTGCGGGAAGCGTTTCCAGTAAAGTTGTGGCGGCCTTGAAAAACACGACGGTTTGTATTGTTTCATAAATACATTCGTTTCCATTAGAACGAAGCCAAAAAACAATATCTTTTATAAACGTTTGGAACATATAAGGAGGAATCCCATGGTTGCCGAAGACAGAATCAATATGGACATTTATAAAGTGGTCACCCGGGCCATTGCCGCGTCCGATAATCTTGAGGATATGGCAACTCAATTGACTCAACTTTTGGTTGGAGCCTTGGGAATTAAAGGCAGCACCATATTTGTACTCAACCCTGATACGGAAGAACTTGAAGCTCTGGCCAGCTTTGGGCTGAGCATTAATTATATGAATAAAGGCCCAATTTTAGTTAAAAAAAGTCTTGACCATCAGTTAAGAGGAGAACCGATTGTTATTCGAGATGTAACAAAATCCGACCGTCTTCAGTATCCGGAAGATGCCCAAAAAGAGGGGATCAGTGCTATTGTATCACTTCCCATCAGCTTGCATGGCAAACTCATCGGCGTTCTTCGACTGTATCACTACGAACGATGGGAG
>Ga0209940_1000043_pt1 | contig 25927 bp, 24 predicted proteins | sample SalPonF2_B_D1_MG_FD_185726 | JGI IMG/M metagenome (GOLD analysis project Ga0209940, IMG submission 185726) | Salt pond soil microbial communities from South San Francisco under conditions of wetland restoration - Salt Pond MetaG SF2_B_D1_MG... ...
CCCACTTTAAGCATTCTTCGGATATTCGATTCAAGGCCAACCTGGAAGAGTAAAATGACAACACCGATTTCAGCCAAAAACCGGATAACGACATCTTGCCGAATCGGTTCAAAAAAATTGAAACCCGCCAAAGCCATGTTGCCAAATATAATCCCGACCAACAGTTCGCCTAAGACCGCAGGCTGCCCAAAGCGTTCTACCAGATTTGATAATTTGGCGGCCAAAATAATAATGGCAATCCACAAAAAATCCATGCCGGTGTTGAGTCCGTTTTTCCCTAATTCACCGGCGACCACATCGGCAAGAGGGAAAACAAAGAGCAGAAAAATCGTCACAACTGCCACGAAACCAATTTTCCTCATCTGTATTTACAACTCCGCTGGACAATCCAAAGAAGTCACCATGGTGAGTTCGTAAAAAGTCGAGTCCATGATCTCTCGAACTCAAAAATCAGGGACAACTTCTCCTACTCGACTCTGCGGGTTCTGATGATCAGCAATGGACGGTCAATCTTTTGCAGTACGCCTGCAGTTATACTGCCATAAAAAGTTCGGGGCAAACCGCTAAGACCGTGACTGGCCATTACAATGATATCCACATCCATTTCGGCAGCGGCGGTTAATATCGATTTCACCACCGGGCCATGAACGACACGTGCGTCTGCTTGAATACCTTTATCTTGGAATTCTGTTTTGAGTTGGGCCAGATAAGATTCCGCCACGTTTTTTCGCGTATCAAACTTTTCGTGACATCTTGCCAGATCTACGACCTCATCCCACTCAAGCATGACATACAATTCCTCAACACTAAGAAAAATTATTCCAGCGCCGTATCGGTTCGCCATTTCCTCTGCATGGGGCAAAACTGCTTCTGCCCGTTTCGAACCGTCCAGAGGGACCAGTATCTTTTTATACATGACAGGCTCCTTTGATAACGCAGTTACATAGATGTTAAACAATATCAGCTAAAGTAAATACCACCATGATCACTTTCTCCGGGTTCACGATGTCGTATACGATTTCATTTAAAGCAATCGTTATGCCAGCATACGTCATCCCCAAAGAAAAGTTATAACAATCTGAAATAAAATCATAATTCCAATAAAGATGGGGGGGGAGTGTCATGAGGCGACAATGAAACTGCCGTCAGTTTTTTTAACAGAATGTAAAATGGAAATCCGGCAACGAATCGCATCGATGACATATTATTGATCAGTAAAATCGCAAAAGGTATGCCAAGAACGGGTTTTGAAGGTGGTGCAAATAACTCTTTGATAAATCCGATTATTTTTAAAACTTCATTGATGTTTCTCTATGGAAGAAAAAGAATTGATGTCAGCATTTTTTACAAATTGTAAAAGCAAAATAGGCTGTTGGTCTAATATAGGATCTTATGGATAGTTTTTTTATGAAGACAATGCTGCTTTTTAATGAATTTTTAGCGCTGTTTAAAAAACAGCAGGCATAAATATTTCCCTGAATTTTATAAGTTTTCAAAATTACCAATGCGCCATACACGTTTAACGTCGACAAGGAATAAAAGGGTGTTTTCGATTGGTATGGTTCTTGCTGTTTTTTAAATTGTTAAATCGGCGTTCTCTGATGTCATGATCTATCATGTTTGTAAAGTGCACATATAAAATCCGGTGATAAACCACCGGTTGAAAGGCGGTTTTAAAATGACAAAAAAAGTCCAGCTTGATAAAGAATGTGATTTCTTTACAGCAGAAAGGCTCGATGAAATCGTCATACTCCGCTTAAAAGAAAATCTTCTTTTTCGCGCAACTGATTTAAGTGAAAGAGATAAGGTGATAGATTACCTTGACCAGGTTTCAATAACAGATTCTATCAAGGTCGTCGTTTTTATCAGTTCTCCGGAAGTTAAGGGAAGTGATGAATATTTCGATTTTTATCACCGGGCCTTCTCCTCGAGATTACATGACAAGGATGTTCACAGATTGCACAATGTTTTTACTCAAATCATCTTAAGAATAGTGGAATTAAATAAAATCGTGGTGCATGCGAACAGCGGGAGTGTAATATCGCTATTTTTAAACTTCAGCCTTGCCTGTGACTATAGAATCGTCGCTGACAACACGGTTTTTCAGAATCCTTTTTACAAACTGGGACTGGTACCTATCGGCGGTGGCGCTTTTTTTCTCTCCAGACGATTAGGTCGCAGCAAGGCTCTGGAAACCCTGTTGTCCGACAAGGATATCACCGCGGATGAAGCCATGAAACTGGGTATTGTAGACAAGGTTGTCCCTCAGGAAGAACTCGAAAAAGCCGCCGTAGATATGGCACAGTGTTTTGCTCAAAAACCCGCCGGATCATTGGCGGGTCTCAAGAAACTGATAAATTATTCTATGATAGATTTAAAAGACTACATGGCACTTGAATATAAGGAACTGATAAAGGTATTGGACTCCGGTTTAAAACCCCCTGATCGCTGACTAGTTTTCCCGTGCAAGCTATTCATTTACCCAATGTGTTTTTGGTTGCTGTTTTTCAACATCCCTTTTTCTTTTTGGAAAACGGATAACATTCTGTCCGTCCGGACGTTCTAATGGAATGCTATCAACCGTCGGATCTTCTATGTTTGTTTTATAATAACCTTTTTGACTTGAAATTTCATTGATATCAGAAGAATCGATATTCTGCCGGTTTACGAGTGGCCGCCGGAGCATCTTTTCATAAATATCAATGTATTGTTGCGCGGTGACCCGATGATTAAATGTAGCAGCGCTTTCGGTCATTATTCGGCGGATCTGCCGTTCTTTGATGTCAGAGGACATCATATAAAACTGCATGGCCTGATCAATGGCCCATGACAGACCGCCTGAATCGAATGTGTTGAACAAAAACCCGTTTCCCGTATCTTTAGACACGTCCAAATGTGTGACCGAATCGTGAATGCCCCCGGTATCATGAGCCACCGGAAGGGCACCGTAAATAGACCCGATCATCTGTGGAAGACCGCAGGGTTCAAAGCTTGAAGGCATTAACACAAAATCCGACGCCCCATAAGCCAGGCGGGCCAAACGTTCATTAAAACTACATATTGCCACGCGATCTGATAAATTATGTAAACGAACGATATCTTTAAAGTGCCTTTGAAACTCCCCGTCTGCCACAAAAACGATCTCAAGATTCTGTTTCCAATAACGGGCAACGACGTCATAAAGTATATCAGCCAGCAACTGGCATCCCTTTTGAACCGGGTCCAGACGGGAAGGCCAAAAAAAGATGGGCGCTTCTGTGTCCTGAATCAAACCCAAATTTTTTTGAAACATCCGCTTATTGGTCTTTTTCTCCAAAACATGATTTGCTGGGGAATACATGCAGGGCTGAACCTCATCAATGGATGGGTGATAAGAAGGGTCGGGAGCATTTAAAATCCCGACGGCACACCCGGCATTACTTTTGTTGTTCAGCTCTTGCTGCATACAATCTTTCACAAATCCGTGCCGTCCTTCGATCATTTCTTCCAAAAATTTCGGACTCACGGTATTAACAAAATGGGCTGAAAAAACACCGCTGGCAAGGAAATCTACAGGAACAGCATCCCTTATCTGTTCATAAGTGGTCGGGTAATGATCAAAATAAAGGTTCTGCCAGAATGAAGCACCGTCGATACCCCTGTCCTCGATTTCAGCGAGCGTGGTTTTAACCGTATGGATGTTGTGAATGGTAAATAAACAGGGAATGCCCAATTGTCTGGCCATGGCCGGAATCAGGGCGGTCATCCAGTCATTGCAATGAATTAAATCCGGCTGAACTTTAGGAACAATATTGTTGATCACCTCTCGCTGATATGCCAGCGAGATTTTAACGTTTTCAAACTCATTACCGGAATAGACATGGTTTAGATAGAAAAAAGCCCGATCTTGAGCCAGATGAATTCTTTCGTCCGGAACGCTGTTTCTTATTTTAACAAACTCCCTCTGAGCAAATGGAGACAAATTGCCGTTGAATATGGATCGATAGTCCGGAAGGGCAACATGGACATCGGCACCTTGATTGTACAGTGCATTGATCAATGCTGCCGACACATCTGCAAGCCCCCCTGCTTTAGCATTCAAGCCATTGGAATTTTGACCCATGCCATGGGGGAGATAGGTAACCTCAGGGGTCAATACCAGAACCCGGGGATTCGTTGGAGTATTAATCATGACCTGCTGCTCCTGTAAGTTTATACCTTTTATCAAACATCATCAGAGTGCGTTGCTGCCTTGCGGGGCAATTGTAGCCCCATACTCTCCGGTGAATGTCAGACTTTGGGACAGTTTTTTGATAGAATTGTTTTTTTGAAATATATTCAGACCAAAAGGATGAACGGAAGAAAGCGCGCAAGTGTGAATAAAAACCCTTCCGGTATTGTCGTGATATTTTTCTAAGGTATGGATCAGCTCATAGGCGGACGAACCGTCAAAGTCTCCCATGAGCTTTAGATGAAGATTATCGCTGTTTTTATGGGAAAAAATTTTGAAATTTGTTGCCATTTTTTCACTCCTTATCGTTGCCACACCATTGTATATTCGGTCAAGCCGATGCTTACTTATTGTCCGGCCTATGCATTCTTCGATCCTGCCCGATCCGTCTCACCGGACGCGTATGTTGATGAGAGCCGGCCTGCCGAAAGGGGATTGGACGGATTAATCCTTGGACAGGTTAATAATACTGTTGTAAGTTCCGAAACAGTTTGGGCATAGATGTTCGTTCCGGGGGTCTTCTCTCCACTGCCCATCCACCAGAAACTTGTATTCATAACCTCCGGGTGCGAGCATCACCGCCTTATTCCACATTCCATTTTCATCCTTTCGCATGGGGTGCTTTTCCGGACTCCAATTGTTAAAATCTCCCATCAAGAGGACCTCTTCGGCCTCGGCCGCGTCCAATGAAAATGTCCATCTTCTTCGTTTAATTTTATGATTTGATTTCTCCTTTGGCATGTCACACCTCCTTGAATAAACATCTTTAAAATACCACTTTTTTATCCTTTTTCCTTCAGGCAGTATTCGCGCCACAGGCAGTCTTCCCGGTCACAGTTTCCGTCTGCTTTTCCAAAACATTCCGCGTTTCCCTCAATGTGCTGGATGCTTCGAATGAGGCGTTTTAAATCCGGGAAATGATCTTTTGAGTTGTTGTCCAAATTGCCTGCCATCTACATCTACCGAAATTTCCAACAATCTTTTGATCAATGGGTATGAAAAGAGAAAATCAGCTTCAATAGATTGATGGATTATTTATTATCGACTTTATCGGTTTTGTCCATAGGGGCACGGCTTCATTTTTTCTGGGGAAATTTCCTACCTGGGAATTCATCCCATGCAACGGAGGAAAAACTCTGGCGATCTGATAGCACCACAATTGATTTAACGAATTAAATTAACTGTCAATATAAGATGTTAGCAGTGAAGAATCATCGCCATGTGATTTCAAAATAGGAGATGGGTCATCTTCATCGAAATCCATTTGAATAAGAGCGATGATTGATACTTGATAACCAATAGAGGGATAATGCTCAATCGAGTTTTGTTCGATTTGGGCAGGAGATTGATGAGGGGTTATTCTTTCCACAAATCGACGTCGATAAGACCAAGCTTTGCAGCATAACGGGCCAACTCGATCGTGCTGTGTAGATCGAGCTTTTTCATGATGCTGTGACGGTGGTTTTCAACCGTTTTGGGGCTGATGAAAAGTTTATCTGCAACCTGGGCTGTAGACAGTCCTTCGGCCAAAAGGCCCATGACTTCCTGTTCCCGTGCGGTAAGCAAGTCATAGCCGGTACCCGAAATGGCGACCTGCTTTTCCGGCAAACCGATAAGTTTTTTGACCACCTGATGGGAAACCGAAGTGTCCATAAAATAATGTCCCTTCAACACATACTCAATTCCTTCTAAAAGCAAATCCGCAGCCGATTCCTTTATCAGATAACCCATGGCACCGGACTGAAATGCTTTTACGATATAGTCTATTTTGGAATGCATGCTGACAACCATGATACGAATTTTGGAGGAACATCTTAAGATATCACCGATCAAAACAAGTCCTCTTACATCCGGAAGCCCGACATCCAACAAAACCAGATCGGGCTTGAATTCCCTGACCATTTGAAGCCCTTGACTTCCGGTGCCTGCTTCCCCGACGATTTCATACCTGGGATTGTGTCCGACAATCGTTTTAAGACCTTCCCGAAAAAGGGGATGGTCGTCAATGATTAATATGCGCTTCTTTTGACTCACGATTTTGCTCCTGAAAAGGAATTTTTATATATATTTTAGTACCTTGCATCGGACGCGATTGAAGGGTCATTTGCCCTCCAAGCAGATTGATCCTTTCTTTCATGCTTCTAAGGCCCATCCGTTTCTCATCACCCAATGCAAGTTCCCGCGCCTTGACATCAAAACCTTTGCCGTTGTCTTCAATTCGAAGAATAATATTCGGGAAAACGCCGATAAGCCTGACGATGGCCTGGTCGGAATCGGCATGCTTGCGGATATTGTTTAGACCTTCTTGAACCAAACGGTAAAGATGGATTTCGGTATTAGCGTCCAGTTTAAATAAATTTAAACCCGCCGATTGAAAGTCAACTTTCCTTTTAAATTGGCTGGAAAATTCTTCACAATACAGCTCGAGCGCTTTCACAAGACCCATCTCAGCCAGGGCCGGAGGTTGCAAATCATACGAAAGATCACGGACGGCATTGATGGCCTTTTGGAGGCGATTTGAGATTTCCAGCAGTTTTTCTTTTACTGTGGCGTCTAATGCAGGCTGATCCTTTAAAAGCATGTCAAATCCAATTTTTGAAGCCGAAAGATCTTGTGCCACCCTGTCGTGAAGCTCACAGGAAATCATCTGACGTTCGGTCTCTTGTGCCTTTAATAACTGTTGTGACAGGTCTCGAATGTGGGATTCGGCGCGCTTTCGTTCACTAATATCTCTACTGACGCCCCGGTAACACGATATGTTCCCCCATTTGTCCAAACACGGAACCCCGCTTGTCTCCATGATGACTTCCATTCCGTTCTTTCGAAGAAGCATATTATCAAGGGCCTCGATGGGTTTTATTTCCACCATAAGTTCAAAGATCCGCGCTTTTAAGGCCTCTTTATTTTCTGAAGAGAAAAAATCGTAAAAGTATCTACCGATCACCTCATCACGGGGATAGCCGATGATGTCTTCTACAACAGGGTTTGAATAGAGATACTTGCCTTGCACGTCCATCTCCCAGATCCAATCCGATGTATTTTCAGCCATATCCTGAAATCGTTTTTCGGATTTGAGAAGGGATTGCTCGAGTCTGTTTTTGCGAACCACTTTTTCAATTACGGTGGGCAGCAGGGTAAAAAAATCCCCGGATTTGACCAAATAATCTATGGCCCCCAATTTCATGGCGCGGACGGCGACATTCTCGTCTCCCTGACCCGTGATCATAATCACCGGGATGTCTCTGTCTTTTTGACTTAATGCCTCCAAAAACTCGATACCGTTCATACCGGGCAGAAGGTAATCTGTTATGATGACGGTGGGTATCATCCTATCAAGCCGTTCAAGGCATGTGTTCGCTTCCTGGAAATGATGCACCGAGGCATGCGGGAACTCTTTGGCGATAGCCCGCTTCATCAGGCTGAAATGGGCATCCTCGTCTTCAATGATTACGAGCGTCAACGGTTCCACTGTCAAAACTCCTCATATCTTCCTTCCGGGGTATGAAACAAGTTCATTCTTTCAGGATGGGCGGCTTATTCAGAATCATCCAGTAAAATTCGATTTGCATGATCTTTTGCTCAAACTCTTTGAACCCTACAGGTTTGGTCAGGTAGCTGTTGGCATAATGTTCGTAGGATCGGACAATATCCTCTTCCCGTTCCGATGTGGTCAGCATGATCACCGGAATTCGTTTTAGTAAAGGGTCTTCTTTGATCTTCTTCAGGACCTCTACGCCATCGATGCCGGGAAGCTTAATGTCCAGCAAAATCAATCCCGGCATGGGATATTTGACTTTATCTTCATATTTCCCCCGGTTATAAAGATAGTCAAATGCTTCCTCCCCATCGGAAACAATGTGGATCTGGTTTGCGTTTCCGGCCTTTCTAATCGCGCGTTTGGTAAGTTCCGCATGCGCCGCCTCATCCTCCACAAGTAATATATCTGAAGGTTCGTAATCCATCTGCTCAAGTCTCCTTGTCTTTTAAAGTAAAATAAAACGTGGTCCCTTTCCCCGGCTCGGATTCCAGCCAGATTATGCCGCCATGATGTTCGATAATTCGCTTTACGATGGTCAGCCCAACGCCCGTCCCCCCTCCTATTTTTTTTCCGGATGGCAGCCGTTGAAAAATCTCGAAAATTTTTGAATAATAATGTTTCTCGATACCGATGCCGTTGTCCCGGACAAAAAACACCTTTTGTCCGCCCTGCTCCATTACCCCCACATCAATCCGAGGAGCAGGATTTTCCTTACCCATGTATTTAACGGCATTGGACAACAGGTTCTCGATAACCTGACCCAATCGTTCTATTTCACCATAAATCAGGGGAAGACCTTTTTCAACGTTTAATGTAACGCCGCTTTCATCGATGTGAGGTTGAAGCGTTTTTAAAACTTTTTTCATGAGATCGTCAAATGAAAACTCGCCCTTTCTCTCCGGCAACCGCCCGATGCGGGAAAGATACAGCAAGTCGTTGATTAAAACCTCCATCTTTCGGGAAGCATCGCTCATGTAATTAAGATATTTTTCAGCATTTTCATCAATCAGATCCCCAAAGTCTTCGCGAAGTGCGCCGATAAACCCCTCGATGGTCACAATAGGCGTCTTTAGATCGTGGGAAACGGTATATACGAAGGTTTCAAGCTCTGTGTTTTTGTCAGCGAGTTCAGCGAGCGTGGCTTCTAACTTTTTTTCATTTTCTATTAATGCCTTTTCCGTGCGTTTCCGTTCGCTGACTTCCTGAAGCGCCTGATCTCTGGCTTGCCGATACATTTGCATCCGCTCCAGAAGCAGATGAAGGAGCAATGAGAGGGTTGCTGAGATGACAAGGCCAAAAATGAGAACAGAAACCTTCCAGGCGGTCCCCGATGGATAGACGATCGGCTTTGGAACAAGCGCCAACTTCCAGTTTTTACCGGGGAATTGAACCTTTCGAAGGACTCGAAACCCATTCTTTCCCGGATTGCCGTCACTTTGATTTTCATTCGTGTAAATCAGTTGATCCGCTTCGTAAAGCCGGACCCAAAAGTCCTTGAAGATGTCCTTGGCCAAACAGATATCCACAATTCGTTTAACCTGGAATACGCCGTTCAGATAACCTTGAATCTTGCCGGAATAGACCAGCGGCAAGAATGTATTGTAACCGAGTCCTCCCTGAACAAGCTCCATACAAGGGGTTACGATATTTTGGCTGGTGTGAAGTATATGAAAATTTTTTTGCAGCCGGTAATCCTGAGGTTCAAAGATGGGTGTATCGATGACACGTTCATTGCTGTTTTTCGGGAAAACCCATCGAACGACGCCCGTAGGGTCAATCCAGTTGATTCCCATAAAGCCGGGGTAATGGGAATAAAACATCTCGGCAAAATCAAGAAAACGATCCTGGCTGAAATCCGGCGGAACCCGTTCAACCCATCTTTCAGACAGTGATTCAAGAGAAGCCATTCGAGCATTCATCAGACCTTCGATACGAATCCGTATCTGTTCCGAAGACGTTTCTGTATGCCGAAGGACAAGCTCCCGTTCGTATCTGTTTTGATTTTGCCACAGCAACACCGCAATGCTGCCAAAAATCAAAAATGCAAAAAAAGGAGTCAATTTTTTCAAATGAGGCATTGAATTCTTTTATTAAGTTTTGAATCTAAATATGATGCTCGCTCAGGATGAAAAACCACATTTTTCGATATACTCACATCTCAATATCGACAAAAGTTCCTAACAAATTCGAGCGGTTTAGTCTACCTTAAAATTGATTTCAACATTGTTCGTTATGCAATCCCACAAAAAAAGTGAGAATGTGTGATTTTCAACTTCTCACCTTTTTCATAAACCGAGTCTGCAGTAAATGCAAAGAAACGATTTTGGGGTTATTTAACTTTAATCTTAATCTGTTTTCTCTTGACTTTCTCTACCTTTGGAAGTGTTATCGTTAAGATACCTTTATCAAAGGCCGCTTCTGTTTTATCTTTTTCAACACGGGTCGGAAGATCGATTACACGTTGATAAGCCCCACAGTACCTTTCCGAACGATAACGATTTTCCTCTTTTTCTTCTTTTTCTCGTTGTTTTTCGCCTTTGATGGTTAACCGATCACCGGTGATGCTGACATCAACGTCTTTTGCATCTATTCCCGGGAGTTCTGCTTTTATAATAAGATGAGTGTCGGTCTCCGAAATATCCACCAATGGTTGCCATTTTGGAAAACCAATTTTTGACAACGATGTCTCTCCGAAGATGCGGGTAAAAAGATCGTCCATCTCCCTGCGAAGCCTGCTGATTTCTCCAAACGATTTCCAAGGAACAATATCCATAATATTCCTCCTTTCGCAAATATCTTTAAAAAACACCGGCTAAGACCTAAGTTGAGCGGCAGTGATTTTCTCACCATTCACTTAAGGTAATGAATCATGATACACATGCGCTCGGGTTATCGGCAAATCATTGTTCAACCCGTTGGAAAAAAGAATCTGGAACAAGCGAGACTCACCATACTTAAACCCGGCTGCTGCACTGTATAAAAATAGTCGCCATTGCCTTACAAACGCGTCGTCAAACAATTCCCTTACTCTTGCAACATTTCGTTCGTAATTTTCTGTCCATTTTTCAAGGGTTTTTGCATAGTGCAATCGCAAGTTTTCTACATCTATCACTGAAAAACCGGTTTTCCCCATCCCGCATGTGATTTCGTGGAGCGTCGGAAGGTAGGCTCCCGGAAAGATATAATTAAACGTCCAGGGATCACTCGCTGAAGGGGTATCTTTCCCAATGGTATGCAATAGACCCAACCCGCCGGTTTTCAATAAATCCGAAACTTTTTGGATAAAGATGGGTATGAATTTTTTCCCCACATGCTCAAACATACCGATGGAAACCACTTTATCGAACTTTCCGCTTAATTTCCTGTAATCCTGATACAAAATCTTAATCTGATCTTGGAGCCCCAATTCCTTGATGATACGGTTGGCATACTCGTACTGATTTTGCGACAATGTATTTCCAACCCCGGTTACCCCGTATTTTTGTGCGGCATAGATCAGCATTCCGCCCCAGCCGCAGCCGATGTCGAGCAGAGATTCGTTTGGTTTAAGTAAAAGTTTACGACAAACATGCTCGTATTTATTTAATTGCGCCTGTTCCAGGGAATCGTCTTCCCTTTTAAAATACGCGCAGGAGTATGCCATGGTTTTGTCGAGATAGAGCGTATAGAATTCATTGCCCCGGTCATAATGATAAGAGATATTTCTGGGAGCACGCCGTAGCGTATCCCGGTTTAGGAGTGAAAGGATAACAAACCGATATTTTTGCCAAAAAGGCAAATGATACTCATCAAAATTGATGGCTAATCCCAGGCGGAAAAACTCCTCCAAGTCGTTATCTACTTCCAGATCTCCCATCACATATGACTCGCCAAACCCTAAGAAACCTTTTTCGATGATCCTCTTGGCGCAACATTTGGTTTTCAAGCGCAAGGTTACCCTGGGTAAATTTCCGAAACATATTGCATCACCATCCCAAAAATCGATGTTGAAGCATGCCTGTGGATCAAAACGATGCATCATCATAGCTATATTTTTTATAGCTTTCTTCACAACAACTCTCTTTCTTTCCCCTTTTAATAAGATAAAAATTGGCTTTTATATTTTACGATCCCTTGCCACGAGTTCATGCGGTTTAAAAAAAGATTATCCATGCAGCGGCTATTTATAAAAACACTCCGACCCTTTGTTTTTTGAATAATGCCTGCGGTCTATCTTTCTTTTTATTTCAATAAATACGCATGAGAGGAGAACAATTTCATCTATCCCAAGCTTTATCTGGTGATAGAAAAGGGGTTAGAAATCATACTCATATGTCTCGTCACGGGCCGGTCTTATATCTTTAATCATTACAACCACATCAAGAGGTCTGTTTTCCCGATCCTTAACCAGATTAGAAATCGTTGCCGCACGATAAAATCCCGCCTTAGTAAAGGCATCTATCGCGGAAATGTTAATGTCCGGAACCTCGGCAATGAGTTTTTCAAGCTCAAGCTTGTGGGCGATACCGACAATTTCTACGATCATTAGCTGCCCCAAACCGACTTTTCGGTAGTCTCTGTGCACAAATAATCGCACGGTACCCAAATGCCATTTCCAACCGAATCGACGACGATTTAAAGTGGCATCGGCAATAATGGTGCCATTTTTTAACGCTATAATGGGTAGTGTTTTGGCGTAATCAAGATTTTTTGCCCATTCTTCAACAATAAGCCTGCTGGCAACATCATCACGCAAATATCGCGCGTCTTCTTTGGGAACCGCTTTAAAAAACGCATACAAATCATCTTGGTCTTCTGATACCATCGGTCTTAGAAGAACCTTGGTTCCATCTTTTAGTTTGGCCTCTTTTTGATACGTGTTAAGATCGAACATATAAACCACCTCCCTTCAACCTTTAAGGCATCTTGAAATGGTTTTTCTCCCCTCATGTTAATTTTTCATTTTTAATGATGCTAATCCCGACTTTCAACGACGACGCAACTTGTTTCGAAAAACAACTTCGCTGGTCTTGTTTGCCCCTTCTTCGACGAATGACAATATCTGTTATGCCTCGAGCTGGATAGCGATATCTTTCTATGCCCTGGACACACTGTAATTTTCGACAAAATGCTTCAGCTTCATCATTGCAGCAGGTTCCGGTTTTTTAAACTGCACCCGATTCAACCGCATCTTAAAAGAATTGATCGCAAATCCGTCATCCATTTCAAAATCGGCAATGTTTTTAAACGTCAAATTATCAAGGTAAAAACCAGAACCAGCCACCAATATGTCCAGTACCAGTGATTGACTGGATCGCTCCTCGCCGGCAATATAACTAAACGAAAGCCCACCCAAGCTTATGTCATCGATTCTGCCGAACCTGACCGGTTTCGATCGGTATACGGAACATGCAATCTCTGCCATACTTCTATCTGTGACACGTATCTGTTCGGCAGCAGCGGGCCTGATCAAAGCAAATGCGTCGTTATTGACCTGAAATCGTTTGTGTGTTCTTTTCTCAACGCCTTTCACCCTGTTTTTATCCATCAATTCCATCAACAGTGACCGGCTCACACTCGCAATATCATGATTGAATCCAGATAATTCGTTGACATAATTCATACGGTCGGGTTGACTATCCTCAACAAAATAAATCTTGTCCATTTTACCCCCTAACACCTATCGTTTCTCTTCTTCGAGTTGGTTCACTAATTATTCTCTAACGACTTGGCCGGTTTTGTCCATAGGGGAAAGCTTCATTTTTTATGAGAAAATCTCCTAGATGGGGATTCTCCCTATAGGATGGAAATATAATTAGAAGGTCGGAGACTCTAAGACATTCCAACCTTCTTATCTTCCCACCTTCTTACTTTCTTATTTTTCAAAATATTTGTGTTTATAAGTGGTTATACGAGATTTCTCCTTATCCTCCTTCCTCTTTTCTCTTTCCTATTTTTGGCTTAAGGTCCGGACACATTCTTCATCTTAGATTCGTGCTAAGACCAGGTGATCAATCGGGGCAACAATTTCAAATAACCGTCACCCGAGGGCATGGCCCTGACCGTAAATCCATACCGGCCGGACAGCCGACAGGGGACCTGGCAGCCGTAACGATAATTTCCATTACCGAAATATTCAACGACGGTCATAGGCATCGTACTGATACCCTCCAGCGCATCCACCGCTTTCATGTGTCCATTGTAAAGTTCCACACTAACTTCTTCGGGGTTGAGTTTTCCCAGATCAACTTCTACCGTGACGTCAAAGCTGTCACCGACGCGAAACGGTCCCTTACGGGTCTGGACCGGCAGCCCGATGCGGATGTCTTTCCACAGATTCTGCAGCCGTTTTTGTTGAAGCGCAAGGTTGCGGGCTTCCAGACCATCTTTATTCAGCAACGCTTTCAACCTGTGAACGATGGGATTATAAAAGCGTTGTTCATATTCTCCAACCATTCGCAAGCTACAGAAATCCTTCATGGCCATTTTCATAGAGGCCTTCATCATTTGAATCCAGCGCTTGGGAAGTTCGCCCTCGTGCTCTTCGTAGAAGCATGGAATGACCGAATTTTCCAACACATTGTACAATGCCTGACTCTCAGTGGCATCTTGGTATGCGGAATCGACATATTCTTCACCCCTTCCGATTCGCCATCCTCGTTCTTCGGAAAAGCCTTCACACCACCATCCATCGAAAATGCTGACATTGAGAACACCATTGATGGCGGCTTTCATACCGGATGTACCACAAGCTTCGAAAGGTCTTCGGGGAGTGCTAAGCCAGACATCGGCGCCCTGAACCAGAGATCGTGCCAGCGCCATGTCGTAACCCTCTATAAATACTGCGTGCTGACGAATTTCCGGACGGCGGACAAATTCGATCAAACGTTTGATGATTTCCTTTCCCTCCTTGTCCTGCGGATGGGCTTTTCCGGCGAAAATGATTTGCACCGGACGGCTTTCATTGTTGAGAATCGCCGCCAACCGCCCGGGATCCTGGAGCAGCAGATGTGCCCGTTTGTAAGCAGCAAATCTGCGGGCAAAGGCAATGGTTAACACTTCAGGATTCAGGACAGCTTCGATCTTATCGATGACGCTTTTGGGTGCATTGCGTCTTTCGTATTGTTTTTTTAACAACCCCCGGCAGGTGCGGATCAACCGGGAACGACTCATCTCATGGGCCCGCCAGAACTCGTCGTCGTAAATCTCGTCAATGCGGTCAATGTTTTCCGGTCGACGTGAACTCATGTACCATTCCGGACCCAGGTAACGTTCAAACAACGGCCAGATTTCCTGTGAGATAAACGTCGAGACATGAATGCCGTTGGTGACATGGGAAATCGGAATTTCGTCCTCCGGCCGGCCCGGCCAGAGATGAGCCCACATCTTTCTGGCGGTGCTCCCGTGAAGACGGCTGACGCCGTTTAAATGCTGAGACATTCGTATGCCCAGAATGGACATGGAAAACGGCTCGTCCTTATTAAATTCCTCAGTTTGCCCCCAGGACAAAATTTCTTCTTCACCGGCCCCCAGACGATCTTTCAATGGCCGAATCCACGGCTTGACCAAATCGATGGGGAAAGAATCATGACCGGCTGCAACCGGGGTGTGGGTGGTAAAGACCGTGCAGCGGGGTACAATTTGTAAAGCCGTCTTCAAATCGATGGGGTAACGCTCCATGAACAGTGCAAGGCGTTCCATAGCAGAGAAGGCCGAATGTCCTTCATTCATATGACAAACGGAAGGGAAGAGGTTCATGGCCGCCAACGCTCGCATACCCCCGATGCCAAGCAGCATTTCCTGGGCCAGCCGGATTTTGGGCTCAGCCACATAAAGGCGGGCCGTAATTTCCCGAGCTTCCGGAGTATTTTCAGGTAGGTTCGTATCGAGCAAAAACAGCGGCGTGCGGCCCAACCAAACTCTCCAGACAAACGCGTGAATCTCACCTTCGGGCCCGGCAATTGAAACTGTGATTTCATTGCCCTTAGGATCCCGGGCGCGCTCCAGCGGAAGATAATAAAATTCTATTTCCGGATATTCTTCCTGTTGCAATCCTTCTTGATCAAGATATTGAAGCAAATAGCCTTTGCGATACAACAACCCGACTCCGACAAGAGGCAGCGCCATGTTAGAAGCAGCCTTCAAATAGTCTCCGGCAAGGACACCCAGTCCACCGGCAAAAATGGGAATATTTTCATTGACACCGAATTCCATTGAAAAATAGGCTACCGGCCCCATTTCCTCGCAAAGAGAGTTATAGGGTTCCACATCATCGGCAACCCGTTTTTCATAACGATCCTTGACCCGTTGCAAATGCGCCAAAAAACTGTCATCTTCGGCAAGTTCATCCAAACGCGCCTGACTGACATGGGACAAAAGATAAATCGGATTTCCTCTGGATTCTATCCAAAGTTGCGTTTCAACGCGCCGAAACAGCGTTATTGCATCTTGTTTCCAGCACCACCAGAGATTTCGAGACAGCACTTCCAAAAAGGCCAGCGATTTGGGTATAGAAGGATAGATCTGGTATGTGAGAATGCGTTTCACGGATGTTTTCCAGTGTTGCGGCAATCGCTGAATGGTAAAAGTTCAGCGGTTGCCGTAAATTTTTAGAAAATTGGAAAATTAGGACTCATAAAAAATCGGATCTCCGAGATCTTCGAATGAAAAGTTGTAGAACACATGATGTCCGTCGTAGTCGAGAACCCGCAAGTCATCCGTCTGGCGCAGGTCACCCAGGATCACCTTATATTTCATTCCGTATTTTTCCTTTACCTTTTCTTCAGAAACTTCATAAGCGATGAATTTCTTAATCCCTTTTGCCAATAGCTTTTCAATCAGCCTTGGATTATCAAGAGCCTCATACGCGGTCAAAATCAGAATGGGGCCTGTACCCGTGAAAAAAATGCCTGCTTTCATGATAAACCTCCTTTCTTTTGTTTTTTAATCATATACACACATAAATCCGGCACTTTGGAAATTGCGATTACGTAAGACTTTTTTCGACATTGCCCGGTCTCTCATATTCGTAAACAAACCAGTATATTGCGCCGACAAAAAAACTGCCGCCCACAATGTTTCCCAACGTCACCGGAACGAGATTTATAACGAAAAATTGCGCCCAAGTGACGTCGGCACCATAAAAAATTCCAACCGGGATAAAGAACATGTTGGCAACAGAATGCTCAAACCCTAAAGTGACAAACGCCATAATAGGAAACCAGATGCCTAAAATTTTTCCCGCAGCATCTTCTGACGCCACGGCCAGCCAGATGGCCAGGCACACCAACCAGTTGCAACCGATACCTTTTAGGAACAACACCCAAAAGTTTTGGCTGACCTTAACCTTGGCAATACCTATTGTAAAACTCAGCCAGGGATCGCTACCCAGCAAATTTGTCTCGTACGCGAGAAAAAAAGCCACGAAAAGAGAACCGATGAGGTTCCCTGTATAAGAAAGAAACATGTTTTTGACCCATGCAAAACACTTGATTCTACCTGAAAGCACCCCCGGTACGCTAATGGCCGTATTGCCGGTAAAGAGTTCCGACCCGGCAATGACAACCAGCATCAGGCCCACGGGGAACGTTCCGCCAAACACAAGCTTCTGGAAACCGGGATTGGTCATTTTAATACCTGGTAGACCGCCTCCTACCATAATGGCCAATAATCCGCCAAAGGCGATAAAGGCGCCTGCCAGAAATCCCATGACCAAGGTTTTTTCGATGCTCATTTTCGCCTTGTTCATTCCTGCCGTATTGATGACCTTAATGATGTCCTCGGGCAATTTTGTTACCATTTGACGCTTCTTTCGATGATTTTGAAAAGAGCTAATTTTTCATCCTGAAAAATAATAGGCGTTTGTTCTTATTTATATGATGGAATCGATTTTCCATAGAACATCATGTGATCTACGATTAAAGACACCCAATGTTCTTCACCGGGTTTTATTTCTTCATGCACCGCTTCAATCAATTCATACAGCGTGGTTTTTAAGACGGTTGTTCCTGAAAATTCCGATCCCGATATAAAAAAGCTTTGTGCCATTTGTTGCATATTCTTCTCCCTTCCCCAGAATCTCCAAGTCAATATTCCTATAAACAATAACGCAAAAGATATGCCAAGAAATGTCCTTAAAGGTAACAAGAAATAACACTTTGATAAGTCGCAATATTTTATATTATTTTATATAGTTTTCACTGGGGATGGGAAGGAATCGGTGTCGGACTTCTTTACAGGGTGTAAAAGAAACCAGGTTTGAATGGAAGTGACGATCCGTGATTCAAAATGAAGCTATCTCAAAATAATCTTTTGGCCCAACCTCGGCGTTGGTGCCTCGTTTTAAATCCTCGACATACTTGAGTATGTCTGCGGGTTAAAACTCGGCCCCGCCTTTTTATCCCGCTGGGTTTTAACGGGGGATCTTGAACCAAAATCTTTATTTTGAGATGGCTTCATAAAGGGTTTATGGAAACGACGTCTTTCACGGCATCAAGAGATACCTTGGCAGTTTCTTCCTCAGAGCAATTATAATTCGACATGATTTGATTTATGGCTTTTTTTTGGAATCGATATCTTCATAAGCCTCATTCGTCACCTCGAGAACGAATGAGGAGCAGAGGACGATCGATACGTTGCAGCACACCGGCTGCAATACTTCCATAAAATGTTCTGGACAAACCGGTGCGGCCGTGACTGGCCATCGCCACAAGATCTGCATTTTCGCGTTCGGCAGCATCGACAATCGCCTTCACCGCCGAACCATGGCTGATAAGCGTCCGGACCTCGATACCCTTTTGGGAAAACTTTTTTTCAAGAGAATCAAGATACGCCGCTGTTTTCTCTTTCAGATAATCGTTTTTTTCCATAAACTCCGACATGCCGATTATCTCATTATATTCCAACATTAACACCGGTTCAATAGCGACAAAGAAAATCACTTTGCCTTTGAAACTTCGTGCAAGGGTCTCCACATGGGGCAATATGGATTCAGCCCGTTTCGAGCCGTCCAGGGGAACCAATATGTTCTTATACATATCTCTCTCCGTATTTACAGAATTAATAATTCCATTTTTCGACCTCATTATCACTCCGTGACCGGATAATTAACAAAAGTGGTTTTTAGATGGCATTGTTTTACTTAAACGCAAAAGCTATGCCATGGATGCGTTTGCGACGTCGGGTTAATTAACTCTTTATTATGTTAAACTATTTTTTGAGCTTGGTGGAGTTTCCTTCTTCATCGGAAGACAAAATAAGTGTAAATGTTTTTTACAAGATGTAAAAGGAATTTGTAGCGAAATTTAATACGGATAAAGTTTTACTCGTATGGTTCGAAAACACGAGACAACCATTCATAAACCGGTGCCAGGTATGCTTCAATGGGTTCTTGTTGAAGACCCATAAGAATAAATCCCTTTCGTTGATCAGGGACAATGGCAATGTGCCTGATCGGTCCGGGGTTCGGCAGGGACTCGATAAGTTCTTTGAAGCGGTCAATCATTCGGTCTTGTTCGTAATAAAGGAGGAAGACCAAATCGCCCCACTGGAATTCCATCTCATGAAGCCGTGAAATATTGGTGATTTCAGGTCCTTGGAATCCGGTATACCCCTTTTCGATGATGTGACCTTCGCCTGGCGGAGGATACCTCATGTAAACAGAAATAAAGAGCCGGTCATTTCTCATAAGGAACTTTGAGATGGGCATATACAGGGGCGCCTGCCGCGGAAGCAGGGTTAGCGTGACATCGATTCGAGAGACCAAACCTCGCTCTTTGAAAGAAAAAGTGCCATGATGTCCGACAGCGCCGCCGATATTGGTAAAGGTCTGGTCGTCCGGTTTAAAGACCTTCATAAGTTCGTTAAAGATAGCGGTGCAAATCTCTCTGTTTTTTCGTTTGCCGGAGTGAAAAGAAAAAACGATAAAAGCGCCGATGGCCACGATGACGATCAATACAGAAACCGTTGCGGTATCTCCAAAAGTCCCCATTGACTTTCCTTTTTCGGAAGTTTACCCTATCGTTGCAAAAGTCGGAGGGCTTCAGAGCCAAGGCGCCAAGAATGAAGCCGTAGTAAATCTACTGCGAATCCTTGGCGACGCCGGATCTGGAGTCCTCCGGCTTTTCCGCAGGGTAAACAACATGGCATCAAATAGGCCCTATCCTTTGAATTCATCGTGGGTTGGAAATCATAAAGGGAAGCATTTCTGTGATTTTTGTTTGAAACTCGAATAGTTAATCTCCCTTTTGCCATGTTGCTTATGCAAGGGTTTATTCTTTTACGATCGAGGGCAGCCAGTGATAGATCGGAGCGAAATAGCGTGCGACCTGATCGGGTTTTGGAATCATGAAGATGAAGCCTTTTTTCTGTTCGGGAACAAGAGCGATGTGCCTGATGATGCCCGGGGCAGGATGTTTTTTAATAAAGGATCGCATCTTCTCGAGCATCTCCCGGCTGCTGTAGTAAAGGTGAAAATCGAGATCTTCCCATTTGACGGTTTCATGATGCAAATGATGAGCATTCTCGATCTTCGACCCCATGAATTTGCTGTATTTGCTTTCAATCAAATGCGCCTCTTCTGAAAACGGTTTCTTCAGGTAGAGGGTGATGAAAAGGCGATCATATTTTCGTATCAATTTTGAAATGGGCAAATAAAGCCAGGATTGTCTGGGCAACAGCGTTATGGTTGCGTCTACACGGGAAAAAGGTGCCCCCTTTTTCTTAACGAACAAATTCGCGTGAAACCCGACGGCACCGCCGATGTTCGTAAACGTTTGATCATTCGGCTTGACGACGTCTGCAAGATCGCTGAAAGCGGATTGGTAGATTTTTCTGTTTGAACGACGTCCCCAAAAATACCCCAGCGTCAGCAAAAAGCTGAACCCGATAAAAAGAAAAAATATCGGTTGATGGACAATGTTCGCATAGTTTTCCATTTTTGTGCCTTATTTCATTTCAAAGGGAGATAGAATGGTTTCCTCAATATTGTATAATGTGCTGTTTTGCCCGTCAAGGAGACGCTCCGAGAAAGCAACACGCTGGATGGGAACCGCCGGTGCGAGAGGCTGCATCGCCGAATCCACGTGATCGGCCATGGCCTTATACTTCTTTTGAGTTCTATTGTTGATCAAAAGTCGCAGCGGAAGTTTCAACTCTCGAAGACCCTCAAGAAGCCGCTTCGACTCTTTCAGCGATAGGATGTCAGGATTATAAACGAGGACGATTCCGCAGTCTTTGCCTTGAAGGACTGAGGATAGGGCCTGATAATTCCCTTTGAGTGTTTTAAGGCGCTTTATAATATCATCGTCATTTTCATCGTAGCTTAATATGGTTTCCTTATCATCGAGAATCCCGCGGATTCGATATATGGTGTGCCGTTTTTCCAAAATATCCCGTCTGATCTCTATAAGCCGGTCGACCCATGTCATGGTTATCCACGGAAGCGCAAAGAATCTGAGGGTCAATCCTGTGGGCGGCGTATCAAAGACAATGTAATCGAAGTCTCTTTCGGACCTGACGGTTTCTTCGATACTGGTCAGCAGAGCATATTCTTCAATTCCCGGTGAATATTTCAAAACCGAGAAATAGTTGTCCAGGTTGATGGTTTGAAGATAGCGATAGGTGTTGGTAAACACACTGATTTCCCGTTGGAGATATTCCCGGCACAGCTTCTTTAGATTCACCTCTTTGAGATAGAGGGAATCGGTGAACCGCTGTTTTTTATGGTTGAGCACAACACCGAAGACATCGCCGAGATTGTGGGCCGGGTCCAGTGAGACAATGAGAACCCGATACTTTTTGGACAATTGCCACGCCGAAGCTGCGGACATCGTCGATTTGCCCACCCCTCCCTTTCCGGTAAAAAAGAGAATTTTCATCTATTCCAACCCAATGGTACCGCACATTTCGGCCAACATGTCGTTGCAGTCTTTTGCCCGCTTGCAAAGGACCTGTAGTTCACGCTCCATATAAGGAAGCAATTCCACAGCTATAAACGTCGGGGGGGATGGAAAACCGGCAAAGGAACCTAAAAGAAGGAGCGCAAAAATATTTTCCAGTTCCTCCATCTCCATTACAGTGAGTGCTGTGGCCTTCTCTCGATGCGTTGCATCAAAATCGGCGAAAATGCGACGAATCCTTTGAACAATCGACGAAATCATAACCCATCCTAATTCTTAAGAAAACCGGTGCACGGCATAACCAACACCGTGCACCGGAATGCTGTGTAACATGTTCATTCAGGCGTTTTATCCCGCCTTTTTAAAGGACTTCGATTTAATGAAATCAAACACAAAGACAAAGTTTAAGATGAACATAACCACCAGAATCACCGTCACCGTCCAGCCGGGAACGGGTTTTGCAGCGATCGCACCGGGCTGAACCACGATGATGAACCATAGGAGCGCCGCTGTTACGGTGATCCAGAGCAACCCGGCAGGAATCAGGGCAGCATTGGCAAATCCGGATTTCAGTTTTTTCGCCACATAAGCGGCACCGGTCATGAGCGCAATAGACGCGATCAACTGGTTTGAAGCGCCAAAGGAGCCCCAAATAATAAGCCAGTTGCCGCTGGCTGCAAGGTAGATACCGATGGCGGCAGGAATAACCGAGGCCACCCAACGATTGGCCAGAAAATTGTATAATCCTGTGGCGCTTTCCTTCAACGGTGCGGCCATTTCCGCCAGGCAATATCTGGCCAGGCGATTCGTCGTGTCCAACGTGGTCATGGCAAAAGACGCGACCCACATCCCGGCAAGAACTTTAACATATTTACCGGGAATGAAAGAGAGCCATGTGGCTGCCGCCATGTCAGCGTAAGACTGGACAAAGAGGTTGGCCTTGGAAAGGCCCAATTTCCCGGAGATGCCTGTAAAGGTTGCTCCCCAGTTGGAGGCGTTGAGGGTGAATTCCACAGCTTTTGCCGCAGCAGCCGTCTTGAGGGCCGTATAACCGAAACCGGCGATAGCAACAATAACAATTGTTGAAAGGAATCCTTCCAGAAACATGGCGCCGTAGCCGATTAGAAGGCCGTCGCTTTCCTTGTCAAGCTGTTTTGAAGAGGTTCCCGAAGCCACCAGTGAGTGGAATCCGGACAGCGAACCGCAGGCAATGACAAGGGGGATCGCCGGCCAAAAGGGTGTCGCCTTGCCACCCAGCAGTACTGGGGAAAAGCCGGCAAATGCAGGAACTTCGAAACCTCTGAATGCAAAGATGGCCGCCAAAAATCCCAGTACAAGTCCGGCATAGAGCAGCCAGGAGTTTAGATAATCTCTGGGCTGGAGGAGAACATTTACGGGGATTGAAGATGCAACGATAATGTAGAAAAAGAAGACCCACATCCAGGTCATATAGGACGCTTTGATGGGTGTGACAGTGCCGAGCCAGATGGCGAAGCCAAGCATGACGATACCGATGATCGTTGCCAGGCTGAAGTTCATCTTCGCCCGATAGATCAGCACACCCAGAGCCAGAGCGGCCATGATTTTATAGATATAAGCCGATGCAATTGCCGGCGTTCTTACGAACATTCCGCCGATAATGGCTGCAAAGGCGGCGACGACAAGGATCAACAGGAAAAAAACGATCCAGTAAAACGCATAACCCGTCCGCTTGCCGATAAGATCGGTGGCAACGAATTGCACCGATTTTCCATCATAACGGACCGATGCCATCAACGACAGATAGTCATGGACAGCGCCGATAAAAATGTTACCGAGCCAGACCCAGAGGAGCGCCGGCGCCCAACCCCAGCAAATCGCCAGTGCCGGACCGATGATCGGGGCCGCACCGGCAATGGAGGCAAAATGATGCCCTAAAAGAACCTCCTTTCGTGCCGAAATATAATCGACACCGTCATAAAGGCGATGAGACGGTGTCGATTGCTCGTTTGAGGCCTTCACCACATCCCGTTCAAGTTTCTTCCCGTATGTTAGGTAAAGGATTAAATAAATGGAAAAACCAAAAATGATAATAAGCGTTGTCATCAGTTCCTCCTTTCTTTTGTTTAAAATCAGAGACGTATCCTATTAAAAAATTTTTATGATTTCCCTGATCTTATCTTTTCATCTTCTGTATGGCAATTTTTTAATGCGTAACTTTATAAAATAGAATGGCAAAAGACATGCCAAGAATAAATGATGTCGGTAAGATCAAATAATACCTTGATAAGTCATTACATTCAGCGGTTATCTATTGGCTTTTCGTCCTAAATAAAAAGGAATTTGTGTCGAAATTTTTTACAAGATGTAAAAAGAATTAGAATTAGATATTATTTGGAATAAATATAGGCTTGAAATCTTCTGGGTGTCAATTGATTTATTTCTTTTGATTTTCATACCATTTCGCAAACAATTTATCAAAATACGTCTCATCTTCGATCATCTCTTTCGTGATGTTATATGTCCCTCTAATACCCATGTAATTTAATGCGGATGCGCCATAAAGAAACTTTTTCAGCGTTTCGGATATCTGGAGATTATTCTGTTGGGCATAGTGTTCAAAATAATTTTGAACCTCTTCGTCCAGGATGAGTTCAATCTCATACTCTTTCTTAAAATTTTCAACAAAATCCACAAATGGAGATTTTTCCAGCATTTTCAAAAGATAATCTTTGGGTTTTTCACACAGCTCCCGATTCACTTTTAGCGTTAAAAAGTTGGAGCCCGGGAGTTCAAATTGAAGATCCGTTAAGATATTCTCCCATACACTGACAAGGGCCCGGGCGCCCGTCTTTCGATTCTCCGATATTTCCGCCACATATTCAACGGCGTTCGACGTAAAATCCAGATCGATATTGAACAGCTTAAATTCCATTTTGTATTGATTGAGGATCGAGTCTTCGGTGTCCTGCATAATACGAATCAAATCGTTTTTGGACAACAAATTGACAAAAGTTCTTATTGGGGATCTGCCGATCAATTCAGGAAGAAGTCCAAAACTAATAAAATCATCCGCTTCTGCTTCCCTATAAAAGTCTTTCAACTGGCTTTTTCCGTTCTTTTTTTCGTCAGAAGCGAATCCTTTGATCTCGACACTACCATCTTCCCGTACTCGGCCTTTATGCCGCAAACGCTTTTTGACAATGGACTCCAGATTGTCACCCAGCCTTTCAAAAGAGCCCCCCAATATAAACAAGATGTTCTCCGTGCTGATCATGCTGTCCTGTTTGTCGGCTTTTTCTCCCTTCTGTCGATCGATGACCTCCTGAATTTGCGAGGCGGCGGAATACGGATTGTTGATGGGAACGAGTTTTCTTTCGATAAGTTTTAAAACCGATCTTTGAAATCCTTCTCTTGAAATATCATGTCCGGCCCAAGAACCGTCTTTTGCTTTTTTATCAATTTCATCAATGCAGATCAGGCCGCCATATCTGCTTATAAATCTTGACTGTTCTTCCCGATGATGCCCAGGCGCCAAATCAATCAACTCGCGAATCATGTCATCAGCACTTTTCCCCACATAACCGGCTTCCGTATAATCCGTGGCATCAATAATAAGCGTAGGAATTTGTAAAAGATCCCCTAAAACCTCCACACAATAGGTTTTACCGCTGCCTGACGGCCCTGCAGTAAGCGTATTTTTCTTTCGGAATCTTTTTACCGTTTTATCTTCCGGGTGTTCTCTCAGATATTTGATCATGGCAAAATGATAGGCTGCGGCAATGGCCAACCGCTTTTTATATTCCTCCTGACCAATGACATACTTGTCCAAATGTTTTTTAATTTCTTTGGGCGTATAGATTTTAGGTTCAATAGGTTCCGGCATCTTTTTCTGTGAAGAAAATCGATGTTCAAGAAAAGATTGAAATGCCTCGCCGGCCCTTTCTTGCGCGTCAAGATATGCTTTGGCGGCTTCTTCCTCAGAACAATTATAATTCGCCATGATTTGCGTTATGGCTTCTTTTGGAATGGATATTTTCATAAGTCTTTATGCGTTAGCCAATGAGAAGGTCTCGGAAAACAGGAAGTTAAGAAGGTTAGAAAATCAGAAAGTCGGAGGCTCTAAGACATGCCAACCTTCTTACCTTCCCACCTTCTCACCCCCTTGCTCTTCACCTTCTTGCTTTCTTATTTTTCAAAATATTTGTGTTCATCCCCTGCCCGCCATCGCTCTCGCTCAGGCGAGGCGGGCGGGGTGGTTTCCTTATGCTCTTTCCTCTTTCCTCTTTCCTCTTTTCTCTTTTCTATTTTCTCTTTTCTATT
>Ga0209940_1000046_pt1 | contig 24527 bp, 21 predicted proteins | sample SalPonF2_B_D1_MG_FD_185726 | JGI IMG/M metagenome (GOLD analysis project Ga0209940, IMG submission 185726) | Salt pond soil microbial communities from South San Francisco under conditions of wetland restoration - Salt Pond MetaG SF2_B_D1_MG... ...
CTGGATGGAAACATCCAGCGCCGAAACCGGTTCATCACATACAATCAATGACGGTTCAACGCTCAGGGCACGGGCGATACCGATGCGCTGGCGCTGGCCTCCGCTGAATTCATGGGGATATCGATCCGCGCTGTCCGGTGACATGCCCACCATTCTCAGGAGCGTTTCAAGGCGCTCTTTACGGTTTGTTGCGTGTTTATTGCCTATTATTCGAATCCCTTCTTCTATGGTCTGTCCGATGGTCATGCGGGGATTCAGTGATCCGAATGGATCCTGGAAAATGATCTGTATCTCTTTTCGATACGGCTTCATCTCTTTTTCGGAAAATCGGCGGATATCGCGACCCTGAAAAACAATTTTTCCTGCATCCGATTCCAGCAGTTTCAAAATAAGGCGAGCAACCGTAGTTTTTCCACAGCCGCTTTCTCCCACCAGGCCCATGGTTTTACCTTGTTCGATTTCAAAGCTCACGCCGTCCACGGCTTTCACCCACCCGTCGATTTTTTGAAAAAAACCTCGCCGAATCGGGAAGTATTTTTTCAAACCTTCTATAAGAAGAAAGGGGTGATTATTTTTGTTTTTTGATTCCATATATCTCTAAACTAGTTTGTATGACTGTTGTCAGACTTTCAACGCATTGTAATTTTTTTGTATTTCACTTGACCCCTTGAATCCTCGACGCCTTGTACCCTTTAGATTTAAATAATACCGGACACCGGGCCAGGTGCCCCTCGCCGTAGTCGCACATCCCGGGATATTCTTTTTGGCAACTTAAAATTCTGTGACGACACCGCGGATGAAACGGACACCCATCGGGCTTATACGCCGGGTTGGGCACGTTGCCGGGGATGCTGTAAAGTCTTTTACCCCGTTTTGAAAGACTGGGAAGCGAGGCCAAAAGTCCCTGGGTATATGGATGCCGGGCAGCGCGAAAAATTTGGGCTGTATTGCCCTGTTCAACAATGATACCCGCGTACATGACATAAATCCGATTTGCGATGGCTGAAACGACGCCGAGATCATGGGAAATATATAGAACCGACATGGACCGTTTTTTCTGAATCGATTTTAAAAGCGCGAGAATCTGAGCCTGTACCGTAACATCAAGAGCTGTTGTCGGTTCATCTGCAATAATCAGATCCGGGTCGCACGCCAGGGCCATGGCGATCATGACCCGCTGTCTTTGTCCGCCGCTGAGCTGATGCGGATAGTCATTAAGTCGTTGTTTAGGGGATGGAATACCCACGTCGTTAAGGAGTTGAACACAATATTGAAAAAGTGCCTCTGGTTCTATTTGTTTATGCGTATAGACGGCCTCACCAATTTGATCGCCAATGGTGAAAACCGGATTCAGGGATGTTAGGGGCTCCTGAAAAACCATGGAGATATGATTCCCCCGAATTTTTTGCATTGCTTTTTCATCGAGTTTTATAAGGTTTTGTCCGGAAAATATAATTTGGCCGTCTACGATTTCTCCAGGGGGTGTTGGAATGAGGCCGAGAATGCTAAGTGCCGAAACGGTTTTCCCACATCCGGATTCACCAACAATACAGACCGTCTCTTTTTTCCGGACTTCGAAACTAATCCCGTCCACGGCATGGGCGTGCTCCCCGTTGCTTTGAAAATAGACCTTTAAATTTTCTACGCAAAGAAGCGGTCTGTCATTGGTCGTTTGTCCGTCGATCATTTAGTGCCTTTCTCTTAGCTTGGGGTTCATAACATCTCTGAGCCCCTCTCCGAACAGGTTAAATGAGAGCACCACAATCAGTATTGCAATCCCCGGTATAAAGGTCAGCCAGGGCGCATCAAAGATAAAGTTTTTGCCGTTCGAAAGAATGTTGCCCCAGGTGGCATGGGGTGGGGGCACACCGAATCCAAGAAAGCTCAAACCGGCTTCGGTTAAAATGGCTGAAGCAATGCCGATAGTGGCTGAGACCAGCACCGGCGCAATGGCGTTGGGCATGATATGACGAAAAATAATCCTGAAATTGCTAAGACCAAGGGCCTTTGCCGCTGCCACAAAGTCTTGTTCTCTCAACGAAAGAAATTCAGCACGGACAAACCGTGTCGTCCCCATCCAACTGGTCAGTCCGATGACGATCATAATGTTGTATATGCTGGCAGGAAGCAGGGCGACCACCGTTAAAATCAGAAAAAAGCTCGGAAAACAGAGCATGATATCCACGATTCGCATGATCAGGGTATCAATGGAAACCGCATTGCTGTGAAACATCGCTTTTAAGGCCGGCGTTTCTTTTTCTGTTGATCCGTGCCGGGCGAATAGAGAATAAAATATGTATGCCAGGCAGAGCAATAAAAACACGGTACCGATAAAGGTAAAATTTGCGATCACCAGACCTGTTCCTAAAATTAAGGCAAACGTGAACAGAACCTGATCTGTTCTAATATGGTGTTGTCCAAAATAGCCTGCAATTCCACCCATAAAAATACCGATGAGCACCGATATGCCAACAGCCACAAAACCGACGGTCAGAGAAACCCATGCCCCTTGAAGCATTCTTGCAAAAACATCTCTACCCAGATCATCGGTTCCCATGAGATAAACTCCCAGGGCCGGGACCTCTTGGGGCTGCAGGGAATCAAGATTCGGTTTGGCCAACGGTGGGCGAAGCTTTTCCTGAAGACGAACCATGGCAGGATCGAATACAGGCCTGGATCCTGATGTTAAAAATAGGCCCGTGACGGCACAAAAGAAAAACAGGATAAAAATAAAAAGTCCTAAAATGGCGAGCCGGTTTTGGCCGAAAAGGCGACGGACTTCCTGCATGCGGGTTCGTTTTGGCGGCAGCGGCGATTCGATATAAAAATCGTTGTTCAATTTTTTTTCAACCATAGTCATTACAAGCGTATCCTTGGATCGACAACCAGGTAAAGCAGGTCTGAAATAAAGGTGCCGGCCAGAACCAGGACGGCTGAAACAAAGTTGACGGTCAGAATTACAGGATAATCCCGGGCCAGGATGGCTTCATAGGCCATTCGCCCCATTCCGGGCCAGGAAAAAATAGATTCGATGATCACCGAGCCTCCGATCAGCCCGGGCAAAATGAGGCCGAACATGGTGACAAAGGGCAACAGCGCATTTCGAAGCGCGTGTTTATAGTGCACCTGTTCCGGAGGAAGCCCCTTGGCCTTGGCGGTGCGGATATAGTCCTGACCTTCCACTTCGAGCATCTGGCTACGAACATATCTGGAAAGAACCGCAATGCCACCGGTTGCACCCAACATGGAGGGAAGAAGCAGGTGCCAGATTCGGTCCATGAACAGATAAGTTGCCGGAGCGTCTCCGATACCGAATGTTATCATACCGATTACCGGAACATGAAAGTAAGTGACGACCAAGATGATCAGAACGTATGCAAAGAAAAATCCGGGAATTGAAATCAGTACATACGATATGAACGTGGCACTGCGATCGTAGATTCCGCCCCTAAAAATAGCGGACCGGATTCCCACCGGAAATGAAAGGGTCCAGGTAATGAGTGTGCCCACAACAAATAAGGGCAGGCTGTTTAAAAATCGTTCCCAAATCTTTTTAAGAACCGATTGATTGTCCTTCCAGGAAACGGTTTTTCCTGTAAAAAGGTCCCGGTAAAAATAGATGTATTGAACGTAAAGGGGTTTATCCAGGTGAAACTCTTTTTGAAATCGTTCCACCATTTCGGGGGTAAACTTGGGATTCAAAGGATCCACCTGGCTTGGACTTCCAGGAGCAAGATGAATGATCAAAAAGGAGACAATAGAGACAAAAAAAAGCGTAATGGTTTTTTGAACAACACTTCGTCCGATAAATGATAACATGGTCTATCCTTTGTCCATAAAACCGGGAACCTGTGGAAGCTTAATCCATTTATTAAAATAGAAACTGTAATTACCGGTTTTGGTGGGTGTTATTTTTTCATACTGTATGGCTCCGGTATCATCGACGGTTTTGATGACGATGCGTTTGTCCAAAACAGCGGTCCATTTGCCCACATAAAGGAAGGTATAGGGCTGTTCAGCGGCAATAATTTCGTGAAGCCGGTGACTAAATTCGACCTGCCGGTTATGATTGTACTCCTGTCGGATCTTGATGATAAGATCATCCGCTTCTTTGTTTTTATAGCCGACAAAATTAAGCTGATAGGGATTTGTTTGGCTCGAATGCCATATCTGATAAAGATCAGGTTCAATTCCCATCTGCCAGCCCAGAATCAGTGCGTCAAAATCGGCTTTGTTCACGCGCTCCTGGATAAAAACAGACCACTCCAACAGATCGGTGCGAACATCGATGCCGATCTGTTTCCACGCGTCCTGGACAATGGCCAGTATGGCCTTTCGAAGGTCGTTGCCGCTGTTGGTAATCAGTGTGAATTTAAATGGTTTGCCGTTTTTTTCAAGCCGGCCGGCCTTGTTTCGTTTCCAACCGGCCGCCTCCAGCAGCTTTAGTGCGCCAGCAGGGTCGTAGACCAGCGGCTTGATGGTGTGGTTGTAGTAGTCGGTCTGTTTGACAAAAGGTCCGGTAATCTGTTCCCCCTGGCCGTAAAGCACATACTTGATGATTTTTTCAACGTCTATGGCCATCCCAAGGGCTTTTCTTACCCGGGGATCGTTAAAGAGCTTGCGTCTCATATTGTAACCGATATAGGTGTATCCGAAAGCAACCCCGGAGAAATTTTCGAACCGCGGATCTTTTTCCAGGCGTTTGACCTGATGGGGTTGAACCCCATAACTGTCGATAGTACCGGCATAAAATTCCATTTCCTGGGTCAGAAGGTCGGGAATGATGCGGAAGACATAACGCTGATAATTGGCCGGCCCTTCCCAGTAATCATCAAAACGATCCAACATGATGTACTGATCCGATTTCCAATTTTGGAATTTGAAAGGCCCGCATCCAACGGGATGCCGGTTAAATGTGCTCTGGCGAATGGAAAAGGTTTTCGGATCTTTTCCGAGACGAAGAGCTTCTTTATTGAGTGCTTGAGCGTCGAGCAAATGTTCGGGAAGGATTCCCATACCCCAAGTTCCGATGGCCGGAGAGTAGAGCCGCTTGTAAACGATTTTAACGGTCAGCGGATCGATAACCTCGACGCTTTTCACCGGTTCGTAATCTGAAATACGGGGTGAAAGATTTTTCGGATTCATGATGGCTTCATATGTGAACCTGACATCATCGGCACCCATCAGATGGCCGTCGTGAAATTTTACTCCGGACCTTAAGCGAAACAAAAGAATCGGATTGTGTTCAAAGGCCGGCATCAGCTCTTTCGTGTATGCTGCCCATTGTTCTTTGGAAAGCTGAAAATCGCTTTTCAAGTAGTCTTTGCCGTGAAAAGATTCAAAGTAATCTTTCCCCAGAAGATGGGTAAGGTTTTGGAAAAGATCCTGGTCCACCGTATTTAAAACCAGTTTGATCCTCGGGGGCGCTGCCACACGGATTTCAATCGTTTTCTCTTTACCGGTCTTTGAATCCTTGAACGACTTTGTTACCGTAAACGTTCGAGGCGGAAGGACGGAAATGTCCGTGATGCGGTTTAGAGAATCCTTTAGGTCCGGATCTTTTGTACGTGTTGTTTTTTGAGCGTTTTTAATGAAATCTGCCAGGGTGTGTGCATCCGCGTTGCCCAGACCCGGTATGCGGGCGGATGGGTTGATATAAAAGAACGCATCTTCAAAAATAACCCATGATTTGGCCAGCCTTCCCCTGAAGCGCAATTGCTCATCCCTGTCGATGAGACCCTCGAACACCATGTCGTTGATACTGCTGCTGGCGGAATCTGCCGAAAGGATAGGGTTTAAAAGGCTGGCATCACCGATGGATCCGGCGATATATTCGGTAAGGCGCGCAGGGTTTCCCTTTGTTTGCTGTTCATATGTCGGCACCCAGAAATAAGACTGAAGCAGAACAAGAATCAGAAGTATGGGAGCAAAAATAAGGACACGTCTAACGGTCATTGCGAAATTGCCCTAACTAAATGTTTTTAAAGGATAAAAATAAATGAAACATAAACATATGAAATTCGAGTTTTCGAGTCAAGCGAAAAGGTAACATAGAATGGTGGATGATTTTAAAGGTTGACGCGTGTAAATTTTTCGAAATGATGACGCCACCCCGCCAATATCGTTTTACGGAGAAACATACCCCGTGAATACATACAATTAAATTATTACCATCGGCATCATCCCCATCCTTTCTAAACTTAAATGGAGGAAAAAGATAAAAAAGAAATTTAATCGCTTGACTAATTCATTCGATTGATTAAAATTGTCGTGTAGGGGAGGAAAAATAAGAATGCATGTGGATAATAAAACGAAATCGTCAAAAACAAAAAGAAGCTCCAATGCTCATGATCGTCTTCTCGAAGTCGGCGTGGATGTTTTTGGAAAGCACGGATTTGACGCGGCCACCACGCGGATGATCGCCAAAAAGGCCGGGGTCAACATTGCTGCCATTCCCTATTATTTCAATGGCAAGGAGGGCTTGTACCACAAAGTCGTCGGCTATATTGCCGGCAAGCTCGAATCTCAGGTGAAATCAACGTTAGTTGAGATAGAGGAGCGGGTGGCTGAAGGGAATTTGAATGGCGAAGAAGCACTTGTTTTGCTGGAAAAGCTCTTGGAAAAACTGATCAATTTTATGGTGGGATCGCCGGAGGCTCCCCGTTTTGCGCGGATCGTTCTGCGGGAGCAGCTATATCCTTCTTCGGCCTATGACATTCTATTTTACCGCATTATGGCCCCTATGATCAATGCGGTTTCCAAAATGATCGCAACGGCCACAGGAGCGATGCCTTCCCGTGCTGTAAGCCTTTGCGCTTTGACCTTGATAGGACAAGTCATCGTGTTTCGAGTGGCCCGTGAAACTACGGTTCGGGCCTTGGGTCTTAAGGGATACAGCTCCGATGAAACCGCTGAGATTCGCCGTGTAATTTTGGAACAGACCAGAAGCATGATTGAGGCGATGTCCCGGACAGGATAAATATAAAGGTGGAGTATTTACACAATGAAACGCTTAATCAGAATTATCATTGTAGTCGTTTTTGTTTCGGCAGTTATTTTAGGCGTTCGGTGGTTTTTAAACGCGGAGGGGAACCCGTCCGCATCCGAACTCAGGATCTACGGGAATATCGATATCCGAAAAGCCGACCTCGCGTTTAACGAACAAGAACGCATTGTTCAGGTTTTGGTAGAAGAAGGGGATCGCGTTACGGCGGGCCAGGTTCTGGCGCGATTGCAAACCAATCGTCTGGAAGCCCAAATCAGAGAAATACAGGCTCAAATTGCTGCCCAGCAAGAGGTGGTAAAACGACTTGAAGCCGGGACCCGACCCCAGGAGATCGATCAGGCGCGCGCCGAGATGGCGGCGGCCCGGGCCCGGGTCAAAAATACCGTGAAGAATTATGAGCGAGTCAGGAAAACGTCAGGGACCGGGGCCACGAGCCAGCAGGCTCTGGACAATGCGCTGGCCTTGCTCGATGTGGATCAGGCCCAGCTCAAGGTCAAGGAAAAGGCGCTGAATCTGGCTCTGGAAGGCACCCGCAAGGAAGACATTGCCGCGGCCAAAAACAGGCTGAAGGCGCTCAAGGCGTCTTTTTCACTCTTACAGATAAGGCTTTCGGATATGGCACTGACATCACCCGCGAAGGGAGTGATTCAGAACCGGATTCTGGAACCCGGAGAAATGGCGAGCCCTAACCGGCCGGTTTTCACCCTGGCGTTGACCGACCCCAAATGGGTGCGGGCCTATGTGCCGGAACCGTATCTCGGTCGCATCAATCTGGGTATGAAAGCCAAAATCTTGAGCGATTCGTTTCCGGGTCAGACCTTTGAAGGCTGGGTCGGATTTATCTCTCCTGTGGCCGAATTTACCCCAAAAACTGTGGAAACCGAGGATCTGCGGACAAAACTGGTTTATGAAGTGAGGGTTTTTGTTCATGATTCCAAAGATTCGCTTCGTTTGGGGATGCCGATCACGGTAATCGTTGACCTTACCGCGTCATCCGGCAAATCCCAAAATGGCGGCGTTCCTGTCCAAGAAACCACCAAACCGGTCAAAGGATAGAGCGATATGGCTGTTCGGTCACATATACAGACCGAGGTCGCAACGGAAGTGGTGCTGGCGGTCCGGAATCTGGAAAAGACGTTTCCCTCCAAAAAAGGGCCTGCGATTCAGGCACTGCGGGACGTTTCGCTCAATGCCCTGCGAGGACAGGTCACCGGACTTGTGGGGGCGGACGGCGCCGGCAAAACCACCCTGATCCGAACGGCTGCCGGCCTGATCGTCCCCACGGCCGGGAGTGTTACCGTTCTGGGGTTCGACAGCGTGGTCGATACCATCGAAATTCAGAGCCGTGTCGGTTATATGCCCCAGAAATTCGGCCTGTACCAGGATTTGACCGTGAAAGAGAACATGGATCTCTATGCCGATCTTCAGGGGGTGCCTTATTCCCAGCGCAAGGATCGATATCTCCGGCTGCTTCAGATGACCGGCATGGAACCCTATACCCGGCGAATGGCAGGTGCCCTTTCCGGCGGAATGAAGCAGAAGCTGGGGCTGGCCTGCTCGCTCATCAAGTCACCGCAGATGCTGTTACTGGACGAGCCCACCGTGGGTGTGGATCCAATCTCGCGTCGGGAATTGTGGAAAATCGTTTACGAGCTCGTAGAAAGAGATGGCATTGGGGTGTTGCTATCAACCGCCTATCTTGATGAAGCGGAGCGTTGCGACCACGTGGTGGTGATGCATGAAGGTGAGAAGCTCGCCGAAGGAACGCCCCGGGAATTTAAGGATCACCTGGGACAGAGGGTTGCGCTTGTGGATCCAGCGCCGGGCATTAAGCCCCGTCAGATACACACGCACCTTGTGGGCAGAGAGCATATTGTGGATGCGACGATTCGTTCCGGAAGGGTACGCGTGGTGACCGATGCTTTCGGCACTAAAGCCGTGGCCGATGCTTTGCCAAAGTATTGGCGGACGACCATCAAGAACGTAGCCCCGAGTTTTGAAGATGCCTTTATGACGCTGATCCCGCACCAGGGAAGCCGCATTCAAATCAATAGGACAAAGGAGCCTTCCAAGACGGTTTTGACTGAAGATGTGGTGGTTCAAACCAAGGCGCTTCAGAAGTATTTCGGTGATTTTGAGGCGGTCAAAAGACTCACTTTCGAGGTTCATCATGGTGAAATTTTCGGTCTGCTTGGTCCCAACGGGGCCGGGAAAAGCACCACCTTTAGGATGCTGTGCGGATTGTTGAGCGCCAGCGCCGGCGAGATCAGCGTGGCCGGATATGATTTGCGACATTCGCCCTCTATGGCCCGCGCACGCTTAGGGTATATGGCCCAGCAGTTTTCCCTCTACGGTCAGCTCAGCGTACAGGAAAATCTGAGCTTTTTCGGAAGGGCCTATGGTCTTGTCGGAAATCGGCTTCGGCTTCGATTGGAATGGGCTTTTGAGGAATTCGGACTTGGCAAATGGCGCGACAAGGCCGCCGTTCAGCTACCGGGCGGTTACAAGCAACGTTTGGCCATGGCGGCGTCGCTTTTGCACGAGCCGGACATTCTTTTTCTGGACGAGCCGACATCGGGCGTAGATCCTTTGGCCCGCCGTGAGTTCTGGCTCAGGATCAACGGTTTTGCCGAACAGGGCGTCACCGTGGTGGTAACAACGCATTTTATGGAAGAATGCGAATACTGCGACCGAATGTTGATCATGTCCCAGGGGGTAAACCTCGCTATGGGCACACCCTCCGAAATCAGGGCACTGGCCCGTTCCGAAGAAAATCCGGAACCGACCATTGAAGACGCGTTTATCGCCCTTGCAGAGGGAACCATCTCACCCTCCGGCGAACGGAATCGAATTGAAAACAGCAGAGGGGGAAAATGACGCCGCGCGCTCTTTTCTTTATGCGCCTGCGGGGAATTCTCCGTAAGGAAGTGCTCCAGATCCTACGCGATCCCAGCAGCATTGCGTTGGCTATTGTGTTGCCATTGGTGTTGCTTTTTATCTTCGGATACGGTTTGTCGCTGGATGCCGAAAACGTACCCATTGCCGTTGTGTTCAAAGACAACGGTTCGGCAGCCCGCGATCTGGCGGCAAGATTTGATCAGTCGTCCTATTTCAAAACCATTCAATTGAAATCCATGGCCGAAGCAATGAGTTTGCTTAATCAACGACGCATTGACGGTATTGCTCATATCCAAAGCGACTTTTCCTCCCGTCTTTTCAGCCGTAACCCGTCTCCGGTTCAGGTGATTGTCAACGGCATCGATGCCAACCGGGCCCGGCTCATCCAGGGGTACGCGCGCGGGGTGCTCCAGAAATGGACCGCACTTCGTCAGGCCCGGGGTGAGCAGGTCGCCGTTCCTGCTGTGAAGGTGTCCCAGCGGATCTGGTTCAACGAGGCGGCCGTCAGCCGTAACTTTCTGGTCCCGGGTCTCATCACCCTGATCATGACCCTGATCGGAATCCTTTTGACCGCATTGGTGGTGGCCCGCGAATGGGAACGGGGAACCATGGAGGCCATTCTGGTCACGCCGATTCGCAGAATTGATCTTTTGCTGGGCAAAGTGCTTCCTTATTTTATCTTGGGTATGCTGGGCATGGGCCTGTCCGTGCTCGTCGGCACCACGCTGTTTCATGTGCCGTTTCGCGGCTCCTTTGTCGCCCTCTTTTTCTTAAGCGCGCTTTTCATGCTGGCTTCCTTGGGCTTCGGGCTACTGATATCCGCTGCTATTCGGGTCCAGTTTGTGGCCGCCCAGATTTCTATTGTGGCGGGGTTTCTGCCCGCATTTTTTCTGTCGGGCCTTGTTTTCGACCTGGAAAGCACGCCCCGCTTCATTCAAATCGTAAGCCATGCGGTTCCGGCGCGGTATTTCGTGTCCATCAGCCATACCCTTTTCATGGCCGGCGACGTCTGGCCGGTGCTGCTGCCGAACGCCTTGGCTCTGGCCGTTATGGCTATTTTATTCACCAGTCTTGCTTTTCGCAAAATCACCAAAAGACTGGAGGGCTGATGAATACCTTACGTCGCATCATCGCATTGATGTATAAAGAGTTCGTTATGATTCTAAAAGACCCCAAAAGCCGTTTTGTCATTATCGGCCCGCCGCTGATTCAGTTTTTCGTTTTCGGGTATGCCGCGACGTATGACCTCAAAAACGTCCGTTACGCGGTATTCGACGAATCTCGAACACCGGAATCCCGGCAACTTTTGTCCCGGCTTGCAGGGTCAGAAAATTTTGAACTCACAAAGACCCTCTTGGCCGAGAAAGAAATCGATGTTGTGATTAACTGCGAAAAGGCTCGGCTTGTCATCCACATCGGTCCCGACTTCAGCCGCAATCTTCACATCGCCCGGCCGGCGACCTTCCAGGTGATCGTGGATGGCCGCAATTCCAATGTGGCCCTGATCGCATTAGGATATATCGGAAGCATTGTCGAACAGTACAATCAGGACCTTGTCAAAAATGGGGTGGTCAGCATGAACGGCCCCGGGGTGATAATTGAAGACCGGGCCTGGTTCAACGCCAACCTTCAAAGCAGATGGTTCATAGTATCGGCCTTAGGCGGCCTTATCAGCATGGTGGTGGTCATGATTCTCACCAGCCTTTCGGTGGCGCGGGAGCGCGAATTCGGCACCTTCGATCAGCTTTTGGTCGCTCCGTTCAACCCCGCAGAAATTCTCATCGGCAAATCCCTACCCGGTATGGCCTTCGGACTTATGGACGCCCTTTTGTTTGCGGCAGGGGCGGTCTACTGGTTCGGCGTGCCGTTTCGCGGAACCATCGGAGCCCTCATCCTGGCCTTAGGATGTTTCATTCTCACCATTGTGGGCGTCGGGTTGCTGGTGTCGTCTCTCTCCATGACCATGCAGCAGGCGCTTCTCGGATCTTTTGTATTCATGATGCCGTCGGTCATTCTTTCCGGGTTCGCCACCCCCATTGAAAACATGCCCCACTGGCTCCAGATCGGCACCCTGCTAAATCCCTTGCGCCACATCATCGCGGCTTTACGCGATATATTCCTGGAAGGCGCCGACGTGAGCATGATCTGGCACCAGCTCTGGCCGCTCGTGCTGATGGCCTGTTTTACGTTGCCGCTGGCAGGCTGGATGTTCCGGCATCGGTCCCAATAAGCGAGTCCCATAAGCTCCAAATCCGGTCTTGTTCAATCTCATATCCATAATGGTAGCCCTGCAACAACCGGCGATCTTTATCGGCCATCTCTTCAAATTGGATACCCAACACCGCACTTTTTTTTCCTTCGAGAGAAATTTCCTTGCTCCAGACAGCAGTGCCAAAAATAGAGAGATTAACAAAGGCGATGGCTAAATATATTTGAATATGAACCTGCTTTCCAACCAGGCTGACGAAATGAGCGATTTTATCATTCGCATCCAAAACAACGCTGGCCCCACCTAATGAAATATTTTCTGTGAATCCACTGAGGTCCAGAGGGGCTTTGTCCGGCTCTTTACTAAATATTTTAATATTTACTTGTGTTGGAAGCTGGTGCCGGACGGTTTTACGAACTGTGTATGAAGAGCTTTCTTCATGGGATTTTGAACGGCTCATATACAGATCCTGAACAAGACGCTTGACATTCGGATATTGTCTGCAAATTTTTATCAGTCTTCGTTTAGAAATCTTCGCAAGTTCAACACGAGTGATTGTTTCAACCGTTGACGGAGATATCTTTTCTTTTTCAAACGGATAAATTTCACCCCAAAAATCGTTTTCCATCAGGTTCTTGGATGATTTTTTTTGGACCTTTCCTCTTTTCTCCAAACGATGATAGATCGTTTCCTCTATACTACCAGAGATAACAAAATAGAGGTTATTCTCTTCATCGCCGAAATTTTTCATCATACTGCCCTCAGGAAAAGACCGGACAACCAACATGCTCATAAAAGCGATCAATTCAGGATATGTCATCTTGATGAAAAAACGCTGCAACCTTTTGTTTTTAGATCTGGTTTCACGAAGTGATGAATAGAAGTCTTGCCCTTCTTGATAAGACAGTCCGAGGATTTGCCATTCAAGAATTTTTGATACAATGGCCTGCATGATCATGCCTTCTTCGATAAAAAGCTCGGCAGCTATTCCATATGCATCTGCGGCGGCATAAAACGATTTTTCTCGTTCCAAAAGGTCGGCAAAAAATCGATGAAGCCACGGATCGTCCGGAAAGGCCTTAAGTAGATTTTCAAAGTCTTTGACAGAATCGATCGTGACAGAACCATCTATGATACGGCTTACAATGCTGTTCCGTTTTTTAGCCCGGTCGTTCATAACTAAAATCCTTATTTAGTGATGAGAACGATTAACATCATGTGCGTTGATTGTTTTATGTGTCATAAAATAATATGTGGACATGCAATTATCCTTTTATTTATAAGCGACGGTGAAGACCAGGTGTAATAGTGAGCACCAGGAATCCTCCTGCTGTGGTGAACGGCAATTGCCGGGGATGTTATTGAAGCTTTTAATGCGAAGGTCCTTCATCATTTTACAGGCAAGACAGGTTGCAAAACCGTGGGGCGGTAATTCCGTTTCAAACTTGAGTGGTAGTTGATAAGTTGGCAGATGAGGTATATTTGATCTGTTTTTCCGTTTGTTCATAGATTCGTTTTCCTTTCAAAATATCATCGGCAATTTCCAACAAAAACTTGATTTTTAAAATCAGCTATCCACCCGATGCAGCGAAATCGTCATAATATCGAACAGAATTATGTGCATCATGCTTTGAAAAATCAGTATCTATGAAAAAATTGAATTATGGGCCAAGAGGATGCTTCAATTATCTGTTGGTGGACGATGATGATTAGGCAGTGGCCAAAAATAGGATTTACTTTACCTGACACCAGAAAAATATGATATTTGTATTAAGCATGAATTGGCTCCCGATTGTGCATATGTTAAGTATGTTAGATTCTGATAAGCATCGAAACACGATCATAACTTGTCAATATCGAATACGCAGGTGCCAATTGAAAATACCATTACGCAGACAACTGAAAAACTGCATTCTATATTTGGACCTAAAAATTACCTTACTGGCAATATTGACATTTTTCTTTTTACTGTCGTCATCAGCGTTTGCCGAGAAAGAAAAAAAAGAAAATGTTTTCGATACGTTTACATTGTACTGGGAAAATGATACATTTGGAGGTACTGACAGCAATTACACTAACGGTATCCAACTAAGCTGGAGCACCCCTTACTTGGCAAACAACCAAAAAGGTGGACACCTGCCCGGTTGGAGTTATCCGGTTATCAACCACCTGCCCTTTGTAAAAAATCCGACCGCCCAACGTGCCATATCATTGTCGCTCGGACAGTTGATGTTTACCCCTGAAGATACAGGAACCAAAGAACTTGTCAAAGACGATCGTCCGTATGCGGGCTACCTTTATTTCGGAGTCGGATTTAATAGCATACTCAGCAACCGAAAAGATACCTGGCTATTCAATGTCGGTGTTGTAGGACCCGCTTCACTTGCCCAGGAAACACAGGATTTCGCTCATGACTTATTTGGTATTCCACGTGCTCAGGGTTGGGAAAATCAACTCCAAAACGAACCGACAATAGAAGCGGTTTGTGAAACCAAGTGGCGAGTGTTATACTCGAAGAACCCTAATGGTTTTGGCTATGATTTGATACCTCATATCGGCGGACGTCTCGGTAATGTAGCCATGTACGCTAACGGTGGTGCCGAATTTCGTCTGGGGTGGTTCATCCCCGGCGACTTCGGAAGCTGCCCTATTCGGCCGGGATGTGACACAAACCCAGCTTTATATCATGATGAGACAGGAGATTTCAGAAGAATTCGTACCAGCGTCCATCTTTTTAGCATATTGGATAGCCGTTTGGTATTAAGAGACATTTTTCTCGATGGCAATACATTCAAAGAAAGCCATAGTGTGGACAAGAAATATTTTGTTGCAGACCTAATGGTAGGCATAGCCGTTTACTATCGCAGGTATAAATTCAGCTTTGCTTATACGTTTCGGACCAAAGAATTCGAAGAACAGCGTGATCCGTATGTCTTTGGATCCCTCATGATCTCTGTCACTTATTAATAGTTGTTTCAAAGCCTCGGATTGCAGCAGCAGTATAATCTGATAGGGGTTACATTTATGTGAAGAGCCAAGTTTTTTATATCCCTACTCGTGGAGGAAATTATATAGCATGGATCATTCCTGAAAATTGAATTTGAATCTGTTGCCTTGTGTATCAGTGTTTGACATAAGGATTACTGGATGTCTCCTAGTAGAGTATAATTTCAAACCGCTTTGGACAACAGCCCGTCAAGATGTAGCCTCATTTTTCCTGCTATTACTATAAATGAATGCTTTCGTATGCATTGGAACACGGTGTCTGGAGGTACGATTATACCGGGATAAGGGCTTGCAAAGTTTTTAGAAGCTATCTCAAAATAATCTTTTGGCCCAACCTCGGCGTTGGAGCCTCGTTTTAAGTCCTCGACATACTTGAGTATGCCTGCGGGTTAAAACTCGGCCCCGCCTTGATCTTGAACCAAAATCTTTATTTTGAGATGGCTTCTAATGAATTTAAAAAGGGTTTCTAAAAATTGCGAAGGCACACCTGTTACAAAGTGGCAACTTTTGTGATGTCCTTGACAAGTCGGGTTAAATATGCGAAAAAACGTATGATTTCAAAATAGCTGCTTCAACCTTAAGCCAAGGAAAAGCATATGATGATAGACGGAACCCCATTTCTCCAACAGAGAGGTGGGGTTTGTTTTTGATGAACGTTCATTAAATGATCAGTTTATTAACAAGACATAGCCGTAGAAACTCAACTGCTAAAATATGAAGGATGTGTTATGAAACCATGTCATCTTATTTGCTTGTCCTTGGTTTTATCAATATTTATGGGCTGTGCTGCAATCTTTCCTCGACACGCCAAGTTTACCTCTAAAAATGTATTTAATTTAAAACCTGGAATGACCCAAAAAGAAATTGAAGCTAAATTTGGTTCGCCGGATAGAACTTCAGTGATGACTATGGGAACGAAAACACCAAATCCTTGGCCAAGTCTCATATATTATTACGATATGAGAAAGAATCGAATAGGGAAAGATAAACACATTGTCTATACCAATACATTTTATTTTGTTTTAGATATTCAACCCCCTCTTTTACGTTCTTGGGAATTAGAATTGGTTTACCCTGAGAGAAAATAGGAGATGATTTGACAATTATAAAAAATAGGACTTACTTAACCTGACACCAGAAAAATATGATATCTTTATATCAAATATTGTTGTGAATGGTGCAGCTTATGGCAAGAAAACACAGGTTTAGACAAGCTATATTTTTGCCGTGATCAACGCACCACGAGCACCGGACAGAGGGCCAGATGGAGAACTCTGTGTGTGACGCTGCCGATGAAAAGTCCTTCAAAATTAGTAAGCCCTCTCGATCCCATGATGATCATTTCGCACTTTTCTATCTTGGCGACATTGGGGATGACGTTACCGGCCGGTCCCTCAAGGATCCTTTCCAAAAATTCCCTTCCGCTTTCCCGCAGGATTTTTCGGTAGGGTTCCACGATTTTGTTGGCTTCATTGATAATGGCCGTAATCGCATTCTGAAGGTAGGGTTCTCCGAGGATTGAAGGGAACCTTCTATGGCAGTGTACCAGAAGGATTTTTGTATCCATCAGTTTCGATAACTCAATGGCTTTTTCCAACGCTTTCCTTGAATAATCGGAACTATCCACTGCAACGAGGATCATTTTCTGTTTCATGACTTGCTCCTTTTTTGAATTAGATTATCCGTTTTGAGCAAATCCTTTTTCGAGGGTTTGCCTATTTCTTTTTTATGATATGAACAAATGGTTTGTCCAGACTCTAAATTAGTTGGGATATCGCTTTCCAATAAAGGCAGATCCATTTCACGGGGTTTGCTCTTTTCGTTTTGATGATATATGTAATCAGTAAGGATTGTCTTCAGCTTGTGCGTATGGCAAGTAATCACAACATTGATTTGAGTTCGGAACCTTCAATGATTTTAATTCGATTAAATATTTTGATTCATGTACGCTATCATACATTTTATACTATAAAACCCGTCTTGCTTTTTTATTGAACATCGAATAATATTATTTTCTGTAAGAATATCAGCTTCCCCAATTGCCACCGCAATCTCCTTCTACCGGAAATTGCTGATAAAAATTGGAAAGAACTAATTTTGATAGTGGTTTAAATAAAATGGACAAGCCATTTAAGTTGCTTTTAATTGATGATGACGAGCCTGTTCTGGCCAACCTTTGCATTTTTCTTCGTGATAAAAAGTATGATGTCACCTCAGCTTCTGATGGATTGGAAGGACTGAAATTATTTGAAAATGATCAACAAGGATTTGACCTGGTCATAACAGATATCGTTATGCCAAAAATAAGCGGAATGGGCCTTATTTCAATAATTAAGAAAAAATTCCCTGACACACCCGTTATAGCAATAACTGGATGGGGGGAATATCCCGAAGCGTTTGCTGTAGAATCCCAAGCAGACAAGGTATTGTCAAAACCATTTGAGCTTTCTGAACTTGACAAAGTAATCAATGAACTAATTTCTTCCAAAAAGCACAAACTTCAGGATTAAGAAATCATGGAGATTCCATTAATTGGAACAAGCGAGAGCATCGAGAGGACCAGAAAGCTTATCGACCACACTGCAGACACGGGGTTAAATGTCTTAATCACCGGGGAAAGCGGTGTGGGCAAAGAGGTTGTTGCCCAGAACCTTTATTATAAATCTCAAAGAAAGAACAAACCTTTCATAAAAGTTAACTGCGCGGCATTGCCGGAAGGACTGCTTGAAAGTGAGCTTTTTGGATATGAAAGGGGAGCTTTTACCGGAGCCGAACGAAAAAAACGAGGAAAATTTGAACTCGCCCATAAGGGTATTTTGTTCCTAGACGAAATCGGAGATATGCCCCGTTCACTTCAGGCAAAACTTCTTCGTGTCTTGCAAAGTGGTGAGTTTGCCCCGTTGGGTTCTGAAAAAGAAGTCACAGCAGATGCCTGGGTTATCGCTTCTACAAATCAAAATCTTGGGGAAAACGTCAAAAAAGGACTTTTTAGAGAAGATTTGTATTATCGGCTCAATATTATAAAAATATATATACCCCCTCTTCGCAACAGACCTGAAGACATACCGACGTTAATTGACTATTTTATAGAAAAATATGCTTCTCGGTTCGACAGAAAAAAGATTTCAAAACCCGACACTGATGCTATGGAAAAGCTGATAGCGTACAACTGGCCCGGAAATGTCAGAGAACTTCAGAGTATTCTGCAGAGTTGCATGGTTATCGGTAATTGGAAAGAAGTTGTTGACGATCTTTCCATCAAAGATAAACCTGATGTTTATTCAACGTCAGACCAAAAAGGAATGGATAGAGCCCTAAATGTTGACGCCGTTCTTGATCTTATAAATAAAGATTTGCCGGGGTATGCGTCATTTTCTCTTAAAAAAATTAGAAAAGAGATGATGAACATCATCGATAAAAAGGTCATTTCACACGTACTTAATCAAACAGGTTGGAACCGCACAAAGGCAAGTAAAATATTAAAAATCAGTTATAAGACACTCCTTTACAAAATCAGCGACCTTGATATAAAATCATCAACTCAAAACCGTTGATACCTGCAGTAAAACACAAGTATCATATCTATAAATTTTGTGATATCGTCAAAAAACAAGAAGGTGAGAGGGTAAAGGTTCGAGGTCGAAGGTCAGGGAGAATAAAAGAAAGCCCGCCAAACAACCGGCGGATAAAAAGGTGAGAAAAAACCATAAATTTTAATATAAAGGAGTTAAAAATGGCAGAAGCAAAAGGATTGATGAAACCGGTAAAGCTGAAAAATGAGTTGGCAGAGTTGCTGGGAGCAACAGAACTTCCAAGGACAGAGATCACCAAAAAACTATGGGACTATGTTAAAGCGAATAAACTTCAGACAAAGACTGAAAATGGAAAGCCTGAGAACGCAGGCAAGTTTATTGTGGCTGATGCGAGTTTGCTCCCAATCTTCAAAAACACAAAATCCAAAAGCAAGTCAGGCAAGGTCACTGACCTTACAAATCTGAAAGAAGGCCAGACGATCAACATGATGCAGATGGCCGCTGTTGTCGGCGCAAATATAGAATAAGCTTAAAGTGTCGGGCCTGTATCGTTTTAAAAAAAGGCAGATCCTTTTTCGAGGGTTTGCCTTTTTTGCATTTCTGTAAGAAATAAGATATATGTACTTGAAATTGAGGTGCTTGAACCTGTGAGTATGGCAAGCTATCTTGAATCAAGCACATCTTACTTTGTTGTCGAAATATCCCATCAATCACCACCACAATGTAGCACAGCCAATTAAAATCATTGTTTTATTGACACAATCAACGTTTTAAAGTAAATTGTTAATAATAGATTTTCTTTTGAAATTTATCTTCCATCTCAATTCGTTTTCCATTCTGTAACACTTCTTGTTCCGATTATCTCATTCTCAATTCGTTTCTCCTGTGTGATGTTTTGTCACTTCGATCAGGACACCGCTATTCAGGAGGTTATTCCATGGAGAAACCCCTCAAAATGTGCATACCTTACTCCTCACAGATCGTCATTCGTTCTGTTGGGGGCCTAAACTCAACCTATCATTTCCTATCTTTAAAAGCGGGTTTTATTGGGTGCGGCATACGCAGCACTTAGATAAGGTCCGAATAATATCAAATGACATATTTAAAAGAAAATAAGGGGGGAAACCATGATAAAAAATGTTAGTTATAATCTATTGGAAACTATCACAATAGTATCAAAAAGCCTTTACCGGTATGATACTTATAAACTCGACGCGGCAAATAGTAAATCCAGCCAGGAATTATGGACAACGTTTAAAGCGCAACGAGAAAAAGAATTATCGATGCTCCTTAAAGAATTAAAAAATCAGATCGATAGCGGAATGCTGGCTTTGGAATAACATTTCATTTACCAAAATACACGTATGCCGCACAGGTAAATAACGACAATGCAGTCTATGTAATAACGTAATTAAATGCCACTATAGAGGAAGGCTATGAAGAGGAGTTTTCTTAAAATCCCGATAACAAGCCCCAAAGGGGCGAAAATTCGCTTCTTTGGGGCATCTCCCCCCGCCATGATGTTGCTTTTCCCTACAACGCTGTGAGTTACAAAGAAAGGAGGTGTGCCATGAAAGCAGGCGTCTTTTTTACGGGCACAGGCCCCATTCTGATTTTGACCGCGTATGAGGCTCTTGATGATCCCAATCTGGTTGAGAAGCTCTCTGCAAAAGGGATTAAGAAATTCATCGCTTTTGAGGTTTCTGAAGAAATGGTAAAGAAAAAATACGGACTGAAATATAAGGTGATCCTGGGTGACCTTCGCCAGACGGACGATTTGCGGGTTCTCGACTATAATGGACATCATGTGTTCTACAATTTTTCCCTTAAGGAACTTGGGGAACCAATTTACGTTGAAGGCAATGAAAGCTGATCTTCCTTGGCAGAGCGTAATCGATTGGACCAACAGCTCAAGACCTGTGCTTTCTGCTAAAATTCTTTAAATAACAGCGGTCCAAAAATTGTGTGATATCGTTTTTCAATAAGGGCAAATCCATTTCACCGGGTTTGCCTTTTTTTGCAATTTTGTAAGAAATACGATATATGTAATGGAAATTGAGGTGCTTAAACCTGTGTTTATGGCAAGAAAACACAAGTCTGGGAATGCACGAATTTTGATGCTGGATTGCATGATATCACAGGTTTCTTGTGGGCTTTGATAATCTCAATGTAGTGCGCCACGAGCGCACTTTTATATAAAAGTGTGCGTAACTGCGCAAAAGATGAGGGAGGGCCCCTCGGAGCCGGTTTGCAGGAGCAGGCTTCAAACCACCTAAAGCTGCGTTGGTAAAGAGCCAAGGTAGTGAGCGTTTAGGAGAAGTCACGGCATAGGATCGTGGCAGGTATGACTCAGAGAGACGAGCGCAAGCGAACCACTCGATGAGGCGTCGAAAGATTATAGACGAGGTCAAAACTGGGCTTCTATATTGGGTTCAGGATAAGTTTAGGGGAAACTTGCTTACTGCCTAAGCGGCCTCCGGCGTAAAGATGGCGTGACTCTGAGTTAGGCTTTTGTGTGGAACGTGGGAACCTGTCGTTTCGATGTTAAGGGAGAAATTCAAGTGGAGATCCCACGAGAATGAGAGTACCGATGCGAAGCACAGGGGCGGAGCAACCCGTAGTAGTGATGAAGTTTCTGTAATGGAGGTGGAGCGAAGGGGTTGCATCGATCAGCTTTAGGAAGTGGTCAACCAATTATTGGGAGGAGCCATTGAGTAAAGCAAAGCCGTTTAGTATTTGCAAACGAGTTGTATTTGATGCTTACAAGCGGGTAAAAGCCAACCAAGGGGCAGCCGGTATAGACGGAGAGTCGATTTCAGATTTTGAGCAAGATTTGAAGAACAATCTTTACAAGATCTGGAATCGCATGTCTTCGGGCAGTTATTTTCCGCCAGCGGTGCGATTGGTTGAGATCGCCAAAAAGAGTGGTGGTCAAAGAAAGCTGGGCGTACCGACAGTATCGGATCGTATCGCACAGATGGTAGCTAAGATGTATTTTGAGCCGGAAGTTGATCAATATTTTCATCCGGATTCCTATGGCTATCGGCCCGGAAAGTCAGCGATTGAGGCCGTTGGTGTGGCGCGCAAGAGATGTTGGCGCTACAACTGGGTTGTTGATCTTGACATTAAGGGTTTCTTTGACAACATCGACCATGAGTTGTTGATGCGTGCGGTTCGCAAGCACACGGATAGCAAATGGCGATTGCTCTATATTGAGCGGTGGTTAATAGCTCCGGTGCAGGTAGCGGATGGCACACTTGTCAGCCGTGATAAAGGCTCACCGCAAGGTTCGGTGATCAGTCCGCTTCTGGCCAATCTATTTTTGCACTATGCATTTGACGAATGGATGAGGCGCAACTACGGTAACATACCGTTTGAACGTTATGCCGACGACATCGTGGTGCATTGCAGAAACGAGGAGCAAGCCAGAAGGATAAAGACTGTCATCGAGGAGCGCCTCAATCAGTGTCGGCTGGAGCTTCATCCTGAGAAGACGAAGATTGTCTACTGTAAGGATTCAAGCAGGCAAGGGAGTTATCCAAACGAAAAATTCGATTTCCTGGGTTATAGGTTTCAACCCCGGCTATCGAAAAATCGTTATGGAGAATTCTTTGTAAGTTTTCTGCCAGCTGTTAGTACAGAGGCGGCTAAGTCAATGCGGAGAACAATCAGAAGTTGGCGAATCCACCGCATGACCGACAAGTCTATTAATGATCTGGCCTGTATGTTTAATTCTGTGATTCGAGGCTGGATTAATTATTACGGAAAGTTTTACAAGTCGGAGCTTTACCCAATCTTAAATCAACTCAATGGCGCATTGCAACGATGGGCCATGCGGAAATACAAAAAGTTGCGCCGTCGCAGACGCAGGGCCTTTTACTGGCTTGGGCGCATTGCGAAACAGAAGTCTTACCTGTTTGCGCACTGGCGAGTGGTACGACAATCGGCTGGTCGATAGGAGCCGGATGAACCGAGAGGTTCACGTCCGGTTGCGTGAGAGACTGTGGGGGAGGTTCCCTCGGTCCACTCGACTCTGTAAATATGAGGTCGGTTCAATTGGTTGTGATATCATACTCCAAAATTGAACTGTCAAGTGATGTATTGAGTCACCTTACGATTCTGTCAAATCAAGGTTAGGTCGGGATCAATTATCAGATGCCGAATGTAGTTCATTTCAACGCTGTTCGTAGCGCACTTGCAACCTGAATTCATCCATAGGATGTACCTGTACAAATCAGATTGAAATGTCAAATGAAAAGTGCGTTCCGGTAAAATGAAAGCTTATTGCTTGCTATGCCAGAAGATTATGCCTTAGCCTTAATTTAAATTGGATTCTCGTCCTTTAGACAGGGTTTTTATACTCGAAATAACTATCCATGCAAAATAAATCAGAAGTATAGACCACAATATTTTTAGCTTTTTCAAATTTTGTTATTGCCTCTGAAAAATACGGAATAAGAAACTTTTTATAGAAAAGAACTCCAAGTACAATAAACAATATTCCTCCATTTCTTATTAATATTATAGGAAAATATTTAATCAAAGAAAAACGGGATTCATTATAAATAAGCTTATTTTTATCAAATAGAAAAAAACAAGCTAAAATAATCAAACCTAAAAAAATTAAAAGAATGCCTATGAATCTATTACTGGACAATTGGATTAGCCCACATTAAAACGGCATCAGTTATTCCCGAAATAAGTCCAGATGTAGAAGTTGCTTTTACAGTGCTATTTGTGGTGCACATGCAATTTGAATTCACTTCTCTCCATTGACAATATCTCGAATTTTTTTATTTGGTCCTAAAACATCACACATTTTACCCCATGTTATTTTTTTCACTCTATTTACTATTTTTAAAACTTCTATATATTGATTTGTTGAATAAAAAAATTTCTTATTCTCGATTAAAAAAATAATAGGCCCACTAACCTTTATTTGATCAATTTCTGTAAAATTTACATGAACTGGAGTGACATTTCTGCATAGGTAGAATGATACTTTTTTTTGATCAAAATTAACATCAAATCGCCATATAACTTTTGATAAGAACTTTGCGACGAGGATTAAAATAAAAAAAAGTATACTTACCAAGATTATTACATCAATTAGAAATTGTCCCTTCAAGTCTTGATATGTGTACAAAACACCAATGAAGAGAAGCACATAAAATACTTTATCTCCATGGGTTGCAACAAGTTTGAAGGATTTAGGTTGTGAAAATGAGTACAATTGTTTTTTATCGTTCATATTGGGTAAAATTCTTTAATAATTTAGCAGGTTTGAAATGGCTATATCCGTGCCCAAACCAACTGGCATAGTAATTAACGAAGCCGCTGTTTCAACAGCAGCGCCAGTAGCACCTACCATTGCTGCGGATGATACAATTCCTCCACCAAATCCGCCAAGTACTGCACCTTGAAAACCACCAAAGACAGCTGCATCCGCATATTGTCTGAAGTCAGCGCATGGACCTTTTGTTAGCCTTACATTCACAGCACCAGCCGTTGCTCCACCAACTAAACCTCCGACTATTCCTCCTATAACTGGTGATGCATTTGGAGCAAAAAACCCAACAGCCCCACCCGCGACACCGCCAGCAACAGCACCTGCGACACCAGACCAAAAGCCTGCAGATGGGTGTCCACTTGCTATACCAGAGGTAAAACCTGCTGATGCCCCAAGGGCAACCCCCATCACAGCACCTGGTATTCCAATTTTACCAGTTGGGTCAACCAAATTAATTGGGTTGTTTAGGCAATACCCATAAAGATCAGTATCTCCACCGGCGAAGAATATAGGATCTTTTGCGTTCCATCTCCCGGTATCCGGGTCATAATCGCGATACCCGAATCTCACAAGTCCGGTATCCCG
>Ga0209940_1000050_pt1 | contig 23917 bp, 20 predicted proteins | sample SalPonF2_B_D1_MG_FD_185726 | JGI IMG/M metagenome (GOLD analysis project Ga0209940, IMG submission 185726) | Salt pond soil microbial communities from South San Francisco under conditions of wetland restoration - Salt Pond MetaG SF2_B_D1_MG... ...
TTCTTGAGGCTGGCCTCCATCTCTTTTCCGCTCTTATTAATTTCAGCCGTTGCCATTTTCCCGGCATCTGATTTTTCAAGAATATCTTGAAAACTGACAACACCAATTTTGGCGACATCCGCCCCGTAGGAAGAAACACAAAAAAAGCAAACAGAAAAAACCATTGTCACAAAAGCTATTTTAGAAATACGCATTTTCCCCCCTTTAAGAGATCGTTTATTCATTCTTTTATGTGAAAGGAATAGACGGTGTAAACATTGCTTAGAATACTGAACCCATTGAAAATTCCCAGCGTCCACCACGCTCTTCGCCTTCATTAACGTCAAGTTTGTATCCATATTCCAACCGGATAGGGCCCATGGGAGAATACCATCTGAATCCGAATCCGGTGCTACTTCTCAAGGTGCTCAAATCTACACTCTCATCGTTATTAAAGACATTTCCGGCGTCATAGAAGATAACACCGACGAGTCCCTGTTTTTTTAACAGAGGGATGATGCATTCAGCATTAAATTGAACGAATTTGTCTCCCCCGATGATGTTTCCATCTTCGTCTAAAACGTATATTTCTCGCCAATCATATCCACGCACTGAATTTATACCACCCAAATAAAACCGTTCGTAATCCGGCAAGATGCCTCCTGAATTCTCTGTGACGTATCCTGCTTTACCATGTAAAAAACCAACCGTATCCAAAACCAGCGGCATATACCACCCGGTTTCGGCCAGGGCCTTTGTAAAAGCGACATTCCCGCCAAGGCCTGCGTATTTCAATGTAGCAGTGTGCTTCGATCCTTCAGATGGATTAAACGCTCTATTTCTTGAATCGTAGATGATGCCGGTGGTTATGCTGCTCGTAATATTGGTGCCTTGCAAATCCTTGATCGACTTTGCAGCATTTTCAGATATGTTTGTTATGTCGGCATCGTCATAATTGTATTTAATGCTTGCCCTTACAAAATCATAAACAGGATAGCTGAATCCCACGCCTCCCCCGAAGCTTTTCCGGTCATACGTATCATAATCGGTTTCCCAGTTATACAAATCAACTCCCATTGACAAAGGAATGTCAAATAGCCAGGGTTCCGTAAAGCTTAGTTTATAAAGGGAGGTCCGCCCGCCGATCTGGCCTTCCGCGTTGAGTATCTGCCCGCGCCCAAACAGATTCCTCTGTGAAACGGAGACCGAGCCAAAAACACTTTCCTGACTGCTGTATCCAGCACCAAATGTCATGGTGCCCGTAGGTTTTTCGGTGATATCGATCTTCAAAATCATCTTGTCATCTGCACTTCCCTTGACAGTATTGACCTTTATGTCCTCAAAAAAATCGATTCGGTAAAGATTGCGTACACTCCGTTTTAATTTCCGACCACTATAAAGTTCATGTTCATAGACGCCAAGCTCCCGCCGGATCACCTTATCTCTTGTTTTAGTGTTTCCTCCAATGATAATATATTCGAAAAAGACCTGTTTGCCCTTTTGAACAGTGTAGGTAATATTAACCTTCAAGTTGTCAAAATCTTTGTCGATACGCGGAGATATATCAGCATACGCAAAGCCTTCATCAGAATAAAGATCCGTAAGAGCCAGCACATCATTCCGGACAACTTCACGATTATAATATGTTTCTTTAGTAATCTTAAGACGTTTTTTCAACTGATCTTTAGGCAAAACAAGATCACCGGTTATGTCTACGTTCCCGACTTTAAATTGCGGGCCTTCATCAATCTTAATGGTGATGTAAATCCAGTTTCCCTTATATTCAATTTGTGGTTCTCCTATTCTGGCCTGTATATATCCATTATTATAATAAAAACCCGACAATTTTGCGATATCCTGATCAACGTCTTCCATCTTTAGATCCCCGGACGAGGTCACCCAGGAAAAAAAACCTTTTTCCGAAGTCTTCATCATTTTTTTTAATATCTTGTCGGTATACGCGTTGTTTCCTTCGAATGTTATACTTTCGATTAAAACTTTTTCGCCCTCATCGATATCGAATTCCAGATCAGCCTGATTGTGTTCCAACTGATGGATGCGGTAGGTCACTTTTACATTATGATAATTTTTTTCTTTGTAAAGTTCTTCTATCCGCCCGATGTTTCTACGGACTTTAAAGGGGTTAAGGATCGAACCGGTTTTAATCGTTAAATTTTCCTTAACCTTATCCTCCTTAAACACTGTATTGCCTTTAAAACGAATGACTCGTATGGTCGGTTTTTCTTTAACCCTGAAGATGATCTTTTTCCCGTCAGGGGTGTCCTCAGCCTCGATCCTTATGTCATCAAAATATCCCATCGCAAATACAGCTTTCAAATCATCAGAAAGGCTTTTTGAAAGATAGATATCGCCGGGTTTTGTTTTGATAATCATTTTGATGGCGTCGGACTCTATCCGTTTGTTATCGGCAATTTCCACACTGACAACCGTCTCCCGCTTAAAAAGTTTCATTCCGATATCACGGGCAAGTTGTTTCACAACTCCGGATAAATTTTCCAGGCCCTGGCCTTCTTTTATAAAAATTTGGGGGGGATCCTCTCCCAAAGATTTTATCATTTTTACATCCAGACTGAATTTCTGTCCGATCAAAGTTAAACTTCCCCAGACAATATGGTCAGCACCGTTCTTAATTCCAAATTTTCGGACAGCATCGTAACTCTGAGATGTTTTCCATAATGTGACCGAAGGAGTGGCTTCCGGGGTCAAAATAAAGGCACCTTCCTCTTTTATATGTGTTTTAATAACATTCAGGATTTCGTTCTGTAAAGATGAAAGATCTTTTCTCGCATGAATTTCAAAGGGTAAAACGACGACCTTAACACTCTCTATAGCATGGGCTATATTCAGGGGAATTAAGAGCAATGCAATGATAACCAGGCTCAGATGTCTATACATGAAATTTTTCAATACCTAAATTCTCTATTCCGGACCGCTAGTTTTTTTATATTACCCGAGTTTTGCACGAGACTGATTTAGATGTTTGATTTTATAAAGCTATCAATGAACGTTTTTTATAAAAATTCATCCCTTTGATTCAATCAGTTGGCCATCCACGATCGTCATACTGCGTGACATGTAGGATGCAAGTTCCATATTGTGCGTTACTACGATCAAGGTCATGTTAAATTCTGCGTTTAGCTCCATAAGCAGGTTATGAACATACTCGCTGTTTCTTTTATCAAGGTTGCCGGTAGGCTCGTCGGCCAAAAGAATTGCAGGTTTGAGCACCAGACTTCTAGCCAAGGCGACCCGCTGCTGTTCACCTCCCGAAAGCTTAGAAGCTCTGAAATTTAGTCGGTCTTTTAGACCGACTCTTACTAGCATACCCTCTGCAACTTCCCGGGCTTTATTTTTACTCAGCCCTTTAATCAATGCCGGCATCATCGTATTTTCAAGAGCGGAAAATTCAGGAAGCAAATAATGAAACTGAAACACAAATCCTACGGTTTCATTTCGAAATTTCGCCAGTTTCGTTTGGTTAAGAAGGAAGATGTCGTCATCTTTAAACAAATAGGTCCCGCTATCAGGACAATCAAGTGCACCCAAAATATGGAGCAGCGTCGACTTTCCAATCCCAGAGGCACCAACAATAGCCAGGGTCTCTCCGGCATTCAAATCTATATTTACACCCTTTAGAACATCGATAGTCGCACCACTGTTTTCATAACTTTTAAATAGATCTCTGACAGACAAAAAACGATCTGAAAAAGATCTTTCATCGCGATTCAGATCGTTAACCATACCGGATGGCCTCTATTGGATTGAGTTTTGATGCCTGGCTCGCCGGGTAGAGTGTCGCCAAAAAACAGATGACCATTGCTGCAGACGCTATCATAAAAACATCCAGCGCTTCTAGTCGCACCGGTAGGGTTGAAATGTAATACACATCTCCTGGCAGTTGAATAAATTTATATTTTTCCAACAACTTACATATTATAAATCCCAGACTTACACCGAGCGAAGTTCCCACGGCACCAATGATCATGCCTTTGTAGATAAAAATTTTTCTAATGCTGCTGTCCATTGCCCCCATAGCCTTTAATATAGCGATATCCTTGGTTTTTCCCATAACCATCATAATCAGCGTACTCGCAATGTTAAAGGCTGCCACTAACACGATCAGTGCCAGAATAATAAACATCACCGTCTTTTCCAGCTTAAGTGCAGAAAAGAGATTGTGATTCATTCGCATCCAGTCTCTTGCCCAATATGGAAACCCGAGTTCTGAAACGATTTTTTTTGCTATGTTTCTTGCGTTATAAATATCATCGACACGGACTTCAATTCCAGTGACAGAGCCTTTCATATTTAAAATTCTTTGTGCGTCTTTCAGGTTGATATAAGCTAAAGACCCGTCATATTCGTACATACCTGATTCAAAAAGCCCCACGACCTCGAAACGCTTCATGGCTGGAAGGTATCCTATCGGAGAAATCATACCTCGGGATGATATCAGGTAGACCGCGTCGCCCTTTAAAACGCCCAAATTTTTAGCAAGCTCTTTGCCGAGAATGATTCCAGGAGTAAAGGTTTTTGAGTTCTTTTGACCCTGATTCTGCTTCAGATTCTGCAAAACAGATTTTTTCAAAATCTTTATGACACTGTCGGCGGATTCCGGATCAATACCTCTTAAAACAGCGCCTGAAACTCCGGTTGATGATCGAAGCATAATCTGAGAATATATAAATGGCGTAGCGGCTTCCACCCCGTGGAGTTCATTGATTTGTTTCGATATTTTTTTATATTCGGAAAAAGAACCATCGTGGCGCATCAGTACAATATGTGATTCAACCCCGAGTATCCGCTGTTTAAGATCAGACTCAAAGCCGGCCATGACAGCAATCACGACGATCAGAGCCATAACACCGACAGTAACGCCGGCGACGGAAAGTATGGTAATTAATGAAATGAACGTCTCTTTCTGCTTAGCCCTGAGATAACGGCCACCTATGAAATACTCAAAAGACATATTAATAAGGTCATGGGTTATAGGTTATGGGTTATTAGTTTCTTAAATGTGATTTTTGTGTTTTTTATGGCAAAAAATTATCTAAAACCATTGAGTGTGAAGTGCCTATTTATCCCGTGTTTAACGGGGAAGTGATCTAAAATGCATATTTATCCCATATTCATCGGGGAAGTTAATGTATTCTGTCAATTTTATTTAATATAAATAGCTGGAGCATAGCGACGCCTTAACTTTAGATCACTTGTAACTTTTTCGGTTTATCCGGGTTAGGTTATGGTTTTTATCAATGGGTTTTTTATCCATGTCTCATGACCAATTAACGCTTACCGCTTTCTATGGGTTTCATCTGTGGAAAAAGAATAACTTCTCTGATGGAAGCGGCATCAGCAAAAAGCATGACCAATCGGTCTATCCCTATTCCTTCTCCGGCAGTGGGAGGCATTCCATACTCCAACGCTTCGATATAATCTTTGTCCATATAGTGAGCCTCTTTATCACCGGCTTCCCTGTCAGCAGTCTGTTGCAAAAATCGCTTTTCTTGGTCGTCAGGATCATTGAGTTCCGAAAATCCATTCGCGATCTCATGGCCCGCGATAAAAAGCTCAAATCGATCCGTAAGATTGGAATCCGCCTCACTCTTTCTGGAAAGGGGAGAAACTTCAACCGGATATCCGGTAATAAATGTAGGCTGCAAAAGTTTCGGCTCCACCAGAATATCAAACAGTTTTGTTATAATCTTTCCTTTGCGTCCGGTTTTTGTTATTTTTATTTTTTTTATCGCAGCCAATTCAAGAAGTCCTTCTCGATCGTTTAGCAGGCTGGGATTTACACCTCCGTATTCTTCTAAAGCCGACGTAAGGGACATTCTACGCCACTTTGCACCCAAATCGATAGCATCTCCTTTATATGATATTGTCGTCGAACCGACGACGTCCAAGGCGACATAACGAAACATCTCCTCAGTAAGATCCATCATGTGCTCATATGTCGCGTAGGCCTGATAAAATTCGAGCATGGTAAATTCCGGATTGTGCCGCGTAGAGACGCCTTCATTCCTGAAATTTCTGTTGATTTCGAAAACCCTCTCAAATCCACCGACAACCAGACGTTTTAGATACAATTCAGGAGCTATTCGTAAAAATAGGTCTATGCCCAAAGCATTATGATGAGTTATAAATGGAGTCGCCTCCGCTCCTCCCGGGATGGGTTGCATCATCGGCGTTTCCACCTCAAGAAAATCGCGGTCCAAAAAGAATGTGCGTATGGCCTGAATGATTTTGCTCCGTTTTTCAAAAATATCTCGAACATGTGAATTCATTATTAAATCAAGATAACGACGACGATACCGTTTTTCAGGATCTTTGAGACCATGAAATTTTTCCGGTAAGGGGCGAGTTGATTTACAGACAAGCCTCAATTCATTGGCAAGAAGCGTCCACTCACCTGTTTTGGTTTTAAACATTCCACCTTTCAAACCAACGAAATCCCCAATATCCATCTGCTTAAAAAGGCTGTAAGATTGGTTTCCTATTTTGTCTTTTCTCACATACGCCTGAAGCTGTCCCGTACGGTCCCTAAACCTGATAAAAGCGGCTTTACCAAACCGGTTTACAGCCATCATGCGGCCGGCAACAATAAAAACAGGATCATCCTGTGTAAGAGAATCTGGTGAATTCTCTATGGCCTTCATAATATCCCGGACAGTATGCAACACTTCAAAATCGTTTGGAAAAAGATTAATATTGTTATTTGTTAAGTCTTCGAGCTTCTTTTTTCTTTTTTCTATGATTGAGCTCTTTTTATCCATATGCTTTTACCTAAGTTGAACGGTTGCTAAAGTTGCCGCAGATTCAAAACAAAGCGCATGAAGCTCTTATATACTATCGCAAATGCGCTTCAACGCAGATCTAAGATTCCCGTCTCTGACGGGGGGATGCCGTGAGATCGGGGATCCTGAAGGGTTTCAAATTCAAGTAGTGATCATTTCTACTGAAACCTAAATTGAGCAATTGTCGAGTTCGCCGGTCGTAAGATCCCGCCTTTCGGGGAGATACAAGGCATGAGACATGCAGCCCCGCTATATTGAACGGGATAAACCTCCGTCTGCTACTGCAAATTTCCCATAACGATGCAGGTTCGGTAAAATCGGCAATCGCTCAGTTTAGGTAAAGCAAATCTGTTCCCAATGGGTGAGCCTTGCCAACAATTTATCGGCAATGCCTTTTATCAACTAACATTATCAACACATCAGAGTTCGAATAGAAAAAGACACCTTATCGAACGATTAAACTTGGTTTGGTAACCTATTTGCATATAAGTGTCAAGATTAAGTTGGTATATCTATCCGATTTAATTTCCAAGTAAATCTCGTCCCTTTACCGACCACACTCTCAACTTCAAGCCAGGTATTATAGGATTCAAGGATTCTGTGGACGATGGAAAGTCCAAGCCCGGTACCGCTTGACTTTGTTGTGAAAAAGGGATCAAAAATTGATTGTATGAGCGTTTTTGTCATTCCACAACCCGTGTCATTAACTTCGACACATGCATGGTTATGCTTCAAAGGATATGTTTTAACTTTAATATGACCTTCACCCTCAATAGCCTCGGCTGCATTTAGAATGATATTCCACATGACTTGGCGCAGGTGAACAGGGTCCATTTCAACCCAAATATTGGGGGAAAAAGCACTCATAATCGTAACTCTGCGGCTGATATTTTGATTTTTTTCAAAAAGTTTGATGGTTTCTGCCAAAGCGCTTTCAAGATTTACTCTCTCGATTTTACCGACCGGTGGTTTTGCGAACAAAAGAAAATTACTCACAAGGGCATTTAACCTGTCTGTCTCACGCAGTACGATCTGCATCAGTTTATCATGTTCGGGATCATAGGGAATTTCTTTTCTTAAAATCTGGATAGAGCCTGCCAGTGACGCCAGAGGGTTTTTGATTTCATGGGTCATGCCGGTTGCCATTTCTCCCAGGTAAGCCATCTTTTCAACACGTTCTACACGTTCTTCCATGACTGAAAGCTCTTTTTTTGTCCTCCTCAGTTGCTCTGACAGTAAGCCGCTTAAAAAAGCAACTGCAAAACAAGCCACCATGGTGATCACAACCTTAAAAAACACAAGGTTCCAGGCATAGTCGCCAATTGAACTGCTCTCTTTTAAAAAATAAGGGTCGATGATACCGTAATATTCGAGGTTGATCAGAATACCGTATTGGATACTGCAAAAAGAAGCCATGATCATACTCCCTCTTCTAAAAATGATCATGCTCGAATAGATAATGACAACCAGATATAGAAAAGAAAAAATACTTGAAAAGCTACCGGTAATATAAATGATTAATGTTACTAATAACGTATCGATGCCGATTTGGATATAGGGAAAAAGTATCCTTGTTTTTACGGTACGAAAAATAAACGCGTAGTAAATTGAAAGCAGAAATATGATGACGATAAGACCATGAAGAACGATGAAAGATTTGTCCGGGGGGAAAAAATTTTCTCTTAGCTGGACAATAATTGTTGAGCCCAGTAATAATGAAGCAAAAAGAATTCTAAAGAACATAAGCCATTTGAGCTTATGATATAAATCTTCTTCAGGCGTTATTGAAGAACTGCTCATAATGTTATATAGGGACTTTTATGATTATCAACCAAACGCTGCTGCCATTTTGAATATAGGCAAATACATAGACACAACCAACCCGCCGATAACCACACCCAAAAATACAATCATAAACGGCTCTATCAATGAAGTCAGGTTTTCCACTGCCTGATCGACTTCTTCTTCATAAAAATCAGCAATTTTTGTTAACATTGCATCAAGGGCGCCGGTGGATTCGCCGACAGCAATCATCTGGCAAACCATTGACGGAAAGACCCCGCTTTCAGCAAGCGGATCTGACATTGTTCGCCCCTCTGCAATGGCAGTTCGGGTATCAAACACAGCTTTTTCAATGGTTTTGTTACCTGCTGTTTTGGCAACAATTTCAAGCGCATCTAAAATCGCAACCCCGCTGGAAAGCATTGTCCCGGTGGTTCGTGTAAATTTGGCAACAGCGGCTTTACGAATCAAATCGCCAAATAACGGCATTTTTAGCAAAAGATCATCCATTAAGATTTTTCCTTTTTCGGTTCTATAAAAACGCCGCATTGCGTATATGAATATCATTGTTGCACCGATAATATAAAAGATATTGGATTTAACAGCCCTGCTCATATTAACGACAATCTGGGTGGCCGTCGGCAGCGCACTTCCCATACCTTTAAACATTTCCTCAAATACGGGAATTACAAAAACCATGATAATAGCGACGACGACGATGGCGATAACGATTGTTACCAGGGGATACGTCATACCACCTTTTATTTTGGCTTTAAGCTTTGCAGCTTTCTCTAGGTAGGCTGACAGCCTTCTCAAAATCATATCCAATATACCGCCGGCTTCCCCGGCTGCTATCATATTTACAAAAAGATCATCGAACTGTTTGGGGTACTTTCTCAATGCTTCTGCAAGGGTTTGTCCGCTCTCGACATTCGCTTTAACGTCTTTGAGCATATTTTTAAACGTTTTATTGTCATTCTGAGCATAAAGAATATCAAGGCATTGGATGATAGGAAGTCCAGCATCGATCATGGTCGAAAATTGTCGGCAAAAAATTATGACATCGGACCCCTTCACTTTAGGCTGCATAAAAGAGACATTTTCAAAGAGATCCTTTGGCTTCTTTTTAATTTTGGGAGAGGTTATTTTTCGTCTGGCAAGTTCCGAACGGACAACATCTTCAGATGGTGCTTCCATTTCGCCTTTTTTGTTCTTATTATGTCGATCCTTCCCTTTCCATAAATAAACCGGCATGATCATTCCTCCTCATAATGGAGACAACACAGATTGTGAATATATAGTCTAAATAGTATCATAATCTAATTCAAACAACAACAGATTTGCAGAATTTATTGCTAAATAGGATATTATACCGCTTGATAAACCCATCCACATATGCATATGTTTAAAGGTGAAAAAATACATTTAATCGCCATTCTCCGATGAAAAATATTCAATTATTTACGTTATAGAGATGATGCTATTTTGATTCTGTTTGTCATAAAAAATACAAAATAAAGAAATAAAGGCAAAGTTTTGACAAAAACCAAAGGGAATCATAAAAAAGACCTCACTATTATTACAACACACATCAACGCTGACTTTGATGCTTTGGCTTCAATGCTTGCGGCGCAGAAATTGTATCCTGATTCCATGGCGGTTTTTCCAGGTTCCCAGGAAAAAAATTTAAGAAATTTTTTTATAAAATCAATGGTATATCTTTTTAATATGGCTGACATTAAAGATATCGATTTGGATAACGTCAAAAAGCTGGTCCTGGTGGATACCCGACAGGCAAGCCGTATCGGTAAACTTTCAGCTATACTGGATCGACCGGATGTTGATATTCATATTTATGATCACCATCCCCCAATGAGTAACGATATTAAGGGGCATTACGAGATTCATTGTGCAACCGGCGCCACGGTAACGATTCTTACAGAAATCTTAAAAGAAAAGGAGATCGAAATTTCGCCTGATGAAGCAACGATCTTGTGTCTCGGTATATATGAGGACACGGGCTCCTTTACTTTTCCAAGCACAACAGAAAAAGATTTTACAGCCGCCGCTTTTTTACTATCAAAGGGTGCCAATTTAAATGTTGTTTCTAACTTGATTTCAAGGGAGATAAGCCCTGAACAGGTCGGACTTCTAAATGACATGATTCAAGCCTCTACCCGTTATAATATTGATAATATCGAAATTGTCATTACAAGTGTATCGACGGACAATTATGTGTCCGATTTCGCCTTTCTGGTCCACAAAATGGTTAAAATGGAAAACCTTGATGCAATATTTGCCATCGCCCGCATGGGAGATAAAATGTATATCGTCGCCCGAAGCAGAATACCGGAAGTCGATGTTGGTGCTATTGTCACTCATCTGGGCGGAGGAGGGCATACATTTGCAGCCGCCGCAACGATCAAAGGCAAGACTTTGGTACAGATTGAGAACGAGCTGTTAGAAATCCTTTACAGTAAAATCAAATCTCGTAGTCGGGCAAAAGACCTTATGTCATCGCCGGCGATCACGGCCGATGAAAACGTTTCCTGCAAAAACGCCGGAAACCTTCTTACCCGTTATAACATCAATGCACTTTTGGTTACCCAAAAAAATAATGGCAAAGAAAATCTGCAGGGTTTTATAACCCGACAGATTATCGAAAAGGCCATGTATCACGGGTTAGATCACATTCCCATAAAGGAGTATATGACCACCGAAATGGCGTCTGTTGAATCCGACTCCGAGTTAGCCGAAATACAGGAAAAGATAATTGAAAATAAGCAGCGTATCCTTCCTGTTGTTGAGAAAGATATCATTTTAGGTGTGATTACCCGAACCGATCTGCTCAATATTCTGGTGCGGCAATCCAGGCACACGGGTTCAAATTCACCTGACCTGTTGAAGGAACACCTCCACGCAAGAACCAGGAACATCCTCAAGTTTATGAAAGAACGTCTTACACCGCGAATTATTGATATCCTTAAAAGCATCGGAGAAAAAGCCGAGGAAATCGGTTATGGCGCATATGTTGTCGGCGGATTCGTGCGCGACCTGTTTTTGTATCGGAATAATGAAGACATCGATATCGTCATTGAAGGAGACGGTATCGAATTTGCGAAAAAATATGCGAAAATCGTAGGTGCCCGTATTCATTCCCACGCAAAATTCGGTACTGCTGTAATTATATTTCCGGACGGTTTTAAAATTGATGTAGCTTCCGCCAGAATGGAATATTACAAATTCCCGGCAGCGCTTCCTACAATTGAAATGAGTTCAATAAAATTAGACCTTTATCGGCGAGACTTCACCATAAATACATTGTCCATCCAGCTTAATCCCGATAGGTTCGGCCTGTTAATCGATTTTTTTTCGGCCCAGAAAGATCTTAAAGAAAAAATCATCAGAGTTTTGCACAATTTAAGTTTTGTGGAAGATCCAACCCGGGTTTTCCGTGCCATCAGGTTCGAACAGCGTTTCGGCTTTTCTATCGGAAAACTGACTTCAGGATTGATCGAAAATGCCGTAAAAATGGGTTTTTTCCAACGGCTCAGCGGAAGAAGGGTATTTACCGAATTGCGTCTGATTCTCGAAGAAGAAAATCCTTTACCGGCCATTTCAAGGATGAATGAATATCACCTCCTTCATGTTATTCACCCTTCCATAATATTGAATAATGATTTGATATCATTATTCAATTCGTCAAAGAAAGTGCTATCTTGGCATGATTTGCTTTTTCTTGAAGAACCTTATATGAAATGGGCTGTCTACTTTCTGGCACTGTTAAGATCCCGCGATAAAGAGACTGTCAGTGAAATCTGTAAGCGATTTGAAATCGCGCCGAGACATAGGAGCATCTTTTGCAAGGAACGCTTCGAGGCGGACAGGTTCATCTCATTGATGGAACGAAATCTTCCCGTAAAAAACAGTACCATTTACAGGGGAATTTCCGTTTTCAAGATCGAGCTGATTCTCTATATGATGGCAGCAACGAAAAACGAAGCGCTAAAACGATCCATCTCCAATTACTTTACACAGCTCAGGCACATCAAAACGTCGATAAAAGGGAAAGATCTGAAAAAACTCGGTCTCGAACCCGGTCCGATCTACCGTGAAATACTGGGGGCTGTCCTTGATGGTAAATTAAATGGCCGTATTAAAACACGCAGTGAAGAACTTGCCTTTGTAAAAGATTATGTTCAGTAATATAAACTTGAATCAGATTATTGTGATGATCGTTCCGCTTTTATTCGCCGTTACCATACATGAGGTTGCGCACGGATATATCGCTTTACGAATGGGAGATCGTACTGCACAAAAAGCCGGGAGATTGACGCTCAACCCCATTAAACACCTGGATTTCTTTGGATCGCTGCTATTGCCACTCATGTTAAAATTGACCGGTTCACCGGTAATATTTGGTTATGCCAAACCTGTACCGGTCAATTTTTCTAATCTTAGGGATGTTCGAAAAAGTACCATCTATGTTGCCTCGGCTGGAGTTTTGGCCAATTTTATACTTGCGTTTTTATCGGGGATTCTCTTTCAGATTCTGACCTATTATAAATTGTTTTGGCAAACATCCATCTTCAACCCTTTTATTATGGACCTTTATTCTATGCTATTTTACAGTGTGGTGATTAATTTGGTCCTTGCCATATTTAACTTGATCCCCATACCTCCCCTTGATGGAAGCAAAATACTTGCCATGTGTCTGCCTGCGCCATTAAGAATCCAATTTGCCCGTTTGGAACGATTCGGCATGGTCATCATTATTTTCTTGCTTCTAACAAATCTTCTGGATAAATTACTGTCATTTTTTTTGACCCCCATGTTCAATATTTTGCTGGGAAGATAGTGAAAACCGAGTTGATCATCAATGTTTTTGGTCTGGTATTCGAAACTTTTACAATATAACCGGTTAAATTTACAGTGTTCCATGGACACTTAAATCTGCGGCAGAGGAGATTCTAAATGACAGTGAAAAAAAGGATATTAAGCGGAATGCGTCCCACCGGACCACTTCACCTTGGCAATCTGCACGGCGCACTTGCTAACTGGGTAAACATGCAAGAACAGTATGATTGCTTTTTCTTTATCGCCGACTGGCATGCCCTGACCAGTGATTATGAAGATACCGGACATATCTCAGAATATGTCCGAAACATGTTAATAGACTGGCTGAGTTCTGGTCTATTGCCGGATAAAAGCACGCTTTTTATTCAATCACGCATCAAGGAACATGCTGAACTGTTTTTAGTTCTTTCCATGATAACACCGGTTCCATGGCTGGAGCGCAACCCCACTTACAAAGACCAGATTGTCCAACTCAGCAATAAGGATCTTTCTACTTTTGGGTTCCTTGGCTATCCGGTGCTCCAGGCTGCAGACATTATTATGTATAAGGCATATGGCGTCCCTGTTGGTGTTGATCAGGTGCCACACGTCGAGATCACGCGCGAAATCGCAAGGAGATTCAACCATTTTTACGGTGAAGTATTTCCGGAACCTGAATCGATTCTGACCCAAACCCCCAAAATACTCGGTATCGACAGACGTAAAATGAGTAAAAGTTATAACAATGCCATTTTCTTGTCAGACAGTCCCGACGAAATTGCCGCCAAAGTTTCAAAAATGCTGACAGATCCCCAACGCGCCAGAAAAAGTGATCCCGGCGATCCCGATGTATGTAATGTTTATGAGTTTCATAAGCTTTACAGCGACAACCAAACCGTCGAAAGAATAAACCAGGAATGCCGAACCGCTGAAATCGGGTGTGTTGAATGCAAAAAGATCATGGCCCGGTACCTGATTAACGCCCTTGAGCCCATGCGTGAAAAGAGAATATATTATGAAACACGGCCACATCTTGTTGACGAAATCATTGTAGATGGATGCGAGAAAGCCCGGAAAGTTGCTCAGCAAACCATGGCAGAAGTCAAAGCCGCCATCAAAATGTAAAATATGCCCCCTGACAACCCTGATAAAATAAGATGATAGACATGCAGGAAGAACTCTATAAAGTGCAAATTGATAACATTTTCGAAGGTCCAATGGATCTTTTGGTACATTTGATAAAAAAACATGAAATGGACATCTATGATATCCCCATTGCACTGATAACAGAGCAGTATCTCGAATACCTTCAGTGGATGAAAGCCATAAACATAGATGTTGCCGGTGACTTCATCTTAATGGCATCTACTTTGACGAAAATTAAATCTAGATTGCTCCTCCCGCTTCATGAAGATGAAACTGATGATGAAGATCCTCGACTGGAAATTGTCAAACCACTTGAAGAATACCTCCAAATGAAGTCAGCGGCCAATGACCTGATCGCAAGGAATCTTTTGGGAGAAGATACTTTTGTCAGAAATCCGAATCAGGAAAATCACTCGATGGATCAAGACGGCGAAATCATAAAAGTCGGTCTGTTTGAACTTATCGATGCGTTTCAAACAATACTTGAAAAAATATCTGAACATCGCGGTGTAGATATTATTACCGCAGATACGATTTCGGTCAGGGACAGAATCGTTCAAATCGTAGAAATTTTCGAAACCCGTAAATCGGTAACGTTTAATGAACTTTTTTCCATGAATACCGATAAAAGTGAGGTTGTTGTTACATTTCTTGCCATTCTTGAAATGGTCAGGCTCTCATTGATCAATATTGTCCAGAACACTCAAACCGGCATTATCAGACTCTTTTACCTGTAATGGAAAATATAAAATACATTATCGAAAGCCTCCTTCTAGTGGCCGAGGATCCGCTTACAATCGATCGTATCAAGAACATCCTCGCTCTGGCTGAGAAAAAAGAGATTCAAAACGCACTTGCCGAACTCTCATCTGAATATGAAAATCGAAAAGGGGGATTCTTTTTACGCGAAGTTGCCGGTGGATATCAGATCCGTACCCGTCCGGAATATAGAGAATGGATTAAACGGCTTATTCAACCCAAACCGTTGCGTCTCAGCAAACCCGCCCTTGAGACACTAGCCATTATCGCCTATAAACAACCTATAATTCGTAGTGATATAGAACATATTCGAGGCGTCAATTGCGGAGGGATTCTTCGCATGCTGCTCGAAAGAAAATTGGTACGGATTCTGGGAAGAAAGGCGATTCCGGGCCGGCCGCATATTTATGCAACCACAAAACAATTTCTTGAAGTATTCGATCTAAAAAATCTTGAAGACCTTCCAACACCAAAAGAAATTTCAGAACTCAGCAATGCGGCATTTGAAGATATGGATTAAGACGTTGTTTTAAATATGTTAAAAAGTGCTTGACTTAAAATTTATTAATACTTATATAAATAATGAATTTCCTTCAGTGGTCTGAAGCAACCCTAACCAATATGGCTCAACGGTTTATTCTTATTAAGGAGTCGTTATGAACCGATCCGATTTGATTAATGCCCTAAAAGATAAAGTGACGCTTAGTAGAAAAGATGCTGGAAAAGTCGTCGATACGTTTTTCGATGCATTAAAAGAAACACTTGCAAGAGGTGAACGGGTTGAAATCAGAGGCTTTGGCAGTTTTTCGGTAAAACAATACAAGCCATACACAGGACGAAACCCAAAAACCGGCGCCCAGATTCATGTCACTTCCAAAAAGTTACCCTTTTTCAAGGTCGGCAAAGAATTAAAGGAAAATGTAGACAAGCCATAATAGCGGGCGGTTAACTCAGAGGGAGAGTGCTACCTTCACACGGTAGAAGTCACTGGTTCAATCCCAGTACCGCCTACCAGTGAAATCAAGGGGTTATAGGTAATGTATAGCCCCTTTTTGTATGATTCAGCTGATGGACAAATTTACGTAAATGTCAATCCTGAAATCACGAATTCCGTTGGGTTTTGACAATAAACCAAGAATTTAAAAGGTTTTTTTTGTTGTATTGCAGCGGTTCACCCGTCTCATAATTCAACACACTGCCATTTGCTTGTTCTACAATGGCTTGACCGGCAGCAGTATCCCACTCCATCGTCGGTCCCAGTCTGGGATATATATCTGCCATACCTTCAGCCACCAGACACAGCTTCAACGAACTGCCGGACGAAATAACTTCCACCTTCATATGCTCCTTCCTCATGGTTTCCACAAAGGCTTCAAACTCCTTTGAAGGGTGAGAACGACTGCCTACGATGACTAACTGTGAGTCGTGAGTATCTGATGGCGTATCATAATACGGTAATCTATCGGATTGCTTTAAAATTTCCTTTAACACGCTGTCCTTCTCGATTTTAGAAGCTTTGCTTTCTAAGAGCCCGATGGCATTATTGTTTTTAAGTCTGTAAGAGCCGGAACCTTCAGATGCAAAATAGAAAACGTTATTCACCGGGGCATAAATGACCCCGAGAACCGGCCGATGTTGATATATCAAAGCGATATTTACAGTAAATTCTCCATTTCTCTTAATAAATTCCTTGGTGCCGTCCAAGGGATCGATCAGCCAGAAATACTCCCATGCGCGCCTTTCTTCAAAGGGGACGCCTTTTCCTTCTTCGCTCAGAACCGGGAGGTTTTTTCCAGACGGTTCGGTCAAATGATCAACAATGATGTCGTGGGAACGCTGGTCCGCAAGAGTTAGTGGTGACTGGTCCTCTTTGTACAAAACATCAAAATCCTGTTTATATATTTCTAGAATAGCCAGACCCGCCTCTCTTGAAGCCAATAACGCGGTTAACAGATGGTCGGTTAATTGATATGGTTTTTCTTCCATTGCACCTCTAATTTTGATTATCTTTCACGAATCACTTGCCACTACACGCAATTGACTGTTTACTATTTACTTTTCAAATGTATCCTTTCTGCCCCAGCAGCAGCAAAATTTCCTGGGCGGCTTCATCGGGTGTAAGATCGGCAGTGTCGATTCTCACCTCCGGTGATTCAGGAATCTCGTAGGGATCATCAACCCCGGTAAATCCTTTGATCAATCCGGCCCGGGCCTTGGCATACATCCCCTTTCGATCTCTTTTTTCACAAACCTTTATCGGGGTGGACACATGCACCTCGATAAAACCGCCGTAGTTTTCGATGGCGTTCCTGATTTCCGCCCTGGTGCCATTGTAAGGTGCAATGGGTGCGCAAATGGCGATGCCGCGATTCTTGGTGATCTCACCGGCCACAAAACCGATGCGCCGAACATTGGTATCTCTGTCCTCTTTGGAAAAACTAAGCTGGCTCGACAGATTTCGACGTACAATATCGCCGTCTAACAAAGTGACCGGCCGATCGCCCATTTCCAGAAAGCGCGCATAGAGCACTTTGGCAATGGTCGATTTTCCCGCACCTGAAAGGCCCGTGAAAAATATTGTAAAGCCCTGTTCATCCGGGGATGGATATGCTTTTTTCAATTCAGCCACTACCTCTGTGAACGTTGCCCACTCCGGTATTCTACGTCCTTTTCTGATTCGTTCACGAATATCAGAGCTTGAAAAAGAAATATACTGCTCTCCCTCGGGTATCTGATCTGAAGAACGATACTCATCTTCAAAAGGCAAATAGACGAGCTCTTCAAAAGGAATAATGGTCACACCGATATCTCCGCTGTGTTCCTCAGTCAATTCTTGGGCTGCACGGCTCTCGTAAAATGGCTTCCCGGCCGCATCTGTTCCCGGACTGGCATGGTCTCGTCCGATAACAAAATGAGTGCAACCATAATTTTTAGCAATGATGGTATGCAAAAGCGCCTCTCTAGCGCCGGCCAGACGCATGGAAAGAGGAAGCAGGTTAAGTACAAAAGAATCCGGCGGATAATGTCGGGTCATAGCCCTATAGCATCGGACTCTCGTGTAATGGTCAAAATCGCCGGGTTTTGTCATTCCGGTAACCGGAAGAAGGAGGAGATTGGCCTTGGCCTGCCGCATGGCGTTTACCGTCATTTCAAACTGAAGACGCTGGATGGGGTTTCGTGTCTGAAATCCCAAAATCCTCTTCCATTTTAGTTTTTGATACACACGCCGGATTTCCTGCGGTGTCATCCGAAGTTGTTTGAAGTCAAAGTGAAGGGGTATGCTTAAAACCTCGAGTTTACCCCCGACATAATAATCACCCTCAGTACTCAATAGATAATTGACGCCCTGATGCGTTGGGTCGGTGGTACCATATACCAACGATGCTTCTTTTTCCCGATCCACCGGCCACATATCCTCAATATGCATGATGGCCAGCAAGAATCCTTCGTGATCTCTTAACGTCACCGATTGGCCGACTTCCAGAGTTCGTGCCTTGGTGTCGGAAATGCCAAGGCATATCGGTATGGGCCAAAGAACGTTGCTTTGCAATCGCATGCGGTCAAGCACAGACTCATAGTCAGATCGGGTCATAAAGCCGTCAAGGGGAGAAAAGACCCCTGTTGCCAGGAGTTCGAGATCACAAAGTTGTCGGTCATTCAAGGTAATGTCCGGCAGGTTCAGGGAAATCTCCTTGAGTGTGGTGGCCCGCTCTTCATTTACGATCAATTGGACAGGGGGTCCGCCATGATATTCAAATGTTGATGCATTGTTCATTCAAAAGTTTCCAATCACCTGTTGAAGGGTTAACCGAAAAGGCTGTTTTTTATAGTTTAACCTAAATGAAAAATTCTAATTAGAATGGTGTTCTCTGTCAAGGAGAATAGAGGCAAAATTAGCACTATTGATTAAAAAGAAAAAAGCGGCCGATCAACTTATAGTAAAGCGATCAAACCGCCTTTTGTCAATGTTGGTTAGAGATGGTCTTAAACCGCGTCTTTGAGTTTCTTTCCGGCCTTAAAAGTTACAGCATTTCTTGCCTTGATCTTCATAGGTTCCCCGGTCTGAGGATTACGCCCTTTCCGAGCTTTTCTTCGAACTTTTGCAAAAGTACCAAACCCCACCAATGTAATTTTGCCGTCTTTTTTCTTCAACGCTTTTGTAACATTTGCCATAAAAGATTCCAGCGCTGCGCCAGCTGCAACTTTAGAAATTTTTGCATCCGTTGCCATAGCTTCGACCAATTCTGCTTTTGTCATCTGCTCCCTCCTTTTCTTAACGGTTCATTCATGCATTGTTCCCCCTTATTTTTTACGGGTTACAGCAACAAAGTTATAAAGTCAACAGGTAAAAGCCCGTGTAAAAAGGATTTAGGTAAAAAACATACTGACACAATAAAGGTGTAACCAATTGAGCGGACGGTGAGCTTATATTTGTTTAATTGATTCAAGATTGTCTATGCAAGATTCAGGTAATAGCCATTGGTGGCGTGGCAGGGATGATGCAAACCTGCACACTTCATCGATGTGGACGCCACTTTGTACAACGGCTTCATATTCTATGTCGAGAATTCTGTCTTCAAAGACGCTTGCATACCGTTGTATCGGTATTTCCCGAGTCGGTGGTTTCGTAATGTCTTTGGCATTAGCATAAAGCGCTTTTAAAAACAAATGGCCATCAGAATCGCGGGAGAGCATCGACATGGCCTTTGCGGCAAGAATCATCGAACTTTCCTTACAGACCTTCCAACTGCTCTGTTTCTCAACGAACCCGCTAATTGCAGCAGTTATTGTGCGCATTAGATTAATTCGTCGTGCAGCCAATAGACAGCAGAGGGCAACCCACGCCGCTGCCTTTGGATCCGAGTCAATTTTTTTCAAGTTCGTCTTGTATTTTTTCAAAACAAGACCATAAGGCTGATAGCATTTCCGGCATAAATACCCAGTCCCCAATGGGTTCGGGTATTTTTTATCCCGAATTGTGAAAAAGGAAATTTTTTCTTCGCATTTCTGGCAGTTCGGCATCTTTTTTCCGGTATTTAAAGTCTTCAAAACCATTTTGCCGCGTTATTTATGCAACGATGGGGTTTGTTTTAGACCAGAGTAACACAGGTGAAACGAAAGAACAATTGGGTACGTTTTATCCTTGACGATTTTATTAAAATTACGGTTTACTTTTGTGTAAGAATTACCCAAAAACCATCTTCATAAGGTCACTTTACTTTGTACATGTATTCGTAAATAGGTTAAGTATTTATAATTTGATTTATTCATTCTATGTATACAAAACTTCAAACTTCTGGACTTCAGCTTATACAAGATAGTGTCCAGATAAAAATACATCATCGTATATATGAATTAGAGCACTAAGTTCTTATGAAACCCATAGATAAAGGAGGATAAACAATGTCGGACACCATAGATCAAAAGATGGCATTGGCTTTCGCAAAGATGTCCAAATCAAGCGCTTTGAACAGATTATATGCGGCAAAAGTTAAAAGGGATGGAAACGTTTTGCTTTCCAAATTGCTGTATTCCATTTCACGGTCAGAAAAAATTCAGGATGGAGGATTAAGCGTATCCAGATAAGATTTTAGAGACTCAAAACGCTGAGGCGTTTCAAGTTCATTACCGGAATTGTGGTCAGTAATATTTACAACAACCGGTTCGTCCACGGATTCAGGCAAATGAAGTTCATCATCGGCGGTAATGGTGACAAAGGCGTCATTTCCTTTATACTCGACTTCTTTGACATACCACTCGAAACCACTGCAGCTCGATGATATCTTGAAACCATATGCTTCCATTGTTTGATCAAGTTCCATTTTCTTCTCTTTTCTTAAGTATTTCAGAGGTCGGGGTGTTTTTATTTATTAAAGGTAAAATCATGTTGTGAAACAATTACAAATATTCAGGCTGTATGTCAAGAATTAACCCGGGTGAACGCTTGAGTCCGATTCCTTTATATCTATTTACTCAAAGGCTTCGTAATAATCCGGAGTTACCCTGTCTCTGGATCGAAAAATATGGTATATAAAGAATTGGTGCAGTACTCCATAAAATCTGCCCACCCTTTTCCCAAATGAGGACCGAAAATGACCCATAATATTGATGCATCGAATGCAATGACCATAAAGCTTGAAAACATATTGGATGAACTGCCCGATATGTCGAAATTTGTCGATGACATTCGCAGGGCTCCCAAGAGACATTTTTCCCTTTCAAAAAGTGATACCGTCCTGGCCATAAAAAACGCCCTCAGATATATCCCTGAGCACTGGCACGATATGTTGGCCCCCGAGTTTCTCGACGAATTACTGACACGCGGCAGAATTTATGGTTACCGATTCAGACCTCCCGGCAATATCACCGGTCTTCCCATTGATAAATACAAGGGGCGGTGTGTCGAAGGCCGAGCCTTACAGGTGATGGTGGACAACAACCTCGACTTTGATATTGCGCTCTACCCTTACGAACTGGTCACCTATGGCGAAACCGGTCAGGTTTGTCAGAACTGGATGCAGTATCTATTGATCAAACGCTATCTGGAAGAACTCACCCGGGAGCAGACACTGGTGGTTTCGTCCGGTCACCCGCTGGGTCTTTTTGCATCCTGTCCCGATGCCCCGCGAGTTATTATAACCAACGGCCTCATGGTGGGAATGTTTGACGACCAGGAAAACTGGCACAGAGCAGCTGCGCTGGGAGTGGCCAACTACGGCCAGATGACCGCTGGTGGATGGATGTACATTGGTCCCCAGGGAATCGTTCATGGAACTTACAGTACCATCCTGAACGCCGCTCGCAAAAAATTTGGAATGTCTGCCGAGGGCGATCTTTCCGGACATCTCTTTGTGTCTTCCGGTCTCGGGGGAATGAGCGGCGCCCAGGGAAAATCCGTGGAAATAGCCCGGGGAGTAGGGATTATTGCTGAAGTTGACGACTCTCGAATCCGGACCCGGCACGATCAAGGCTGGGTAACTAAAATCGTTGATACACCGGGTGAAGCCTTCCTTTTGGCAAAGGAATACCAGGAAGAAAAAAGCAGCATCGCCATCGCTTTTTACGGCAATATCGTCGACCTGCTCGAATATGCGGTAAAAAATAATATTTTAATAGATCTCCTTTCTGACCAAACGTCCTGCCATGTGGCATATGACGGCGGCTATTGTCCTCAAGGCCTGACATTCGAACAGCGCACTGAAATGCTAAAAACCGATCACAACGGATTCAAAAAGATGGTGGATATTTCTCTGAGGCGTCATTTTGAACTCATTAAGACCCTGGTCAACCGCGGGACCTACTTTTTTGATTATGGAAACAGCTTTTTAAAAGCTGTCTTTGACGCGGGTGTCATTGAAATCTGCAAGAACGGCAAGGACGCCATAGACGGATTTATCTTTCCATCCTACGTGGAAGATATCATGGGGCCTATGATGTTCGACTATGGTTACGGCCCATTTCGTTGGGTTTGCCTCACTAAAAAGCCCGAAGACCTTGAAAAAACCGATCAGGCCGCCATGTCATGCATCGATCCAGAGCGACGCTTTCAGGACAAAGACAATTATATCTGGATCCGGGATGCAGAGAAAAACCGCCTTGTGGTTGGAACCCAGGCCAGAATCCTTTACCAGGACGCCATGGGCAGGATGAAGATTGCCCTGAAATTTAATGACATGGTCCGTAAAGGTGACATCGGCCCTGTTATGCTGGGCCGGGATCATCACGACACAGGCGGAACAGATTCGCCTTTCAGGGAAACGGCCAATATCAAAGACGGCAGCAATGTTATGGCAGAGATGGCAATCCACTGCTTTGCAGGAAATGCCTCAAGGGGTATGAGTATGGTTTCACTGCACAACGGTGGTGGTGTGGGCATTGGAAAAGCCGTTAACGGTGGTTTTGGTCTGGTCCTGGATGGGAGTGAACATGTGGATAATATTATCCGTCGGGCCATAACATGGGATGTCATGGGTGGTGTTGCCCGAAGGGCCTGGGCCAGAAATAAAAACGCCATTGAAACCAGCATCGCTTTTAACCTGGATGACCCGAAACTAAATCACATCACACTCCCGTTTATTCCCGACGACGCAATGATCGAAAAACTTGTATTAGATACATTGGATACAAGTTAGGGCTTCGCCCCAATTGGAATGATGGATTACTGGAATAATGGAGCAATGGGTTCTAACATAATGTAATTGTTGGGTTAATGGCAATTTTGTATTGACGATGAAATTAAAAATGGATAATATCCTTTTGAAAATCAACCTTCCAGTATTACAGTATTCCACTATTCCATTATTCCATTTCGAGGCAAGCGTTCAAGCCTCGTAAAATGCCCATTTTTTTTATCAAGTTGTAGAATTTTCGAAATGTTTTAGGGGAAATATAATGTTGATTGAAATGAAATTGAATGCGTTTTTGGACAAAACCGCCTCGAGTGATCCGGTCCCGGGTGGCGGCAGTATTTCAGCCCTGGCTGGGGCCTCTGCAGCCGGTCTCGTGGAAATGATTGCCAATATTACTGCCGGCGGAAAGGGACTTGAAGCAACCAAAACAGAAATGAAAGAAATCTCCGGAAAAGCTGCCGCGTTCCG
>Ga0209940_1000054_pt1 | contig 22996 bp, 21 predicted proteins | sample SalPonF2_B_D1_MG_FD_185726 | JGI IMG/M metagenome (GOLD analysis project Ga0209940, IMG submission 185726) | Salt pond soil microbial communities from South San Francisco under conditions of wetland restoration - Salt Pond MetaG SF2_B_D1_MG... ...
GTGAGAGTGCGGTGGCTGAAGCAGGCGCCATGATGTATAAAGACCAATCGGTCAATATGGAAACCGTATTCGGAGATGCCTCCGGATCTGGGAGAGGCGGCGGATTCATGGACAAGTTGCTGGGTGCCGGAAAGCGGCTGTTAACCGGTGAAAGTCTCTTTATGACGGTTTTTACACATACCGGCCAGGGTAAAGCCCATGTGGCATTCGGCGCGCCATATCCCGGCAACATTATTCCGATTCCGCTGACCAGTGTTGACGGTTGTCTGATCTGCCAGAAAGACAGCTTTTTGTGCGCTGCCAAAGGCGTTTCCATCGGCATTCATTTTCAAAAAAAGATTCTGACCGGGTTGTTCGGCGGCGAAGGTTTCATTATGCAAAAACTCGAGGGCGATGGAATGGTATTTGTTCACGCTGGCGGAACCGTTGTGGATCGGAAACTTCAGTCCGGTGAAGTGCTGCATGTTGATACCGGATGCATTGTTGCCATGGAAAAGAGTGTTCGGTTTGAAATTCAGCAGGCAGGAAATATCAAGACGGCGCTGTTCGGAGGCGAAGGGCTCTTTTTTGCAACCCTCCATGGGCCCGGGAAAATATGGCTTCAGTCTTTACCGTTTTCACGTCTGGCAGGCAGGATGCTTCAGGCTTCTCCGGAAAGGGGCGGCGGGAAGGGAGAAGGCTCCATTCTGGGATCTCTGGGCGATATTTTTGATGGGGACTAGTGCGCAGACCCTTTTTAGAAGGGAAACAATAGCGTTTTAGTTCATATTGTTATACACTGAGATGATCGGGCCCATAACTATAAGTGTCGAATTCTTTACTGAAAATCAGAACCAATCCTCCAGTTTCGCTCATTGACTCACCCTTTGGAAACGAATATAACATCCTTATATATTTAGCTTTTATATATTATGTTTGACATGGTTGAATTTTCTATGGTATAAAAAAAATGAGCCTATCAACAATGCATACGGTTTTTCAGTTCAACGCATTCTAAACTACACGAATACTACCCCACACTTGATATTCTCATTCGGTTTTCGCTTATAGCGATCTTGTCAACACAACGACGTTTCTGTTTATCATTGACGAGAAACTGGCAACCCATTCCTCCTGTTTTTCGAACTATCTTGAATTGATCGGCTTCAGTTTTTAACGTAAATGTTTCCCAATCCAAACGTTGAACAATGAAAGGATGGTTATGAGAATAGGTTTTCTGAAAATTCCCATATAATGTCCCCAAAGAGCGCTATTTCATCTCTTTGGGGACATTTGCCAAACGTTAGGGGTCAACACATTTTGACGCTTTATTTTAATATCTCCATTTTGATAATCACGGACTCTGAGTCTCTTTTTTTACATGATCCGTGGTAATTCGGAGAGAAAGGAGGAGCCATGTATTTTCAACAAGCAGATCTTTTTTGGGATATGAATAGAAATTTTGTAAAGAAAGTGATGGAGGCTGCAGAAAAAGAATCTCATCCGAAAGGACATTTTCTTTTTCATGAAGGAGATCCCGCCACTTATTTTTACATTTTAATTAAAGGGCGAATTAAGCTAACCATCGGTGAGGTCGGCCAGATGGTTCATACCGTCGATCATGCAGGAGAAGCTTTCGGTTGGTCGAGTCTTATCGACCGGGATGTTTATTCTGCATCAGCTGAATGCACAAAAGACGCAATATTGCAAAAATTTGACAGAAGAACTTTACAAAAGATAATAGAAGAAGACTCGTCAAACGGAATCATCTTCTATAAACGCCTGGCGGGTACGATCGGCTATCGTTTACTTTGCAGTTACAAAATGAGCAGCGCTTCGTCCATAGCGGATACTTCACCAACCTTAGGTTCCGGCCAGATTGAGCACTCTGAAGCTGTCGCATAATTTTACTTCTCATTGATAAGAATTAAAATCGGTCAATAAAGGGATGCCGTTAGCTATTTCGATTTCCATTTCTTCGGGCTTTAGTGTTTCAAATCATCTCCCATTATTCACCGAGGTAACGAAAGGAGAGCATTATGGCAGTCAAAGTCTTAATCAAGAGAAAAATAAAAGACGGTAAGCTGAACGAGGCTTCTAAACTCCTTATCAAAGCACGGTATGCTGCCATGGGGCAGCAGGGTTATATTTCATCGGAGACGCTGACTGACTGCGACGATCCCAATAAGGTGGTGGTAATATCCATGTGGCAGAAAATCGGGAATTGGAATCAATGGAAAAGTAGTGATTTGAGATCGGAAACCGAGGCTGGATTTAAAGCGTTGCTTGATGGATCGACCAATTACGAAACCTATAACTTAGGATTGGTGCTTTGACCGGGCCAATTCAAAACAATCTGCACAGCTTGCTGAAGCGAAGCAGATTTGTCCGGCTGTGTCGTGCGTCGGAAACCCCGCTTCGCTTCAACAATGCTGAGGGATGCTTACTTTTCGAACCTTTCACATAGTTTTTAAATACTCTCGTATGATCAAAGTTGCACTTGCTCCTTCACCTGCGGCACTCGCCACCTGTTTGGTGCTTTTGTCTCTCACATCGCCTGCAGCAAAAATGCCCGGTACACTCGTCTCTAAAATGTGAGGGTCTCGATCCGCATAATCTTTTGGTCGCTCCCCCCTGTGCAACAGATCGTGACCGGTAACAACAAAACCCCATTGATCCAGAACAACACCGCTTCCTTCAAGGAAACCGGTATTCGGTGTCAAGCCAACAAATATAAAGGCGCCGTCCACCGGCAATGTTTCCTCTGAACCGGTCTTATTGTTTAAAAGCCGTATCCCTGAAAGTTTGGCATCTTCTCCGATGAATTCCTTAACTTCAGTGTGCCAGCGAATATCGATTTTAGAATTACTGAAGACACTCTCCTGAATAATCTTAGAGGCCTTGAATCGAGAGTTTCGCACCAGTATGGTGACCTTCTCTGCAAACTTGGTAAGCAGCAAACTTTCTTCGGTGGCGCTGTTCCCGCCGCCGATTACGGCAACCCGCTTGTTCACATAAAAGGGTCCATCGCAGGTAGCACAAAAATGAACTCCAGCGCCAAGATACTCGTTTTCACCAGGTACGTTTAAACGCTTATAGCGGCTTCCGGTGGCAATAAGCAGCGCTCGAGCGCTATACACCTGACCATCTTCGGTTTTCACACGGTGATAATTTTCATGGCGCCGGACTTCTATGATCTCCTGAGCCTGCAACAACTCAACCCCAAATCTTTCAGCCTGCAAACGCAACCGTCTGGAGAACTCAATGCCCGCCACACCATCGGGGAACCCGGGCATGTTGTCCAGTTTTTCAGTGCCGGCGGCCTGTCCACCGAAAGCGGCACGCTCTATGACCAGGGTGTCGATATATTCGCGAGCCGCGTAAAAGGCCGCGGTGAGCCCTGCCGGACCACCCCCCAGAACCAATAAATCATAATGACTGCGACTGGCAGAGGTCTTCAATTCCAGTTTGGCTGCCAGTTCAGCGTTGCTCGGTTCAACCAGAAAAGATCCATCACCGAATACAATGGTAGGAATAATGCGTTTTCCTTTGTTTGTCTTGATCACGAATTCTTCGGCTTCTTTGTCTGTTTCGATATCCACCCAGTTATAGGGAATCTGGTGCTCACCCAAAAACTGTTTGCTCTGTCGGCAATCAGGACACCAATGGGCACCATAAACCGTAATCTCAGGGTTTGTCATAACCGACCTCTCTTCATTTGGCATGTTTTGAGTCCATTAGCAGGACAATCGTCATCCACATTCAAGGTAATGATTTCTCAGACTTTCATCATTCTTTATTTAAATATTAGATTGGATATTCTAGGATTGAGATGTTTCGGCGTCTATACGCTCGATATAATATAGAGTGGCCCCCACCGGCGCAAAGGATAAAAAAAGTATGTTTAGAACCGGAATCAGAAACCACAGCCCGAAACCGAGGTGAAAACCAAGATTCTTAACCAGAAATTTAAACCGGTTTCCGAAGGATTCGTGTCTTCTAGCCGGGATCAGGTCCGTGTTGTCCCAGGCCAGGAAAACCCCGGCCGCGAGGGCTGAAATAATCGTAGTTATAGGAGACAACGGCGTGAGCCATCCCATAACCATGAGTATCAAGGCAATCATTATCGGAATAACAGCTCTGGGAATTTCCTGTCTGAGCAGATAGAAAAAATACTTAAACCAGGACATGTGTTTGGCTTCTTTTTCCCGACCGGTCACCCGCTGTTCAGTAATCCTGGACATGGTATCCATGATCATGACGCTGAATAAAATCTGTGCAATGAGAAATGAAATCACCGCCGAAAGTCCCATAAGCAATAAGGTCAAAAGCCAGGAAACAACATACCACAACCAGACAATCCAGTTGCTCTCCGGTTTTCCCCATAAAAGGTTCAGAATTTCATTGTGATATTTAAGGATAAGGCTTGCCGACACAACCGTGAATATTAAAACGACGAGAAATCGAACAAATCCCAAAAATAGGAGCATCGGCGTCTTCAATCCTAGTTTCAGTCCTCTGTAATTGTATGTGATGCCGCTGATCAAGTTCATGAATCCAATACCTGAATTTTGTATGAAAATTAATAAGCTTTTTTAGAAAATTGAAACGCTCAGCTTAGGAAATAATATATTTCGTCTTTATACAGATGTCTATGGTTTTTTATTTGAATTCCCCATTCTTTGTATTCATTCTACAAGGCGCTGGAGAACTGTCTGAAACACGTGATAGTCACGGGTGGCTTCCTTTTGGGCCGAATCGCGAATGTCATTCATCTTGGCATAATGTTTAAAAACCACATCGACCAGACTATTATCCAATTCACCGGCATCCACCATCGATTGCAACACCGCTTTGGTGTCTTTAGTATCCATTCCCTTCCGGTAGGGTCGATTTTCCGTCAACGCCGTAAAAACATCGGCGACGGCCATAATTCTTGAGCCAAGAGGCAATTCGTCCGATGTCAACCCAAAAGGATATCCCGTACCATTGAGCCGTTCTTGATGTAATGCTCCCCAGGAACCTGCGACTCTGAGCATTTCAAGAGGTTCGAGAACCCGATACGTATGATAAACATGAGAACGCATAATAAACCGTTCGTTATCGGTAAGCTTGTCCTGTTTATCAAGAATTTCAGAAGGGATGGCAAGCTTGCCGAGATCATGCAAATAAGCGGCAATTTCAATAAGCCGTCGTTCATGTTTTGAAAACCCCGACAATCTTGACAGCTCAACGGCCACCGCGGCTACCCCGTTGGAATGTGCCGCCGTAAATTTGCTTTTGAAATCGATCAGACGGCACACCAACCGAGAAAAATCAACCATTTCTTCGATGGTAAGTTCCTTTGTCCGATACAAAACCGTCCGTTTTAAAATCTCTTCCATGGATCCTGACATGATATCTAACCAGATATGTTCTCTATTGGCCATGTTTATCAAGGCGTCAACATACTCAGGAACGAAAACATCACCTTTGTGCTCTGAAATCTCACGGCAAATATCGCGCACTTGACTAAGAACCGGGGCCTTCCTGGATATTTTGACCGCCACTCGATCCGCCAGATGGATGATATGACTTCCGTTGGGAACAGATTCACCATTTTGAAAGGCCCCTTCTCCATTTTTCCAGTGAACATGGTGAAACTTTATCAGTCTGGCGATACTCGAAAATGGTGTAAATGTTTCAAGGATGAAACTGCCGGCCACGGAATGCTCCCCGGGTTTTGTATCCTCAAATTCAAGCAGGTCCAGCCGATCCTGGAGGGAGAATGCACCGATATCATGCAATGACCCGGCGAGAAAAAGCTCATATTTTTGGTCAGCCGACAACTGGAGCTGTTCACCCAATCGATAGGCCAAATAGGCAACCTGCATATGGTGATTTCCAACAACCGGACTCATCATATCGATAACTCTGGCTATGGAAACCACCATGTCGAAGATATTGACCCGAAGTTTATCAGCAGCCACGGCTTTTATCCTTTTACAATTGTCCTCATCTTTGACTTGAATGTTTCACCTTTAATTTCGCATCGATGAGTTGGTTGTGGGAAACACGCAGTAAGTTCTTAAGCTTGTTCATCAGATAATGTTCGTATTGGTCCATTTTTCCGTCGACGTAAACGATCTGCCACAGGGTCTCAATGATCTCCGTTTTTTCTTCATTGGAGTAATTTTCGTTGATCAGTCTGGCAAATTGCCATAAGTCGACACTATCTTCCAGTTGCTTTTCAGCCTCTACTATCAGCGCATCTATGTTTTCCCGGGATAGGCCATATTTTTCTTTTAGAATCGAAATAACAGTCTCCATTTCTTCTTTTGTGAATGTTCCATCTATGCGCGCTATTTCAACAAGCAGGGCGCAGGTAGCGACATGTATGTCGTGACCTGTTTCCTGTCCGTTAGCATCCGGGCTTCCCAATTTTTCTTTACTAAAAAAACGCTTTACGATATTAAGCATTTCAGGTTCTCCTCACACGATTTTATTCCCTGATCCATAAGTTATTTATACCTAAATTGAGCGATTGTCGAGTTTGCCGAAGATGCAAGACATGAGACATGCAGCCGTAGTCTACTACTGCAAATGTCTCATAACGCAGCAGATTCGGTAAACTCGGCAAGCCCGAAGGGTTTCAAATGGTGACAATTTTTTGCTTAATTAAATCCACCGATTAGATGAGACCTATTAGCGACCTTAGCAATGTATATTTATTTATAATTATTGCTTTTTTATAGCCCTGTCATTATTTGAAACGCTCAGTTTAGGTTATACTTAAACGCCTTGCACTTGCAATTTATTTTTTTTTGTCATTCATCCTCATGCATGTTCTGGTACATGTCATCATATACGCGGAAGTGAATCCGGATTACACGGTCAGACCCGAGCCTGAGGAGATCATCGGCGTACTGAAGGGATTGTTATCTTAACCTCTAAAAATTTAAAACATTAAACTCTTTGAACTTCATCCGACAATGCCGACCACTGCGCCGGTCATACAGGTGGCCAGTGTACCGGCAATAATGGATCGAAGTCCCAAAGAAACGATTTCGTCCCGCTTTCCCGGAGCCATTGTCCCCATACCACCGATCATAATGCCCAGACTACCGGGATTGGCAAATCCACACATGGCATATGTCATAATCATCAGGCTTTTGGGGTTCAGTGTTCCCTGTGGCAGACGGCTCATGTCCAGATAGGCCAGAAATTCGTTCAGTACCGTCTTGGTTCCCATCAGCGCGCCGGCAATTGGGGCTTCTTTCCAGGGGACACCCATAAGCCAGACCACCGGAGCCATGATCAGTCCCAAAATTCGCTGCAAACTTACGGGATGCCCACCGATATCAGGCAAAATTCCAAGCATTAAATTTAACAGATGAACCAGTGCCACAAGAACGATGAGCATGGCAATGATATTGATTAAAAGCTGTACACCCTGAATGGTTCCTTTGGTGATAGCGTCCATCGCGCTTAGCGCCGGTTCAGGAGGTGTTAACCCCCCTGATGTGCATTCTCGGGTTTCGGGTATCATGATTTTTGAAATCGTGATGGCTGCAGGGACACTGATAATGGATGCCATCAGTATGTGCCCCATAATATCGGGTATGGCCTTGCTTAAAATGCTGGCGTACAGCACCATTACAGTACCGGCGATGGTGGCCATGCCCGAAGTCATCAGTGTAAAAATTTCGCTCCGTGTCATTTCATTCAAATAAGGGCGAATAAAGAGCGGAGATTCCACCATACCGACAAATATATTTGCAGAAACACCGAGTCCCTCTGCACCGCCCAGCCCCAGTGTTTTTTGCAGCGCGTATGAAAACGACCTGACCACCAGGGGTAATATTTTCCAGTAAAACAGAAGTGATGAAAGTGCGCTGATAACAAGAATCAAAGGAAGGGCCTGGAAGGCTAAAATAAAACTGGATCCAGGAAATTTTTCAGCAAACGGCAAGTCGCCGCCCCCAAGATATCCGAATACCATGGATGTGCCGGCTTTGGTTGATGCTTCTAGTGACAGGACCAGGTGATTCAACGAAATGAAAAAACTTCTAAAAAAAGGCAACTTCAAAAAAATGAATCCGATCACCAACTGGATAACAATACCTGCGATGACCAGTTTAATTTTAACCTGTGTACGGTTTTCGCTGATCAACCAGGCAATGCCTGAAAAAACAAAAAGCCCGGCCACACTTTGGATGATCATGAATCAGCCCTTTTGGGGAGAGAAACATTCATTTAAAACCTCGACGTATCAATAAATGACCTTTTTCATATGCACTTATATTCTCAAAAGATTTAACTTGCTTGTCAACTTATTTCAATAATAGATTTAGATATCGCGTGCAAAGACTTTTTACGAGTTCATCAAGTTTCAGCAATGCTGATAGACCTGTTAAAAACACGGCAAGATCGGTCTCGGCGGAGAAGGCGTCCTTAGAACCCATGCTTTAAATTTTCAGGCCCGGTACGTTATTCTGACGGCCATTGACAATGGAATCTCTTATTTTGATTCAGGACGAAACTTTAAACCTTTATCCAGCCAGGAAAAATCTTTTCTTCTGAAAGCCTTCAAACCCCATGCCCTGCGATTAGGCTATTATCGCGGCGTGATATAATTTTCCACCCGGACACGCCCCTGCACCGCCCCGTAGAAAGGATATCTAAAAACCGGCATCTACGAAGTGATATTATCCGCGTTTTTCTGACTCAGAGAAACAAATGTTCATTAAAACAAAAAATATCTGACTTGACTTGGGTATTTTAATGCCTAGGTTTAGAAAATTATAAATTCGAATCAAAGGAGAACATTGTGGAAAAAGTTGAAAACGGAATGTTTGTCAGTGTGGACTACAAAGGATCATTGCAAAACGGAGAGGTATTCGACACCAGTCACGGACGTCAGCCTCTTGAAATACAATTGGGTGCGGGCCAGTTGATCAAAGGGTTTGAAAAAGAACTTTTGGGAATGGCCGTAAATGAAAAAAAGGTATTTACCCTTCAGCCGGAAGATGCTTACGGTCATAAAGACGAAAACCTTACCCAATCATTTCCCAGATCAGACGTGCCGCCTGAAATGAATCCTAAGGTCGGCATGACGGTGGGACTTCACACCCCGGAAGGACAACAGGTCCCTGCTCGAATAACCCATGTGGATGATGAAAAATTGACCATGGATTTGAACCACCCTTTAGCCGGTGAATCATTGACGTTTGAAATTGAAGTGGTGGGTATCAGCAGCACCCCCACCCAGGCTCCGACCGCCTGCGGTTCAGGCTGTAGTTGTTCTTCAGGCTGCGAATGTTAACGGTTGATTGAAGCGGGGCCGGTAGATATGTTGAATCGATGCGGCAAATCTTGTTTCGAGCAATTGCGATAAGCTCGTTCACGGATATTCGTTTAGTTATTCCTTGACAATGGATATGCCATGATGTAAAAGTTGTCAAAATTTGTAATGGATATTGACGAGTTATGCTAAAGCCAAAGGGCCATCCCGACTCGGGATGGCCCTTTTTTTTATGGAGGGAGGAAAAATGAAGACCTGTAAAAACCGCACGTTATTTTCATCGTTCATCACCATTTTAGCACTTGGAACAATTATTCTTTTTTCAAGAACCACATACGCCGAATCTCCAAAAGAAATTCGAATCGGGGCAACGGTTTCCATGAGCGGTCACTTTTCCACGGAAATAGGCCCTTTTAAAAAGTTAATGGAAGCGTATGCAACGACCATCAACAGCCGGGGGGGAATATATGTCAAATCTGTCGGGGCCAGACTTCCTGTTAAATTCATCGTATATGATGACAAGAGCGACGGCCCCACCGCCCGAAAGTTTTATGAAAGGCTTATTTCCGTGGACAAAGCGGATATCCTGCTGGGGCCTTATTCCAGTCCGGTAACGTTTGCCGCCAGTGTGGCTGCGGAAGAAAACAAGGTGCCATTTATTGCCATCTGCGCCAATTCCCAAAAAGTCTACAATCGCGGTTTCAAATGGATCGTCTGCGTCATTGATGCGGCCCCCAGATACACCCACAGGTACTGGGACATGATCAAGGCCGAAGGATGGGCCAAAACCGTTGCTTTCGTTGTCGAAGATACCCTGCATCCTCAGGGCGTGTATCGTGGGGCTAAAAACCTGGCGGATTCAGCGGGATTGAAAGAAGTTTCCCTCAACATACTTCCGGCGAATACCCACGATTTTACAGCAGCCATAGTAAAAATTCAGAAGAAATCCCCGGATATCGTATTTGTTTCAGCCAACGTGCCGTTTTCCATTGCATTTATGCGCCAGGCCAGAGAACTTGGCCTGAGCCCCAAAGAATTTCACGTTATCCACCACGGCGGTGTTTTCAAAAAGGGCTTAGGTGCCGGTTCAGAAAGCGTCATCGGACAGTCCTACTGGACCCAGGGAATGAATTACGGAAATCCTGAACTATTTACGGAGGTCATGGAGCGTTCCGGAATCATCCTCGATGATTTTCCATGGGCGCCGGCCTACATGATGGCATTTGAAACAGCGACCCAGGCAATTGAAAGGGCCGGAAGTCTGGACAAGGAAAAATTGATGGCGACTTTAAAACGGCTCAAGGTTATGACTGTCGGCGGTGAAGTAAGCTTTGCCGAAAACGGTGTGGGAACCATCAACACCTATCCATCACAGATCATCGGCGGGCAGTACCACATTGTTTGGCCGCCGGAGGTCGCCACCGCTCGGCACCGTTATCCAGGTTCCGGAAAATAAAGAATCCGGGTCCATCTTGGACCCCGCCACGCAGTTGATCTAAGAAAAGAGGAAAGAGAAAATAGTAATTAGAAAAACAGATGACAGAAAATTAACGCAAATGATTATAAATATTATTATTTTCATTTGTTTTTATCCGTAGTTTCCTCTTTCCTCTTTTCTATTTTCTCTTTCTGATCTATCCCATCGAAAATCCCGCATTTCGGGGGAGGACCAGGTTTTTCAAGACTAAACAAACTACATAACTTAAAGGCGATGAAAAAGTGATTCAGGTTCTCATCAGCGGCCTTTTCCTGGGCGGCGTGTATTCCTTGCTGGCTGTAGGTCTTTCGCTGGCATTCGGGATCATGGGGGTTCTCAATCTTGCCCACGGAAGTATGGCGGTATTGGCGGCGATACTTTATAAAAAGACACTGGTCCTGTATCCGTTCTCGCCATGGACTTTTTGCGTGCTGGCAACACCGATCTTTCTCGGGTTTGGATTCCTTTTGCACCTGATCATTGTGGCGCCGTTTCGTCACCTTTCCCTGTCCGCCGGTGTTGTAGCATCTCTGATCGCAAGCCTGGGCGTTGCGCTTATCCTGGAAGACCTGTTTGTATGGTGGCAGGGCTGGGAACCCATTTCGACGTATATTACCTTCCCCACCTTTAATCTTATGGGCCTGAAAATTCCAGGTCTGAGAGCAATTCTACTGGGAATGGCCGCTGTCACCATCGGTCTTTCCACCCTTTTTCTGAAAAAAACCGATCCGGGAAGATCCATGCGGGCCCTGGCACAGGACAAAGAGGCTGCATCCCTTTATGGCATTAACCCCGTTTTCACATCCATGGGCGCTCTGGGCCTTGCCACGATCCTGGCCGGGGTAGCGGGCATTTTTTATTCGTCCTTGTATCCTCTGGGCCCCAGAGAAGGGCTTGACCTGACCCTTAAAGCGCTCTTTATCGTGGTGGCCGGAGGTATGGGAAACCTGCGGGGTCCGGCCGTCGCCGGTCTGGCTCTGGGATTTATTGAGTCGTTTGCAGGGGTTTTGTTTACGTATACGTCAACGGACACCGTCGTATATAGTCTGCTGGTCGTTTATCTGGTGCTCAAAAGAGGCGGGAGGCAGCAATGAAACCATGGCAAATGTCTTTTTCAATCATAATCTTGACCGCTTTGTTGCTATCTTCCGCCGTATTCAGTAAAGGATACGTCGGCATTTTCGTTTTTTCACTCATCATTAATGGCACAATGGCCGTATCCTATGATATCCCAGGGCGTTCTCTTGGACTTATCAGCCTGGGGCATGCTGTTTTCTTCGGATTGGGCGCATACTGTTTCGGAATCTCTATCTCAAAAGGTCTTTCTTTTTTTCCGGCGGTAATCCTGTCCGTCATACTGAGTTTCGTGGGAGCGCTATTGGTCACTCTCCTTATGGCCGGTCTGAAGCATGGTTACTACTCCCTTGCCACTCTGGGTATACTTATTATTTTTCAAAAGCTTTTCGAAACACTGGAGAGCATAACCGGAGGTTCTGCCGGACTTTATATCCCTGAAACCATATCCAAGCTTCACTGTAATCTTCTGGCCGCATTTCTGCTTTTGGCAACCGCAGCATGTCATGTGCTTTTTTCCCGATCCCGCTGGGGACTCTATTCCAAAGAGACGGAAGCCAGCGAGGAGGCGGCAGAGGCCATCGGCATTCCCACCCGAACAGTGAAGATCCTGTGCTTGATGACTGCCGCCATCCCCGCGTGCATGGCCGGTGTGCTCCACCTGGCCAGGAACTCTCACGTGAGTCCGGTCTCCGGATTCAGCCTGACACTCAGCATTACAGCTTTGCTGGCTTCGCGAGTTGTGCCGTTAAGGGGCATACTGGGTCCGCTGATAGGGGCCCTGCTCATTACTGCAGCAGAAGAAGTCATCTGGACAAAATTTGAAGGCTTCAATCAGGCTTGGTTCGGTTTGATTCTATTGGGCGCAGCGCTTTATCAGGGAATAAATTTCAAACGGAGGAAAACAATTAGCGCGGCGGCAGAAAATCCGTTAAGTCGATAACCTTTTCACCTTTGGTAGATTTCTTCAGATCTTGCCAGATCCCGCGCACTTTGGCTTGGCGGATATTATCGACCATAGCTTGGAGTTCACCGCTATTTTTGATAATCTCTCCGATCTGACTTTCTAGGGTTTTCCAGCGCATTTCAAGGTCTTGGGTGTCCAGTTCGAATTCACCCATAAAAGACAAAACACCGGCCAAATGGGACAGCAAGCCGTAATGTTTGGTATTCTGCAAATAATACGGACAATGACACCACAGGCTGATACATTGAAAACCCTGTTTGACGCCTTCAAACTGAAGCGTGGAATGAACTGCACCAGGCCCCTGGTAGGAGATGGGAATGACACCTTTTTGTTTCAGCATGGAGAGGACGTCTTCGTGTGAAGCAATACCAGATATGATCCGATCTGAATGAAGGACATTGTCATACATACTGCCGAGGGTAATGACGGTTTTAACGCCAAGCTTTAGGCAAAGTGAAAATAGCTCCTTTGCAAAACGATTCCACTGAAGGTTGGGTTCGTCTGCTTCCAAAACAACAAGATCGTTTGGGCCGGCGTCGATGTGGACGCTATAAATCGATCCGCCGGGTGGATCGAAGCGTATCAGTGCCCCGTCTTTTATATCGACTTCCGGACGAAGAACATCGTAGCGATAAAAAACATCTGGGTCGATGGTCGCAAACCGTCGAGCCTCAAGTTTGCGGATCAAATAGGCGGCCATTCCCCGAGAAATATCCGCCGCGTTTCCCCATCCCCCAAATCCCGCAATTAAAACAGACGTTTTGAGTTCAGGCAATTCTGAAATCTTAAACCCGTGTGATGTCATAAATTCAATTTGACATTGGGTGAAAACAAAGTCAAGCAGATCGTTTTTTCATTACCTGCGATGGTTTAGCTGTTGGGAGTCCTTCTGATTTTTCTTAATTTTGTATAATATTGAAAAATATGATAAAATAAAGTTTCGAATTAATTGCATGAAACACATCGGACACAGACACGTTGGATCGGTTTTTTGGAGTTATTAAAATGCTTGAAAATATATCTGAAATAAATATTGTGCGCATCGGCAAGTGCATAACGTACAGCAGCCTCAAAGAGATCGGGGAAAAAATCGTAAAATCCTTTCGGGGAATGATAGAGGAATTTAAGATATTCCATCATGAAGCACCCGCTGTTGATACCATTGATGCGCTTTTGTTAACAATGATACTTCATGAAGAGATTGGCGGACATATCTTAGGGATAACCGATGCGGATTTAACCACGCAAGATGAAGATGAGTTTTACAATACCATTTTTGGCGGCAAAAACGCTATGAATGATGTTGCCGTCGTTTCTACCAGACGACTCGAACCGTCTGACGTCACCTCTGAAGCTAATTATGACTTATATGTCGACAGAACCATAAAGGTATCTTTGCATGAAGTGGGCCATAATTTCGGTTTAACCGACCATGCATCTTACAAATCGGCCCAGGACGGATCATTGTGCCCCATGAGCAGGGGAGAATTCAACAAATTTGGATACTTGGGTTATGTTCGAGCGATTATCGACGGGAGAGGTATGAATTTTTGTGACGAATGCACCCAATTTTTAAAAAAGAGTAGACCGTTTCAACGCCGATTCGCAAGATTGCTCAAAGACAAATGTGATCTCCATTGAAAGATGTGCTCGATTCAGGGTGTTTTGTAGGGTTACACCCAGAGAAATATGCCAGTTGTCTTTATTTCAAAGCAATGGCCTTCTCAGGACACATTTCCTGACAGCAAAAACAAGTAATGCACGTGTCGGCATCCACTTGGGGGATATCTTCATTCATGGAAAGGGCCGACACCGGACACTGATCAATACAGGTACCACAGGCAGTGCACAACTCATGATCAACCTGGGGGCTCAAGAGGGTTCGATCAAGGAGCATTCCCTGTATGGTCTCATTGTGCATAATCGCTTCGCCGCCGAGGGGCGGAATTTTGAAATCAGTCAGTGGCTTCAATTCCCCAAGTATTTCAATTTTATCGAGATCATGGTCCCCTAACCCCGCTTCCTTTGCCTTCTGAAGGAATCGCAACAGGCCGGGGTCACATCCCATCAAAGTAGCGATAACCGCATCCAGTGCTACACCGTTGTCGGAGGCCAGAATCAAACCGATATCTCTTAGATCGGGTGATGCCGGGCCGTTGCCTTCCATGCCGACCACGGCATCCACAAGGAACAGGTCGGGTACCCGGAGTTGAAACACATCCACAAGCATTTCATGGAAACGCTTTGGACTCCCTGCAATCTTGTGCAGTTTGGCCTTCTGTGCGCCCGGCAAAAAACCGTAACTGTTTTTGATGGCACCGGTGATGACCGTTAGTCCGTGGGTTTTGAACTTCGGCAGGCTGATGATGATATCGGCGTCCACAACAGCTTGAGAGAGACTGACTGCAGGTAAAAAATCGGGATTGAAATCGAACTTCACAGAATCATTACCGATATTCTCGTAATGACCGCAGGCCGCGTCCATCAATCCTGTTTTTTCAAAGCTCTCCTCGTTTGCTCCATAGTTGAACAGTCCGGGATTGTCTCCCACAACGATGGCTGCAGGATTCATTGTTTCTACTTTTTTCACCACAGCTTTCAGTACAGCAGGATGAGTAACGATGCCCTCATTCCATTGGGAAGCCCGGAGAACATTGGGTTTTATTAAAACGTGCTTACCCTGCATTTTCAATGGAAAGTGTTCAAAGGCCATGTCCACGGCCTGACGGACATTCTCATAGCTGGCAGGATGAATCATTACTTTGGTCATGATGTCTACCCCTCTTTTCGCCTGTGTTGAAGCATTTATGCTCGCTTCAATGATGTCCCTTTTACACCCCAATTAAAAGCTCAAGTCCAGGATAGCTGCCGGAAAATATACGCCACGAGCACCAGGGCCAGAAGTATCAAAACGACCCATTTTACAAAAATCTGTATGTTCGATGTCTTTTTCTTTTTGGGTTTCATTTCAAACGTAAAAAGCCTTTGATTTCATCTGTCTGCCGGAATGCATGTTCCAATTTACGTGTATTGGAAAGACGCATTGAAAATTCAGCGGCTTCTAAGGGTTGTTCTTTTTTACTTTCAAGGTAAAGCCGGTACCAGTAGGGAAGCTCGTTCTGATAGATGGAAACCAAGTCTGAGGAATGACGGCGAATGGATACCTGCCGGTCCTGTATTTGTGAGTTTTCTGAATTTCGTGACTGTTCGGCTTGTAACATGTCCAGAAAAACGCTCAGGTCGGAAGCAAATCGGCTTTTAACCTTTATATAGCGGCCAATGGGTAAGATCCAAAAACGAACCATAATATAACCAAAAAGGCCAACAACAAAACTGATAAAGGCGGCAACGTAGATCGGCTCCATTAAATTCTCCCGGTCTTTATTCGCATTCTACAAAATTTTTTCAAGATCATCAACTCCATTCTCCTATACTTTTAGGACCATCTCCCGATTAGTTGTAGATAATTGAGCCCTCGGGGAGTTTTTCTTCTAAATCCTTGAGTCTCAGCGGAATGGATGATCTTTTTTTAAATCGGATGCTGTTTGAGTGGCTTAGGGATCGTTAGAAAGAACAGGCGCATAGCTGAAATCGTATCTTTAAAAGAAATTTTAAGATGGTGCTATGAACCTATGATTTTTCAAAGATAGTTTCCTGTTCTTTTTTACGATCCCTTGCCACGAGTTCATGCGGTTTAAAAAAAGATTATCCATGCAGCGGCTATTTATAAAAACTCCCCGACCCCTCAGATAATTAGTGTAATAAGTGGGGCATCTCAATTGAGTAGGTGCGGTTCATATTTCCATAACCAGGCCGGTTGGACAATGGTCCGACCCAAAAATATCATTGTCGATAAACGCTTCTTTGACCCATCCCTTATCGATAATATCTTTGGTAACAAAAAAATAATCGATGCGCCATCCGATGTTGCGCTCTCTTGCCTTGAATCGATACGTCCACCACGAATATTTTACGGTATCCGGATAAAAATATCTAAAGGTGTCCACATAGCCGTTTTCAACAATCCGATCGAGCCAGTCGCGCTCGATTCGCAAAAAACCGGACGTTTTTTCATTGGCTTTCGGGTTTTTCAAGTCGATTTCATTATGGGCCGTATTGTAATCTCCGGATATGATGAGGCTTCGGCCCTGTTTTTTATAGGCATCGGCATAATCGAAAAAACTTTCATAAAAATCGAGTTTGTACTTCAGCCGTTCTTCACTCATTTGGCCATTGGGAAAATACACGTTAAAAAATATGAAATCACCAAAATCCACCTCGACAATACGACCTTCATTGTCGAATTCCGGTATACCGATACCGTAATCAATGCTTTTGGGCTTTATCCGTGTATAGGTGCAAACACCACTGTATCCCTTTTTTACGGTGGCCTGTGACCAGAATGCTTCATAACCTGATAAGTTTTTCATTTCATCTGTGAGTTGTACATCCTGAATCTTTGTTTCCTGAATGGCAAATATATCGGCATCCATCTGTTTGAATGATTTGAAAAAATCCTTTTTAATGGCAGCTCGAATGCCGTTTACATTCCAGGAAATCAGTTTTATTCTCTTTTTTTCCACCATATAAAATACTCCTGCATCTTTATCGAATCGTATTTCAACAGATTCTTGTCAGCGATTCACATCGTTTTATAAACGCATCGAGAAGTGCATAAAGTTCATAAACAGTTTCTATGTTGACATGTTCGTTCGGCGTATGCTGGCTGCGGTTACCGTCAGCGCCCCAGACAATTCCTTTTATCCCGAATTGTGAAAGAAAGCGTGAATCGTTGGCGCCGTCTTCAAACCCGATCCGTGTCTTTTTCGATATCTCAAGCAGTAACTTCAGGTGTTCTGATTCACCGCCGGAAAAGAGGGGTTCGACGTTCTCCACAACAATGTCGCTGTACAATTCTTTTTGCATGGCGTTGAACATCTTCTCAAGATCATCGGCTTCCGTATACCGAATTTCTAAACACGCTTCGGCAAATTCCGGAACGCCATGACGCGATTTTTCCGAACGAATATTATTACGAACAACTGCCCTGTGAGGATTTTCGGGGGCTGATTTCACAAAATAAGTCTCCCACGTATTAATGTCATTCATCAATTTTTCGACGGCGTTTTCCCCTTGCCATGGCTTACGGCCCGAAGTCACTTTTACTCGGCACAAAAGCTTAACCCTGGCAACACCTTTTTCTTTAACGACAATTTTTTCAATATTGCCGCCGTCAAGTACAATACAAAAGTCCGTTTGAATGTCAACAAGGGTCTTTTTTGCACCGTTGAAACCACCGATTTCTTCGTCGCTGGTAATCAAAATCCCGAAGGGTAATTCCTTTTGCCCCCTGCCCTGTTTTCGAAGCTGCTGCAGATTGTTTTTTAAAAGAACCAAAGACAGTGCCACCGCATATTTGTCATCAAAACATCCCCGCCCGTACAGTTTACCATCCTGTATCACCGGCCTGAACAGGTTGTCGGAAGCGTCCACGACGTCGATATGACTCATCAAAAGCAAAGGGGCAATACCATGCTGGGGAAGAACCAGAATGGCGGGAGTATTATGATAATCAAGACGTCTGTATGTGACATCCCAGGTGTTTAAATAGTGTTCGATAAAGGCTGAACATCGGTGGATCTCATCCGGCTTTGAGTGCATGGTTTTGAATTGCACCAGGTCTTTTGTAAGATCGATAATTTCTATCATGTCACAATTTGAAATACTCGGGTTAGTTTTAAATAAATGAGCCCTCGGGGAGTTTTTATTCTAAATCCTCGAATACCAGCGGAATGGATGATCTTTTTTTAAATCGGATGCTGTTTGAGTGGCTTAGGGATCGTTAGAAAGAACAGGCGCATAGCTGAAATCGTATCTTTGAAAGAATTTTATAATAATGCAGCGAACCTATAGATATTTCAAAGATAGTTTCCTGTTCTTTATTTACGATCCCTTGCCGCGAGTTCATGCGGTTTAAAAAAAGATCATCCATGCAGCGGCTGTTTTGAAAAACTCCCCAACCCCTCAAACAAATATAATCATAGTGAAAGGTAAAGAAAAATATATTCGCCGTCATTAATATTGACGGCAATATCAGCGCCCCTGGATTCTGCGAATAAAATCCACACCGGTTTATCCCAGGAGCCACACTCGATTTTCGGGAAAAAGTCTCCTGTCTTCCCGCTGTACCACGACAGAAGCATGGGATCTCGTGCCAGTTCAGTTGCCTTGTCTTTGGCAATCTCCTTTGCTTTTACATAATCAAGATCTTTATCATCGATCTGGATCCTGATGTGATTGCCCCAAAAATATTTTAACTCTTCTGGTGTCATGTTGTCATTCATATCCTTTTACAAAGAAAAAGCCGTCCTTGAATTTGATTGCCAATCAGATGTATCGGGCCATTTTCATCATGATTTCGTGTTTTTGTAAAGCCCCCGGCATGGTTTCCTGCAAACGGCCGTTATCAAATATCAAAATCTGAGGAACACTCAAAATGTTGTATTTTGAAGAGATCGCAGAACTGGAATCCACGTTCATTTTGCCAACCCTGATTTTTCCTTTGGCATCTTTTGCGAAATCATCGATCACCGGCATTGCCGTACGGCATGTGGGACACCAGGGCGCCCAGGCAAAAAGGAGTACCGGTAAAGGTGAGCCAAGCACCTGTTGATCAAAATTTGTTTCCGATACCATCAGAGGCTGCGCTACAAACAGCTCTTCTGTGTCAAGGGTTGTCCCGCATTTCCCACATTTTGCGCCTGCATTCAATTTCCAAAAGGGAATTTTGTTCCGGGTCCTGCACTTTGTACACCGAAAAAGATAGGATTCACCGCCTTTTCCTTCGGCCTGATCCATTTTCAGTTCAGCGCCACATTTTCCACATTTTGGAACATGCGAAATCTTTTCATGAGGTATTCTGTTTTTTGCGCCACAATCAGAGCAGCGGATTAGATGATGCGAATTCTTTTCCATAGCCTTTTATCTCCGATATTTTTTTATAACCTAAGTTGAGCGATTTTCAAGTTTGCCGCAGATAAGCCCCGCGTGGCGGGATCTCCGCTTCGCTACGACAAGTCTTGAGCATAGCGAAATCCCGCTCCGGGGGGGAAGATGTTGTTTCGCTATAGTCGTCTATGCGGAACGGCATCTGACGCAGTAGATGCGGTGAAATTGGAAATCCCGTAGGGTTTCAAATTATTGAAATTCAAAATGTCAGAATACCTTAAAAATATTGTTAAATTAACCCTTTCAAAAATTTGAAACGCTCAGCTTAGGTATAACATAATATCCAACCACAGAAAGTAAAGCGTTAAAAGTATTTGCTTTTTTATCATAAGAATTTCATAAGCACACAATCCCTTAACAATGGGCCAGATCAGGTTATGATCATTGCAGATGAATTAATGGATGTATGATTGTGTTTAGGGGAAAAAACCATGATAAAAACAAGAATTCCGGAAGAATACATATTGTTTAGAATTGCTTGGCAACATCGCAACAGTATTCAGCATCTTGAAAGAGAATATCTCGATCTTCGAATTCAGTTGCGGGATGCCGAAGCAATTCTTCGGTCCGACCCCAAAAATACTGAACTGATGTCTAAGGTAGACTATCTGAAAACTCGGTTAAAGGATCTCGAAGACAAATATACCTGGATTTCCACCGGCAGACCGGCGGAGATCCCTTTCTGGGTTATGCCGGCCGGATAATCTAATCTAGTGTCCATCCATAAATGGCCCTTTTTGTCCTGCTCGGCGTTCTCTCTCCGAGGCGTAGGCCCTACGAGCCGGAGGCCACGGGTTTCCGGCTGCGGCCTACAGACGTACGCCTTCCTGTCCCGTGAGCGGGGACCACAAACCCTTGTGCGGCCTTGATCAGAACAAAAATTGCTCATTTCTGAATTGGACACCCATTGTGTTCATTTTGGATTCATGGATAGACACTAATCTGTAACACTATCATCAAAATGAATAAAAAACGGATCACGCTTTCTTTTCTTTGAGCTTTAACGTTTCTTTAACCAATTGTTTTTCGTGTTCAAAGTCAACAGCTCTCTGGAGCATGATTTTCTGGGCCATTACAGGCCCTGCCCCATGCCAGGTGCCAACCCCGTGGAGCCCTGCTGTCCAATGCTGAAGGAGTTTGTGAACTTTCATAATGTTTTCAGTTGGTTCTTCAGAACCAAAGCTGTAAAATTCTTCCACATAATCTTTCACATCGGGATTCTTTAGCTCTTTTAAGGATGGAATGGTGACCACAAGTCCTCCGCCGATATCCCCTGCCAGAGCCATGGCCCGCCAGAAGGCAGTGCAAATATTGAGCTTGGCGACATTACCCATCACCTCATCCGGCAAATAAACCCCTGATCCGGGGGGATCCTCGGTTCCTTCCCGGGCAGCGGCCAGGCCACATGCACGGCCCGTTTCCCTGAGTACCACCATTTCTGTTATTTGTTCGTTGATATGTGGAACTTTGTCGAGCCCCTTGTACTCCTGTATGAGCTTGGAGGCTCCGATGATCTGGTTCATGAACCCGACTTTACAGGTTCCTCCGCAGGTCATACGGTGAGTTTTTGCAAACCGCATAACAATCTTTCCGGAATATTGGACTTCACCGCAATGAAAGACGCGTTCCCATGGCACAAAAACATTATCAAAGATGACCATGGAGGTTTCTCGCTGACCAAATACCGGATTTCCCAACTCATAAAGATCGTCCGCCATTTCCCTTTCTGCTGAGTATGGAGAAAACTGACAGACGTACGTTATCCCCTCAGCGTCGGTGGGTGTCGCAAAGGCAACTGAATAGTCTTCCTCTCCTTTCCTGTGGGATGATTGCGGCATCACAACCAGTTCATGGCTAGCAAAAGCACCGCTGATGTTTATTTTTGCACCTCGTACAACGATACCCTTCTCGTTTTTTTCTACCACTTTTAAGGAAAGATAAGGGTCCGGCCAATCCAGAGTCTTTTTGTCCCGCCTGCCCCTGGGTTCAGTCAAAGCGCCGGCAACAGAGAGATCTTTTTCCTGAACCATCTTGAGAAATTCCATAAAACGCGGATGATACTCCGTACCCAGATCCTGATCCATCTCCCAAGTTGTTGCCGCAAGGGCATGGAATGCATCATAGCCCACACATCGGTAGATACAAGTTCCCAGCCTCTCAGCCGTGAATGTTCCTGCTTCGGCTTTTTTAACGAGATCCTCTATACTGGCGCTCACATGAGTGTAGCGATTGACCATACCGTCAATGAGCGGTGAATAGCAGGACATGACATCCTTATATTTTGGATCCAGGGCCCAGCCGTAACTGGCCTTGTTGGATTCCACAACGGTTCGAGTGTTGGGGTTCTCAAGAACATTGCCTACCCTCTTTCCGTTCATGTACACTCTGGGTTTCATTTTTTTTAAACTCTCTTCAAACTGCTCGGGGGTCATTAATGCCATTTGGTTCTCCTTTTATTGGATACTTACGCTTCGCACCCGCATTTTTATATCAGGAAATCGAAAATAAACCAAAACAAATTTCAATGGGCTCAAAGGCGTAATTTTCACCCCAAATTCGAATCTTTAAACAATCTTTACACTTTCTTTATCCATCCTTCACCATGAATGTTTATATTCTTTCCATCAAAGGAACCCATTGGTAAAGAGACATGCGACCTCTGGACGTTTGTCCAAATCAGTATTATGTTTAACGGAGTTTGAAGCAACGGAGGTGAAACATGAGATCATTATATATCGTATTCATCGTTTTTATATTATTCTTGCTCGGCTATCAGCAGGTTAATAGCATGGATAAAATGGAGAAGAACATGAAAAATAACACAGAGAAATCCGCATCTGCCGTTTTTGCCGGCGGATGTTTCTGGTGCACGGAATCCGATTTTGAAAAGGTTGAAGGTGTCATCGAGGTCATTTCCGGTTACACCGGCGGCCAGGTAAAAAATCCCACTTATAAGCAGGTTTCCGGTGGCGGCACCGGCCATATAGAGGCCGTAAAAGTCATCTACGATCCAGCCAGGATAAGCTATGAAAAACTCTTGGACGTCTTCTGGCAGCACGTGGACCCCACAGATCCCGGAGGGCAGTTTGTGGATAGAGGCGCCCAGTACAGAAGCGCTGTCTTTTACGCAGACAAGACAGAAAAACGTCTGGTAGAGCAATCCAAACAGCGCCTATCTGCTTCGGGACGGTTCAGCAAACCCATCGTA
>Ga0209940_1000055_pt1 | contig 22895 bp, 19 predicted proteins | sample SalPonF2_B_D1_MG_FD_185726 | JGI IMG/M metagenome (GOLD analysis project Ga0209940, IMG submission 185726) | Salt pond soil microbial communities from South San Francisco under conditions of wetland restoration - Salt Pond MetaG SF2_B_D1_MG... ...
TAAAAGAATTTTAAAATGATGCAGAGAACCTATTGATATTTAAAAGATAGTTTCCTGTTTTTTCTTTATGATCCCTTGCCGCGAGTTCATGCGGTTTAAAAAAAAATTATCCATGGAGCGGGCGTTTAGAAAAACTCCCCGACCCCTCATTTATTTATAATTATTTTTTTATAACCCTGTCACTATTTGAAACGCTCAGTTTAGGTGATATCAAAACTTGTCATGTGCTTCAAGGTACTCGATTCTTTCAAGCAATGGGGGATGAGAATAATTGAAAAAAACATATAGCGGATGCGGTTTGAGGTTTGAAAGATTCTCTTTCGCCATTTTCTTCAGCGCTGTGGAAAGGGGTTTTGCGCGTTTTATAATATCGATGGAATAATAATCCGCTTCCCTTTCAAATTTTCTGGAAATTGCCATCCCAAGGGGTGAGAGGAAATAGCTCACAGGTTCCCACAGGATTCCAACCAAGAAAAGGCCCACATAATACGGGGTGTTTGAAAAGCCAAAACTTTCATACAACACACGACATGTTATCAGTTTTGATGCCATAAAAAAAAGAAACAGTGACACAATGCCGCTTATAACCAATTGTTTTTTAATATGATTTTTTTTAAGATGTCCGATTTCATGTGCCAGAATCGACAGGACTTCCTCTTGACTGTGGGATTGAATCAAAGAATCAAACAGGACAATCCGCTTTGCTCTTCCGAGTCCTGAAAAATATGCATTGGTATGTCGGGTTCTTCGAGTCGCGTCCATTTGATATATCCCCTCAATCTCGATGCCTTCCTTTTTTGCGAGTTGCTCAATGTCGGCCTTTAGATCACTCTTTTCAAGGGGTGTAAATTTATTAAATAGTGGCGCAATAACAGTAGGATAAATGATTGTCATAAGCAATTGAAAACACAAAAAAACAGCCCACGCCCAAATCCACCAGTTCATTCCTGTATATTTTAACATCAGCAATAATGCAGACAGGAGCAAACCGCCCAAAACGATCATCACCAGTAAGGACTTTATCAAATCGGAAATCCATATTTTTATGGTTTTTGTATTAAATCCATATCTGTCCTCGATGACAAAACTGTGATAATAATCAAAAGGAAGGCTGGCCAACACCTCTATTAGACCGATAAAGGCAAAAAAGACCAATCCTGCCAGTAAAAAATTTTTATTCGCCAAATTATCAGCGAGCCATGGGAGAATTCCCGAAATAACAATGAAAAGAAAAAGGCTTTTAATGACGATGGTTTGAACAAGTTTAAATTGAACATTATCTGACGTGTATCGTATGATCTCTTTTAACTCCTCTTCATAAATCACTCCCTGGAATGTGGCAGGAACCGTTTTTCCATATTTTTCAAGATAATTTATGTTCATCCGCTCAATGATAGTTTTAAGAGCAGTACTGACAAGATAGATGCAGATATAAGCAATCAAATACAAGTTAAATGAGACCATACAACACTCCGGATATACCCTGTTTTTTAGGGTTGAATGTTCATTTTAGAAAATAGAAAAGAGGAATTAGAAAAAAGATAACCGCTTTCCTCTTTTCTCATTCCTAATTTCTGGTATATTAATGCTGTTATCGTAGCACTCCCTGACTCGGCAATCAAGATACGGTCATTTTTCTAATAATGCTAAGAAAATTTGTAGCTCTGCTTGCAAAAAATTTGGGTAATCGATAAAAGATGCATAAATCACGCCCTAAAAACATTACAAAAACCGCCGCGAACATACATCTTGCGCGGCACAACAAACTGTGATAATTTTGTTTTTATGAAACAATACGTTATTGATGAGCTCAGGCCTAAAGATTATGAATTGGTTAAAGCCCACTTGGAGGAAAACTTTAGTACCTCTGATGTGGGTGGTATTTACTGGATACAGCTCGATCAGAGTATCCTTTCCAAAATTCAGGCCGAACATACCGACTGTCAACCCTTTTATTTTGCCGTTGACCTGGAATCAAATCATATAACCTTTGAGTTATTGATACGCACCAAAAACAGAATTCGATGTGACTGTATGAGATATGCCACCGAAAAACAACGAAATTGGCTTATCCGACTTGCCGACTCAATATTTGATACGCTCGAGATTAAAATATAGCCTCCTAAAAATATTAAATTTATAAAAAAATGGCGCAATTTGAAAATCTCATTTTAGGTATCTGTTAATAAAAACTCTGTGCCCCTGATTGCGAATGATATTCTAATGGCACGAACCTCAATCATTATTTTAGGGACTATCTTTGTAACCGTTTTTATGGCTGTAATGATCATATTGGTCTCCTTTGTCACTGCCGGCGGCGATACCGCGCACAAGCTCGGAAGAATCTGGGCAAAATGCCTCCTTGCATTAGGCAATATAAGGGTCACCGTAAAGGGCCTTTCCAACCTGAAACCCGGCCGGTCTTATATTTATATGGCCAACCATATGAGCAATGCCGACATCCCGGTTCTCCAAGCGTATCTTCCTGTTCAATTCAGGTGGCTTGCCAAAGCAGAACTTTATAAAATACCCATTTTCGGTTATGCCATGAAAAGAACCGGCTATATCAGTATTGACCGTTCCAATCGGAAATCTGCCATAGAAAGCCTGGATAAGGCGACAAAAATTATCAGAAACGGCGTGTCGGTCGTTATCTTTCCTGAAGGTACCCGTAGCCATACTCACGATGTCCAACCATTCAAAAAGGGAGGATTTTTCTTGGCGGTCGATTCCGGTGTCCCGATTATCCCGATCATTATTCACGGAACAGGACGGATCATGCCAAAAAAACAGATGTTAATTAAACCCGGAAATGTTACACTTGAAATTTTAAAACCGATTGAATCTTCGGATTATACCAGGAAAACAAAAGATGATCTGATAAAAAAAGTCAGACATGTTATCCTGGAATCCTTTGAAAAAGGTAAAAAGAACGGATCACTATGCTAAAAATAATACCCTTGGGCGGATTGGGAGAAATTGGACTTAACATGATGGTGTTTGAATACGGCGATTCAGCGTTTATCGTGGACGTCGGGCTGATGTTTCCGGAAGACTATATGCTGGGCATCGATTATGTTATTCCGGATATGAATTACATAAAGCAAATCAAATCCAATATTTCAGGAGTTGTCTTAACCCATGCCCACGAAGATCATATCGGTGCATTGCCTTATCTTCTCAAAGAGATGAATCTGCCGATTTATGGAACGCCTTTTACACTGGGTGTTGTGCGGAAAAAACTTGAAGAACACGGCCTCTTTTTACCGGTTTCATTGCATGAAATTTCTCCGAGATCAAAACTTGAACTCGGTGTTTTCGAACTCGAATTTATTCGTGTCTGCCACAGTGCCGTTGACGGGGTGGGCATCGCCATTAAAACACCTTTAGGGCTCGTTATCCATACCGGCGATTTTAAAATCAGTCACACTTCTGCTGCCGGTATGATCACCGACGTAAACAAGTTTGCACAGTATGGTGAAAAAGGTGTTCTTGCACTCCTATCAGATTCAACAAATGTTGAGAGGGAAGGATATACCATCTCCGATCAGGAGGTTGGGGACACCCTGGGAAGGATTTCCACCGGCAGAAAGGGGCGAATCATCATCGGTCTTTTTGCCTCCAGCATTACCAGAATTCAGCAGGTGATCGATATCGCAAAGGCAATCAATAGAAAAGTCATTTTCAACGGCAGGAGTATAGAAACAAGTGTAAACATTGCAAAAAATCTCGGATACATCAACATCTTGGAAGAAATGGAGATCGGCCTTGAGCAGATCAGTGAATTTCCTGACGAAGAAATTATCATCATTACCACGGGGAGTCAGGGAGAGCCCATGGCGGCCCTTGCTCGCATGGCTGCAGGAACGCACAAGCAGATAAAGATCAAAAAAGAGGATACGGTCATCCTTTCTTCAAAATTTATACCCGGAAATGAAAAAGCCATCACCAAGATTATTAACGATCTTTACAGACGAGGTGCCGACGTTATTTATGAAAAGATATCGCAGATTCATGTATCGGGGCATGCGTTTCAGGAAGAGTTAAAACTGATGATCAATCTGACCAGGCCCAAATATTTTATTCCCATCCACGGAGAATACCGGCACCTGGTTCTTCATTCACGCTTGGCCGAACAGGTCGGCATTGTAAAAGAAAATATTCTTCTTGCTGAAAACGGACAGATCATAGAGTTTGATCAAAACGGCGGGAAAGTTCAAGACAGTATTGTAACAGGCCGGGTGTTAATCGACGGTAAGGGTGTTGGAGATGTTGGAAGAAGTGTGCTCAAGGAAAGACGAGATCTCTCTGAAGATGGATTGGTTATCGTGAACATGGCTTTTGATGAAGAGACCGGGATTGTTACTTTCGGACCTGAAATCGTTTCACGGGGCTTTGTGTTTGAAACCGAAACAGGCCATCTTCTGGAAGATGCAAAGTGTGTTATTCTCGAGATCGTAGAAGAAATAGGCCCTGAAGTTCCGGATCGCGCCAGAAAGATCCGGTCAAAAATATCAAAAGCCTTGAGAAAATATTTTTTCTTTACCATAAAACGCCGACCGGTCATACTACCGTTTATCCTGGAAGTATAGTAATTAAGGATTGTAAATACTTTATCGAAGTGGAAAATGATGCGTAGAGAAATCACTGGAATTTTACTTTTTTTTCTCGTTATTCTAACACTGATCAGTCTTCTGTCGTACAGTCCGGCTGATCCCTCGATTAACAATGCCCGGGCAGCCGGACATATTCATAATTTCTTCGGTATATTTGGCGCACATCTGGCGGATATCCTCATCGGACTGTTCGGGCTTGGCGCTTTCTGGATCCCGATTCTACTCCTTTTGACAAGCATCCATATTTTTGGCGGTCATCCCGGTAAAGCCATTATTTTGACCCTTATCGGTGGAATCATCCTGATGATCACCACAGGAAGCTTGTTGGCACTCAAGCACAACCATATCATTATTTTCGGGAGTAAATTTTCTTCCGGCGGCATCATTGGAATCCCCTTAAAATCATTTCTTATAAAATATTCAAATGTCGTAGGCGGAACGATTATCCTGGCCCTTTTATGGATCATCGGTCTGATTCTCGCCACCGGTTTTTCCCTGATAGGGTTTGCGAAACGGACTTGGCAAACCGCTCGTTTTTCCTCGGATCGATTGAAGACCCTATTTATAAAATGGAGAGAGCAACGGAAAAAAACAAAAAAACGTTCAAAAGCAAAAAAAGAAAAGCCTGTCAAAGAAAAACGGGAAATAAAAATCAAATCCCCCAAACCCCGGCCGATAAAGGAAGCTCCTGTTCCACGACAGGAAGTATTTGATTTTATGCGAAGCGGAACAGGATTTCAGCTTCCTTCCATAGATCTGTTGGACAATTTCAAAGAAGAACGCTCATCCGCTGATAATGAAAATTTAAGTATGCAGTCGAAACTCCTTGAAAAGAAACTCGATGACTTTAATGTCAAAGGGGAGGTCGTTGCAGTATCCCCCGGCCCTGTTATCACCACCTTTGAATACGAACCTGCCCCGGGGGTTAAAATAAATAAAATCGTCAACCTTTCCGACGATCTTGCACTGGCGCTCAAAGCCATCAGCATCAGAATTGTTGCGCCGATTCCCGGAAAAGCCGTCATCGGAATCGAACTTCCCAATACCTCAAGAGAGGTTGTAAGATTCAGAGGGATCGTTGCCTCGAGTGTATTTGAGAAATCGAAATCCAAATTAACCATATGTCTAGGCAGAGATATTATCGGAAATCCCGTAGTGGCGGAACTCGAGAAGATGCCGCATCTTCTCATTGCCGGTGCAACGGGAACCGGTAAAAGTGTGGCCTTAAACGCCATGATTTGCAGCCTGTTGTATAAATCGATCCCTGATGAAGTAAAGCTCATCATGATTGATCCCAAAAGAATTGAACTTTCGAGTTATGACGGAATACCGCACCTGATTACACCGGTGGTCACGGATATAAAAAAAGCGACCAATGCCCTTTTCTGGGCCGTACGGGAAATGGAAAGAAGGTATGAACTTTTGTCGGAAAAGAAATCCCGACATATAAGGCAATACAACCAGAAAATCGAAAAGGAAAAAAATCCCGACAAAGGTCAGGCATTGGAAAAACTGCCCTATATTGTCATTATAATCGATGAACTTGCCGATCTGATGATGTCGGCCTCAAGAAACGTGGAAGTCGCCCTGACCCGCCTTGCCCAGATGGCAAGGGCCGCAGGCATTCATCTGATACTGGCCACCCAACGGCCTTCTGTGGACGTTCTTACCGGAATTATTAAAGCCAATTTCCCCACACGCCTTACGTTCCAGGTATCTTCAAAAACCGATTCCAGAACCATCATCGATACGAATGGTGCTGAAAATCTTTTGGGAGACGGAGATATGCTTTTTCTCCCACCGGGCACCGCTAAGCTCCAGCGTATTCATGGCGCTTTTATTTCTGAAGAAGAACTTTCAAGAATCATCGAATTTTTGAAAAACCAAAAAAAGCCTGAATATGATCAGACCATCCTTAAAGCGCCGCCAAAGGAAGAAGAATCTGATACAACAGAATATGACGAAAGATATGATGATGCCGTGGCACTCATTACAAAAACAGGACAGGCTTCCATATCCATGATTCAGCGCCATTTGCGCGTCGGTTACAACAGGGCTGCCCGTATTATTGAAGTAATGGAAAAAGAAGGCATCGTCGGCCCATCGGACGGCGCAAAACCGAGAGAAGTTCTGGTTAAAGGGTATGAGGATATTCCATAGTGCCCTAATTCATAAATACAGTGATGTGTTTTGATCAGGACCGCTATTCCGGATAAGTTGAAGTCAAAAAGTTTGAAGTTTGAAGTGCCTAAAGTGAGCTAAAGTTGAGGAACGCGCTTTCAGCGCGATCAATTATAATTAAAATTGATAGAATACCTTAACTTTAGGCACTTTACACTTTTGCACGCATATAATGAATAATCCGAGTTATAAATACGTTACCGTATTTAAGAATACATATACTTAGCTTTGAGTTTTCGATCTGATAATGAAGCTGGATGAAAAACTGATAAATAACATTAAAGGCTTTCTGGACGTCCATGAAGGGAAGGCCTTATATGATATCGCACTGGACGCCAGCCGTTATGGCCCCTGTCTGGAAATCGGGAGTTACTGCGGCAAATCAACCGTCTACATCGGCTCCGCCTGCAAAAAAAACAGCGGCATCCTCTTCTCCATCGATCACCACCAAGGGTCTGAGGAGCAGCAGCCTGGGGAAGAATATTTCGACCCCGAGCTTTTCGACCATGAAATCTCCCGTGTGGATACATTTAAAGCGTTTAGAAAGACGATTGAAGCCGCCGGTCTCGCAGATACGGTAGTCCCCATGGTGTGCAATTCTGAAGTGGCGGCGCGACAATGGACAACGCCCCTTAGTCTGGTTTTTATTGACGGAGGTCATTCTTATGAAGCGGCATACACGGATTATAACGCATGGGCCGGCCACATCATGCCAGACGGGTATTTGTTGATACACGATATTTTTAAAGACCCTGAAAAAGGCGGCCAGGCACCCTATCACATTTACAAAATGGCCGTTGCATCGGGTCTTTTCAAAAAACTTCCCTTGATCAACACGTTAGGAGTGCTTCAACGGTATAACTTTCGGGATATCCCTCATAATCTCCAGAAATAATCACTTCATGTTTCGCACCCTTAATTTTCAGCAACGTCAATACAGTGTAGCAGGCCGGGAAATTTTTATAAGGTAAAATAATTGAGTCCTCGGGGAGTTTTTCCTCTAAATCCTTTGATGTTAGCGGAATGGATGATCTTTTTTTAAAGCGGGTGCTGTTTGAGTGGCTTTAGGCCTTTCGTGTCTTTAGGGCTGACGTATTACTTTTCTTCTTTTTTCATATACAGCACAATGCTCTTTCCCAGGATGGGATTGAGCATTTTGTCTAAAAACTGCGTGATCCATGGTTTCTTCATCATATCCCATACCAGAAAACGATGATACGCATTGACCGGTCTGCAATCTTCACGTTCCGGTCCCACAAGGCATTTCAGCCACCAGTAAGGCACATGAAGGCTGTGAGCAAAATGAAATCCCAACCGCGTCAGGCCCGCACTTTTCAAAAGATCAACCAGCGCTTTTTTTTTATATATGCGAACATGCCCGTTACGGACAGTATGGTAATTGTCGGAAAGTGCCCAACAAATTCGCTCAGGGAGATATCGTGGAACACTGACTGCAAGAGTCTTACCCGGCTTTAACACCCTGACAGCTTCAGAGACTCCGGTTTTGTAGTCTTGAATGTGTTCCAGGACCTCCGAACAAATAACAAGATCAAAAAAGTTGTCTTTAAAAGGAAGCGCACATATATCGGCAACAGAAACTCCACACTCGCCACCCCCATGGTCTCCAAGTTCTTTATGCGTATTCAGCCTTTTTTTTGTCTCAACCACCTCATCAAAGTTAATGTCTATACCCATGGCAACAACCTTCGGGAATCTAAATGCAGCACAGGTATGTCGCCCTGTTCCGCACCCGATATCCAGTATCCGGCCACCGGCCAAACGGTTCGGGTCAGACTTGCAAAGCCGGTTAAGGTCGACGGTAATCACGAATGGCCTCCCTGTAAGCCTCAACGGTCATTTCAGCCGCCCTCTTCCATGTAAAGCGATCTCGAACCCTGTTAAAACCTGCACTGCCCATTTGTATAGCCTGTTCAGGATGATCCATCAGGGTCAGAATCGCCTTAACCAGCGCCCTGGGATTTGCGGGTGGAACCAGTATTCCGGCATTCCCCACCACTTCGGGCAAAGCCCCGCCTGTAGTGCTGATCACCGGAAGGCCACACGCCATGGCCTCTCCTGCCGGGAAACCGAATCCCTCGTATACGGATGGAACAATTGCGAGAAAAGCCTTTGCATAGTTTCGAACAAAGGCATCATTTTCAATGCGGCCCGTAAATGTAACAGACTCTTTTATGCCCAGTTTTGTTAAGCGTCTTTCGATATCACCGTTTTTTCTCAGGGTGCCGACGACAACGAGTTTGATTTTACGAGTTGTGGAAATTTCAGCCACCGCCTCCAGCAGATAATGAAGTCCTTTTAAGGGCGTCTCGGCACTGCTGGTAACAATGATACGATTTTTTTCTCTTTTAATCTCTGGAATCGGATGAAACAGATCCGTATCGATCCCATTAGGGATAACTTTAAACCGCTGCTTCGGTATGTTAAACTCCCTGCCGATGTCATGCATGGAACTTTTAGAAACCGTGATAATGTGGGATAAGGTTCTGGCCACCCTTTTTTGCATACCGATGAAAGAATACCACCTCAACTGTTTAATCTTTCCCCAAAACGACGAAGCCGCTTTTACGGCCAGATCCCGGTCCACCGTAATCGGATGATGAATTGTGGCAATGGTTGGAACAAACCTGTTAATGGACCTGATGCCGTATGAGATGCTTTGATTGTCGTGAACGATATCGTATTGGGATGTTCTTTTTTTTAAAAATCGATACGCCCTGATCCCAAATGTGAACGGCTCCGGAAATCCCATGGTGGAAACGCCCAGCCACTCCATAAGGTTAACGGGGTCTGAAAGCTCTTTTAAAGAAGGCATCCTGAAAGGATCAGCAGGGTTATAAAGATCCAAGCCGGAAAGCTGAAAAAGATTTATCTTTTCATCGAGCTGAGGAGCGGGTGGTCCTGAAACCACCTCGACTTGATGGCCCAAAGCCTTGAGAGCTTTGCTCAAGTGATTCACATAAACCCCCTGCCCGCCACAATAAGGATGGCTCCTGTAACTTAACAGACAAATGCTTAACGGCGCTGTATTATCCAACGGTCTCATAAAAATCCTTTAAAATTTTTATCGGAGATTCTAACGCTTTATACGTTGAAACTCAATATGAAAATTTTTGAAAACCTGCTAAGATATTCGGCAAATTTTTTCCTTATTCAGGTTGTTCACACGTATCGCCGCAACCATCGTTTGGTGATATGGTATTGTATTATCACAAAAAATTCAGGCCACTGATAGCTTTGTTTCGTTGCAGGTATCAAATGTTTAACGTCTGATCCTTTCACCATAGCATCTTGTATCTCTATACAAATTAGAAAAGCGTGGAATTTTGTCGTCAATCCACGCTTTCTAATTCAGAGGTTTGAGTCTACGATGGTAGTTGTTTTAAGGTTTTCGATAGTGATAACTGCGTATCGTATACTGTAATGCAAGATGCCATAAAATTTTCATGATATTGAACCTATATTCCCTGTTGCCGGAATGACCCCAATCAACAGGTGATTTTCTTTTCTTGGTATTCTTTTATCTTTTCAATCAACATTGGTACAAACTCCCGACAGTCATTAACAATACCATAATCGACCTGTTCAAAGACCGGTGCTTTGGCATCGTTATTGATGGCCACCATCACTTTGGCACCGACGATGCCGACCATGTGCTGTAATTCACCCGACAAACCGACGCCGATATAAAGTTCCGGGCTTACCATTTTGCCGCTCTGTCCGATCATCGTTTCCAGTTCTGTCCAGCCTTCATCTACCGCCGGTCGGGTAGATCCCAGAGCAGCATTTAAAGTTTCGGACAGGCCGGCAATTATACGCCACCCTTCTATATCACCGGCACCAGCACCGCCGGCAACGACGATGGGTGCCGACTCCAGAGGTACGCCGCCAGGTTCTTCACGGACGATTTTCAGGGTTTGAACCCGGAGTGGGATTTCATGGGGAATTTCAAGGTGAATAATTTCTCCTGTTCTGCTTTCATCCAGTTCAGGATGAGGGAAAACCCCTGAGGCGATAGTGGCCATTTGGGGCCGTTTTTCCGGACAGATAATGGAGATCAATCCACCATAGGCAGGTATTCTCTGCTCCAAGATTTTATTGTCATCGATTATGAGGTCAATGCAATGTGCCGTCAAGCCGGTACCGAGTCTGGCCGCCACCAACGGTGCCAGTTCAGTCCCCATGGATGTCGAACCGATCAGCATGATTTCCGGTTGGTGTTCTTTTGCCAGTTTGACAATCATTTCAGTATACATTTCCGGTTTATAAAAGGCCAGCTCTGGGGCGTTGCCTAAATAGACCTTATCTGCACCGGCTGCAAAAAGCTGTTGAACTCTTTTGTCCATCTGATCTCCCAGAATAACTGTTTCAACGGACGTATTTAGTTCTGTGGCCAGCTTTCGTGCTTGACCGATGAGTTGGAGCGAAACTGGAAGTATTCGACAGTCAATCTGTTCAGCAATGACCCAAACTGAGCCAAATTGTTTATTCATTTTTGTTTTTTATCCTTTCTATATCACACCAGCATCAGACAATTTTTGAACCAATTGTTCGGCTTTTTCTTCCTTTGTACCAGTTATTATTTCGGCGATCCGTTTGCTGTTTACAGTGGCAAGACTTGAAACAATTGTTGGTGATCCTTTTTGCCCCACGGTTTCTTCAGGCACGCCTAATTCATGAAGATCCCAAAGGGTTATCTCTTTTTTTCTGGCTTTGATAATTCCCGAAAAACTGAGTGTTCTCGGGGTATTCAGTTCTCTGGTTACCGTAAATACAGCCGGAAGTTTAACCCGCATCAGGCGATACCCGTTTTCCAGGCTTGCCTTTACCTTCCACCATTCTCCACCAAATTCAACAATCTCATTTACTCGTGTTACCACTGGTACTTTTAAAAACGCGGCCATCTCCGGACCTACCCACTCCGTGCTGCCGTCGCTGCTGGCCATCCCGCAAATAATTAGATCAAACTCTCCGATTTTCTCTATACCTTTGGCAAGGGTATATGCTGTTGCATAAGCATCGGCGCCGCCAAAAGCCCGATCTGAAAGCAAAAATCCCTGATTAGCACCCAGAGCCAGACATTCCTTGACAATATTGCCTGCCGCAGGAGGTCCCATGCTGAGTACGGTAATGTTTGCATCCAGCTGCTCCTTAAGCAGGAGAGCCAGCTCCATGGCATTTTTATCAAGCAGATTCAATACCAGTGGAACTTCGGCCCTGGTGAGGGTTTTGGTGGCAGGGTCTATTTTTATTTTGTGAGCCTCTTTAGGGTCTGGAACCGCTTTGACACACACAACGACTTTTAGCATCGAAATATTTCCTAACCCGGATATACCGGAAAAGTGACTAAAGTGAGTTAAAGTTTGAAGTGCTTAAAGTCAGGAGGTCGCTTTGCTCCATCTGTTCATATAAAAATTGCTGGAATTCCTAAACTTTAGACGCTCTTTAGACATTTTAGGCACTTGTTTGCTTTCAACTCACATAAACTTTTGCAGAAATTGTGCCTCGAAAAAACTAAATTGAACTGCTGCATTATGGCCTACGAGAGCACCCAGCGGGCGATAATAACCTTCATAATATCTGAGGTGCCTGCAGACGGGCCCAGGACAAAGGAGTCCCTCAAATAACGGCTGACCGCATACTCTTCCATGCACCCATAGCCGCCATGTATATCACCGGCCATTTTGGCTGCCCTTTGAGCTGCCTCTGTGGTGAAATATTTAGCCACAGCAAATTCGTTGCTGGATCGCTCGCCCTTGTCCTGCATAGAAGCGGCTTTATAACCCAGCAAGCGGCCTGCGTCCAAATCGATTTTCATGTCCGCCAGTTTGTTTTGGATCGTCTGTAACCTGCTGATCGGTTTCCCATAAAGAATCCGTTCGTTGGCAAACTTAATGGATGCTTCGAGACAAGCAGCCTGCAGACCCAGCGCGCAGGCGACCATGCCGCCTCTCCCAACGTCACCGATGGCAGCCAGAGCAACCCCTAAACCCTTTCCTTCAAGGCCAACTAGATTTTCTTTCGGAACCCGGCAATTTTCATAAGCCAACTCGCCGGTATTGCATCCGCGCATGCCGACTTTGTTCTCTTCATGTGTGGCTTTGAATCCTTCCATCCCCTTTTCCATAATGAAGGTCGAGAAGGCTTTGGGATTTTCATCGTCTTTTGCGAGAACAGTAATTGTGTCGGCAATATGGGAGTTGGTAATGAAGCATTTTCGGCCGTTGAGAATGTAGTCCTCGCCGTCTTTTTTATACGTTGAGCGTATACCAGTCGGATCTGAACCTCCTGTGGTTTCAGTGACAGCGGTCGATGCCATCCGTTCTCCCGTTGCCAGAGCAGGTAAAAATTTCTTTTTCTGCTCATCAGTACCAAATTTCAAAATGGGTTCGATGCCCAATGCAAAAACTTGAAGCATCATTCCCGCTGCGACCGATACCTTGCTAATTTCTTCCAGCGCGATAAATCGTGCGGTGTATCCCAGGCCCAGACCCCCGTATTCTTCCGGAATGGTCAATGCCATCATTTCTGCTTCAGCCATGGCTTTGACAAGCTCCTGATTGACCTTGCCGGTTTCTTCCATTTCAGAAACTTTGGGGGCAACCTGTGTTTCCGCAAATTCTTGAGCCGCTTTTTTAAACATTTCCTGTTCTTCTGTAAATGTAAAATCAATCATCTCTCTGCCTCCTTTGCTATAAATATTAGGGTTTCTCGTTGCGTAAACGACTTTCCAAAACTGTAAATGATACAGCGATCATTGGAGATCAGAAATCCTGTCCGTCGATGCCGTTTTTTCGGGTGCCCTCTACATATGTATGTTGAAGGGACCGACCTGTCGGTGTTAATCCTGCCAAAAAAAATATCGCTACATGAGCCGTCCTCAAGGAACAAGTTAAGGTCTCAGATTCTCGAGATAATCAATCAGCGAGTTTACGGTTTTTTCCAGGCTGCCGTCCGATTTTTCGACATTAAAGTTCACGGAAGCCCCCAGTATGCCGGCAAACAGTATTTCTGTAACGGCTTCGGTATTGACATCGCTGCGCAGTTTGCCGGTGGCTTTGCCTGCTTCCAAATGTCGTTGTATGAACCGTTTGAAGCCAACCCAGCCTTTGTTGATATCATTGGCAAGATGGGGACGTTGATCGATAAGCTCAACCATGAGGGTGATAAAAACACAGCCTCCCGGAAAATTTTCCGAATCTTTCAGATACCGCTTGTAAAAGTTTTTTAAAAGCTGCTTGATCTTATCCACCGGGTCTTCGATTTGATCCAGCCCAGCCAGGTTACGATCCCGCCAGATACTCCGGGCCTTATCCATCACATGAAAAAAAAGGGCTTCCTTACTTTCAAAGTGGTTGTAGAATCCGCCTTTCGACGTTCCTACGGCGTCAAGAATGTCGGTAATCGATGTGGAAAGAAAGCCTTTTGTGGAAAACTGGCGAAGGGATTCGTGGATGATTTTCTCTTTCAATGTCATGGTTTTATTGCCTTATTATTAAATATGGGACACAATAAGACAGACCGGTCGGTTTGCCTTGTTGAATTTTCATACATTCCTTTAAAGATAATGTCAATATGTTATTTCTTTACCAGGACTGTCTCCCAACGATAGGTAAACTTAGTTCGCTTCGCTCAAAATTGGAATGCTGGAATAATGGTAAAATTTGTTTTGACGATAAAACTAAAAGATGGTTAAGCGTTTGAATATCAGCAAGTGTATGGGTAGAAGTGATGATAACAGAAACCCGCAGGATCACTGTATTGCAGTTCTGTATCGATCATACACTGTCCTATGGTATTTTTGGAAATTTTTTCGTAGTCCGGCCGTTGTTCTTCTTCTTTTTTGCACGTCATGCATATGGCCTGATGATCATAGACAGAAAGAATTCTGGGATCTTTTTGATCCATCTTCTCATCACACCTATGACACTGAATGGCACATGACAGTTTTTCGGTCCAGTCGTCCTGCATGATCAGTTCCTCCTTGTATCCATTTGATACTTGAATCTTGCCCCCACACCGAAAGCGGTATCTACGACAAGCGGAATTTCGCTAAGCTCAACTTGCATATGAAAGCCCCCGACTCGTCAGAGACTCAGGTGATAACATCAAAATATTTGTTTCTTTGTCGTCTTGTCAAGCATATAAAAATTCCCACGGGATATTTATACACCTTTGAGGGGGAATGAATATGTGGTAACTTTAGAGTGGTAAGGGTTTGAGCGTTGAGAGGTTAGGAGATGGTTACGAGAAATGGGGATATGTGGGTCCATATTTTTGTTTTTGTCGTCGAATAAGTTTAAATAATTCTTCGTGAATTTTAGAGTTACTGGACTTTATTCGGCGACAATATGACACTATTGAAATTAGATATCACAACAACTTCAAGGCCTCAAAAACCTGCCATCTATAGGAGAGGTTGAAGGTTTCGGATTGAAAATTTCAAATCGAAATTGTTTTAAATCTGGAAGCTCTCTGTGTTACGTATAGAAGGCGGAAAGTAAGCATCGAAACGATAGAGGGAATCCATAACATAAAGGAAATTTTATACGTATTAATTATTACTGCTCACCCTGGCCCTCTCCCCAGAGGGAGAGGGCGTTATTGATGACCCCACCTCATAAATGGATGGTTCATTAGGAATCATAATAAGGGTTTTGCTTTTTTTCTAATCTAATCTTTCTTCTTAAAGAGTTTTTTCCTTCCAATTCCTGCAAGACCTACCAGGCCAGCGCCAAGCAGTATAAGTGTAGCGGGCTCGGGGACAGGATTGCCAGGATCTAAAGTTTCTACTGTCCCTGTAGCAGCAACTGGTGAAGTTGTTGATTTAAAGCTTGATGTGGTTGCCGGATCATCAGACGAAGGGCAGCCTACAATTCCAAAAAACATAATCACAACACATAAAACCATAAATAATTTCTTCATCTTATTCCTCCTTTGGTATTAAAATTCAAATTTAACAAATTTAAGTCTTCAGTTTTGACTATCATTGTTTCGCCATCTCCTAAAACATATTACAACCTCCACGTTATTTATATGCAAAGGAGAAATCTGGTGCTTTTGGTTTGGCTTTTTCTCAGGTAATGATAGAGCAAAACTCATACCAAAAAACAAAAAAATGATCTGTTCAATTATTTCAGTCGGTTAGATTAATTTCAAAAAATATCGGAATCACAAGTTGTGAAAAAAATGTAATAAAATTTATTTGTTTTATACCAGGTTGTGGTATTTTTTACATAATTTGCTGATTGGATAGAAATTTGAGATTAAGGCATACATTAATAGAAGCTATCTACTCAGAATAGTTTGACGAAGTGAAAACGACATCGTAGGGTACGAAAGATTTAGCGGATAGGTCTTCTATGGAGGGATACTGGAACATTGGCTTTGAACACAATATGTTTATAGATGAAAGAGGTGGCCGGTTATGATTACGTGAAGCTTCAATTTAGGCAAATAGCCGATAACCCACCTATATTAAAAGAAAATTCAAAGATTATGTCGTACAGCTTGCCAATATCTCAATATCAATAAAATTACAGATATCTCTACTCCTGTAACCACTTCAAAAATAAAGATAAATGCACATTTCAGGCTTTAGTTTTTTCAGTTCAAAGGCTTTATAGAGCTTTCCTTATGACAACTGGTATCTTTTCGAAAATAGACATTGGCAAGATGAGCAAACCATTAACATGCCTCTAATATTTTCATGAATACCCACTAATGAATAATTGAGTCTAATTGCATTTCAATTCGATGTAGCTATTTTTTATAACTTATCAGTTCCGATATTTCAGTTGTATGTTTTTCTGCGTCAATTTCGCCGAGTTTAACAAGATGAGCCAAGTATTGCGGATGAAACATGACCATACTCAGCCAATCTGGACTTGAAGTCTCATGGGTGCCGAGCCCCCGGAATAGATACCGAAACATATAGGGCAACTCCGGCTCAAATCCACCTGCCATTTTCCCAAGATCCTCTGATGGGCGCATTGCAAAAAGATTGACCACATGTCGGTCACCATGCTGTTCTTCCGGAATCTGTTCAAGCAATCGGTTGGTACGTTTAAGTGTTCGGACATCCTGATCCAGAGCGTCAAGAAAAATAGCATTCATTAAAGTTCCTGCTATTTGGGCAGGTGGCGGATACCCAATGCATACAGGAGTGTTCGCCTCTACAATGGATCGTAAGTGACGAGTCGAAATTGCAAGAATCTGCTTTGCACCGAGATATATCGCCGGCGAAAGCGGTGCTGATTGCCGGATACCCCCATCTCCGTACCATGCATTGCCCACTCTAACCGCCGGAACAAGTAATGGCAAAGAAGCTGAAGACATAATGTGATCGATTGTAATTTCCGTGACTTCACTTCGTCGCCAGGGGTGTTCCCACATTCTAATTTCCTTACCCATAACCCATGTCACGGCCTGGCCCGTAGCATAGTTGGTTCCTGTGATTGCAAAAGCTTTAAGTTTCCCGTTATGCAAATTGTCTTGGATCCCGGCAATCACATTTCCTTGAGGTAAAAGTGCCCTTTCCAGAAATTTTCTAAGGGGCGCCGAATCCAAGAGGCTTCTCGCAGATGATACTTTAGGAATCCCACCGGAAATTAAACGAACTCCCCATCTCAAAACATTTCGGATAAGTTCCCAAGTGTCCACACAAAAAACCTGATCAACGGTAAGCTTAAGCCATAGTCCGGATAGTTCTTCCACAGCCTCTGCAAAGGTGCCCTTGTGATTTGCCAGAAAAGCTGCATTTATAGCTCCAGAAGAAACTCCGGTAATTATAGGGATGTCAAGATCGGGAAAATTCCGGGCAAGGCACCGCAAAAATCCGACTTGATAGGCGGCTCGCGCCCCGCCTCCACTTAATACGAGTGCTAAACTATTTCTATCGTTTTCCATTAATTACTCTTCTTTATTAATATATGATCTATCGTCGATGCTGTGATATCTGATGGGTACAATTTCAAATACAAAACCCCACCTCTTTATAGAAATGGGGTCTTGATAATCAGTCCATGGTGACCTCGATTAAAGGTTATTCTTTGGCCTTCTTTGCCGACTTATGCAACTTCTTAAGACAGTTTTTATCTTCGCGGACAATCGCACAGATTTTCCGGTTATCAATTTCTCTACAGTTAGCGTGATTATATAAAGGGCATTCCGGGTATTGTTTTGACATTATTATTTTTTACCCTTCTTTTCGTGTTTTTTGAGAAGGTCCCTGATGGCTTCTTCGAGAAGGTCATTAAGAGGTTTTTCCAAGTCTATGGCGAGTTTTTTTACTTCTTTCTGGAGATCGTTTTCAATTCTGGTGGATAAAGGTTTTCGAGCCATTATTTATCATTAATAAACTTTTGTCTCGAAATCAATCAAAAAAGATTTGCGATAAGCATGTTATAATGATTTCTGTATATAAAGCTTTGTTGAATCCAAAACCACCGTAAAATGAAAACTCAATCAAACACAACACTTGAAGGTGCCTGCATCCGTGGGGTTGTGGGCGGTTTATTACTGTGGAACGGGGAAAGCCTTCAGGCGCTTTTGTCTGTACATAAAAAGGGGATCTATAGGCCGGAAAGACCGCCGGTGTATCTCATCGGTGAATGTGGTGACGTCTTTGAGAGGCCATCATAAGGAGACATTGTCGGTGAAAGAAGACAAACATTACTCTAATAAAAAGTGGTTAGATAGCTCGTTACAGCCAAGGCAATGACAGTTGCTAAAATAACCCAGTCTGACACAGTATCCTCCGACTTTCTATGGGAAAAATAAAGGGATGTAAAAGGGTATATGTTACCTTTTATTAGATATATTATCGGCAAACAGGGCAATAAACTTAAATTGAAAATACATTTCAGGATAGCTTGATGAAGCGAAAGGTATAGGTCCTATCCGGCTTCCTGGGCTAAACAACAACAGGAGAAAGTGAGAGACTTATGTCATGCATAGAAAAAAGCCTAACCGTTATGTGATAGACGTTTATGACAACCAGGTGAAAACATTAAATACATTCAAAGTCAGCTTGGTCATTCAAGTCCGACCGTAACTTTAAATGTATAGGCACACCTGATGAAACCGACAAATCATGAAATTGCAATTAGGCTGGAAAATACTATTAAAAAAGGGTTTACAGCTTTTAATCGCTGTAAACCCTTGGTATTCATGGTAGGCACGATTGGATTTGAACCAACGACCTCTACCGTGTCAAGGTAGCGCTCTCCCCCTGAGCTACGTGCCTCTATTTTCGAAAATCTGTTAACACCTCTTTTTGAGCCTGTCAAGAAAAATGCCCGGCCCAACGAATGACAGGTCTGATTGTGATGTATGCAGCGGACCGCTGCATAAGGACTAACTGGCTCATGAGAAACCCTTCGGTGAACTGCTGCCGCAGCGACTGCTGCCGGAGCTGTCAATAAAGCACGTTGAGCTTAAAAGCCGCTTTACCCGGCCATGACCGCATTTAGGGCAGCTTGTTTTTTCATCGTCACTGCCCATAACAAGTCTCTCAAAACAATGGCAGCACTTTTCACATTGATATTCATATATGGGCATTTAATACCTCCCGAAGTTAATTGGACTTTTTTTTATTCATTATTTCAAATACCGAGTCAACCTTTCTTTCATCTTTGCCGGAACCTCAATGGATCTGTTTTTTTCGTAATCATAGCAGACCTGGATCGATTCCCCGGTAGCATATACCCTGGTTTCATCGGAAAAATCGACCAGACGATATTCAAAAGAAAAACTCTTGGTTCCGATATCCTTAACCCACATCTGAAGAATGACATGGTCATTAAACCGTATCGGTCTTAAGAAATCGCATTGGATATGGGCCATGATGAATTTAAAATCCGAAATGTCTGAAACACTAAACACTTTTTTGGAAAAATGTTTTCGACCCTCCTCAAAATAGGTAAAAAAGACTGCATTGTTAACATGTCCAAGGGCGTCAATATCACTGAACCGGACGTCAATGTTTGTGGAGAATAGCTTATCCGAGTGCATCAGCAACTCCTTAATCGAATATTTTTTCTAAAAAATAATGATCGAACATCCCCGCTGTCAAGTTTTATAAGGATTTGCATCATGAAACCTAACCTGAGCGTTTCAAATGGTGACAATTTTTTGCTTAAACAAATCCACCCATTAAATGAGATCCATTAGCGACTTTAGTAATGTATATTTATTTATAATTATTACTATTTTATAGCCTTGTTACTATTTGAAACGCTCAGTTTAGGTGAAAATATGTTGGACATATTATGCCACCTATGGCAAATTAAAAGCATAGAAAGGAGGTGTTCGACATGAAGGTGAGAAAATCTATCTTTTCAGGAAGCTGGTATCCGGAAAACGCTTCTGCGTGTGAAAAAGAAATTAAAGGTTTTCTAAAAGAATACCCTACAGAAACCATTTCGGACAGGCCCTTAACCGGAGGCATCGTGCCACACGCCGGATGGTATTTTTCAGGCAGCATTGCTTGTAACGTCATTCACTGTCTTACAAAAGAAAAATCTCCGGATGTCTTTGTGATTTTCGGCATGCATCTTCACAGCGGCTCGCCGGCCTATATGATGACTGAAGGGGCATGGGAAACCCCTTTTGGCAATTTAGAAATCGAAACAGCTCTCGCCAACGAACTGAACGAAAAATTTACATTTCAGATTGAAACAGCTGATCGCTATACTCAGGACAACACCATCGAACTTCAACTCCCTTTTATAAAATACTTTTTCAAAGACGCTAAAATAGTTCCCATCGGTGCGCCACCAACAAAAAATTCTCTTGAAATTGGAAAAACAGTAGTCGCCATATCAAAGCGGCTTGGTTTTCGGGTCAAAGTTATCGGCTCAACGGATCTGACCCATTACGGCCCAAATTACGGTTTTATGTCCCATGGCAGGGGACCCTCAGCAGTGGACTGGGTCCGAAATGAAAACGACCGGCGAGTGATTGATGCCATGCTAACCATGGATCCTGAAAAGGTCATTAAAGAAGCCACGGCAAACCAGAACGCCTGCTGCGGCGGTGCAGCCGCAACCGCAATTGCCGCTGCCAAAGAACTCGGCGCCAAACAAGCTGAAACCATTGCTTACGCCACCAGCCATGACAAAAGTCCCGGAGACAGCTTTGTTGGTTATGTGGGGATTGTGTTTTAACTCAGGGATCAGGTTTTTTTCAAAACGGCCGCTGCATGGATAATCTTTTTTTAAACCGCATGAACTCGCGGCAAGGGATCGTAAAGAAAAAACAGGAAGCAATCTTTGAGACATCAATTGGTTCGCTGCATTGCTTCAAAATTTCTTTAAAGATACGGTTTCGACTTGTGCCTGTTCTTTCTAATGATCCCTAAGCCACTCAAACAGCATCCGATTTAAAAAAAGATTATCCATTCCGCTGATATAAAACCCTCATTTTAAATAGTGTCCATCCATAAATGAGGATTTTTGTTCAAGATCAAGGCATGCGAAAAAAATAACCGGGGGCATATATTTGATATTCCGAGGATTATTTTTTGAGCATAACGCAGAGATTGGGCAAAAAGACCATTTATGGATGGACACTAAATAAGGGGTTATGAATCATGTTCACAACCCCTTGCTGCTTTGTGGCTGAGGGACCAGGATTCGAACCTGGATTAACGGGGCCAGAACCCGTCGTCCTGCCGTTAGACGATCCCTCAGTTGATAAAACATTCTAACTACAAAAAAGTAAGATATGAGTCAAGATAAAACTGATCATATTCGTTTTCATAGAAAAAACCAGTTGAAAAACACTTGACAATCATTTTTGTTTAAATTACTAGAAATGCAACCATAAGCGTAGTCATTTGAGATATACGATATATAAAATAATTCCAGTTTGTTATGCTTATATATTACTTATTGTCGTTTCAAAACCTTAAAAAATTAAGTCAAATCCTCATAAAACGGGTTCACCGGAAAACGGCAATTTTGTGTCGAATCAACCGTCCCCATTACGGTAATTTTACGCTTACCGGATCATGAATACACCGGCTTTAAGTACATGCAATAGCCGCATTGTGTCTGCAAACGAGCAAGACAAAAGGATGACTATATGACTGAATCTACAAGCGAAAAAAAACCTGTCCTCAAAGGGCTGGATACTGAATCGAGACAGATGATTATCGATACCATCAGACAGATGAGAAACCGTCTTTTTACCCGTGAAAAAATCCTTGAATACGATAAACACGACATTTTTCCCGAAGAGACCATCCGCGAAATACTGGGCCCCGATATTGGGTTGCAACTCCTTTTTATTCCTGAAGCCTATGGCGGAATGGGCGGTGGTGCCCGAGACTGCTGCGAAGTCATTCTTGAAATGTGTAAAATATGCCTTGGAATCGGCACAGGTTTTTTTGCCATCCAGCTGGGTTCCGAACCTATCATTGTAGGCGGTACCGAAGAGCAGAAATTAAAGTGGCTTGGCCAAATTGCCGAAGGGAATTCTCTGGTGGCCTATGCCGTCACAGAAGCGGGTGCCGGCAGCAACCTTGCGGCCTTGAAAACCAACGCCGAGCCGGTACAAAACGATGCCGGTGAAGTCACAGGATATGTCATTAACGGCACAAAACAATTTATCTCCACTGGAGGATATGCAGACTTTATTACCCTTTTAGCCAAAACCCCGGAAGGACCTGCATTTTTTGTCGTTGAAAAGGGAACACCCGGATTTGTTCAGGGCAAGGGGGAAGAAAAACACGGCATCCGGGCTTCGAACACCTCTCCACTATCTTTCACGGATGTTTTTGTTCCGGCTGACAATCTCGTCGGGGGTGTCCCGGGTATGGGGATGAAGCATGCAGGTAAGGTTTTTGGTTATACCCGGCTGATGGTGGCCGCCATGGGGCTGGGCGCCGGCGAAGCGGCAATTGAAATCGTCATCCCGTATGCCAAAGAACGCATACAATTCGGATCTCCGCTTTCAGAGAAACAGGGTTACACCCACAAACTGGTCGTGCCTCATGCCGTAAGATTTGAAGCTGCAAGGGCATATATGAACGAAATTGCCCTCAGAATTGATTCGGGTGAATCTGATCTTCATGTG
>Ga0209940_1000056_pt1 | contig 22646 bp, 14 predicted proteins | sample SalPonF2_B_D1_MG_FD_185726 | JGI IMG/M metagenome (GOLD analysis project Ga0209940, IMG submission 185726) | Salt pond soil microbial communities from South San Francisco under conditions of wetland restoration - Salt Pond MetaG SF2_B_D1_MG... ...
CGGTGAGCATCCGATATGATGTATCTCTGGATACCACGTTGGCCATCACGGCAGGTATTGATGAAATCATCGAAACTTTGTTTATCGCCCTGGCGCTGGTTATTCTGGTGGTGTTCATTTTTATTCAGGACTGGCGGGCGGCACTGATTCCCACCATCGCCATACCCGTTTCTCTGGTCGGTGCGTTTATTGTATTTCCATTGATCGGTTTTACGGTCAATGTCCTCTCGCTTCTGGGCCTGGTCCTGGCCATCGGTATTGTTGTTGACGATGCCATTGTGGTGGTGGAAGCCGTCCAGGTCAATATTGAAAACGGTATGAATCCACAAGAGGCAACCGTACATGCCATGAATGAAGTCACTGCGCCGGTCATTGCCACCACACTGGTTTTAGTGGCCGTGTTTATCCCTGTGGCCGTCATGGGAGGAATAACGGGAAGATTATATCAACAGTTTGCCATTACGGTTGCCGTTTCGGTGGTTTTCTCATCTATTAATGCTTTAACCTTAAGTCCCGCCCTGTGCTCTTTGCTGCTTCGGAAGCAGAAACCGTACGGCGGTCCTTTGGGCATGTTCTTTCGTCTTTTTAACAAAGCCTTTGACAGGTCCACCGGGGCATATATGGGGTTTACCCGTATTGTGACCGGCAAAATAGTTAGAGGATTGATATTTATCCTCGTCGTGACCATTGGCACGGGTTTTATAGGGAAAAAGGTTCCAGGCGGGTTTATGCCCGAAGAAGACATGGGGTATCTTTTGGTAAACATACAATTGCCGGATGCCGCATCCCTGCAACGATCCGACGCGGTTGCCAAAAAAGTCGAAAAAATTATAAAAAAATACGATGAAGTGGAATATATTACCACTGCCACGGGATTCAGTCTGCTTTCAAACAGCATGTCATCCAATGCCGGCTTTATTTTTGTTTCCCTTAAGGATTGGGGTGAACGGGAGAAAACCGCGAAGGAGATCGTTAGACGATTAAACGTTGATTTTCATTTGGCCATTAATGAAGCGCAGGTGTTTGCCTTTGGACCGCCGGCCATTCCCGGATTGGGGAGTGGTTCCGGATTTACCCTGATGATTCAGGACAAAGGGGGGAATACACCGGATTATCTGGCCAAACAGACGGTAAACTTTGTTCAGGCTGCCATGAAACGACCTGAAATCGCTTCTATATTTACAACGTTTAGAGCAACCGTTCCCCAGCGATACATGGAAATCGATAGGGACAAAGTCCTGAAAGCGGGTATTTCTCTAAATGATATATATACCACTGTCGGCGCCTTTCTGGGCGGTTCCTATGTAAATGATTTCAACAGATTCGGAAGGCTTTACAGAGCCTATATTCAGGCGGAACCCAAGTACAGACAAAATGAAGACCAGATCAACCTTTTTTTCGTTAAAAATAAAGAAAACAAAAGTGTTCCTTTAGCGGCATTTGTCGATATCAAAGAAATTGTCGGGCCGGATTATACCAATCGATTTAATTTGTACAGAGCCATAGAGCTCAGTGGGGGGCCGGCACCCGGATATACTTCGGCCCAGGCATTGGATGCCCTTGAAGATGTAGCCGGGGAGATTCTTCCTGCGGACATGGGCTTTGAGTGGAGCAATATGTCGTTTCAGGAAAAGAAGGCTTCCGGAACGGGTTCCATTGTTTTCGCGTTTTCATTGCTCTTCGTTTTTCTCATTCTCGCCGCCCAATATGAAAGCTGGTCCTTGCCCTTTAGTATCCTGCTGGGAACACCCTTTGCAATTTTTGGTGCATTCATGGCATTATTTATATCCCGGCATTTCAGCCAAAGCTATGAACTCAATGTTTTTGCCCAGATTGCACTGGTGATGCTCATCGCCATGGCGGCAAAAAATGCCATACTGATCGTTGAGTTTGCCAAGCTGGAATTTGACAAAGGCCTTTCTTTGTTCGATGCGGCCGTAAAAGCCGCGGAGCTGCGATTCAGACCCATATTGATGACGGCGTTTTCTTTTATTTTGGGTGTTTTGCCGTTGGTTGTTGCTTCCGGTGCCGGCGCTGAGGCAAGAGTCGTTATGGGCATGGCATTGATAGGCGGAATGTCTATCGCGACACTGTTTGGGGTTTTCTTTTATCCCATGCTGTTTGTTTTCATCGGCAAAATTGCCAAATATGAGCAGAAACGAGATCTTCAATTGGGACCTGATGCAAAAGAATCATGATGGATATTGAAATGAAAAAATTGGCTCGAATCGTTACACTGATGATGATTGTATCTTTTACAGGTTGTGCAATGGGTCCTGATTTCAAAAAACCTGTTGTCGAAACGCCGAATACTTTTAGATTTTCCGATTCAGAATCCAAAGAAGTGGTCAACTTGAAATGGTGGGAATTGTTTGATGATCCTGTTCTATATTCATTGGTTGCTACGGCCTTGACGGATAATAAAGATGCAATGATTGCTGCCAGCCGTATCGAAGAAGCCCGTGCGGCTCTTGGATTTACCAAGGCGGATCAATACCCTCGATTGGATTTAGAGGGTGGCGCAAGGGTAGGGAACTTTACCGGTGTATCACGATCGTCAACCACAGATAAATCTGCCTATATCGCTCCGGTATTGAGCTGGGAGATTGATTTCTGGGGCAAATACCGCAGATCCACCGAAGCCGCGACATCAGAATTGATGGCTTCTGAGTATTCACTGAGAACCGTTCAAATCAGTTTGATTTCCGAAGTTGTCAGCACCTATTTCTTGTTGTTGGATTATCATCAGAGATTGAACATATCCAAACAGACGCTTGAGTCAAGGCTTTACAGTCTTGATATTATTCAAAAGCGTTTTGACAAAGGCATTATTCCTGAAATTGACTTGAACCAGGCACAAATTCAAAAAGAAATTGCCGCCGGGGCCATTCCGTTATACCAGCGATTAATTGCCAATACCGAAAACGTGCTGAGTATTTTGATGGGTAAATTCCCTGGAGAAATCAAAACAGGGGATGATCTGAACCAACAAGCTGTCCCACCGGATATACCCAGCGGAATACCTTCGAGTATTCTCGAACGAAGGCCTGATATTGCTGAAGCGATGTACTTGCTCCAAGCGCAAACAGCAAAGATTGGTGTTGCCCAAGCGCTGAGGTTTCCATCCATTACCCTGACAGGTCTTTTCGGGGTAGCCAGCGCCGAATTGTCATCCATCTCCACGGATGGAGACATTTGGTCGGTGGGGGGTGGCCTATTCGGGCCTCTTTTTGATTTTAAAAAAAATCTCCAGCGGGTTGAAATTGAAAAAGAAAGGACCAAGCAGGCATTGTACCGATACGAAAACAGGGTGTTGTTTGCTTTTCGAGACGTTGCGGACGCGTTGAATGACATTCAAACCTACAAAAAGCAGATTTCTACCGTGGAGAGAAAATTCAAGGCAGCCAAAAATGCTGCCGCCCTGTCAAAAATGAGATATGACAAAGGCGTAACCAGTTATCTTGAAGTTTTGGAGACGGAACGAACACTGTTTGAGGTCGGATTGGAGCTTTCCCAATTAAAACAGCAATTCTATAATGCCTATGTAAGATTATATAAAGCCCTTGGCGGGGGGTGGCTTACAAAAGCAGAAATGGAACAGACACAAAATCAGCCGGAAGCACAAAAGAAACAACCTTAGTATCTTAATTGTTAGTTTTTTGTATTTTGTGGCAAAATTTTTTCGTATCCATTAATGGAGGAATTGAGATAGTGGAAATTCCAAATAACAAATCTCAAATAACAAGCAAATACCAATGACCAAAATCCCAAAGACAAACCAGTAGATGATCTTGAAGAAAGGCAAACGAATTGAAAAAAATATTTTCATCAATACTGAGGAAATTAAAACGTTTCGTTCTTTAGTGTTTGAAATTTGGAGCTTGTAGTTTGAAATTTATTTGAAATTTGATGCTTGTGATTTGCTATTTCCGGTTTATCCGGGTTAGGAGCTTTGCTCTCTTTCCCTGCTCGTCCAAACCATGGTGTTATGATACAAAAACAATTAACCAGAAATAATATCATTCTCCTGATTTGCTTACTCCTCACTATTTTTTTCTATCCCATTTTATCAAAGCAGCGATTACTCATGAGAGATATCATTTTCACGGCCATTATTCTGTGTGGTACGTATTCACTCGATTTTCATAAAAGAACCCGTAATATATTAATCGTTTCCGGAGCCATTACCATAATACTGACCTGGCTTCATTATGTCTTCATCTCCGACCTATTAAAACTGTTCTCTTTCCTATCATTTTTCTGCTTTAACATGTTTATTGCCGTGTTCATGATCCGGCATATCGCCAGAAGCAAACAGGTGACGTTGACCATTATCATCAATTCCATTAACGGTTATCTGCTGATCGGCATATTGGGGGCGGTGCTCCTGGCTATGACGGAAATCATGCAAAATTTTTTTTTCCACATAAATACCGAAGCCATCAACTTTGCAGGTGATGCTGCCGCAGGGTTTCATGATTATCTATATTTTAGTTTTGTTACGCTGACCACTTTAGGATATGGCGATATTACGCCGGTTTCCGCTTTTGCCAAATCCTTAACCATTGTTATTGCTATCGCCGGCCAGCTTTATTTGACGATTCTGGTTGCCATGCTGGTGGGCAAGTACTTAAGCAGTACTATAGAAAGATCGTAGTTTATAGGAAAGATTAACTTTAAACAAAACAGGAGGTGGAATTATGAGAAAAAATCATAAATGGAAGTCAGTTGTAATGACGGTGTTTTTTTTAAGTATGATGGTTGGTGTTTCTTTTGCTGCTGAAGCTGTTGTGGAAAAAGAAAATGTGCCCGCTGTCATTATAACAGAAGAAATTATTAAAACGGCGGACAATTTCATTGTATTGTTCGATAGTTCAAGTTCCATGAAAGAACCATTTCAAGATACCGGACTGACAACGTTAGGTGCTGCCAAAAAACTATTAAAAGATAGAAATGAGATACTTCCGGATCTGGAATACAATGCAGGGTTATACTTGTTTACACCCTTTAAACCCATTTACATGATGCAGAAATATGACCGGGATAAATTTGCTGCTGCCATTGACCAACTGCCGGCAAAGGCGTCTGGAGCAACCTTAATTCAGCAGGGACTTCTTAAATTGGATGGCGTACTGTCGGGACTTTCCGGACGAACCGTGGTGTTCTTATTCACCGATGGTTCTTATAGTCAAATGCCTGGATCCAGAAAGCCGGTGGAAATCGCAAAAGGACTTGCTGATAAGTATAATGTTTGCTTTTACGTCATCAGCACCGCCAAAGGTGATCAAGAAAAAGAGGTGCTGAAAGCGGTTGCTTCTATAAACGAGTGTTCGCGAGTCGTTCCATTTGATCAAGTGTTTGAAAAGCCCGTCTATCTGGCCGGAGCGCTTTTTATCATTGAGACCAGAATCGAAAAATTTCTTACAACAACCTATCGACTGGCTGATGTTAAAATCGATAATATTCTGTTTGATTTTGACAGTGTTCAGGTTCGTTCCGAATACAATGACGAGTTAACTATACTGGGGGAATTTTTAAAGAATAATCCCAGCACATATGTGGTCCTGACAGGTTTCACGGACAATGCCGGTTCTCCCGAGTATAATCTTGGGTTGGCACGACGAAGAGCTGAAAGTATCGAAGCATACCTGATCGAAAAATTCAATGTGAGTGTCGGCCAGATCGTCACCCAGTGGTATGGAATAGCCGATCCGGTTGCCGGCAACGACACCGATGACGGCCGTCGGCAAAACCGAAGGGTTGAAACTATTGTCATGGGGTTTGATTAAATTGAGTAGGAATGCCCGATAAAAAAATCTTTTCTGTTTTAGATATAGAACTCAAGTTTCGCATTCGAGTATTGCTAAGAATTTTTTGAAGTAGCAGGCTGAGATAAAGTTTTCCGGCCTGCTACACTTTATGGAATGGTGTTCATGAACGTCATATTCGTACTGATTGTTCTGAGTGCGTTCTTGTTTGCCGGATGGCAGCAAATTTTCTTTGTTTCGATGCAAGATGCGTCGTCGCCCATGGAGATTCTCTCCAAAGCGATGATCGTATCGGCCGGCGGGGCAGTGGAACTGGCCATCGGCTTGGTGGGCGTGATGGCCCTGTTTCTGGGGTTGATGAAAGTGGCTGAAGCCGGCGGCATGCTCACCATTTTGGCGCGGCTGATTCGTCCGCTGATGGTCAAGCTTTTCCCTGATGTACCGGCGGATCATCCGGCTATGGGTGCCATGATTCTAAACCTTTCGGCCAACGCGTTGGGGCTTGGCAATGCCGCTACGCCCTTTGGCATCCGGGCCATGCAGGAGCTTGACAAGCTCAACCCTCAGCGTGGAACAGCCACCGATGCCATGGCCCTGTTTCTGGCCATCAATACCTCCAGTGTGACCCTGTTGCCCAGCGGGGTGATCGCCCTTCGTGCAGCCGCCGGTTCGTCAGACCCGGCCGCGATTTTACCCACGACATTGTTTGCCACCATCGGTTCCACCGCTGTTGCCGTTGTTGCAGCCAAACTGTATCAGAGACTATTGCCGCTCAAAGTTGATGCCGAAGCTTCTTTGCCGCAGGTGCCTTCAGATGACGGGGAAGACGTGCCGCTCAAAGACGCTGCCAAAGGATATCCTTTGTGGGTCAGTCTCGTGGCGCTTGCATCCCTTGTAACATTGATACCTGTTTCCGTGGTTTATGGACGAACCATATCGCCTTGGATCATTCCGGCGCTAATGGTCGGGTTTTTAGCTTTTGGTCTGGTGCGTCGCGTTCGCGTCTATGAAGTGTTTGTTGAAGGCGCCAAGGATGGATTCCAGGTGGCTCTTCGGATCATTCCCTATCTGGTGGCCATCCTTGTGGCCGTGGATATGTTCCGGGCAAGTGGTGCGTTGGAATTCATGGTCGGTTTGCTAAGCGGCATTACCGGCCGTTTCGGCCTGCCTGCCGAGGCCCTTCCCATGGCGTTGATGCGGCCCCTTTCCGGATCAGGGGCATATGGTATTCTGGCCTCCATCATCAACGATCCGCTAATCGGTCCCGACAGTTACACCGGCTATCTGGTTTCAACACTGCAGGGGTCCACCGAAACGACCTTTTATGTGTTGGCTGTTTATTTTGGGGCCGTACAGGTTCGCCGTGTCCGCCACTCGCTGGCTGCCGGATTAACGGCAGATATAGCCGGCATAATCTTTGCGGTTTTGGCCTGCTCGTTTTTCCTCGGATAGAACAGACTGTTTATATTGAATTATTCGTCTTTTTTTGGGGGCTTTAATCTCAAGCCGAAGATAAACACAAACGCCATTCCGATCATACCGATCAAGCCCGCCCTTCGCATATCTTCAGGGTCAGCATATCCTGATATATATCGGTAAAAGAAGTATCTGGGATCGATTTCCGCTGCCCTTTTGAGATCGGCGTTGGCCAATACTTCTTGATCCAATTCCAGGTAAACCTTGGCTCGGGTTCTATAAATATCTGACAAAATTCTCAGATCACCTTCCATGGCAAGAGCTCTGTTTGAATCATTGATGGCTTCGTCCAGTTGACCAATCATGCGAAAAGCTTCCGCACGGTAACCAAATACCCCCTTTATTTCCGGTTCCAGATCGATGGCCCTGTCAAAGTTGACAATGGCCTTTTCATAGTTTTTGATTTTGAGATGAGCCATCCCCAGTATCTGGTAGGCATCGGCTTTGTTTGGGACCAGTCGGGTATAGTCGGTAAAATCTTCAATCACCTCTTGGTATTTTTCCTGAAAATAATAATTCAATCCTCGTTTTTCATAGGCAGTCGCAAGCCTGGGGTTCAACTCTATCGCTTTGGTGAAATAAGTGGTCTTTTTATAGGCCATCGAGGTTTTCAAACCCAGATCGAAGTATTCCAGAGCATTTTTTTCAAAGGCATAAACTTTTTGACCATGTTTTGGCCAAGCTATCGTCACCAATAGTATCAGTATGCAAATATATAATTTTTTCATGTTCTTAAACCTTTTCGATATGTTTTTTCTGAATGCCCAATTTTTAGTCCAGGAGCAGCCAGCAGTGTTTTAATTGTCTTTTTTATTTCCAGTTTTTCCGGATTAGATGTTCGAAAAAACAATGCCCTGAGACATGTGTATCGTTTCAATCCGACTTGTTTTATTCGTTCATTTCTATCTTTACTAAAAATAATTCCTTGCTTGTAGATTGCAACCCCCGGCTTGCATTTTTTTTAAAATATATTTTAGCAATACAGATGTTGCATGATCTAATATATCAACAGGTTAATTCAAAATTGCCATGTTGTCATAAGTACACCCTGTGGTATCTTTTTGGGGGTTCATCATGAACCTTGCAAAGAGCTAAATTTTAAGCCCAATTGCCAAGTTCATCGAAGCCCGACTATAAATTAATAATGCAAAATGCATTCCAAAAATGATTAATGAATGTGCAAAGACATTTCTTTTATATTTTCAATCAGTTGTTTTTTTTGTCATCAAATGTTCAAAATATTTCACGTAAAAATCATAAGAGCGTCGATGTAAACTTTAACAGTGTGTAAAAAATATTGTCAGCTCTACTGATCCTTCCAAAAAACTAGAAGCTATCTCAAAATAATCTTTTGGCCCAACCTCGGCATTGGAGCCTCGTTTTAAGTCCTCGACATACTTGAGTATGCACCCCAAGGGCATTTCCTGCGGGGCACTTGCGGGTTAAAACTCGGCACCGCCTTTTTATCCCGCTGGGTTTTAGCGGGGGATCTTGAACCAAAATCTTTATTTTGAGATAGCTTCTATAAATTTCGTTTTATAACTGTGAAAATTGTCAAGATGGGTATAAGGTTGACATAGAAGGATAGCCATATATGATATAGGTTCTGTCAATGTCGTCATTTTTACATTTGTACTATTTGTAGCAGCGCTGTTTAAAAAAGGGTTCACCCATGATCCCTTTTGGGAGATCGGTGGATTTTTAGTATCTGTAAAACTCATCATGATGGCCTATAATAATCTGATTTATATCCAAAATCTCAGGAAAGAATTGAAAGAAATTAACGTTTTGATCTGACAAAACAAATAATTTCAACCCTTGTCGATATTCGTTGGTCGTGATGTAGGAATATATCAAATGGAAGTGTTTTGGACATCGGGAAAGGATGTTTGAATGACTGAAAAACCCATCGCTGCCGGAAAAAGCAGTTTTAACCTCGTTGATTCAAAGAAATTATTTTCTGAGCTAAGATTAAAGGAAAATACCACATTACTGGATTTGGCGTGTGGTAGCGGCGCATATTCCATAGCTGCTTCAGAGTATATTGGAGAAGAGGGCCTAATATACGCTGTGGATCTGTGGAAAGAAGGGATCGATAATTTGCTCAAAGAAGTTAAAATCAAACAAATCAACAATATTCATGCCAATATTGCCGATATCAGTATCCACATCCCGATGGAAAGCAGCTGTATTGATGTTTGTCTCATGGCTACCGTTCTACATGATCTGATACAGGATGATACGGATCAAGAAACACTGGGAGAATTGAAAAGAGTTTTAAAACCGAATGGTTCCTTGGCCATTATTGAATTTAAGAAAATTGAAGGGCCGCCGGGACCCCCCATCCAGATCAGAATTTCGCCGGAAAAACTTGATGCAATATTATTTTCCCATGACTTTCGTAAAGTGTTAACCACAGACATCGGGCCCTACAACTACTTGTCGATTTTCACATTCCTTGGAAAATCATAACATAGCATGGGTCGTTCCCCCTCTTTTCCTCATTAAGAATTGATTATATTTAAATAAGGGTTGAACTTTTGAAAAAAGACCTTAATTTGTAAAATGGCAGGTTGAGGTTTTAGAACCGGTTTTCTTTAACGGATAACAAGACCTTATTGACTTTAAGATAGCCTCGATTCTTCTAAAAAAGGTGTGTTTTTGATGCCATGTTTCGTCCTGTGTTCCCGTCATCTCTAAGGCATCGCATAAGATTTACCGAAGATGGAGTGCTGCCTGCCGAAATAAAGGGGGTGATTGTATGAGTGATAATACAAAATCAGAACATTCCGAAAGTTCGGATCGAAAAGTCTCTGAATCCTGTTGTTATGTCGTTGATCCTTGCTGCTGCCATGTCGTTGATCCTTGTGGCTGTTATGTTGATCCCTGCGGTTGCTATGTCGATCCTTGCTGTTGTTAAAAATACATTATTTATTTTAAAAGGACCGGGATGAATTCCCGGTCCTTTTTTTATACAAGCCTGTATCATACTATAACCTAAACTGAGCGTTTCAAATAATAACAGGGATATAAAATAGTAATAATAATAAATAAATATACATTGGTAAAATTGCTAATGGATCTCATATAATGAGTGGATTTAGTTAGTGTCCATCCATAAATGGCCCTTTTTGTCCTGCTCGGCATTCTCCGCGGGTTTCCGGCTGCGGCGTACAGACGTACGCCTTCCTGTCCCGCTTTGCGGGGACCGAAAACCCTTGTGCGGCCTTGATCAGAACAAAAATTGCTCATTTATGAATTGGACACCCATTGTGTTCATTTTGAATTCATGGATGGACACTAGTTAAGTAAAAAACGGAGAAGTAAACTCCGTGAAAACTTACGCTATGTGCTTTATGAAGGATTTTGCATTACTCGATATCTGTGTGATACAATCGAAGACTGTTTGAGACCACGGAGATACTGCTGAACGCCATGGCCAGTGCCGCAAGAATGGGATGTAGCTGCCTTAGGAATATGGGAACAATATCAAACGGTGCAAGAATCCCTGCGGCAACGGGAATGAGAACGATATTGTAAATAAATGCAAAAAACAGGTTTTGCTTGATGGTGGCCATGGTGGCATGGCTGATTCGAATGGCCCTGGATACGCCGGTTAAGCTGCCACTGGATAAGATAACATCCCCGGTTTCGATGGCCACATCCGTTCCGGTTCCGATGGCCATCCCGACGTCTGCCTGGGCCAGGGCCGGGGCGTCGTTGATGCCATCTCCCACCATCCCAATTTTTTGGCCTTTTTCCTGAAGCTCTTTGATCTTGTATGATTTTTCTTCGGGACGGACTTCGGCGAAAATTTCATCGATGTTGACTTCCGAAGCAATGGCCTGGGCGGTCTGAAGATTGTCTCCGGTCAGCATGACCACTTTGAGATGCTGTGCATGGAGCTGTTCGATCGCCGCTTTTGATTCCGGTTTCAGAGTGTCCGACACTGCCACAAGGCCGCACAATTTATCTTCCCTTATGAGAAGCATCACCGTTTTGCCCTGGGCCTGGAGCCGATCGATTTTGGTTTTGGCGTGTTCGATATCTATTCCGGTTGAGTGAAACCAGTTGGGTTTACCCATTTTTACCCATTTCCCTTGGATCCTGGCTTCAACCCCAAAACCCCTCAAGGCCTTAAAGTTTTCAGGCTCCCAAAGATCGATTCCCCGTCTTTTTGCTTCATTAACAATGGCCTTTCCCAGGGGATGTTCGGAACCTTTCTCCACCGAACCCGCAAGTTTTAAAAGCTGATCGTTGTTTTCAAAATCTGAATCAAAGGGGATCATGTCGACCACAGCGGGTTTGCCCATGGTGATGGTTCCGGTTTTATCAAGTACGATGGTGTTGAGTTTTGTGGCTGTTTCGAGGGCTTCGCTTTTCTTAAACAAAACCCCTTTTTCAGCGCCTTTCCCCGTGCCGGCCATAATGGCCGTTGGTGTTGCAAGACCGAGAGCACACGGACAGGCGATGACGAGAACCGCTACCAGACGGATCATGGCCGGCACGAATTCACCGGTAATACTCCACCAAAGGGCAAAGGTAACCAGGGCAATAACAATAACAGCCGGCACAAAGATGGCCGCCACCCGGTCTGCAATGGCCTGGATCGGGGCCTTGCTCCCCTGGGCCTCCTGAACCAGTTTAATGATCTGTGCAAGGGCGGTCTCTTTCCCCACACGGGTGGCTTCAAACTTTAGCAGTCCTTCCCCGTTGATGGTTCCGCCCACAACAAGATCCTTGGGATGCTTGTCCACCGGCAGGGGTTCACCACTGAGCATTGATTCGTCTACCGAAGATTCTCCTTCGAGAATAATACCGTCTACGGGAATTCGTTCCCCCGGACGAACGATCACAATGTTTCCCACCCTGACTCGGGTTAAAGGGATCTCATTTTCCCTGTCGTTATCCACAATTGTTGCGGTTTTGGGCTGAAGTCCGATCAGCTTTCGGATGGCACCGCCGGTTTTGCCTTTGGTACGGGCTTCGAGCATTTTGCCCAGTTTAATGAGCGTAATGATGACCGCCGAGGTTTCAAAATAGACATGTTGACCCAGCGATGGGAAAAGTAAAATTGTTATCGAATAGAAATAGGCGATGGATGATCCCATGGCCACGAGAACATCCATATTCGCGCTCTTATTCTTAAGGCTTTTAAAACCGCCCACATAATAGTCCCATCCGGTATAAAACTGAACCGGCGTGGCAAGAACCAGAAAGAACCAGTTCACCCAAGGTGCATGGCTCCAAGGACCGATAAGGTTGAAATCCCGCATCATGCTGATTACAAACAAAGGAAGGGCAAAGATTACACCTGTTGCAAACTTGCGGGTTTGGTCTTTAATTTCAGCCTGCCGTGCAGCCTGTTCAGCATCTTCCGTTTCCATGGCTTCGTCCGGAAGAATGGCACCGTAACCGGCCTTTTCAATGGCCGATACGATATCGTCGATGCTGGAAACACTGGGGATATATTCCACCGACACCCGTTCCGTGGCAAAGTTTACAGCGGCATCGATCACACCGGAGACCTTTTTGTTTAAAGTCCTCTTGATGTTCGCCGCGCAGTTGGCGCAGGTCATCCCGGTCACCGGAAGTTCTATTTTTGCTAAGGCTACCGTGTAGCCGGATCCCTCAATGTTCTCGACAACGTCTCTTACCCGAAGCTTTTTGGGATCAAAAGAAAGTATCACCTGCTCGGTTGCAAAATTGATGTTTGAATTTTGAACACCTTCCAGCTTTTTCAGTCCTCTTTCAATATTCGCTGCACAGTTGGCGCAGGTCATCCCGGTTACAGGTAAAGTTATGGTCTGTTCGGACATGAAATGCATATCCTCCGCATATCCACAATTTCCAAAAGGTTACTCGTTACGTTTCCACCAATCAGACCATTTTTTCTTCTTTGGTGCTGGCAGAGTAAGTTTAAAAATCAGCACTAAAAAAATGGCAGCCATCATGGCTGCTCCCATCCTGCCGAAACCTGTTACATTCCCGTATTTGCCAGCAGAATCAGCAAGATATTCGGTGATGGTGAAATACTTATAGATATCATATTCGGGATCCAAATTCACTGCCTTTTTGAAATCAGCCTCAGCCCGTTCACTCTCTCCTAAGTCTCTGTAAGCCTTAGTCCGTGTCGAATAAGCCATGCCGATGGTTCGTTTGTTGCCGCCGATTTCGATTGCTCGGGTGGCATCTTGAACCGCAAGATCCAACATCCCTTTTAGACGAAACGCTTCCGCGCGATATCCATAAGCATCAGCGAGTTTGGGTTTTAATTCAATGGCTCGAGTCAAGTTGGACACCGCTGAATCATAGTCGTCTTTTTTTAAATATGCCACTCCCAGCATGGTGTAACCGTTTGTATTGTCAGGGCTCAGCTTGGTAACTTTCAGAAAATCACGAATCATTTTAGTGTAATGTTCCTGAAAATAGTAGAGCATTCCCCGTTCTTCATAAGCGGCAGACAACTCAGGATTCAACTCAATGGCCCTGGTGAAATAGTTGATCTTTGTGTTCGACATATTGCTGTCCAGACCGAGGTTATAGAAATATACGGCATCATATCCCCAGGCCGGTGCACTAAAAAATAAAAGGAGACTTATTCCCAATAACATTTTTTTCATCGGCGTCATCCTCTTTTTAGAAGATCAAACGGTTTCGCAGTAAAATTATGTATTATCAGCATTTAGAACACGATGTCCTATATATGACATAGTGGTATATATTGGGCAATTGTCAAGTTTGAATTCCCAATAATATACACCTGACAATACGGAAATAAGGATCGTTTTTAAGAACCTTTTTATTCGAATTTGTTTTGTACACTTTCTACGATATGTAAATTCATCTTTTCATTAACACCTTTTAATTGGGTTGAAAAAGCTTGTTTTATTTTCAAATCATTTTTTAAAAAACCATAAGCAGAGTCTGATATGATCACTTCGCCGCCTTTGGCTTCAGCTTGGATCCTTTGGGTAATATTTACTGCCGACCCAACAATGCCATACTTGGCTCTGGTTGAGGAGCCGATATTTCCCACTACAACTTCACCCACATTGATGCCGATACCTGTTTGAAGCTCGGGTAGATTTTCTAATTTCATTTCTTTATTGAATAGCGTCATACTTTGTTGCATCTCAAGGCCGCAGTGAATGGCACGCCGGACCTCTTTTTTGACGGGGCCTTCAAGCGGGTCAAAAAAAACAAGGATACCGTCACCGTAGAAATCCACAATAATCCCTTTATGCCTTTGGATCACCTCAATCATGTGAGAAAAATAATGATTCAAAATACGAATGGTCTCCTCAGGGTTAATGGACTCAGAAACAGGTGTAAAACCCCGGATGTCGGACATTAAAACCGCCACTTCTCGTTGTTCCCCTCCCAATCTGCCGGCCTCAGGGCGTTTCATGAGTTCTCTGGCGACTTCCGGATCCATGTATCGTCCAAAGGTGTCGCGGATGAAATCCCTTTCTTTTAATCCTTCGACCATGGTGTTAAAGCTGGTTTTTAATTGGCCTATTTCGTCCGAAGAAGTTATGGGCAGGGGACTCACGTAATCTCCCCTGGCGACCTGTTTTGCTGCATCTGAAATCTTTCTGATTTGACGAACCATCCTTCCGCCAACAAATTGAATGAGCACTAAAATAAAGAGAATACAAAAGCTGCCGGCGATGGCATAATAAAAGCGAAATTCGACGATCGGCGCCAAAATATCTTTGCCTGGCGCAGACATTACAATGACCCAGGGGGCTTGCTTGATTTTGTAAAAGCCGCTCACCAGCTTGGGAGGATGCCCGGGACCCAGGTGGGTTCCATATGGTTTCTCGCTCATGCTTTTCATCACGGCCAGTTCAACCGGATCATTGGTTTCTCCCAGCCGGGTGCGGTCTTTCATGGCGGTGCTGTGGGCAAGATACCGGCCTGACAAATCGACCAGGCAGGTCATGCTGCTTTCCCACCAGCCATATTTATTGATATCCTGCATGAGAAAGTCAAAACCAAGGGATACCTCCAGACGGCCAACAAGCCGGCCGGATTCATCTTTGAAATCTGAAATCAAGGTCACTGTTTTTTGTTTGGTCTTTGCATCGTAACGAGGGGCCGTCACTTCTGATATTATAGCCCGGTGAAATTGCATCATACCTTTGCCATCCATATGCTTCTGCATAATCATATGGGAAGGCTCTGAATGCTTATCTGTCCATTTCAGATTGACGTTTGTGATGCCCTCCAGATTTTTAAGCCGGGTTAGAATCAATTCCTGGGTTGCGGGGCCGCCACGGCTTTCGGCAGTTTCATGGAACATTTTAATCCACTCCATCGGACGACTTAACCGCATGTCCATGTGATGTGCAGCGCGTTCCAGTTTGAGTATCGCTGCCTTCTGCCATTCATCGAGTAGGACGTTTCTAACATATATAAATCCTGAAACGCCTGCGAGAAAAAGAAGCAAGGCCACGGGAAGTATTAACAAAAGCGATAACTTTTGTTTCAGGCTTTTGATCATCGGTCTCTCCTCAATTCCTAAGCGTCCGCCCCCTCGTTCTGTTGTGATGCCTTCCCCACCCTGAAGGGCGGGGGCCTCCCGGTAAGGATTTCAGTTCATTTTATAGATAGCTCCCCCTCGATCCCGTCCTAAAGGACGGGGTTTGCGGGGAGCATGCCGGTCAAATTTTTCTTCGTCTTGATTCGGTGCGCCAAAAAACGGACTTTTTTCAAGCCAAGCATTAGCCGTGCGGGTACCAGAATTTGAAAGTTTGTTTTTCACCATCAACTTTCACCAAACAAATCACACCGTATTTGCCGTTTTTGCTAAATGTAAAGTTGGCTGCAAAAGTCCCATTGTAGTTTTTCAAGGTGTTTATTTGTTCCTTTTTGTCGGGTCCTATGACTTTAACCTTTCCAACCGCGTCTTTAATCGGATGGTTCATGGAATCATGAAACAGGTTCACCATAATGTGATGGGTGGCGCCCTTTGGGTCTTTCATGTTCATGCTTGCCAGGCTCATGATCTGAAATTCAGCCCGGATATTTTTGACAACCGCTTTATGTTTAAATGTATCTGTCGGGCTGGTGTGTTCCATTGCAGTTGGTGCAGGCGTATGTGTTTGTCCGTGCCCTTCATGGGTGGTTGTTCCTGCGGTTCCGATATTTAGCGAAACCAATCCGATAATTATGAACATTGTAAAAACAACGATAATGTTTTTCATGATAACGTCTCCTTTTTATCTTTTATTTTTCTGTCTTTTGAGCAGAATGATCCTTTGGTAATTCCCATTCCTTCCACAGTCCGTAGATCGCCGGCACCACAATCAGCGTCAAAATAGTTGCGCTGACCATGCCCCCGACCATGGGAGCGGCGATGCGCTTCATCACTTCGGAGCCGGTGCCGTGACTCCACATAATCGGCATCAATCCGGCCATGATAGCCACAACAGTCATCATCTTCGGTCGTACACGCAATGCCGCCCCCTCTTCAATGGCTTCTTGGAGATGCCATTTGTTGAATGCATCACCGTACTGGGCTTTATATTTGCGATAGGCGATATCCAGGTATATTAACATCACGACCCCGGTTTCCGCTGCAACGCCGGCCAGGGCAATAAAGCCTACCCCCACCGCAACACTCATGTCGTAGCCCAGAAGATACATGAGCCACAATCCTCCGGTAAGAGAGAAGGGAACACTTAGCATTACGATGAGACTTTCAACGACATTCTTAAAATTGAAATACAGCAGCACGAAAATGATGATCAGGGTCATCGGTATCACGATCATCAGCCGTTTTTGGGCTCGGATCATGTACTCGTATTGGCCACTCCAGATCATGCTGTAACCTGGCGGCAGTTTTATGTTCTCTCGGACAACTTCCTGTGCTTTTTTGACGTAAGTCCCCACATCGATGCCGGTAATGTCCACATAGATCCAGGCGGTGTTGCGGGCGTTTTCACTTTTTACAACCGGCGGTCCTTTGATAATCCGGATATCGGCCACCTGTGTTATCGGCACCTGGGCGCCTGTTGGTGTGGGCACCAGGATACGTCTTAATTTTTCAGGCGTATCCCGAAGCTCACTCCCGTATCGAAGATTCACCGGGTAGCGTTCCAAGCCTTCGACGGTCTGGGTAATATTCATCCCGCCGATGGCGGTCATAATGATGTCCTGCACGTCCCCGACGGTCAAACCATAACGGGCGGCTTCTTTACGCTTGATCTGAAAATCTAAAAAATTTCCGCCGGTAACCCGCTCGGAATAAACGCTCAAAGTACCGGGCACGTCCCGCATCACCACTTCGATATTTTCTCCCAGATCGCTTAAGACCTGGAGGTCTTCACCCATGAGCTTGATTCCCACCGGTGTTTTTATCCCGGTGGAAAGCATGTCGATTCGGGTTTTGATCGGCATGGTCCATGCATTGGTCAAACCTGGAAACTGGATGGCTTTATCGAGTTCATGGACCAGTTTCTCCATGGTCATCCCCTCCCGCCATTCGGATTCAGGTTTCAGCATAATGGTCGTTTCTATCATGGAAAGGGGTGCAGGGTCGGTGGCCGTTTCAGCTCGACCGACTTTACCGAATGTGTGGTGAACTTCAGGAAAGCTGGCAATAATGCGGTCGGTCTGCTGCAAAAGTTCCTTGGCCTTTGTTATGGAGATGCCCGGCAGGGTCGTGGGCATATAAAGCAGATCACCTTCGTTTAGCGGCGGCATAAACTCGGAACCGGTGCGCTTCCAAGGAATATAACTGACCGTCATGACCACTATTGCCAGCAGGATCACTAAAAATTTGGCTTTGAGCACCAGCTTGATAATGGGATGATAGATCCAGATGAGAAAGCGGTTCACCGGATTTTTATGCTCGGGCAGAATCTTGCCCCGAATCAGATAGCCCATCATCACTGGCACGATGGTTACCGCCAGCAGCGAGGATCCTATCATAGCGTAAGTCTTGGTATAGGCCAGGGGTCGGAAAAGTCGCCCTTCCTGGGCTTCTAAGGTGAACACCGGCAGGAAGCTAACGGCGATGATCAATAGGGAAAAGAACAGGGACGGCCCGACTTCCTTGGCAGCATCTGCAATTAATTCCCAGTGGGGCTTTTTCCCGCCATCGTGTTCGATATGCTTGTGGGCGTTTTCGATCATGACAATGGCGGCATCCACCATTGCACCGACAGCGATGGCGATGCCTCCCAAGCTCATGATGTTGGCGTTGATTCCCTGTCGTTCCATAATGATAAAACTGATCAGCACGCCTACCGGAAGTGTAAATATGCCCACAAAAGCGCTGCGAAAGTGGAGCAAAAAGACGATACAGACCACCGCCACGATGACACATTCCTCGATGAGTGTCCGTTTCAGGTTGTCCACGGCCCGCAGGATCAGACCTGAACGGTCGTATACGCTTTTTATTCGAACCCCTTCAGGCAATCCCGATTTGAGCTGATCGAGGCGTTTTTTGACATTTTCAATGACCTTGAGGGCATTCTCTCCATAGCGCATTACCACGATGCCGCCGACGGTTTCACCGGTGCCGTTATAGTCGGCAAGCCCCCTCCGGAGTTCCGGCCCGATCTTGATGGTGGCGACATTTCGGAGCAAAATTGGCGTGCCCCGCTGGTCCACTCCGAGGGGAATGTTGTTGAGGTCTTCTATGCTCTTGATATAGCCGAGCCCTCGAACCATGAACTCGGTTTCGCCCATCTCGACCATTTTTCCGCCAACATCATTATTGCTGCGTTGAACGGCCATTTTGATCTTTTGAAGGGGAATGTTGTATGCTATCAGCTTGTTGGGGTCCACGACCACCTGATACTGCTTGACATAACCCCCTATAGACGCCACCTCGGAAACACCGGGGACACTGGCAAGCTCATAACGCAAAAACCAGTCCTGAATCGAGCGAAGCTGGGAAAGATCATGTCGATCACTTTCCAGGATATATTCGTACACCCAGCCCACTCCGGTAGCATCCGGCCCCAAAGAGGGCGTTACCCCTTGGGGAAGACGTCCGGAGACAAAGTTTAGATATTCCAGTACCCGACTGCGAGCCCAATAAAGATCAGTACCGTCCTCAAAAATGATGTACACAAAGGAAAGGTTAAAAAAGGAATAGCCCCGGACGACTTTGGCAAACGGTACCGAAAGCATGGCTGTTGTCAGCGGATAGGTCACCTGGTCTTCAACAACCTGGGGCGCCTGGCCCGGATATTCGGTAAAGATGATCACCTGTGCGTCAGAAAGGTCCGGGATAGCATCCAGTGGTGTTTTCAACATCGCATAGGTGCCGGCCGCAATCACAAACAAGGTCATCAGGATTACCAAGAATTTGTTTTTTATGGATAAATCTATAATTTTTTCTATCATGTCGCTTTCTCTTTCAGCTTTTCAAAATCGAGAGGAGTCTTTTAAGAATATCAACAACTATACATTTACTTGTGTTGATGCGCCTTCGAGGTTTCAGTCGTCTCATCCATTTTCATATCTGACATATCGAGATCGTCTTCCTCCATTTTCATATCTGACATATCGAGATTGTTGTCTTCCATTTTCAAGGACTGGGTATCGGTTTTGGGAAAACCCTGCTGCTGAACTTCCAGCATCTTTTGAATAGCCTCGCGCAAACGGCTTTCCGAATCGAGCATGAACTGAGCGGAAATCACGATCTGTTCATTTTCCTTAAGACCTTCCAATACCTGGAATTCATGATCATTGCCTTCCAAACCAAGCTTGACTTCACGAGGCTGAAATTTGCCCTTTCCAAGGGCCACAAAAACGAGCTTTCGAACTCCGCTGTCAATGACCGCTTCCTGAGGAATAACCAAACTATCCTCGGAAACAGCAGTCTTCAGATTCACATTGGCGTACATGTCAGGCTTTAGCTGATAATCGGGATTGGGAAATTCCAATCTGAGTCTGGCCGTTCGGGTCTTGGCTGTAAGAAACGGATAAACATACAGCACTTTACCGGTAAAGATCTTACCCGGGACGTAGGAAAGCACCATCTCTGCAGGCATTCCTTTTTTAATCCAGGGAAACTCATACTCATAAACTTCCACATCCACCCACACCTTTGAAAGATCGGCGATTTCATACAGGTGTTCGCCTGCCTTTACATCGTGACCCTGAAAGGCGATCTTTTTGATGACCACGCCGCTGGCCGGAGAATATATAGTCAGCGTCTTTTGAACAGTACCGGTATTTTCAACTTTTTTTATCTGCTTTTCGGTCAAGTCCCAGTACCTCAAGCGGGTACGGGAGGCATTCAAAAGCCGCTGGGCCCCTTCCCGGATGCTGGCGTAAGGGCTTTCTTTTAAACTTTCGTTATGATGAAGGGAGAGAAGATATTCCTCCTGAGCTGTTACCAGTTCAGGGCTGTAAATCTCAAAAAGGGGTTGGCCTTTTTTTACTTTTTCACCGATAAAATCCACATACAGTTTTTCAATCCATCCGTTAAACTTGGTATTGACCGCATAGATCCGTCTTTCATCGTAGGTAATGTTGCCGAATGTTCGAATGTTTTTAACCAAAGGTTTGCGTTTTACCCGTTCCATTCGAACTCCCATATTTTGAATGGTCACCGGATCAATACGGATGGTCGAAGCCGGTTCTTTCTCATCGCCTTCTTCCGCGTAGACCGGCACCAAATCCATCCCCATGGGAGATTTTCCCGGTTCGTTTCGGATATAGGTCGGGTCCATGGGGGCGGCCCAGTATTTAATTTTTTTGCCGGTTTTGGGATCGATCATTCCTGCTTTGAGTTCATTTTCCGAAGCCAAGGCTTTTGAAACCGTAATAATCGATTCGCCGGTGGGGCTCCTGTCAAAACCATTCCAGGTGATGAGCAATGTCAAAACACCGATTAAACCAAAGGTTGCGATAAAAAGGGATTTTTTTATTCGTTGTTTCATGATGTTTTTTCCTTTTGCAAATGAGATACATTTTCACCCGGATTTTGAGACAAAAGCGGTGCGCCCAAAACCTCTTCAAGTTCTGCACGTTTTTTATAGAGGCTGAACAAGTAGTTTTCGGACTGAAGTTCGAAGCGAAGCAAACGAATTTGAGCATTGATCGTGGTATTAAAATTTACTTTACCAACCTCATAGGCGGTTAAAGATGACCGGGCCCACTGCTCTGCCTGGACGATCAAGGCCCCTGTAATTAGTTCGTAGCTTTTCTGTAAGTTTCGGATATCGATTACCAGAGCATCTATTTTATGAGGGAGACTGTTTACCAAATTCTGATAAGACTGTGAGGCAGCTTTATGGCGTAGCTTGGTTGCCCCCAGTTTCTTGTCTTGCCGTTTTTTCTGCCAGAGGGGAATATTCATGACCACAGAAGTTGATAAAAAATCTGCCCGGTCCTGGCCGCTCTGACTTTCATCCCGCTGACCGTAGGCCACCTTGAAATCCATATCCGGCCAATAATCCTTTCGGGCCAGCTCAACCTCCACACTGGCCTGGTTGATTTCAGCCAGTTTGACTTTCAGCCAGGGATTCATCTTCAAGGCACGATTTTGCAATGTCTCTTGTTTCAGTATTAGATCAGGAAGTGGCGGATTTTCAGGCGGTATTACAGGGGTGAAACTCTCCCGATTCAGCATACTGTTGATCCGATCTTCCAGCATACGGCGTTTTTTGTCCAAAGTGATCTGTTCATCCAAAAGTTTGCTCACTTCTACCTGGGCTTGCAAAACATCTTGCTGAAGCCCTTGACCTGCTGCATATCTCGACTCTGATACCTTAAGTAGCTGGGTCAACATTTTTATGAGCCTTTCGTTGATTTTCTGACCACTGGCAACAAAACCAAGCTCGTAATATGCTGAAGCAATTTGTCGGGCGAGTTCCAGCTGTTTTGCATTTAGGATCGCTTCTTGACGAATCGCCTTCATTGCAGCCCTTTGGGAACGGAGGTCTAATTTGCCGAACCAGGGTATTTTCTGGGCGATAAAAATCTGCTTTTGGGTCATGGGCTCTTGGTCAAACCTGAATGTGTCGGTTGGAAGATTCAGCAAACCGATACCAATGCGAGGATCATTCAACGATCCCGCAAACGAAATCTCTTCTTTAAGGCTTTCTACCTTAGACGCCAGACTCTGGATATCCTGGTTGTTTTCCAAACCTTCCTCAATAAGCATGGACAGCTGCGGGGGTGCCCAGATGGAAGTATCAGCCGATGAATTGCCGGGAGCAATGAAAGCAAACGCTGCCAACACCAGCGTTAACGATAAAATTTTAAGCAAAAACTGCTTCATGTCATCCCTCCTATAATTCTGCAGATTTTAAATAGTCTAATACTCATCAGTGACACTTCGGCGGCTTGCCGCCGGTGGCCTTGTTCAATCGATCCAGATAACGGCTCCACCATCCTTTGCGCTTGATAGACATTAATTCCAGATATTTC
>Ga0209940_1000057_pt1 | contig 21608 bp, 21 predicted proteins | sample SalPonF2_B_D1_MG_FD_185726 | JGI IMG/M metagenome (GOLD analysis project Ga0209940, IMG submission 185726) | Salt pond soil microbial communities from South San Francisco under conditions of wetland restoration - Salt Pond MetaG SF2_B_D1_MG... ...
ATTTTTCCTATAAGTTGCATTTTTTTTTGCTGAGCAATACCTCGCAACAATCTGCCCAGTATCTCTGGAGTGTTTGGGTCAGTTTTATAGTTGATGAGGATTTTCGGGTGACCGAGCGGGGTATGAAAGTGATACCGTTTCGAAACGAAGTGGTCCCCAAATTTTTACACGTATTAGTGTAAGTCCTTACAATTATAAACAAGCCCGTTGAACACGTCTATTTAAGTATATTGTTATTTTGTTTTTTTAATTCCAATAAATCCTGCTAGCATCAACGCTACACCAAAAAAATATACGTACTTTCCATTATCGATAAAATAATATCCGGAAACAAATAGAACAACGCCTACGATCCCTATGATACAAAACAGATTTCTCATATTATTTCCAAATTAATTTTTTCAATTATATCTGTAGTTCCAAAATGTCACTGTCGCTTAGCACGTGGTCTCGTTGCACCAACTGTCCGTCATAAACTGCCGTGCCCCATAATCGGGCGGTTTTTAATTTGCTGGCAAAATCCTGATGGACTTTCCTTGCAAAGTCCTCAACTGTATCTCCCTTTTTTAAAATAAACGGTTCCTTGTAATCCGGCTCTTTGCCGGGAGCTTTTGAGTAGACGCGTATAATTTCGAGTTGCTCAAACAGCATCATTTTAAACTGTTCCAGGTTGCGGCCGGTGGTTGCTGAAACCGGAATCGAAGGCCACTCATTCTCAAGCAACTCAGAGAAAATCTCGAAATTTTCATCGAAATTTTCATCGTCAAATTTGTTGGTCAGTACCAAAAAGGGTATGAAGATCAAGCCCCGCTGCTCAGAATAAAGCTTCTTTAGGTGATCGGGCATGATCCGGTGTTCTTGAAGGATGGCAATCGAATCTTCAAGCTGATGTACCGGATCCGTATGCAAATCCACGACCACTAAAATATAGTCCGATCGACGAATCAGGTCCAACAATTCCGGTTCCATAAAATTCCGGTTAAGCGGCGGCGTATCCACCAGTTGGATCTGAATGTTTTCCATTGGCATCATTCCCGGAGTGGGTTTCCAGGTTGTATGTGGAAAATTAGCGATTTCGGGTGTGGCGTTGGTGAGAGCTGATACCAGGGCGGATTTGCCCACATTGGCAGGTCCGACCAGCACCACTTGTCCGGCGCCTTCTTTTTCGATACGAAAAGCCGATTCTCGCTTGCCGGTACCTTTTTTGGCCTGAGCGGTGGTTTTTAATTTAGAGAGCCGTTTGCGCAGTCCGGCCCTGAGCTTGTCCGTGCCTTTGTGTTTGGGGACAATGCGCAGCAATTCTTCGATACAGGAGATTTTCTCACCAGGTGTTTTGGCGGCACGGTATCGTTTATCCGCCTCATAATACTCAGGGGGAAGATTTGTCGCCATGGATTTGACCGGATTTATTTATAAGAAAATTTATATTGAATGTATCTTATTTAAAATGTCAAATGCAGCAAATTCTTCGTTCAAACAAAGCCTGAAGTTATCAATCTCGAAATGTAAAACTATATATATATATAAATCCATAAAAAATCAAAAGGACAACCTCTGTCAAATAGATTTTTTCTCCCATCTAAAAAAGAATTCGCAATCTAATGGTGGACATCCTAAATACATTTTATTTTAATAGAAGCTATCTCAAAATTTTCGATACTGATAACTGCGTATCGTACACCTGTATTTTAGGACTTCAAAAATATCAAATATTATAACATTATCTTAAAAATTCGTTTCCACAATATCAAAAAGGGCCGCCGGCTTAAAAACCTTGTCTGTGAATAGTATTGATCAAATTGGACATATAGAGTAAAAAAGAATGATTACAGGCCGCAGTTAAAAATCTTAAAGACGCATTTCAGGAAACACACTTTTCATGAATAATTCAGGAAAAATGCCGGATACGACAATCAACAGTATTGGTATGGAACTTGTTTTGATTCCATCGGGCTCGTTCAGAATGGGAGGAGACAAAAAACTTGAACAAGCTGAAGATCATGAAACCCCACGACACCTGGTTAAAATCAGTAAAGCATTTTTAATGGGTAAATATGAGGTCACTCAAGCGCAGTGGTCTGAGATGATGAATAATAATCCAAGTGAATTTAAGGACGACATAAGACCGGTGGAAAGGGCTTCATGGAATGATGTGCAAGTGTTTATCCAAAGGCTGAACACTCAAGAAGAAACAAATAAATATCGTCTTCCAACCGAGGCTGAATGGGAATATGCGGCAAGAGCAGGCTCAGAAAATTCTTATGGCTTTGGCGGTGATGCTAATATATTAAGCCAATACGCCTGGTACAGAAAAAATTCAGAAGACGAAACCCATCCAGTAGGTCAATTAAAGCCGAATGCATGGGGACTTTATGACATGCATGGAAACGTCCATGAATGGTGTCAGGACTGGTTTGATAGAAAATATTATTCTCAAAGTCCTTCAAATGCTCCTTTAGGGCCTTCATCAGGGTTGGCCAAGGTGCTGCGGGGAGGCGACTGGGGAAGCGAGGGCTGGTATTGCCGGTGTGCATCACGCAGCCTCAGCTCGCCGGACCGTCGCAGCAACCGACTCGGTTTCCGTTTGATCAGGATGGTTTAAATAAAAAAGGCAGGGCTTTTGGTGCCCTGCCTGTATGATGGTATTTTTAAAGACGATAATAATTTTTTTAATGAACCACGGAATTATTAAAAATGTTTAAAAAAAAGAGTAAAAATATTTTGCCATTAATTTTGGCAGGCCTTCTCATCTTCTTTAGTTGCAGCACTGTTGATAATTTTAATTATCTTCCACAGAAATTAGGTGAGTTGAATCTTGCTAAAGTTATTCAAAACAAAAAAGCTGCCGTTATCATAAATAAAATGCATGGCAAAAAGCTTGATGATTGTAAAAACTATATTGCTATTTATGGGAACAACCATTCAAAAAATATTCTTTACGTGAGTGTTTATGAGAATGCTGAAAAGGCTGAAACGAACATAAAGAATATGGCTATTAAAATGATAAATGGATCATCTGTCTTTTCTCCGTTAACACATAATAAAATAGGGGATAAGATATATTTTGAGACAGAAGGGATGGGTCTTAAGCATTACTTTTATCGTACTGATAATATTTTAATCTGGTGGCAGGTTGAACTTGATAAAGCAGAAGCAACATACAATGATTTACTTAAATTCGACTTTGCAGTTCTGGACAACATGGTAAACCGATAACCAAAAAGGGCGACCCTTTTGGATCGCCCCCATGCAAAGGTTATGAAGATAGGTTAACCATCCTACAAAGCCCTTACTAATTGGTAGCTTCCCTCAATGCCGTTGTTATACCCGGTGCACATTTATTTTTTTTTCTTTGGCATATTATGCAGGTGACCGGAATATAAGATGCACGTGCACCAGAGAAGCTTTAAGCTTAAATTAATATTTAAATGGACCCTGTCAATAGAAGGTGACTCCCCTAATAGACCAGAAGGGTTAGCCTCTGAATCTTTAATAAGGTCTAAAGAGTCTTTTACCATTTGAATAGGATCTTCCATACTTCACCCTCCATAATACAAATTTAATCATTTGGAAAATCTGGATCTGGCTCAGGAATCATTGAGTGTTCTTTAATGACATAACCTCTATCTTCCATACAAATTCCCAAATGCATATAGATCTTCATGAACTCATATATAGGGTCTTTCATGCCCCAAAAAACCTGGCGTTGTTTGCTGGCATATGTTCCAACCCCAATAGGTTTTCTTAATGACGCCATCATACATTCTGAGAAGTCTTTATTCTCACTCTCAACGGTCATCCCTTCTTTATAAAAATAGTATTTGTATTCAGGAGGAACGACATATCCTTTCCATGAGGTAACTGTTTTATCCTTGGCCGGATCTACAGTTTGTTTATCCTCAGCACCTGCATAACTTATAGGTATAAAGGCTATTATAAGAACTGCTACTATTATTTTCTTCATGATTTCGTCTCGATTATTTAAAGACTTCAATCTCGACCACTTGTTTCTTTGCCTTTTCCCTCTTGTGTTTATTGTCCAGTACTATGGGTGCCCATATAGGTATAGTAACAACAACAACTGCCAATAAAACACCAAAAGCACTAGGTATTGCATGACGTAAATTCTCGTCAACAAACAAAGCCGCCATAAATAATATAAATATCCATCCTGCTATAATTCCTTGCAACATAGTTTCATCTCCCAACACTTGGAATCTATAAATTTTCTACTATTATGGGTACACTCATTCGTTACGACACAAGGTGTTTCTTACCAAATGCATAATATGTACCACAAAATTTATTTCAAGTTTTAATGATATATTACAATGGGTTAATTTGTATTTCTTGATTGAATTGAAATGATATCTACCGTCAAAAGTTTGACGAATGGTGGGGATATTTATCAATAAATGAATATGACGTGGGATATGCTTATCAGAAAATGGTCATGAAATAATTCTGATGCATGTTCTGGTGTGGCTAAGTTTTTAAAAGATCTGTGTGCAGTAGTTTGGGAATGCAGTTTGCATTGTCTGTGGGTTTTGGGGGTCAGGTCAATGTTGCCGAGTAAACCATTAAGCCCACGGGATAGGCGGCCCTGGCAAAAAGAAAACCCCTGGGAGATAAAATGGGATTCCCAAGGGTTTCACATAAAGGAGTAGAACAGAGACATAAATGGCATTTTTATATCTATAAAAATAATAATTGCCACATTGTGGCATGTCAAGTATTTTTTATTAGGTAGATTAAAGAATGAACCACGGGATAGGCTCCCCCCGCCTGAAAAGCGGCGGGATTTCGCTAACGCTCAACCTGCCGACTTGGTCCGACCCTGCCGGAAGGCACAAAAAAAGCAGATGCTTATTGTTTTATCATCTGCTTATTTTTGGCACGCTCGTTGAACACCTTTGTTTTAAATAAATGATGTGAAATCCCTCTTTGCGGGGGCAGGATTCCCCGTAATAAATACGGGGCAGGCTGCCCTTTGACCTACGGATTCGAAGTTCATCGTCCTATGATAATCAAGTAACCAAAAGTAAACGCCAGTAAAACCATTTTCTAAAGTCAATTCGAACCATTATCAAATCTTACAGAATAGAAGTAACTCGAAAGAAACCCTGATAAACATAGAGATATTTTTTAAAATTGCCTCATACAAGATTGACTGAAACTTCCCATGGATTTGTTTCAATTCTCTTAATCGATACTTAAAATCGTTGCATTCAAACGTTACACTTCACCGCAAAATATATAATATCAATGTAAAACTGTTACATTATATATATGAAAATAATATGCTGCTATTATTGAAAAAAAAATTATTAATAAAATTATAAGTTAGTATGCATCCAGTATAATCTACGAACTAAATTTTACAGTCGAATCACACACATTATAATGAAATAGAGGTTATCAAAATAGCGACGAGATTGTCCATCGATCTGAAAAGAATATCAAAGGTAAGTTTAGGGTTTAGCTATTTGGGGCATTTAGATATTCAAAAATACAAAGAGCAAAATTGAGGAGTTCGATTTGCCTAAAAAGTAAGATTGGTTCTATTCTTGCGTGTCAAATCCATGCTTGCGAATTTCATTATAAAGACGAGTTTTATCTATCGGCTTAATCATATAACTTGTGCAACCTGCATGTGCCGCTTTTAAGATTACATCTTTGTCGGTATTTGCTGAAGTCATAATTACCTTGGATTTAGCGTGCTCATTTACCTCATGTTGAGTTTCCAATCGTCTAATTTTTTTCAGGGTCGTAATTCCATCTAATTCAGGCATGATGATATCTAAAAAGATCAATTCATAGGGCTTATTATTTTCAATGGCTTTTTCAACAGCGGTAATGGCCTTGTTGCCATTAACGGCAATATCAACTTCACCAAGGGTAAGAAGAAATGAGTTTAATGTCTTTCTTGATGTTGGTTCATCTTCAACAATTAATATCTTTATGAAATTGTTTTCTCTTTTTTGATTGTCATTTGTCTTTGGGTTTTCATCGTGACAAACAGAACACTTCGCTAAATACTCGTCCGGTGAACATTTAAATAAAATTCCACCCTCTAATCCAAATCCTTCTGATGTGGGTGTTATCTCAATGATTGTCTCGCATCCGCAGTCTGAACATGTATCTTTAATTACAATTGTCGATTTTTCCGGGTTAGATTCAAACATTTTTTTTAATATTTCAATCATTATGTATGACATCCTTAAATGATAGTCTCATTTTTTTTCATTGCCAGATCTGCGTTCAGGGATATGAGTAATATAAGTAAATTTTCGTCCATGAATCCCTAATTTTGGTTATATTGAACCAAAATATGTTATGATTTCATATATTTTTAACCAGGAGAGTCTTGCCTAAATAATTTTTTAAATTATAATGATAAAAACAGTCCCAAGTAAATACCAAATAAATACGTGCTTAATATCAGGTTGTTTCTTGTATTAATTGAGCGTCAAAAGGTGGGTAACGAGGTTGGTTTTTGTTTTAGTTAGGCCAAATTTCTTACGAAGGTTATTGCGATGAAATTCGATGGCCCTGGGAGATGATTGTAGCAATTCGGCAATCTCTTTTGAGGTTTTACCCTGCTTTATAAGGCCTGCAATCTGAATTTCTTTTGGAGTTAAATGATAAAAATTAGAAGCCATTCTTTGATAAAATGGAGATGTAATTTCATTCAAATTTGATTCCAGTATATCTACATAGGATTGTTGCAATTCATTTAACAGACTTTTTCTTAGTTTCTCTAAATAAGGTAAAATCATTTCATTTATATTAAGACGCACTTTTTCTTCAATTTCAACTTTATCCTCATTTCTTTTTTCCAATATAACCTTCAGCGCAGTGTTAATTTCTTCCAGTTTTCGGGTCTGGAGCTCAAGCTTTTGCTCTCTTTTTTTTAATTCCTTTTGTGCTATTTCACGCTCTATGGCATCATGTTTCAATTGCGCATTTGCTGACACAAGTTCAGCAGTGCGTTCTTCCACTCGTCGTTCAAGTTTCTCATGGGCTTTTAGCAGCTTTTCCTCCATCTCTTTACGATCTGTTATATCGCGCGAGACGCCATGCATCCCGACAACTTCTCCACCGGGATCCCGTATCGCCTTAACGATGTTCTCCATCCAGACGGTAGAGCCGTTCTTGTGGTAGTACTCGACTTCGACCGTGATTGACCTGTATGGATCAGCAGTGTCCTGCTTATCTCCCTGAAGCTCTTCTAAAAAAATTACCTGGACCTTTTGAAGAGACTTCGGTGAAATCATTTCCTCCAAAGATTGCCGTTTTCGTTCTTCCGGCGTAAAGCCCAGCACGTTCTCGATGGAAGGGCTAACATATGTGGTTTGAAAATTCTGGTCGATGGTCCAAACGATATCGACCATCTTTTCTGCGAGAAACCTAAATTTTCCCTCACTTTCCCGCAGTGCCCGCTCCGCGCTCTTGCGGTCAGTTATATCCCTGAAACTCCATACTCGACCTGCTATCTGCCCATCTCGAATCAAAGGAGACGAAAAACGTTCAAAAACTCGACCATCTTTAAAATCGAGCACATCGAAATCCTCATCCGATATTTTGTATAAAACCTGAACCTTTGAAAGGAATACTTCGGGCTCTTTCAACTGACCTAAAACAAAATCTAAAAGCTTTTTATCTTCTCTTGTTCGGATAAGTTCATCAGGGATCTCCCACATTTGAGCGAAGCGCTTGTTTGTATGCGTAACCTGTCCATTTTCATCAACTACCAAGATACCGTCTGCAGTTGATTCAACGGTAGCTCTGAGAAGTTCCTCACTCTCACGCAGCGCTTTTTCAGCCTTTTTGCGTTCGGTGATGAGTCTTGATAATTGGTCAATTTCTCGTAAACGTATTCTCCCGGTTTCTACTGCAATATTTTTATAGTACTCTGTCTCTTCTTTTGCTTTTTTTAGCGACTGTTCCAATTCAGAATATTGCTCTATTAAAGATTTATTTTCTTCAACCATCATCTTTTTCTCCAGCCAAAACCACTAACACTCCTGTCCAGTCAAGCCCTCTACTTTTTTGAAGAAGAGGGGCCACTTCAACACCAGAGTAAAAACCAAATAATGGCGAATTATGCTGGTTAAATACCGACTGAATTTCGGAAGCTTCTTCGGTTTTGGTATTAGAATAGCCTGATGTTCGCCCAGCACAATCAATATAAAACCCGAAAAGAGCTTTCTTTCCATCTGCTTTTATCTGGTCCATCAACTCTGTGGAATTTTTCTTTGCAGACTCAATCATTTTTTCCGTATCTCTTAACATAAATTGTATTTCTGTCCCTGTCTCAAAGTCTGGTTCAAAAATACCAATGCCCTCTCCATTTGGCAAACATCCTGTAATGAGCCTGTTGACATAATTTTCTTCAATTGGCTGTTCATATCTTTTTCCATGGTTTTTACCTATGGTCAAAAGGTTAACGGGACGTTGGTGTCGCCAATCACTGTTTCCATAAAGTGCATCAATCATCTCAACAATAGGCTTTCCATCCAATTCATAAATAATAGATTTGTCCATTTTTGTAATTTTATGATAGACACCACTTAAAGGTGTGCAACCGTGCATAATTCGAAAATAGGGCGTAAAATTACCGGTTAACATAGTTCCCACAACACTTTGGCTGCTAACATAAGAGCCGCAAAACTGTTTCGTGGGGCCAAGGTCATAATCTCCTATTAAACCTGCACCTACAATAGGCACATTTGATTGGAGTCCCTGTTCAATGCCTTCAATTAGAGGGGATGAAGCATTAAGAACCGGTGGTAATTTGTCTTTTGCAGAAGTTTTGACCGAATCATAAAACATTATTAAAAGCTTGTCTTCTTGTTCATACGACAATTGTTTGGTTAATTTATATCCTGCCTGTTTTTCATCTGTATCCAAACCACTTGCTGAAGCCTCTTTGTGCTGAATTGTTTTTGACTGTATTATAGCAGCTCCAGCAGGATAACCTTCATATGAAATCGAATCATTGGTAATAATACCTAAGGCTGAGCCGCCTATAATGGGCACTTGATCTCCCACAACATTTTGCAGCCCTCGGAAATAATCTTCATGATCGACTTGTCCACCGCAAAAGGCAAACACCAAATCCGGGCTTTGGATATTCCCTTTTTTAATTGCATCTTGGGCCACTGCCATACCTGATAAGAATCCATCTTTTTGGTTAGAATATCCGGTTCCAATTTTCATTTTCCTTCTCCTATTACAAACAATGTGACGACGCAATGTTTGTATCATCACCAACAAAAAAATGAAACTTTCATAAGTCAAAAGATTTCAGGATGATGAAGGAATGCACACTTCTTGCGGCAATATTCTTTGATTAATATCGGCCAACCAGCTTAACTTCTATTAAATAGTGTTGATTTAATAAATTATGTATAATCCGATATATTGTGATTTCCCCGAAATCTAAAAGTCTTAGATACATTTAGATAACCGATAACAATAGAGTGTTTAAAAAACTGTGATACCTCCTACATAAAGCAAAATAAGCAATAATTGTCGATAGGCGCTATTTAATAAGACGTGCATTGAACAATTAATTTGATATTTTCACTTTGCCTATATTCATTTGATTTTTCATCGATCCATGAATGCTGTGACCAATGAAGGATGCATTTATCTTGATTATTTTCAATTACAATTATCGATGATCCTGGTCCATCTGCTATCAAATTTTCATTAATAGACCAATCCTGCCAATTAGTGAACGATTGAAATTTCAGAAAAACAACTTCCCCTGAAACAATTGATTCATCACTTTCAAATATAACTTCACATCCTTTTAACGATTTTCCATCCAATAATGAAACAAATCCATTGGAAGTTTCTGTCAATCTTGTATGAGGCAATTTTAACAATTCATTATAAAATTGAAGACAGGGTGAATCATTAGCATTTGAAATCTGACAAATGAAAATAGATAGGAATGCAAAAAATAATGACAGAGTTTTCATCATTGTATTGTTCAATGAATAGATTGGATTGAAATTTTGATATTATTTTAATTCATCAATTTAAAATTAGGTCAATTGAATCAATGAAGCAATGGATATTTCATTAATAGGATCAGAATAACAAATTCAACTTAAAATTTTGGTGAGGATTTTTAGTTTTGAGGGGGATATGAGGGAGAAATTTGGTATCTTAACAAAAAATGGGTTATGCTTTAAGACATAACCCATTGGAATTATTGGGTACGCCCGTTGAACACCTTTGTTTTAAATAAATGATGTGAAATCCCGCTTTGCGGGGGCAGGATTCCCCATAATAAATCGGGACAGGCTCCCCCCGCCTGAAAAGCGGCGGGATTTCGCTAACGCTCAACCTGCCGACTTGGTCCGAACCCTGCCGGAAGGCACAAAAAAAGCAGATGCTTATTGTTTCATCATCTGCTTATTTTTTGGTACGCCCGGCAGGATTCGAACCTGCGGCCTACGGATTCGAAGTCCGGCGCTCTATCCAGCTGAGCTACGGGCGCATATAAAAATAAAGGACTGCTATGCTTCATAGGTATAGCAGCCACCTTAATTAAAAAAATGGGGTGAGTGACGGGACTTGAACCCGCGGCCACCAGGGCCACAACCTGGTGCTCTACCGGCTGAGCTACACCCACCATAAATTGAGCGTTTCAAACACTTAAATCATGTATAAGTACTGCCTGAACAAGAAGTCATGTTCATGCAAAATTTCAATATCGAAATATTTACCCTGTTAAATAAATGACAATGGATAGGGTGAACCTATCGTTTATTAAAATCACATTCGTTACTGAGAGCTTAAATTCCAAAGCCTATTTAACAGGGCAGGCAGATTCAAATTTCAAATGACCCAAACGAACCTTGCCATATGCTTGGGTAATCCAATTGAAAAACATCATAATTAACAGATTGCATAAGCCAATTCAAGTCATTTTATCCCTTCCAATGAAAATATCTTAGCCAAAGTTGGTGTTGATATTTTTAGCCCACTAATATATATTTTTAACCTTGGGGTTTTAACCTAATTTTTAAAGGATATTTTGTGACTCAATTTAACATTTTTATCATCAGAGCGGTATTTGGCGCTGTTTTTGCGGTTGTTTTGACCCGTATGTTTTATGGAAAAGTAGAAATTATCTATGTCGCAGGGCTTGCCGTTTTTTTGGTGGGTATGGCATATGTTATGGAATATTTTAGAAAAAAAAGAAAAGAATAGTTTTCTATACGTTCTTTTCTGACAGGATTAACCGGATATTCAAGATATTTTCATCCCATTTCTCCGATAAAAATGGGATGAGACAATCCGCCTTTTAGACGGAGCAAAATATAATCCGAAAAATCTTGTTCATCTTGTCTAATATTTTAACTTTTCAAGGGGTATTTATCAATTGAAACAAATAATCCTCGGGACCGCCGGACACATCGACCACGGTAAGACGGCGCTGATCAAGGCGCTGACCGGCATCAACACAGACCGCTTAAAGGAAGAAAAACGTCGCGGCATTACGATTGAACTCGGATTTGCGTTTCTGGATCTCCCCAGCGGGCAACATCTCGGCATTGTCGATGTGCCGGGTCATGAAAAATTTGTTAAAAACATGGTGGCCGGTGCCACCGGTATCGATATCGTTGCCATGGTGATTGCCGCGGACGAAGGCGTGATGCCTCAGACCCGGGAACACATGGAAATCTGCACGTTGCTTGGGATCAAACACGGACTGGTTGTTTTGACCAAAACCGATCTTGTGGATGAAGAATGGCGTGAGCTGGTCATCGAGGATGTCGGGGATTTTGTTAAAGGGACATTTTTAGAAAAGGCTCCCATTGTACCGGTTTCCTCGTTAACCGGTGACGGCATACCGGAATTCATTAAAACCCTGGACGAGTTGAGTGCCCGGCTGCCCAGCCGACCGCCTTCCAGCCTGTTTCGCCTGCCGGTGGATCGTGTTTTTACCATGAAGGGATTCGGCACCGTGATTACGGGCACCCTGATTTCAGGGCGTGTAAAAGTGGGCGATACCGTTATGCTGTATCCCTCCGGTATTACTTCAAAGGTCCGGGGTATTCAGGTTCACAACCAGAGTGTCAATACGGCTGAAAACGGTATGCGAACCGCCATTAACTTTCAGGGGCTTGAGAAGGCCGTGGTCAATCGCGGCGATGTGTTATCGAACCCGCACGCCTTAAAGCCGAGTTATATGATCGACGTATCGTTTAACTATCTGAACAGCAATAAGAAACCGCTGAAAAACCGCATGCAAGTGAGATTTCATACCGGGACCAGTGAAGTACTCGGCATCGTCATCCTGATCGACAGAGAAGAGCTTTTGCCCGGTGACACCGCCATTGTCCAAATGAGAGTCGATTCGCCGGTGGCGGTTATAAAAGATGACCCCTTTGTCATTCGGAGCTATTCACCGGTACGAACCATCGGCGGCGGAAATGTTCTCAACCCGATTCCGCAAAAACACAAGCGCTTTAAGCCTGATGTCATTGAAGGATTGACAGGATTGATGAATCATGAACCCGAAGAGATCATTTCTTATCATGTGGCCGAGTCCGGCTATCAGGGGGTGACCTATTCCGATCTAAAAATAATGACCAGTTTGCATGAAAAACAGCTCCAGAAAATCGTTCAGGACCTGTTGTCAAAACAAACGATTATTCTGGCGGACAGAGAAAATCAGGCATACATTCATCGCAAAAGCGTTGACACATTCAAAACAGAAACATCCGGTTATCTTAACAACTATCACAAGGCCAACCCTCTAAAAACCGGTATGTCCAAAGAAGAGCTCAAATCCAAATTCCCTGCCGCCTTGGGTACACGGCTCTTTAATTTGATGCTGAATCAGATGATAAAGGACAAGGCCGTCGTCAGCGAGGACAATGTGGTTCGCATGGCTTCACATAAAGTGTCTTTGGGCGTGGATCAGGCAGATATCAAAAAGAAAATTCTGGATGCCTATCTTAAAAACGGGCTGACCCCTCCTTATTTCAAAGAACTCAAAAAATCTTTTGACATTGAAACATCCCTGGCCAAGGATGTCCTCACGCTTTTAATGGACGAAGGAATGATTGTTAAGGCCAAAGAAGATCTTTATTTTGATGCACAGGCTGTCAAAGAATTGCAGGCAAGACTGGTTGATTTTCTTAAAAACCATGGCGAAATTTCCACACCGCAGTTCAAGGAAATGACCAGGGTTTCCCGAAAGTATTTGATACCGTTGATCGAACATTTTGATGCTCAGAATGTTACCATTCGTATCGGGGATATACGTAAGCTGAGAAACAGATAATACCTTGCATGAAAATTAATGAGAATCCTTAGGTTACTTGATTAGATCGGATGAGGGTATTTTTTCATTAATTTTCACCCGAAGGGCGAGCCGGAGGCTTTCATCTCCCCGCTTAAAGCGGGATTATTAAGGACTCGAAATAGCAGACTATGGCTTCGCCCTTAAGTGCCTTACATATGAAAGCCTCCAACTGGTGCAAGATTCAAGTCTTGTAATATTTTGCTTGAATTTTGCATGGGGTGTCAATTAACATGGTATAGATAAATCAGGAAAGTGCCTAAATTGAACCAAATCCGCTAAAGTTCGGTGGCGGACTTGTCCGCCGGAGTTCTGTGGCGGATCAATTGCCTAAACGGAGATATTATGGGAAATTCTAACAACGGTGAAAATGATCAAATTCATGAAACTGAGTTTAAAAGATTTGCTGCCAAGCGACTCCTTTTCTTCGCCCTGATTGGGGTGGTCGCCATATGGGTCGTTGGCGTCGCTATTGGGTATTTCGAACAGCCTGGCGGAGTTCAAACAGCCAAGAAATCTGAGGGCCATGTTGCCCATGAATCTTCCAAAAACAGCCCGCAACCGGAAACTTTGCACAAGGCCATTGAAAAATCGCCGGCACACACATTGCCGGAAGACGAAGGCCATGAAACGGCAGACAGTCCTAAAGAATCCGAAAAGGATACGGCCGGCGATATCATGACAACGGATTTTATCGCTTTAAACAAGGATCTAACTGTTTATGAAGCCGTAGAATTTCTCAAAGGGACACACCAGGAGATTAAACAGCCGACCCAAATGTTTGTGGTTGATGAGTTTGAAACGCTTATGGGTGTGGTTACCCAGAATCAATTGTTGTTTGCCTCTACAGAAACCGCACTTGAAGATATCATGACAACCGATATACATACCGTCAATATCGGCCTGGATATGGAACGTGTGAAATCACTGATTGATCAGCACCACCTGCCATCGGTTCCTGTGATCGATATGGCCGACAAGCTTGTGGGAGTGATCGATGCGGATCAAGTGCTTCATCTGGCAAAACAGGATATCGTGAAAGCCCCGAGTCATGCTCCGGCCCCGATGCACGAGACGCCGGCCCCGGCACATGAGGCGAAAGCCCCAACGCACGAGACGCCGGCTCCAGCACATGAGGCGCAAGCGCCTGCGCACAAGGCACCGGCCCCCACCCACGGTACTGTTGAGAAAAAACCTGAGCATCCTTCGCCCGCTACGCACAAAAAAACGACTGCCGCACACGGCGAAACACCGGCCCACGGTGTTCACAAAGCAGCAGACACCAAGCCCAAGGCCAAAGGTGTGGCGTTTGTCGAGGCCACCATAGCGCCCCTTGATTATGAATTGAATGATAGATTCTGGGGGTGGCGTTCCAATGACATTCTGGATTTCACGGATAACGTAAACAATTTCCAGTTAGGGGTCCTTGAGGTCACTCGACGCACCGTCGTTGCCCTGACCGAACGCATATCCCGCACCGGCGCCACTGCTGCATTTGACGAGAATCTTGAAAGCGCCATGAACTGGTTGATGATTAAGGCCCGTAAATACTGGTTCCCGTCTCCGGAATCCAAATACAACGCCAGTCTGAAAGAACTCGGGATATACAAGGAAAAACTCGAAAAAGGGGAAGCCAACTTTCACACCCGAAGCGACAACCTAATCCCGCTTCTGATGGCGTATGAAGATTTGTTGGGAAGCTGTGAAGAAAATCTCGTCAAAACCGAAGAGGATGACGGAAGTCCGGTCAGTTTTTTCAAGGCTGACGACTACTTTTTCTATACCAAAGGTGTTGTTAGTGCCATGGGGACCATTCTCGAAGCAGTCATGGAAGAATTTATAGCGACCTTAGAAGCCCGTCGGGGGATCGAAGTTCTCCATCATGCCATTGTATCGTGCCACCACGCTTCTGAAGTCGATCCATGGATCATCACCAACAGCCCGCTCAACGGTGTTCTGGCCAATCATCGGGCGAACATGGCCGCACCTTTGAGCCACGCCAGATTCTATATTGGTGTGTTAATAAAGACGCTCTCTACGTAAAAAGGTTCAAGGGTTCAGGGTTCGGGGCTCAGGGTTCAGAGTTCGGGGTTGCATCTGAACGGTTGCAACAATTTTATGTAACCTGAATCTTGCCCGAGCCGGAGGCTTTCATATGCAAGGCACTTAAGGGCGAAGCCATAGTCTGCTATTGCGAGTCCTTAATAACGTAGCAGATGAAAGCCTCCGGCTCGGGCCTTAGATGAACATGGTGGCAATACTGTCCAAGTACAGCATCCCCTTAGCGGTCAGGGCACAGCGGTTTTGAGACATCTTTACCAGCCCTTTTTCTTCGAGATCGGCGATGGTTTCGGCGTGCATGACTTCAAAAATTACACCAAACTTTTTGTCAAATTCATCAACCACAATCCCTTTTGTCTGTCTCAGCCCCAGATAAACCGCCTCTATCATGAGCTGTTCTCGACTTAACGATTCTTTTCCTGCCCGTGGAAGCCTGCCCGTCGACAGTTCCTGAACATATTTTTTCACATTTGAATGGTTCCAAAAGCGCTGCGGCTCAATAAATGAATGGGCTGAAGGTCCAAGCCCGATATAGGAAGAGAAATTCCAGTATTTTACGTTATGCCGCGATATGTTGGATTGAGCGCTTTTGATACCCGATTCGTCGATAACTTCGCGGGCAAAATTTGATGTTTCATACTGAACATAACCGTTCGCGTTTAAAAACGATTGGGTGGTCTCAAAGAACTCGCAGACCAGATGCTCGGGGAGGGGGTTGAAGACTCTGTTTTGAAGATCTTTGTGCATCGGCGTGCCCGGTTCAAAAGAGAGCATGTAACAGGAAAGATGCTGGGGGTGAAATTCTAGTGCCGAGTGTAAATCCTTCAGCCATGATGATGTTGTCTGACCAGGAATTCCGTAGATGAGATCGAGTCCAATGTTCTCATATCCAGCCCTTTGAGCCCATTTTACGACCATTTGGGCATCTCTGGCTGAATGGATTCGTTCGAGAAAGCTCAGATTCGCAGAATTGAACGACTGGACGCCAATGTTTATTCGGTTGACGCCGGCTTTCCGGTAACCTTTCAACTGCTCCAGGGTCACCGTGCCGGGATTGACTTCCAGAGTAATTTCGGCGTTCGAAAGAATGTTATAGCATTGATAGGCGGTTTTGATGATGATCTCGATGCTTTTTATATTCAAAACAGAGGGTGTGCCGCCACCGATATACAGGGTATCAAAACCCTTGTCGAGTTCACGGGTCATTATCATTTCGGATGCCAGTGCATCCAGAAATACAGGCTGAAGCGACAAATCTGTTATGGAATAGAAATCACAGTAGGAACATTTTTTAAGGCAAAAAGGGATGTGGATGTACAGCCCTGCAAGTTGGGAATTAAAAGTAAAACATGGCGAGTTCTGAAGCATCGACAAAGACTATCAGGTTTCATTATCCGCTGCAATCTTCATTCCCAGATCCAGAGCGTCGCGATTCATTTTTATAAAACCGTCGGGAAGCCGGTCTTTAAGTACTTCCATGATGGAGTCTGATTTGACGAGCTTTGTCAGTTCAATCACCGCACCCAGCATACAAATGTTGAACACGATGGGTTTCCCGATTTTTTCCATTACGCTGCGGTACATGGGCAGTTCTTTTTGCTGTGCGTCGACCTTTCTCTGGATTTTCACAAAACGGTTGTCTGTAATCAGAAGTCCGCCGGGTCGTATGATGGGACAATATTGATTGTAGGCTTCCTGGGTCAGACAGACCAGTACATTGGGCTGGATGACCTTGGGATAATTGATCGTTGATTCGGAAATAATAACGTCGGTACGGGTTGCACCGCCCCTGGCTGCCGGGCCGTAAACCTGGGATTGCACGGCGGTCAGGTTTTGATAGAGCACAGCGGCTTCGGCAAGGATAATGGCCGCTGTAATCACCCCTTGTCCACCTGATCCGGAAAATACCAATCTGCATCTTTCCATATCTTTAATCCTTTTTATGTTTTTAACTTAGCATGCAAAAGTTAAAAGTGCCTAAAGTGAACTAAAGTGCCTATTTATCCCGTATTCATCGGGGAAGTTAAGGTATTATATTAATTTTAATTATAATTGATCGCGCTGAAAGCGCGTTCCTCAACTTTAGCTCACTTTAGGCACTTCAAACTTCAAACTTTTGGGCTTCAGCTTATACGGGATAGTGTCCAGATAAAAATACGTCATCGGATTTATGAATTAGAGTACTTAGCCATCGCTTTTTCGATAATTTTGTCGTATTCACTGCAATATTCCGGCATTTCTTTTTGAATGAAAATACCCCTTTCAATAAGGTCCGGATTTTCTTTTTTGGCCTTTGACCCGATGGGGGTGGTATTTTTATTGTATGACTCCATCATATCTACGGCGTTTCCTTCGCGGTTCTTTCTTCCAAAATAGGTCGGGCATTGAGTCAGGACTTCCACCACTGAAAATCCTTCATGCAAAATGGCCTGTTTTAGAATCTTTGCTAGCTGTTGAACATGGTAGGTCGTGCTTCGGGCAACAAAAGTAGCCCCTGCAGCCGTTGCCAGTTTAACGGTGTCAAATGACTGGTCGATGTTGGTATAGGGCGCTGTGGTGGCCAGGGTTCCGTACCCGGAAAGGGGAGAATACTGCCCGCCGGTCATGCCATAAATGCGATTGTTCATGACGATGGCGGTTAGGTCGATATTTCGCCGGGCAGCGTGAATGAAGTGATTTCCACCGATGGCCAGTGCGTCGCCGTCTCCCATGGGAACGATGAGGTTCAGCTCGGGCAGACTCAGTTTAACGCCGGTGGCAAACGCCAGGGCACGACCGTGAATGGTATGGAGTGTATGAAAATCGACATATCCTGAAATACGGGATGAACATCCGATTCCCGAGACCATGACGATTTCATTTTTGCTCATTCCAAGTGAATCCAGGGCCCTTAAAAGACTGTTCATTACGGTCCCGTGTCCACACCCCGGGCACCAGATATGCGGAAAAAACCTTTCTCTGATATAATCCTTTATTGCCATAAATTACACTCCTTTTCCCTGGATCAGCCGCAGAATATTTCGGATATCAGTGGGTGTGATAAAAACGCCGTCAATGCGGTTGGCCAGAAAGACTTTCTCGGGCTGGTCTACGGCCTTTCGGACCTCCTCCATGATCTGGCCCATGTTCATTTCCACCACCACCACATACGTTGCTTTGGCACATTTTTCCCGAACAAGATCATAGGGGAACGGCCATAAGGTTTGAAGTTCTAAATGCCCCAGTTTTTCGCCCCGGGGCCTTCGACTGAACACGACATGATTGGCCGATCGAGCGGAAGATCCGTATGAAATCAGAATTATCTCGGCATCTTTTAAGTAAAACTCTTTATAACGGGCAATTTGATTGACATTGTTTTGAATCTTATCCACCAGATGACGAAGAAGACCATGGACGATTTTGGGATTATCCGAGGGAAACCCCCACATGTCATGAAACAGCCCGGTGACGTTATATCGATGAACGCTACCGAAGTCAGACATGGGAAGGCGTCCGTCTTCCCTTGGCAGATAGGGGTGATAATCCACGCCTTCTTTCACCGATGTCCGGAGTCGTTCTACCAGGGGGAGCTCTCCTTTATTGGGTATAACCAGTCGCTCCCGCATGTGGCCCACGACCTCGTCATAGAGCAAAATCACCGGTGTCCGGTAGGTTTCTGAAATATTGAACGCATGAACGGTGGTTTCAAACACATCCTGGTGGTTGGAAGCTGTAATCGTAACAATGGCATGATCACCGTGGGTTCCCCAGCGGGCCTGGTTCACATCTCCCTGACTCACATGGGTCGGAATCCCGGTTGAAGGTCCGCCTCGCTGAACATTGACGATCACACAGGGAATTTCCGCCATGATGGCATAACCTAAAGCTTCCTGCATCAAAGAAAAGCCGGGACCGCTGGTGGCGGTCATGACTTTACTGCCCGTAAGGGATGCCCCGATAATGGCGCCCATGGATGCAATTTCGTCTTCCATCTGAATAAACTTTCCCCCCTTTTGGGGCAGCCGGTGGGATAGAAGCTCGGCAATTTCCGTTGAAGGGGTTATGGGGTAACCGGCAAAAAAATCGAGCCCTGCATAGAGAGCACCTTCCACACACGCCTCATTGCCCTGAATAAATTTAATGTTTTCTTTTTTCATTGTTCATCCTGTTCGGTTTCTATTTCGATGGCAAGATCGGGACACCGGAGTTCACAGAGTTTGCAACAGATACAATCTGTAGGCCGAGCTGGAAGTACTTTATCGCTATCACTGAGTTCCAGGACATTCTTGGGGCAAAAATGGACACAAATACCGCACCCCTTGCACCATTCAGGATTGATTAAATGCGCTTTTAATTTGGGTTTTGCCATGAAAATTCCCTCTCATTTATTTAAAATATGACACTTTAACGATGAAGGTTTCGCAATAAACAAATAAAACAGGTTCTTGCGAATGGGTCCAATATAGATTGCATAATGATATAAGATCCGAATGTCAAGGATATAAGATCCTATCCAGATTAAAATCTCTCGGCGTTATCCTCTATTTATCCTGGAATTCTAACCAAAATACCGGCATTGGGTATTGCGGCCACAGAACCAATGGATTGTTCTACCAGAAGTTTTGCCTGATCCGGAGAGATTTTTTCAACCCCGATGGTTTTACAGACAGAATCACCCAATTGGGTTACCATTAAAATTCTGATTCTTTTTAATTTGGACATCATGGAAAGCGCCGTTCCGCCGTTTCCTTCATAATTTCGGGCCAGTCTGTCAAACGCTTTTTTCCAGCTCCCCATTTCAAACCAGGGTAAAAAGGTTTTTGATCCCACACCATCCGGGCATTCTGCAAAGATAATCAACATGCCGTCGTTACGGACAAATTTAGACGCATGCTCGATGGCTTTGTGGCTTTGAATAAAGTTAATATCCTTTGGATACCCGCCGCAGGAGGCAATGACCCGATCATAGTCTCCGGTGACGGCAACTTCACAATGTTTTCCATGTTCGGCACAGGCGTTTTTAAAATGATCGGTTCCTGAACCCGGCAACAGATCACAAACCTGTCCCCGGCTGTCGAGGATGCCGTGGATGGCCAGATCGGCAGGGCGAAAGGCTTCGAATTCCGCCAAATCTTCTGCCAGGGGATTTTTATCCGATACACCCGACTGACAAAACCGCGAAAGGGTTTGTTGTTCCGGATCCAAAAACAACCCGTGATTTTGATAGATCGACGCTTTTTGACCCAGTCCGGGAAAGATCAGCTTTCGGCCGCCGCCGTAACCGGCGAAATAGTGATGAGAAACAGCACCGAAGGTGATTAAAAAACCGGTTTCAACAATATCGCGCCGAATCAGCACCGATGTCCCGCGGGAGGTTTGTCCGGAATTTACAAAGCATTTGTCATCCGTACAGTCGTGATGGACAAACCGGACATTTTGATAGACATCCCCATATGCTTCGAGACATTCTTTATCTGTCTGGGGAGCGTGTGTGCCGTAAGCGATAAACACGGTCATTCGGTCCGGATCAGCACCAGCGTTTTTCAGGGTGTCGATTAGAACCGGCAAATATTCAGGATAACCGCACAGTCGGGTTTTATCGCCGACAACGATGGCAATGTCTGAAAGATCCGGATTCAAGCGTTCGAGTTCATCACTAAGCCTGGTGGCGAACAAAGACGGCGTTATTTTTTTATCCGGTTCATGGATTTGAAAAATATCTGTTTGGTCCGACAAGGGAAGGGTGATTTTTTGCCTTCCATATTTTAACTCAATGTTCTGACCCATAATATAAGTTCATGTGAGTTTATATCACCGCCTTGCCTGTCCCGCAAAGCGGGGCTTCGCTCGAGTCACCCCGGTGAAATGAGCCTTGCTCTTCACTATCGTGAATTTCACAGGGCAAGCAGAGGACGCAGAGAATAATAATTTTTCCATTGCCGCTGACCCCGCTTGATGCGGGACAGGGACGCCGGCAATGGAAAAGCACTCAGCAGCTTGCGCTGCGGAAACGACAAAGAAATCAATTCCTTGGTTGCAAGGTACCAATCGGGCATTTTATTACCCGAAGGGTTGAGTCGTTTTGCTTTTCGGCGTCTCAGCGAAAAGCAAAAAAACCAAAAGCTCTGCGCTCTCTGCGGCTCTGCGGTGAATAAATTTTTATAAAGGCCCTTTTAAAGATGGCTATTGACTTGTGCCCAATATAGGCCAAATCTAGATATAGGGATTAGCACTA
>Ga0209940_1000058_pt1 | contig 21107 bp, 17 predicted proteins | sample SalPonF2_B_D1_MG_FD_185726 | JGI IMG/M metagenome (GOLD analysis project Ga0209940, IMG submission 185726) | Salt pond soil microbial communities from South San Francisco under conditions of wetland restoration - Salt Pond MetaG SF2_B_D1_MG... ...
TTTTTGACACAATTCGTAAAGCCGATCAATTGGGATCTGCGGAACTGGAAAAAATTCTTCCAAACATTCAAGACCTCAAGATGGTTGTCACTGAATTGGAAGACAGGATTCATCAGCTGAGGGTGGAATGCCCTCTGGAATGGAAGCCGATAAGAGATGAAATTGAGGGTGTCAAAGGCAACTTAACCAATACCTATGATGAAGTCATTGATTACATCGGCGGAAGAGCCGCACCTGTAGACGTACCTGGCTAAATTTAAAGAATCGATACGTATCGATGTTTTTAATCATAGAATTGTTCCTAACTGTCCGATGATCTGAATCTACCGGGTTGTCGGACATTTTTTTTAACCGCCGTTCGGCACCCAAGCCTAAGTTGTATATTAATTAGCATGTAAATCATTAAAGGCGGTGATCATTAAACTTTCAATCCGAATCACGGTTGCAGTAGCTATCATAATAATTGGAGCGATGGATGCGATGGCGATACAAGAGGCTAAGTACGAAATGGTAAAAAAAGACAATAAGTTCGAGATTCGCGATTATGCACCACACATCCTCGCCGAAACCGTTGTGGAAGGAGATATTAAAGATGCTGGAAACACGGCATTCAAAAGGCTTTTCCGTTACATCTCCGGCGACAATCGGTCACGCAATAAAATGGTGATGACGGCTCCTGTATCCCAACAACCAGTGGGAGAAAAGATCAAGATGACAGCTCCCGTAGGACAGCAGCGTGTTAAGGAAAGTTGGGCTGTAAGCTTCATGATGCCGGCCTCGTACACTCTGGAAACCCTTCCAGAGCCTGAGAATCCAAAGGTTACATTGCGTCAGGTTCCAGCTCGACGGATGGCCGCAATACGCTACTCCGGTTTCTGGAGCGAGAAGGGTTACCTTCGATACAAGTTGAAACTGGAGTCGTGGATTCACGAAAAAGGCCTTACCATTGTAGGCGATCCCATATGGGCCCGATACAATCCTCCCTTTACCCCGTGGTTCTTGCGGCGAAACGAGATTCTGATTCCGGTAGATACAGGCACTGAGTAAGAAAAAGCCTAACAATTGATGTCGCTTCGAAATACGTCAATTAGTAGTGATTGAAACATGCCTAAAGTAAAGGAGCTTTGTAGTGAAAGGGAAAATCAATTTTAACCCTACATGTGGCATGATTATAAGCTTGTTTCTTCTGATTGCTGTTCCCACTATCGCTGAGGCCGGGAAAATCAGCGAAAGGAATGCCGGCCCGGCTTCGAAGATCGGCTGGTCTGTATTTACGCGTGGCGGATACGTACATCAGATGGACACGGACATCGACAATGGCGGAAGTTTCAGCGTGAATCGTTTCTTTGTTCAAGGCGGCCCATCCTATGTGTCCGACAAGGGAACGAGCATTTCCCTGGCCGTTGGCTACGGCTTCGACGGCTACAATTTTTCAGGTAATACGGGATTCGGGAGCCGGAACCCCTGGGAGGATATTCATTCCCTCCGCTTCAGTATCCCCTTGCGCTGGAAAATCAATGAACAATGGACGGGATTCGTCTCCCCCACGATACGGTTTACGGGAGAAAAAGAGGCTGATTTCGATAATGCCTTAACCGGTGCAGGTTTTGCGGGTTTTTCCTACCGGTACAGCGATAGTCTGACCATCGGCCCGGGAATTGGCGTGCTGACCCAATTGGAAGACAGTACCCGGGTGATTCCGATTTTGATCATCAACTGGAAAATAACCGACACTCTGAGCCTAAACACCGGTCGAGGAATCGGCGCAACACTTGGACCTGGACTGACCTTTGACTGGCGGCCGTCCCGTGTGTGGTCATTTTCCATAGGCGGCCGTTACGAAAGGCTGCGTTTTAGGCTTGATGAGGAGGGGACTGTCCCCAACGGTATTGGTGACGACCTTTCCTTACCCATCTTCGGCGGCATCGCATACAGCTTTACCCCTATGATCCGCATCGGAGTTCTGGGGGGAGTGGAAGTCGGGGGAGAGCTTCGCTTGGAAGATGAAAACGGCAATACAATCATCAAGGAAAACCATGACCCTGCCGGATTTCTGGGCATTACCTTCAGCGCCAGGTTTTAACACGAGATGTCAGCCGTTACCTTGTGCCAAACCCTCACCTTATTTTTGAGATAGGTCATAGTTCCTGTGGCCCGACCCCAAATGCGTCCAAGGTATCAAAGATCAATCCATACACTCATCTTCTCAATCAATAATTTTTGTAATCTCACAAAATAGAATCCATTTATTTACATCCTTATAAGAACTTCAGTTTATACCGCAACAAACAGAATATACCTACCGATTAAATATCCACATCTATAAAATTATGCATATCTGACTAAAGGTGTATCCTTTTTATTCCTTCCACCGTCTATAGGGTAAAAAAGGAGGAAAAACACATGTACGCTTTAGCTAAAAAAGAAGAGATTCAGTTGTCGAAGGATATCTTTCCCTCAGAAGCATGGGAACTGATTTCAAAAAACAGAAAAGGGGATGATCTGGTCCTCATAGACGTTAGCACTCCCCAGGAATACGAAGATCTGCATCTGGAAGGGGCCATCAATGTGAATCTCTTTTCGAGGTTTTTCAAGACCCGGTTGGATGTAATGGATAAAAGCAGGACTTATGTAATTTACTGCAAGATGGGGGGAAGAAGCAAAATTGCCAAGAAGTTGATGCAGCGCTTAGGATTCCGAAAGGTTTATAACATTGTCGGTGGAACACTCCTGTGGAAAGAAGAGGGATTGCCCTTCGCCTCGGGGACAGAAGGTGTAAACAAATTTTCATTTTGTCCGTTTATCATTTCTATCATGACGTTCAAAAAGATTAAAAAGATTCTGCATAATGTATCATCGCACATAACTCAAAATACTGGCATCGCAAGTTCCTCTGGGCAGGAGTCTTAAATGTCGTTACGATGTCGGACATAACGCTTAAGAGGCGCCGGGAACTATATTGGCAAAGTTGTTAAACTTGAAATCAGTCAATCAAAAGCAAAGGAGATTTATTATGGGTAGATCGGAATTAAATTTTAATCTTGAAGTACAAGGGATGAAAGCTGTTTGTCCTCTTGGAGAAGTTATTGGAGCAAAGATGATTGCTGAAAATAAAATCCCGGTAATTTCTTGTGAGGGAGGTTGCTTTCGTGGTGAAATTGCCAGAATGGCGGCTCATTTGGTTGGAAAACAGGAGCCATTTATGCGTGGATGCCATGGAGAAATGTTTACAGCACCGACATCTGCTATGACAGATTGGGCAAAAAAGGCTGAAAAAGTTGTTGTTATAGATGGGTGTTTTATGAAGTGCCATGGGAGAGTTATGATAAATATCATTGGCAAAGAAAACATGATTCAATTTGATGCACTTAGAATTTATAATAAAGGTAATAAGTACACCGATATCATGCTATATGATGAAGTTTCAGAAGAAGAACGCAAACAACTCGCTCAACAAGTTGCTGATAAAGTACTATCTGAACTGTCAACATAAACTAGTTTAACTGTTCATGAGGTAATTTGTTGGGGAGATGAGGACGCTGTTGTTACATCCGTTGGAATCTCGGCATGAAGGAACATGACTGGGGGTCTGACCACGAGAAGTAACTAAATTTATGTAAGAAGAACTCTAAATATAGCTGCTTTTTGGTCTTAAACGTACAATTTTGGGTGCAAAATAACAGACCTAAGGATTATTTTTAAGAGATTATACTTTGCTTAAAAGCTCCTTTTTGGGGTCAAAAAGAGTCGTTTAAGACAATTTAAGGGCCTATTTATTCTTGATTTGCTTTTATTATAGTTAGAACCTGTCTCAAAAACATTCTAAGTGCCCATGGCGGTGTAGTGAAACGGTTAAAAATGCTCACATACTACGTGTATGCTCCGCTTTTGAACCGCTCCACGCCCCCGATTCTCGGGATTTCGCAAAGCTCAACTTGCTTTTTGTTGAACCCGAATCTTATTTTTGAGATAGGTTATGGTTCCTGTGGCCCGACTCCAAATGCGCACAATTCAGGCTTTGACACCAACAATTTACTTCCATACCTGTTGGGCCGCAGTCAACGTCGACCCCATCGTCAAGGACGGCGGCACGATCGTCCATCGAGAATTCAATAAAAGTACCCGCAGGTAGTCATCGCGCGAAGCCCTTCCTGTTACCGGGCCAATAGAAAACTCGGCATTACGGCGATTGAACTTGCAAAAAGATTCAATCTTTTCCAGCCGATCAACAGCAAATCTGTTCAACGCGCTGAAATGATCGCTATGGATAACGGTTTTGAGCTCATAAGCGACGACAATGTTATAAAGGAACAGGATGTCCCCAAAACTTCCAAAACGGCCGTATGGCCTTTGGGGACCCAGCCCAACCCGGACGGCTCCTTTTCAAAATATACCTTGCCAGGCAACCGCTTTCTTGCTATCCCATCACTGGATGAAAACTTTAGAGAAACGTTTTTATTGGTTATAAAAAACATATGGTTATTTACCACAAAGATTCCAGTTGAAAGCTTACGTTTTGCACCCAAACGTTTCACCTGTTGGGCGAGCTCCAAGCGCCCCGAATTTCTTGTGCCTCAGGGCCCAAAGCGACCCGCTTTCAAGCCAGTTTTAAGAATAAATTCTCCCATTTTTTTGAAGAGGGAAAAGAATTATGGGTCCGGATCATAAAAACAAAAGGGGGGCCAACTCGGAAATGAGCCTTTTTTGACCGGATCACGGCCGCCCCTGATAAATCGAGACCGAGAACCCTATGACCGAAACAAAATATAATCTCCGCTTCAAGGTGATGGTCATTTTCCTCACCCTGGCGCTGGTTCCACTGGTAACCATCGGATGGGTTTCCATCAAAGCAACCGAAGAACTGATTGTTGACATGGTTATCCGTCAGCTTCAAAATGTTGCCGTAGACAAGATTGCTCTTTTGGAGCATTGGCTTGACGAGCGCAAGGCTGATTTAACGGTAATTGCCGAAACATCCCTGCTGAAAACCATGGACCCTGAGGAGATCACACCATATTTGGACCTGATTCGTAAAAAATACGGCGTTTATAGAGCCCTTACCGTCATTTCCGCTTCCGGTGATGTTATTACCTGCAGCCGGGAAGGAACCGGACCGATTAAAAAAACAGACCCTCACATCTATACGGTCAAAGACGCTTTGTTTATGTCCGAGATTTCCCATACCCCCGAAGAAAATGAATCCACCTTTCAGATCGCCGCCCCCATTTTCAGTGATGCCGGCAAGCTTTTGGGTACGATCTACGGCAATGTGGGGACCCAAAAAATCGTTTTCTTTATCCTGAATGTGTCTTTGGGGAAAACCGGGGAATGCTATCTTGTCGACAAAGACGGGCGATTTCTGGCCCATAAGGACCCGTCGCGAATTTTTACGCAAAACATCTCCCAAACCGGCAGTTTTAGAAACATTTTTCAAAAAAGAAGCGACAGGAAAGCCTATCTTGATTACCGGGGCATCGAGGTTTTTGGCACATCGTTGAATGTCGGCGGAACAAACTGGTATATTGTGGTGGAACAGGACCGTGAAGAAGCCTTCCATAGCGCCAAGAATAACAAACGCATCGTTTATCTGACAATTTTATTGGGCATTGTCAGCGCGCTGATGCTTACCTGGGGCGTCTCGTTTCATATTGTCACGCCCATCCGCAAACTGAGTGAATATGCCGGGTTGATAGGGGATTCACAGTTTGACCAGGCCTTGGTGGAGGTGGATCGAAAAGATGAGATCGGGATGCTCTTCCGCGCGTTCAAACACATGTCCTTCAAACTTAAAGAGCGCCAAGATGATCTTGAACACAAGGTGGAGTTAAAAGAAGCCGAACTTAAAGAAACGGATATCATTTTAAGGAAAACAAAACGTATTGCCGAACGTTCCGAAAAATTTGCCGCCATGGGAAGAATGGGGGCGGCGGTTGCCCATGAGATAAGAACGCCGCTCACTTCGCTGAAGCTATTTTTAGATTCCATCGAGGATCAAGTCGAACACTCCTCCGAAGGTGAAGAGGATTTTCAAGTCGCCATGCGGCAGATTAAGAGAATTGAAGCCACCATAAACCGTTTCCTCGAGTTTGCAAAACCCAAGGATCTCCTTTTTTCGGAAGTGGTCATTTCAAAACTTTTAGAAGATGTTTTGTTTGTCTTCAGGCCCTTGGTCAATCGCCAGGAATGCCGCCTGAATGTCCGTACCGATGAAAACCTTCCGGCCATCTACGGCGACAGAAAAATCCTGGCGGAAGCTCTCATCAACCTTTTGGTCAATGCCCTGGAGTCGATTTCCGATCATGGGGATATCTCCATCACATCATCGGTGGATCGTTTTAACCGCAACGGAACCCTTGTTCCGTGCATCAGAATCGACATCAGCGATACCGGCCAGGGAATTTCAGACAATCGTATCGAGAATATTTTCGAGCCTTTTTTTACCACAAAAGCCTCCGGTACCGGACTGGGCCTTCCTCTCGTCTTAAACGCGATCAAAAACCATGAAGGAATTATAAGGGTAAAGAGCAAGGTTCGAAAGGGAACCACATTTTCTTTGTTTATTCCACAAAAATCCGATAAACCATTAAATGAAAACCATGGAAAAAATACTAATCATTGATGACGACGAAGGCCTTGTCCATTTTTTAAGTCGATATTTTAAGAGAAAAGGCCACAACGTCACGGCCTGCTTAAGCGGTCAGGAAGCGATGGAAAAAATCACCACGGACGATTTTGATCTGATCCTGCTGGATTACAAGATGCCCGAAATCAATGGCCTCGATACCTTGTCAAAAATTAAAAGTATCGAGGTTAAAACGCCCGTAATTATCATGACCGCCTACGGCACCACGGACCTGGCAATAGAAACCATGAAGCGGGGGGCATATGATTATCTCATCAAACCCTTTAATCGCAAGGATTTGACTCGAATTGTCGGTGAAGCCCTGCGGGCCAACCGTCAAATGAAGGAGGTCGTTCGTCTTCCCTCGGCCGCACCTTCGATCTCGGCCCCCTATGACAAGGACACACTGCAGATTATCGGAAACAGCCGCAACATGCAGGAAATATTCAAGATAATTGGCCAGGTCGCCCAGGAAAACATATCGGTGCTCATCACCGGTGAAAGCGGCACCGGAAAGGAGCTGGTGGCCAAGGCCGTCTACCATCACAGCCGCCGCAAAGACAAACCGTTTATCGCCATTAACTGCGCAGCCATTCCGGAAACCCTTTTTGAAAGTGAATTGTTCGGCCATGAACGCGGAGCCTTTACCGGGGCGGACCGCACCTATATCGGAAAAATAGAAAGATGTGACCAAGGCACCCTGTTTCTGGATGAAATCGGTGAAATGTCCACGACCGTGCAGAGCAAACTACTCAGGGTTTTGCAGGAGGGCGAATTTGAGAGGATCGGCGGAAATCAGACCCTCAAGGCCGATGTTCGCGTGATTGCCGCAACCAACAAGAATCTTGAAAAAGAAATCGAGTCCGGAAGATTTAGAAAAGACCTGTATTGGCGGTTAAAAGTTATCTCCATTGATATGCCTCCGCTGCGACATCGCCGGGAAGACATCTCCCACCTGGCCGATTATTTTCTGATGCGGTTCAATGCCGAATACGACCGACCCCAATGCTATTTGTCCGAAGGGGCCTTGAGCAAGATCGAGGCCTACTCATGGCCGGGTAATGTGCGCGAACTTGAAAACTGTATTCGCCGGGCCGTGCTTCTTAGCACCGGAGACGTGATCGCCGAACAAAACCTCATGATCCCCGACGCCGATGACGAACATCTTTTAAACTCTTTGACGCGTGAGCAGTTGATCGATCGTTTAAAAGAAAAGCTCGAAGAGATCATTCCGGAAATCCTGCGCCTGTCCAAACAGGATATTCATGCCAATATCATCGAATTGGTAGAGGAAATGCTTATTCTCAAAGCCCTGCAAGCGTGCAGTGACAACCAGGTCCAGGCCGCCAAAATGCTGGGGATCAGCCGCAATACTCTCCGCCATCGCCTGAAAAAACAGCGCGATAGAGATAACGGGGATGACAAAACCATCGGATGAGGGCCTTTCAAACAAACGTCCGGCACCCTTGAAATATCCGGACCCGGTTATTTTTGCGCGCGCTGCCGGCTGATCAAACAGCGCCAAGCTGCTCAAAGTTTGAACAGCAGCTGCGCCCTGGCGTTTATTCTTCTAAAAATAGTATGTTGAGGACTTTTATCTCTTCCTCACCAAAAAAATCCTGCTTGTTTTTGAACACATCCTGTTTTTTTATCTTCTGAGACCCATCCCCTGTTCATTTTTAAATATTATTAATTTCAGCGTGTTATGAAAATCTCCGGAAGTTTTCACCACCCGGCATGCCCCTTGCTAACGCTTATATTGCAATCCGCCCCCGAGCGAAAATGCCGGCGGGCCCAATGAAGGTGAATAAACTTAAACAGGGAGCTTCCCACATGAAAAACAACCCAATACACGATCCGGATGTCGGTTTTTCAACCGCCAAGGTCCTTGCCTCGAACGGCGCGCCTATGGACCGGGAAAACCTTCAGATAACCGAAAGAATAGAAGAAATAATGATGATGTGCCCCAGGGAGAAACCCATCTACGAAGATATCAGCAGCTTCAGTATCGCTCTTTACGCGCTTGGGTTTTTTGATTGTTCCGACATGTTGTCATTTGACGACGTGGATTCCCATGAGGCCGCGGACTTTTTGAGAGAACATTTTTCAGAGATCAAACCGGAGGCCCTGCCCCGTTATTACCGCATGGTTGAATCAGAGGAAAAATACCTGCTGGTCGTCGGCGATCCCCTGTTTCCGATTCATTTTGCAGTGCTTGTGGATTCTCAGAGCCCCAGCCTCTTTTTCTCCAAATTGCCGTTTTTCGGCAGCGGCTTTGACAGTTTGGATGAATTGAAAAGTGAATTCGTTGGGATCGATGGCATCACCCCGGAGGATTTTCATTTTTTTATCAAGAACCGGTACGGCGAAATACCGCCGGTATCCAGAGGTAAAATATACGTTGTGAGAAATGATTGATGCTACCAACCTGAAAACATTAAATTTTAAGGAGAAAGGTGAATGTCCGTAATTAACAGTGTGATAGAAAAAGTCAAACGCATGGATCCCGATCAGCATGAATTTCACCAAGCCGTTACCGAGGTTATGGAAACCTTGGAGGCCACCGTAGAGCGCCATCCCGAATTCGTCAAAGCAGGAATTTATGAACAAATCGTGGAGCCGGAAAGGTCCGTGACTTTCCGGGTGCCCTGGGTGGATGACAAACAGCGTGTCCAAGTAAACCGGGGCTTCCGGGTGCAGTTCAACAACGCCATCGGACCGTTTAAAGGCGGCCTCCGGTTTCATCCGTCGGTGAACCTGAGCATCATCAAGTTTCTGGGATTCGAGCAGATCTTCAAAAACTCTTTGACCACCCTGCCCATGGGCGGTGCCAAAGGCGGATCCGACTTCGATCCCAAAGGAAAAACAGACGGCGAAATCATGCGGTTCTGCCAGGCATTCATGCGCGAGCTTTTCCGCTACATCGGCCCGGAATGCGACGTTCCGGCAGGAGATATCGGGGTCGGTGCCCGTGAAATCGGTTTTATGTACGGCTATTATAAAAAAATTAGAAATGAACACACCGGCGTCTTGACCGGCAAAGGCCTTGAATACGGCGGCAGCCTGATTCGGCCCGAAGCCACGGGATACGGCACCGTATACTTTGCTGCCGAAATGCTGGCTACCCGGGGGATGGATTTCAAAGACAAACGGGTGGCGGTGAGCGGCGCCGGCAACGTGGCGCAGTTCGCCATTGAAAAGGTCAACCAGATGGGCGGACTGGCAATATCGATTTGTGATTCCAGTGCCACCGTGATTGATGAACAAGGTATCGATAACGACAAATGCTGTTATCTACAGGAGCTGAAAAACGTCCGCCGGGGACGGGTCAATGAATATTCCGACAAGTACCAGACCGTATGTTTTGAAGACAAAAACGTGTGGGACGTCATCAGGGAACAGGGCATAAAAGTGGATATCGCCCTGCCCTGCGCCACCCAAAACGAAATTGATGAAGCCAATGCCGAAGCGCTGGTCAAGAACGGCTGTGTGTGCGTCGCCGAAGGTGCCAACATGCCGTCTTCACCGGAAGCCGTCCATGTTTTCCATAACAACAATATCCTTTATGGTCCGGGCAAGGCCGCCAATGCCGGCGGCGTCGCCACATCCGGCCTCGAAATGAGCCAGAACAGCTCGAAACTCTCCTGGAGCCGTGAAAAAGTGGACAAAAGACTCTTGAACATTATGAAGGGCATCCACAAATCATGCCTGGAGGCTGCGGAAGCCTATGGTATGCCGGGGGATTACGTCGCGGGCGCCAATATCGCCGGGTTCGTGAAGGTCGCCAGGGCCATGCTCGCTTATGGGGTTCTTTAACCCGAATATTTTCCGGTGCAATTTTTCAAAAAACCTGCCCGCCTTCGCCCACCTTCGGGGGGCGGCGGCGGGCTGCGCCCTTGAGTTTTTTGCAAACCAACGCCCTCAGGAACTTACCATCTCCGGGTCGGGCTCCGACAGGTAGCAAATCACCGTTTGGTTGCCGACATCGGATTGGATCTTCAGGCCGGCCCTGCTCGTATCAACGACTTTGACCACATTTTCGAACCGGCGGCTTGCGGGGATTAAGGAACCGAGAAGGTTCGGAAGGGATCGAATCCACTTCAGGTTAAATATCACATCTGGATTTTCGGGATAAACGGCAATATAAAAGATGCGCGATTCGATAAGGTCGTGGAAGAAATGGGTGCCAAAGGACAAATCCGGAATCAGGCTGCCGTTCTGGTAGCTGATTTCTCCAATGGCGGCGACCTGATTGATTTCGGAAAAATGTACCGGAACGCCCATGGCCGGCGTTTGGGTGCCCCATCGGCCGGGTCCCATCAACAATGTGGGCATTTTCTCCCGGTCGGCCGACAGCTTGTTCAGTTTGCCGATCAGGCGGGCGATGCTGTACTTCTCCGACATGGAAAGCGCGACGTAAGGCTCCGGATCGACGAGAATGATTCTAGAAATCATATGTGAAACATTGCCCCCCATGAAATTATTGTCCACCCGAATGATGGTTTTATTTTTATGGATGTTTTCCGGAACGACCTGATCATCCTGAAAGTCGATGCTTTGAAAGGGCCGGCACTGGAGCAGATTGATCTGCATATTTCCCTGCTGGTTAAAGTTGACTGTAAATTCGATATCCACCGGATGGTGATAGGTGTTTTGAAGCCTTCGCAGCATCCGTTTCATTATGTCTAAAAAGGGGGTTTCGGTCAAAAAAGGGTCGAAAGTGAGAATCCAGAAATCTTTTTCGGGCCGTCCCAGGTCCCGCATTTTACGGGCGGCATCCATATCCCGGATGCCGATAAGATCGAGATTCTTCGGCACTTCTTTTTCCAGCAGTTCAGTCAGCGAAATCGTTTCTATCCGATTTTTTTCCAGGTTCAGCAAATCGACAAAATGCTGTGAAAACTTGCGGATATCCATTATTCCGATCAACGGCTTCACCAGCGGTTCGTCCACCGCCACAATTCTGGGGTAATCGCTGTCAACCCGGTTCACGGCCCGCGTACCCAGGCCGAAGACCAATCGGATCATGCCGTCTTTGGCCGCCATCCCTTTTTTCCATACAAAGGGGTTGTGGGACAGCCCCACCCCGGCAAGCTCCGGGAAAAAATAGGATTTATGATCAGCGCCGGATACCCGCTGAACCAACAGCGCCATCTGTTCGTCTGTTTGATCCAGGCCCCGTTGCCGCCGATAAGAAAGCGCGTTCTCGCTCATTGTGCTGGCGAATATACGCCGAACGGCCTTTTCAAAGTTTTCGTATCTTTTCTCCGGGGTTCCCTGGTTGACGCAGAAAAAACTCTCATACTTTCCTGCAAATGCACCGCCGAAATCATCTTCTAAAAGACTGCTGGAGCGAACGATAATCGGGGATTGCCCGAAATATTCCAGCATGCGCTTAAACTGCTCGATTATTTCTTCCGGGAAAACGCCGTTTAGCATTTTGCGCTTCATTTCGGAAGCTTTGGAAAAATATCCTTGTTTGGTTTTCTGGGCCATGAAGGTCTGCCACCAGCCATTTTGAACGATGTAGGAATAAAAAACATCGGAGCCGATATAAAAAGAATCGTGGTGCTCCAGAATATCGGGCCATTGAAAAGCGTCATCTTCCATCAGTATTTTCCGGGACAAAAGCATTCCCAGAGATTTTCCGCCGACAAAACCGGTACCGATAAGACGCTCCTTGATCTGCAGCAGATCTTCCAGAGTAAAATGCTCTCCGATCAACGCTAAAAGCCTTTCATTGCGGGTCAGCATCAGACGGCTCAGCTGTTTCACCATGTCCCGCCGCTCGGCTTCCCTGGCCCCGGAATCGAGCAGATTCCGGGTCTGTATAAACAAGCGGTCCCAATAATCCAGGTGTCGCTGGGCGCCTGTGGTATTGTGACGGGACAGGTGGGAAAACATCTGTGCGGCTTCCACGCTGTTGATGACCGGAACCAGCCGGTCTTTTTCCCTGATATGCGGGAAAAACATGGTCGGTGAATACCGGTGCTGAACCTTGATGGGGTGGACGCAGATCCGTCCTTTATAATTGTAGACATCGATCAGCACCTGGGTGATTTCCCTGATACGGGCGATGGCCTTGAAAGAATGGCTGTTGCGCAGAATGGCGAAATAGGCGATGGTCTTTAATTCGAAAAGGTACGGGCAGGTCACGAAAAAAAAATCACTGATCATCAGATCGGTGGCCCACAGATGCAGCAGGTCGGACAATGAGTCGAAAACATAGCGGACATCCCGACCTTCCCGGGTAATAATGCTGTGTATTTTCGATGAAAAAGATTCAAAGCTGTTTTCCGCTCTTAGTCGATAAACCGAAAGGTTGGGCCCCTCTTCCAGCAAGGCCGTGTGCCGGCCGAATCTCAAGTAAACGACGCGTTCGTTTCCGGCAATGGCCCTGTTGACGAAAGGCGATACCACTCGCTGGTAATCGTCTATCGTGTCTACCTGCCAGACGATGTTGTCGCCGCTTCGCAAATTGTCAATAATCGTGTCCAGGCTTTCCCAGCCCGTGCTGGCATGAGAATAGCGATCCATTTGGCGATTCCTTGCTAACAGTTCTTTAATTTGGCAAAAGCTAAGCCCCTTGGTTTACAAGCCGTGATGTTCTATTTTAACACAAAGTTGCATATAGTCTACAGACATTATGGTCATTCCGAAAAACTCTTGTAATTATGGCATGTTGAGACAGAAAAAACAATGGGGAAGGTCGAATCTTGACCGGAATGCTCCCCGCAAGCCCCGCCTTTTAAGGCGGGGTCGAGGGGAGTAGGGAATGGGGTCACATCTTGGTCAGTGATTAGTAAATAGGGGTCGGGCCACGATAACTATCTGAGTATATGTAAATATAACTCTATACATAGCTGTTTTTAGTCCTTTTCTATTCCATCTGTGCCTTCACCAATTCAGCAAAAGAAACCTGTTTATATCCAGAAGGAACTTTGAACTCACTTTCTGGGATAGTCTTTTTTTTCAATTGCACCACATCCGTTCCGGGCTCCGGGTTGCCACTCTCATACCTCACGCTCTTTAGCTCAAATCCTGCTTCCGAGAGTTTTTGATATTCAGGTGTATTTTCCGGCGAAGACTCCATCTCCATGCGATTCGTGCAGGAATTAAACTTTTTTAATACAGGCATTAACGATTTGTATTCTTTCATCAATGATGAATCAAGGGTCAGCCAGATTTCTTTAAACAATTCGCCGCCTGCCAGAACCTTGTATTTTACCGTTTTATAACCTGCGATGGTTCCTCCATCACCGAGCTTGACAATGGACACATCCTGCCCGGAGGTCTCTTTGCCTTGGGCCATCATCTGCTCCATCATCTTTCTCTGTTCCTCGGGAACGCCCTTCATCATCTGCTCAAAATTTGCATTTAGGGAATCGCAGTATTCATCGGTCGTTCCACGGGAATACGTCTTTTGGTTATCGTTAATAAAAATCATTTCATCGCCGGGACCGTTGACTATGAAAACAATCCCCTCCGAGGCGTTCTTTATTCTTCCATTGGAGATCAACGTAGTCTCGCCATTTTGTTCCACCATAACAAACCCGGCATCCGCCGGAATCACCAACCAGAAAACCACTGCTACAGCCATCAGTACAGACCATTTTCTTGATATCATCTTGTATATCTCCTTTTCTTTACCCACTCTTCAAAAACAAATCACTTCATCATAAGTACAATCAGGGCCCACGTGTTCGATGCCCACCTTGTTACCACTTTGTGGCATAAAGGGTCAAGCTGAAAATTTGCGCATATGGAAAAGTACGAATAGAAAGTTGTTGGGTATTTTGAGGGTTAAGATCTCTTGAAACAATCAATAAATTACCCTATCAACTTCTTCCTGCACTTCGGTCAGAAAAGCAACCCTCTCTGCCGCTAGATTTGCCGTATTCTTAAATCTTTCCGGATTGAACATCTCTTCAAGAAACACCAAATGGAGGCATCTAACATAAGGATCCCTCCTGTAATATTGATCGTAAAACCAGGTTACATCCCGGATGAGTTTTCTTAAAAGAAATTCCATAGCGTAATTTATCTTTTAAATTTTTACCCCAGACTCCTGCTTGAAGCTGAGTCGGCAGTTGTTGGATATCCCCCAGAACATCCACATATTTGGCTTCATTCCAGTCGATAGCCCTGCATTTTATACATTTTACTATAGAGTATCTGATAATCATCCGTACACAGGCATAAATTTCAACAGATTCGTTATTCATTCGGCTTTATTCTATTTTTTTCTTTATATAAAAATAATCATTGAACAGATAAGTTCCAATTATCTCAGCATATTTTACGCCCATAATACGTTCTGTTTTAAGGCCTGAAAAAGACAAAAGAAGGGTGAATATCGGAACCTAAAAAGTCGTTCGGGAAAACGTTCGTGCACGGGTATCTCACAGAAAATGGAAAAACTTGTTAATCGATGGTGAGATATGATAGGGAACCAAGGGGTTAACCGGCCAACCCGGATATCTTAAGGAAGACCGGACTAAAGACGGAAGATCCTCAGCTATTGCGAATTAATCAGAAAGGCAGGTGATTGGCGCTGATGTACATCCACATCGCAGAGATGTCGGCCCGAATATTTCCCCTATCGTTGCATAAAAAATATGCCAAAAATATTTTATAATGAATCTCCCCGCCGCAAGCGGACGGGGTATTAAAAACCATAATAAATAAGGTTTTTCTCCAATTTAGTTTGTTTAAATTGATCCTATGATTAAATAGGTTTCATGATTAACCTATGCTATATAACGACGATTTGAAAAATTTATGGGATCGCTAACTACACCATTATGTCTAATTAGCCGCCCGCTCACTGCGCTTGCTCGACAAACGCAGACGGACGCAGAAATTTTGCCTCCCCGACCTGCGGAGGCAAAAACATCAATCGCTCCGCGATAATATCAACGATTTTGCCTGAAAGGCATGCTGCTTTTGCCTGGGCAGGTCGCCCAGGCAAAAAAAATTTATTGTCTGCGTATTATCTGCGTGTGTCTGCGGTTTAATTATTCAATTGTTAATCGCAAACAACGAGGATCAGTAGATCATTCCTTCAACTCTTTTGGAGATGATCCATAAATAATATCTATATGTTAAGTACAGTCGATAAATAATTTCAGAAGGAAAAACGTATGACTGACTTTACCTACGCCAACACAGCCAGAGAGATGGCGGTTTATGGTTACGAATCTGTGATCAAAAGCCATTGCAGAATGTGCCATGGGGGCTGCGGGGTGCTGGTCTACCTCAAAGACGGAAAGGTTGCCAAGATTGCCGGTGACCCGGATTGCCCCATCAACCACGGCACACTGTGTTCCAAGGGAATCGGGTCACTTCAATTGGTTTATCACCCGGATCGTTTGACCCATCCTGTTCAGAGAACCGGCCCGAAAGGCAGCGGCAAGTGGCGACAAATTTCCTGGGATGACGCCCTGGATACCATTGCCGAAAAGATTTTGCATTACAAGGGATCCTTCGGGGCTGAATCCATCGTCATGGGCTATGGAACCGGCAGGGAAAACGAAGCCGTCATTTATCGGTTTGCCAATCTTTTGGGAACGCCCAATGTCCTCACGGCAGGTCATTTTTGTTACGGTCCCCGCCTCGCCACCACCATCATCACCTGCGGTTCCAACCCCATTGTGGACTATGAGAACCATCCCAAGTGCATCATGGTATGGGGCAACAACCTGGTCATCAGCAACCCCGACTGTTACAAGGGGGAGCCCTTTTCTCGAGCGTTGGATGCCGGCGCCAAACTGATCGCCGTGGACCCGAGGTGCACACGCATTGCTGCCCGGGCGGATGTCTGGCTGCCGCTCAGGCCCGGAAGCGACACCGCCCTTGCCCTGGGAATGCTTAACGTGATCGTTAACCAAGGGCTCTATGACAAGGATTTTGTCGACAACCACGTCCATGGATGGGCGCCTTTCGTCGAACGGGTCAATGAATATCCCCTAAGCAGGGTGGAGCAACTCACCTGGGTGCCAAAAGAAAAGATCAAAGAGGCGGCTGTTTTGTTTGCCACAACCCAACCGGCCGCTATCCAGTGGGGCGTTGCCATTGAACAGCAAATCAATTGTGCAGATAACAACCGATCCCTTTTGGCCCTCATGGGGATCACCGGAAATATCGATGTGCGCGGGGGCCAGGTCCTGTTCAAACCGCCCAAGATCAGAAATGTGAGCCAATTCGGCGCCCACAAAATGCTCCCCAAAGAACAGGCTGAAAAACGACTGGGCGGGAACCGGTTTCGCCTGGCAGGAAACTTTGCCATTATCAATCCCAAATGCGTCTGGGATGCCATCCTTGACGAGACCCCCTATCCTGTAAAAATGATGTTTTTGATCAGCTCAAACCCGGTCATCACCCGCGCCAATGCCAGGCAGGTTTACCGGGCCCTTGAAAAAACGGAATTCATGGTCGTCTCCGACTTCTTTTTGACGCCCACCGCCGAACTGGCCGATCTTGTTTTACCGGCGGCGACCTGGCTGGAGATGGACTATATCGGTGATTTCTGGAAGCGACACGGGTATATCCTTCCCCGACGAAAAGTGGTCCAGATCGGAGAGTGCCGATCCGATCATGAGATGCTCAACGACCTTGCCCACCGGGTGGGTCAGGGCGAACACTGGTGGGAGACCTTTGAGGGCGGACTCGATTACATCCTTGAACCCATGGGTATCACCTGGCAGGAATTTAAAACCATGGAACACATCCGGGGGGAGTTGACGTACGAAAAATACAAAGAACACGGCTTTTCCACCCCCACCAAAAAGTTCGAACTCTATTCCACGCTGTTGGAAAAATGGAATTATGATCCCCTTCCACAGTTTCGAGAGCCCCCTGAAAGCCCTTACAGTAGGCCGGAGTTGTTCAAAGATTATCCATATATCCTGATCACGGGAAGGAGACAGCCCGGCTTTTTTCACAGCGAAAACCGCCAGTTGCCCTGGCTCAGAGAGCTCCACAGGGATCCAATGGTTGAGATACACCCCGAAACCGCCGAAAAAGAGGGCATCGAAGAAGGAGATTGGGTCGTCATTGAATCGCCCCGGGGCAAGGTCAGACAGCGGGCGAAACTTTTCGCCGGCATGGACCCGAGAATCGTTTCGGCGGAACACGGCTGGTGGTTTCCCGAAAAGAAAGATCCGCGCCACGGCTGGGACGAATCCAACATCAATATTCTGACGGATAATGCCTATGACACCTGCGACCCGGCCATGGGCGCCACCAACGTTAGAACACTCCTGTGCAAGATATATCCCGAAAAATCGTGAAGGAGACCGGCAATGAAGAAATACGCACTGATCATAGACCACATATCCTGCTGGGGATGCAAAACCTGCGAAGTGGCCTGCAAGCAGGAAAATGACGCGCCTGAAGGGGTCAAATTGATCGACGTCTTTGAAGGGGGTTTCAGCGCCGTTGACGATAAAACGGATGTCATATTTCAGTCGAATGTCTGCATGCACTGCGATGAACCCCCATGTGTGGACAGTTGCCCTGAACAGGCCATTGCACAAAGGGATGACGGTATTGTGGTATTAGACGAGGAAGCGTGCACCGGCTGCCGGCTTTGTATGGATGCCTGCCCTTATCATGCCATTTCCTTTGATCCACAAAAAGACGTGGCAAAGAAGTGTAACCTTTGTCATCACCGGGTGGACAACGGACTTATCCCCGCTTGTGCCGACAATGTTTGTCTGGCGCACTGCATTTATTTCGGAGACCCCGATGCCGTTCAAAGACAGATCAATGAAAAACACCTTCGCAGAAACCGCTGAGACTGGTGTCATGAATGCATTTATCAAGATTGAGTTGAACGACTTTACATTGGATTTTCAAAATGATTATGATATCATCGGACATCAGATTCTGGCCATGGGATTTCTGACGGATCAAATCACGGTCATGCAGCACTACATGAACCTATTGAACCCTGTGGAGTAACGCCTCATGTTTAAATATCTTACGCGGATTATGGGAACAGTTTTGGCGCTTATGCTTTTACTGAATACGCCTGCCCTGGCGGCCGAAGGCAAAATCGTCGTTGAAAAAATGGACAAGGCCGGGCTCGATCGATTGATGAAAGACCCCAACAACCAGAGCATGATCGTCGCCATGGCAGCCTGGTGTGGCCCTTGTCGCAAGGAACTGCCGACGTTGGTCAAGCTGTTCGACAAATACAAGGATCAGGGTTTGAAAATGGTCGGCATCAGTCTGGATGCCAATGGGCCGCAAGCCATGCAACCGATCTTAGACAAACTGCATGTGAACTTTCCGGTCTACTGGGTCGGCGTCGACATGGCCCGTGAATACGATATCTATGCTATCCCGATGATTTTTTTCATCAAGAATGGTCAGGTTGTTGAAAAACTTCCCGGGAAGCGATCGCATAAAGATCTGGATCGAAAAATCAAAGAACTGTTCGAGTTACCCTGAAAGGGCCAATGGGGTTATGGCCCGCTTTTAACCTTGAGCGGAACCGGTGTTGTTCTCTGACCAGCAACCTCATAGGAAATCGCACCGAATTTACACGACTGCTGAAGGCATTTCAAACAGCGGATACAATCCTTCTGGTTGGAACCCTCATAAAACTTCACGCCCATCGGGCAACCGTGATAGCAGGACTGGCAGTGGGTGCATCTCTCAGGATCGTAGGTCAGCCTGAAGACGCTGTAACGGTTAAAAAATGAGTAGATCGCACCCAGCGGACACGCTACCCGGCAGAAAGGGCGCCGGCTCACCACCATCCAAACGAGAAAGCCGATCAGGATGATAACCTTGCTGTAAAACAACCACCCGATCACCTCCTGCAGTTCAGGCTTCAGCAGCATCATCGGCAACCCTGCCTCCAGGGTCCCGGCCGGACAGACGTATTTGCAAAACCATGTCATCCCGTATCCGAACTCATCGGCCACTGCCAAAGGTAAGATTACTACGAACAGGGCCAAAAACATGTATTTGAAATAGGTCAAGAACCGGGGGATTTCGAATTTAGGGGATGGAATTTTGTGGATTAATTCCTGCATCAAACCAAAGGGACACAGCCAGGCGCAAGGCATGCGCCCAACCAGGCTTCCGATCAGTCCCAGCATGCCGATTACGTAAAGGCCCAGGTGAAAACGGCCGGTCTCGAAATTGGGCCTGGCAGTGGCCATAAAGGTCTGCACGGCCCCCAGCGGGCAAGCGCTGGTGGCGGCCGGGCAGGAATAACAGTTGAGGCCCGGGGCGCAAACCGCTTTCAGGTCTCCCTTATACAGGTTCCGCGTAAACGGAAACCGCCAGTTGGCATTGCTCAAAAAAACCGCGAGCGTTTGAATCCAACGTCTTAAGTCCATCTTTACCCTTGGATTTTGAGCGTGCGTACGTTTACCCGATTCCAATGCAGCTCAAGCAAATTCTCGTTGCTTTTTCCAGAACCACCTGGACTTCACCCAGATTGATACCGATCACCAGCAACAGACAAAAAATAAGCATTAGAACCAGAGATGTTGGCCGTATCTTTTGCATAATGTGCTTTTTATCCGGCAAGTTGTTATCCCAAGCCCTTCCCAAAACAGTCAGTTTCGATCTCCTTGCGAAAATCGCTCAGGGTGGAGCGTTTGACTGTCCGTGTTTTCACAGAAAGGATAAAATAATGCGGGTGACCGGCCATTTGTGACGGCAAAACCCGCAACAATTGATAGGAATTCCCTTTTTACAGGGGATGTATCGAAAAGCTATAATTGTGCATGGAACTTATTAAGACCGCTCTCCTATCCGGCCTGTAAGCCTTACGGGATGCAAGGGGAGCCGGAGGCCAACATATGGAAGCCTTCCGGTTACGGTAACCATTAAAACTGAAATACCAAAGGCAAATCAGGTTGTCAATCGCCATTATGTTTATCCAATCTTGCAAAATTAGGGCAATTTCAGGTGCGGACAAGTATCCGGTATGCCCCATTTTTTTGAGCCTGCCCCTCTGAGAGCGGAATAGATAATGTTTTTTTTAAAAAGCGTGTGCTGTTTGAGTGGTTTAGGGATCGTTAGAAAGAACAGGCGATTACCGAAACATTTCAACAGTAAGGAAGTGTTTATTCTAAGTTGAACCCATTGTTTTTATATTGAAATCCGTTCTTTCTTTACGATCCTTTAACCACGAGTTCACACGGTTTTTAAAAAAACATTATCCATGGAGCGATTTAACAAATATAAACAGTCCAACTTCTGATGTAATCAAGATAAAACCTTGACCCCTCATATCCTCTTATATTATGAATCAATATTGGCCCACCTGAATTTCTTGCTCCCACGGATTTAAAACTGATGTCTTTCGACACTTATTATCTGGGTTAAAGCTCTTTCCTTTAAGGCACTATCCAATTTCTTTGCCTCTAAACCATTAGGGAGGTGTTCCCATGGCCTCACAAGACTTCAAACGTAAGCTCACCGCTATCCTCAGTGCGGACGTCGAAGGCTACAGCCGTCC
>Ga0209940_1000062_pt1 | contig 20968 bp, 24 predicted proteins | sample SalPonF2_B_D1_MG_FD_185726 | JGI IMG/M metagenome (GOLD analysis project Ga0209940, IMG submission 185726) | Salt pond soil microbial communities from South San Francisco under conditions of wetland restoration - Salt Pond MetaG SF2_B_D1_MG... ...
CGTTAAGACGGACGGCGATATTATGGTGGAATTATTCGAAAAGGTCCGTGAGCTGTATCAAGCCGACGGAACATTTCCCGAGCCCATCCAAAACTTTCGCTGGGACTTTGTAAAGGAAGGTAAATTTGACGCCCATGCTGTTGCCAAGCTGATCAACGGCTATTTTGAAAAAGATGCGACCGTAAAGGGTAAATCCTTCAAAAAGGGAACCCTGGTACCGTCTTTTGCCTTTCTTTTGGACGACGGTTCCACCAGTTCCGGCAACTGGCTCTATTGCAATTCTTACACGGAAAAAGGGAACATGGCTGCACGCCGTGAAAAGAAAGATCCCACCGGTATGGGTCTTTATCCGGAATGGTCATGGTGCTGGCCGGTCAATCGACGCATTATTTACAATCGAGCGGCGGTGGATCTCAACGGCAAGCCCTGGTCACCCAACAAAAACATTCTGGAATACAAAGACGGTAAATGGATAGGAGATGTTCCGGACGGCGGCTGGCCGCCCATGACAAATAAAGAAAAAACCAAGCGGCCGTTTATTATGAAGCCGGACGGCGTGGCGTCGGTCTTCGGACCGGGTCGAGCTGACGGGCCTTTCCCCGAGCACTACGAACCCTTGGAATGTCCGGTGCCCAAGAACCTGATGTCCAGCCAGCGCATAAATCCCGTTGCACCGATTTATGGTACGGAAGCGGATGCGCATTTCTCTTGCGATCCCCGCTTCCCCTTTGTGGGCACAACCTACCGTGTCACCGAGCACTGGCAGACCGGCCTTCTGACCCGATGGCAGCCCTGGTTGCTGGAGCTCCAGCCGCAGCTCTTCGTAGAGATGAGCAATGAACTGGGCAAGCTCAAAGGAATCAACAACGGGGACATGTGTAAAGTATCCTCGGCCCGCGGGGAAGTGGAAGCCGTGGCCATTGTTACCGGTCGATTTAAACCCTTTAAAGTACAAGGAACGACCGTTCATCAAATAGGTCTACCCTGGTGCTTCGGATGGGTGCAACCAAAGGACGGCGGAGATTCGGCCAACCTTTTGACGCCATCCACCGGTGATCCCAACACAAGAATCCCGGAGACCAAGGCGTTTATGGTCAACGTGGACAAACTCGGGAAAAGGAGGGCGTAAACCATGGCTGGTAAATTTTTCTTTATAGACACGACCCGTTGCACGGCCTGCCGCGGCTGTCAAACCGCCTGCAAGCAGTATAAAAAGCACGGTGTCACCAAAACAAAGCAATATGGCACGTACCAGAATCCACCGGACCTGGACGGCAACACGTTCCGCCTGGTGCGTTTTATGGAGCACCCCGCTAAGACCAACTCTATGGTCTGGTACTTTTTCACTGAGGCCTGCCGTCACTGTTTGAAACCACCGTGTAAAAAGAAAGCGGATCAGATCTTAAAGGATGCGATCATCGTTAAAGACTACGGTGCTGTCCTATATACCAAGAAAACCAAAGATCTGGAAAAAAGCTTCAAGGCAATCAAACAAGCCTGTCCGTGGAGTATTCCCACATGGAGCAAAGAGGAAGACCAAATTGTCAAGTGCAATATGTGCTACGATCGCGTAGAGGCCGGGCTTCCGACGGCCTGCTCCAAAGCCTGCCCCACCGGGGCACTCAACTTTGGTGAAGAGGCGGAAATGAAAAAACTTGCCAACGAACACTTGAAAGCAGCCAAGAAAAAATTCGGTGGCAAGGGTGAAATTCTAGACCTCGAAGACGTTCGGGCCTTATATCTAATTATAGACGAACAGATGAAATATCGCCCGGTGGCATAATCCAACCCGGGGGCTTCGTTAATGCGAAGCCCCCGGATTTTATGGAGCGACGTGAACTCGAACCTTTTTATTTACGATCACTATCAAAAAAGTGGGACTCATTCATGACACACTCCCTGGAAGACATCAACGCCAAGGTCAAGGCGATTGCAGCACGTAATCCGGTCTATACCGAAATCTCTCAATGGGTGGGAGACCTTTTATCCACGACTGTTGAGGCTTCAAAGAACTTTGGTCCCTCAGACTTGAAACTTGACGTTGATCCTTTACCGGAGGCTTGGTACCAGGGAAAATCTCTTTTAAATCCGGAAGAATTGTCTCTGGACTGGGAAAAAATATCGGCCCTGTATGAACGCCTGGTGGAATTGGTGAAAAAAAGAGAAGACGGACATCGACAGGCAGAAGGCCTGCTGAAAGCCATTGAAGAAAAGCGTAACGGAGCTCCCGTAGTGATGAAGGCGGTTCTGACGTCCAACTTCGAAGCTATCGAAGCTTCAGCCAAAGCATTGAACGTCGATTCCCCGGTACTGGCATTGCTGCTTCGCTTGTCTTTGCGACCTTCCCTTTTGATCATCGCACAAGCCGTTCTCAAGCATTTGGATTTAAGTCGCTGGCATCACGGCCACTGCCCGGTTTGCGGTTCGGCACCCGGGCTGAGCGATCTTTCCGGTGAGGGGGGCAAACGAAGGCTTCACTGCTCATTGTGTGAAACTGTGTGGTCTTATCCGCGCCTTCGATGCCCCTTTTGTGAAAATGACAATAGAGAAGAACTGAGTTATTTGCGGGCAAAAAATGAGGAATACCTCCGAGTGGATCTATGTGGTCGTTGTAATAATCATCTTAAGACCCTGGACTTAAGAGAAATCTCAGGGCCGATTATTCTACCGCTGGACGATGTGGCCACATGGCATCTGGATATCATTGCCGGCAAAAACCTGGAAGATAAGGGCAATGCTTTATCTTGAGCCACTTAGGGCTCACGAAGAAATAATTTTGCATTTTGAAGCGTCGAGATGGCCGCGGATATATTATGTTTTTTCTGTAACACTTTAGATTGTTGAAAATTATATTGTTTCAAAGAATTTAACTGTTTCTTTTTTTAATTTAATATCGAAAACAGGCAAGGATAACAATTATGGCGAAGGGAAAATCGTTACGAATAGGGGCTGGAATCTCTGTTGCGATTATCATCTTGTTAATCGGCTTTATGGGTGCTTTGGATGTTACAGCACTGTCAAAAACCCCTGTCGATACTCAGTCAATTGAGTTTAGGTCGGATATCGTCACTTTTGATAATATGGAGGCGTTTGGAAAACTTGAAAAGACCAAAGCGGTATTTTTGCATGACCAGCATACCGATACCCTGGAAAAGAAAAATAAAGACTGTTTGGCCTGCCATAAGACTGAAAACGGACGCATGTCTCCTAAATTCATGCGGCTTAAAGATGTCGGTCGAGAAGAATTAACGAAAATTTACTGTGACAATTGCACCAAATGCCATACTGACACTATTTCAGCCGGAGAAAAGGCAGGCCCTGTTAAATGTGATGAGTGTCACAAGGAAAGACCTTTGATCCAATCTTCAAGGGTCCCCATGGGGTTCGACAAATCCCTCCATTTTCGACATTATCGTGCCCAGAAGAACAAATGTGATCGCTGCCACCACGAATATGACAAGAAAAACCGGAAGCTGTTCTATGCCAAGGGGAAAGAAGGCACCTGCCGGTATTGTCATAAAGAAAAGCCGGAAGGTGACGATACGGAAAAAGTGATCTCCATGCGGTTTGCCTCCCATCTTGCCTGTATCGATTGTCATCAAAAGACTCAAGCGAAACAGATGGATGCAGGCCCGCTTCGGTGCGCCGGATGTCATGATGCCCAAGAGCAATTGAAGATCGAAAAGGTTAAAAATGTCCCCCGACTAAAGAGGGGGCAACCGGATAATACCATAATCAAAACCGGCGATAAAAAGGGGCGTATCGCCAGAATGAACCAGGTCCCCTTCAGCCATAAGAACCACGAAGAATACAATGACACCTGCCGCGTATGTCACCTTGCAAGTCTGGCATCGTGTGCAACCTGCCATCCGCTGGTCGGTTCAAATAAAGTTTTAAAAAATGGCAGGGACATTACACTTGAAACCGCTTTTCATAAACGCGGACATCAAAGCAGCTGTACCGGTTGCCATGAATCCAAACAGCAGGATAAGAACTGTGCCGGGTGCCACGCATTTATGTCAAAAACCCGTCAGCAGGAATCCACCGCGTGTCTGAGGTGTCACATGGTTCCCTTACCGGAAAGAACCGGTGAATTATCGACATCAAGAGCAGCCAAAATGGCTCGTCTGATGCCTCAGTTATGGAAGGAGACATTCGGGCCGATCTATAAGGTAGTTGTCCCGAAAACGGTTGTTATCAATGACCTGGTGGATCAATATGAGGCGGTCGAATACCCGCATCGAAAAGTATATGATACCATGGTAAAAAAATTGGACCGCAGCAAATTGGCCCAATATTTTCATTATGAAGATACGATGTTATGCCTTGGATGCCACCATAACACACCTGCGGCCGGTAAGCCGCCCAGGTGTGGCAACTGCCATGACAAACCGTTTAATGAAAATAATCTTTTCCGTCCCGGGATAATGGGTTCTTTTCATCAGCAGTGCATCGGATGCCACCAGAAAATGGGTATTGAAAAATATACAGGCTGCACATCTTGCCATAAAGAAAGAAAAAAACAATCGTAGTATTGAACCTTACTTCAGATGAACCCGACATTTACGAGATCACCTGAGCGAACACAAACAGATAAATTGCGGTAGATATTTTTGAGGTACTACACATGTCCATATCCAGAAGAAAGTTTTTAGGGTGGGTCGGTGCAGCAGGATTGAGCACCACAATTGGCAAATCAGCTGCTGCTGCAACCAACAAGCACTTTACCGGTTATCCTAAAAGTTTTGCAATACTTCATGACACAACGCTGTGCGTGGGATGCCGCAGCTGTGAAGCAGCTTGTAATAAAGTGAATGAGTTGCCTCAGCCGGACAAACCGTTTACGGATCTTTCCGTCCTGGAAACCAAGCGCAGAACCACCACAAAAGCGTTTACGGTTGTGAACAAATATGACAATTCAAAAGGTCCCCAAAGCCCCGTATTTTACAAAAAACAGTGCAACCACTGCCTGGAGCCGGCGTGTGCGTCCGCATGTTTTGTAAGGGCGTTTACAAAGACAAAGACAGGTGCTGTGACATATGACTCTACCGTGTGCGTGGGATGCCGGTATTGTATGATCGCCTGCCCCTTCGAAATACCCACCTATGAATACGACCAGGCCCTGACACCCCGGATTCGAAAATGCACCATGTGTTATCCAAGGGTGATCGAAGGTCTGCTGCCCGGATGCGTCGAGGCCTGCCCCATGGAAGCCCTTAGCTTCGGGAAACGAGAAGATATGATTAAAATCGCACGTGAACGGTTTCGAAAATATCCGGATCGTTATGTGGATCATATATACGGCGAACATGAAATGGGCGGAACCAATTGGCTGTATGTTTCCGGAACCCCGTTTAAAGAACTGGGGATGCGTGAAGATCTGGGGATTACCCCTGCGCCCCAACTGACCGCAGGCGCGCTTAGCTCGGTGCCGATGATCGTTGGATTATGGCCCGTCCTGCTTGCCGGTATCTACGCAGTCTCAAAACGCAAAGAAAAAATCGCACAAACAGAGCAAGAACAAGCTTTGACTTCAGCATTGGATAAAAAAAGACCTGCTGAATCTGAAACCGAGGAGGAATCCTGATGGCCCAAGTAACTACTGCAGAGCGCAAATCAATTTTCAGCCTCTTTAATCTCATCGCCTTCATTGTCTTGGGCGTGGGTGTTTATCTCACCTATCTACGTTTTTCAGGGGGATTGGCTTCTGTCACCAATCTATCCGATTACAATCCCTGGGGAATTTGGATAAGCTTTGACCTGCTTTGCGGTGTTGCTCTGGCAGCCGGGGGGTATGTCACATCTTCAGCCGTCTACCTTTTTGGAATGAAAAAATATCATTCTGCGGTTCGGCCTGCCATTCTCACCGGATTTTTAGGATACGCGCTGGTGTTTCTTGCCATCAATTATGATGTGGGCCGGCCATGGCGTCTCCCCTACCCCTTGGTCGTCCAACAAGGAACCACATCCGTTCTCTTTGAAGTGGGTCTCTGCGTGGCCACATACCTCACGGTCCTTTTTATCGAGTTCTCCCCTGCGGCAATGGAATGGCTGGGATTAAAAAAAGCCCGAAGTCTTGTGGTTAAGCTGACCATCCTTCTGACCATATTCGGTGTTGTACTCTCCACCATGCATCAGTCTTCTCTGGGCGCCCTATTTTTGATCGCACCGTCAAAACTGCATCCATTGTGGTATTCACCCTATATACCCATTTACTTTTTTGTCACCAGCATCATCGCAGGGCTTTCCATGGTCATTTTTGAAAGCACCCTTTCCCACCGCTTTTTTGCTTACAAAATGGATGAAACTCACCTCCAAGAAGCAAACGGTGTAACTTTAGGATTTGGCAAAGCCGCATCATATGTTCTAGCGGGATATTTCGCCATTAAGGTTTTGGGTATATCCACTGAAAATCACTGGCATTATCTTACAACCGGATATGGAATCTGGTATCTCGTAGAGCTTTTGGGTTTTGTAGCGCTGCCAAGCCTTCTTTATGCTTTCGGTGTTCGGACAAAAAGCCTGGGTCTGATAAAATTCACATCCGTTTTGGCTGTACTGGGGGTTATCCTTAACAGATTTAATGTCTCTCTTGTTGCTTTTAACTGGCATCTCCCCTCCAGTGAACGATATTTTCCACACTGGATGGAAATCGGAATTTCGGTTTTTATCGTTATGATCGGTTTGGTTCTTTACCGGTTTATCGTCACCAGAATGCCCATTTTATATGAACATCCGGATTACAAGGATGCGCATTAAGAAAGGCTTTGATTATGGATCACGTTTTTTATACACTCCAAGATTTTATGACATACACGGAATCTGTCACCTATTTGCTGGTAATCGCGACGCTGTTTGGAATGACGCTTTTCTGGCTATTTCTGACCGGTGGTAAAAATAAAGATTAATTTCTTTGCGCATTTATGAGCCTGTTGATTAATGAGGATTTTCGTTCAAGATCAAGTCGAAGATCCCGGACTTTGAGTGGGGGCAAGCGCTAGAGATTGTGTAAAAAGACCATTAATCAACAGACTCATTTATCACGTATCAACTTTTCACCGACCCGCGTATGGATCGGCCTTTGCCATTTTTCCCAGGCGATCTTTCGAATAATGCCTTAAATTTGAAACTTTTGAAAAATGTTCATTTTTGCTCAAATTCAAAGAAGGCGAAAATTTTAACCACAAGAATACGTTGAGTATATTGAGGATTAAAATTTGAGAATGACGCAGAACTTGGGCAAAAAGAAGGTTTTCGTAAAGGTCTCAAAAGGTTGACAACCGACCAATCTCCTCGTATCAATACCAATGAATACAAAAACTGATGAACTCGTAAAAAGTCAATATTCTTTGTAAGAGGAGTTTTTTTTATGCGAATTCTAACCCGGCCGGACTTTGACGGCGTTGTCTGCGCAGCGCTGCTTTATGAAGCCGAAGACATAACAGAACCGGTGAAATGGGTTGAACCCAACGACATGCAAAGGGGACTGGTGGATGTTCAACAAGGGGATATCATCGCAAACCTGCCGTATGATCACCGTTGCACGTTATGGTTTGACCATCACCATACCAACAAAATCGACACCCCGTTTGAAGGTGCGTTCAAGATCGCCCCTTCAGCAGCCGGCGTTATTTTTAATCATTATAAAGGCAGATTTAGACACGATTACACCGAATTAATTAAAAAAGCCGATAAAATCGATTCTGCAGACCTATCTTTGGATGAAGTCCTACATCCTGAAAAGTACGGTGTTGTATTGCTCTCCATGACGGTTTTAGGGCGTGATGAATATGACGAACGCTATTGGAACAGGCTTGTTCATCTGCTCAGAAAATCTAAAATCAATGAGGTCCTCAAAGATTTCGAAGTCAAAGCGCGATGTGATGCAGTTGTTGAAAAGAATAAAATCTATAAAGAAATTTTAAAAAAACATACCATACTCAACGGACACGTATCGATTACGGATTTCCGCACATTCGACAAGGTGCCCACCGGCAATCGTTTTTTAGTCTACTCAATGTTTCCCAAAGCGGTGGTGAGTGTTAAAATTCGCTACGATGACGAAGATAAAAAAAGGGTTGCCGTCAGCGTGGGTCACAGTATTTTTAATCGAAATTGCAAAGTGAATGTCGGTGTGATGCTTTCGGCGTTTGAAGGGGGCGGGCATCGCGCCGCAGCTTCATGCAGATTCGCTGCCGACAAAGCGGATGATTATATCCCAAAAATTATCCATTTCTTATTGAAAAATGAAGATAATGAAGATTGACCGGTGAACATTCAATTCCCCGCCAGTTTTTTAAGAAGAGAGAGCGTTTTCCACGAAAAGGGTTCTTGCTGACAGGGGAGTATGGCATTGTTCGTAAACACCGGGTCTGACTCCAGATCATAGCGTGATGAAGCAACTGCCTTAGGCCACAGCACTGTGTGTGGAATCGGCGTGTAATGGGCCAGGACAGGTGTTATGTTGTTTTGCCGGACGATATTAATTGAATTCTCGATGGACGCCATGTTTTGTCCGGGCAGACCCGTCAGCAAATATGCGCCGATCATGTTCTTATCAAAACCCGCCGCTTTCAGACAGGTAACCGCCCGTTTAAATTCTTCGGCCGTTACCTTTGCATCCAATTCTGCTCTTGTGTCAAACACTGCAGTTTCAAGCCCTAAACGCAGTGTTTTGAAACCAGCCCGAAACATCAATTGGGCGGTTTGCCCTGAAATCCCCCGAATATGAACCGCATTGGGTGTGTGAAAGCGAATGTTGAGACCTGAATTGATGATCCCTTCGAATATTGGGATGGCATGCTTTTCTGCATCCACAAGGAGCGCATCGTCATAAAATATAAAATCTTCCACACCGAATCGCTCATGCCAGTATTTGATTTCTTCTACTGCAGATTCCGGGCTTCGCACCATTCTTTTTGGATTTAAAAAATGGGACGCACAGTATTTACAGGTAAAGGGGCACCCTTTCGACGTCAGAAGCGGTACGTAGGGTATCTTTCTCTGAAGATCAAAGGCAGGATAAGGATACGTGTCAAGACCCGAAAGATTACATTTCATAGAAACCGAATATCCGGTATGCTCGCCGACCCTCTCGAGAATATATTCCTCCCCGGCTCCCGTTTCGATCCAGTCGGCGCCCGAATGACTCTGGGCATGTTCCCGGCAGAGAGTGGCGTATATCCCCCCCAATACAATGGTCACTTCCGGAAAAACCTCTCTTACCACCGCTATAGTCTCCTGTACTCCCGGGTACCAATACGTCATCATGGAAGTCACGAGCACAAGGTCAGGTTTTTCGGTGGAAATCAGGTCTTTCTTGAACCACGCTTTTCGGATCCCATATCTTGAAAAATTACGTGCTATATCCTCCAAGCCGTCAGGCTTAGGAATCCGGGTTTTAAAATACGGTCCCTTGCCGAATCGGGCATGCGGGTCGGTTGGTGGTGCCTCGGGATGAAAACGATCCAGGCAGTCAATATAGGAGATGTTGAATCCATGACAACGCAGTATCGATGCCAGCGACAGAAGTCCCAGGGGTTTGGCCCAGAAATCATAAGCGGCAAAATCGTGGATCCAGGGATTGATCAGAAGGATATGAGGGGTATCGAATTTCACACAGAACCGTGTTGATTAATAATCATCGTCCGTTGGGAAATACTCCATGGACGTCTTTTTTAATTCCTCTCGGCTAAAAAGAAGGGTGTAGTTGTCAATGGATGTTTCTAAGGAAATACTGCGGGCGAGTTCCCAACAGGATGCCTCATCTTTTGCATGGATCATGGTGTACAGGTTGTACAACCAATCATCTTTGGGATTTCTTCGGTAGCAATGGGAAACCGAACTAAAAGAAGCCATTTTTTCTCCCACCACATCAACGCGGTCTTCATCCACCTGCCATGCCACCATGGCATTGGCTTCATATCCGGTTTTTTGATGGCGTAAGGTAGCGCCAAATCGCCGGATAACCCCTTTATCACAAAGATTTTTCAGGCTTTTTAGGAGCAATTCTTCAGAAATACCCAGATTTTCGGCAATTTCTAAATACGGCCTCTCGGTTATCGGAATATCTCCCTGAATTGAAGCGATGATTTTTTTATCCAGTTCGGTCAGCATGATGTGATTTAAAGTGTTGAGTCAGAAAAAGTCAAGGATTTTTCTTTTCAGGAAACAGCTTAAGTATCTCTTTTTCCGAAGCCTTGCATATCCCCCGTTCAGTGATAAAACCGGTCACCAGCCTGGCGGGTGTCACATCAAAAGCAAAATTGGCAGCCGGACTGGATTCAGGCGTAATCAGAACATCCATCGTCTTCCCCTGATCCATGCCCTGAACATATCGAACTTCATCCGGATCGCGTGTTTCGATGGGAATCTCTTTTATTCCATCTCTTAGCGTCCAATCGAATGTACTGGATGGAAGGGCGACATAAAAAGGAATATTGTTGTCCCGGGCAGCAAGGGCCTTAAGGTAGGTCCCGATTTTATTGGCAACATCTCCGGTGAAAGTGGTCCGGTCGGTCCCGGTGATCACCATATCCACCATTTTGTGCTGCATGAGATGACCGCCGGCATTGTCGGTGATGACCGTGTGGCGTATGCCGTGTTTGCCCAGTTCCCAGGCTGTCAGTCTTGCACCCTGGTTTAAGGGTCTGGTTTCGTCAACCCATACGTGGATATCGATCCCCCTATCATATGCTGCATACATCGGCGCCGTTGCCGTACCGTATTCGATGCAGGCCAGCCACCCGGCATTACAATGGGTCAGCAGGTGAACGGTTTCGCCTTTTTTTCTGCGGCTGATATCTTCAATCAAACTGACTCCGAATTCGCCAATTTTTCGGCAGTTTTCAGCTTCGTCCTCGGCAATTATTTCAGCTTCTTTTCGGGCGGCATCGATCTTTTCTGAAGTACCCGATACGCTGAACACCGCGGATAACATCTTGTCTACACCCCAGACAAGATTCACCGCCGTTGGCCTGGCTGATTTCAATCTGTCACATTCCTCTATCAGATAACGATCTTCAATATCCTTAGACAGCGAATTCAATATCGCGAGATACACACCATACGCCCCTGTTACACCGATCAGCGGCGCCCCTCTGACATACATCTCTTTGATAGCTATGATAATATCATCAACGGTCTTAAGATCGGTAATAACAAATTTATGCGGGAGAAGTCTCTGATCGATGATTTTTACTGTTTTTAAATCTTCATCCAGCCAAATAGGTCGTAAGTCTTTGCCGTCTACTTTCATAATATGACCTCTACTTAAACCACATTATTTTTAACGCGTTACAAAACAAGCTTAATACGCTTGAAGGCAGTCCAGAACATACATTTTTTCTTGCCATCCATTATTTTATCATGCAAATATCACACAATCACATTGATTTAAAGTCGACATTAAACAGCAGCATTTTTTTCATAAAAGCACCTGTAAAAGTTCTTTTTTCAATCATATCCCCGGATTTGTACAAGTCGTTTCTTCCCCCATTCCGACAAGTTTTTATAGGGGCCGTCGAATCCGTCTTCTCCTTTGAATTCTCCGGTATCCGGATCGATTGCGACAAATGGAACCTTTGTGTATCGGGCGGCGGACAAATCTCCTTTTCCGTCGCCGATAAAAACACAGGTTGCAGGATCGAGTTGAAATTCACCCAAAAGCCGTGCCAGTGATTCGGTTTTTGGCCAGTCTCCTCCTCCGCGAATGATGTCAAGCAGAAGGTCAAGTTTTTGAACTCTCAGAATTTCGTTTAATTCCACCAGTGGAGTATTTGAAAGGGCGATCCGGGTAATCTTCAGTCTCCCCAGAGTCGCCAGAATTTCAGTGCACCCTTCGGTCAAGGGTGCCCCGGTCATGGATTGACGGGTTAAATCTATCAGTTTTTGCCAGCAAAGCACATATTTGTTTTCTCCGAGAGGCTCTCCAAAAAAATGTGCCTGAACTTTGCGTATTTTGCTTCCCCGGTCGATTCCGGTGAGTGTGAGATAAAAATCGGCAATGCGGTCTTGAATGATCGGATCATCGGAAAAGGCCCTTCCCATGGCTTCGGCATTGGCCAGATTTGAATCAAGCAGCACCCCGTTCACATCAAAAATACACACCTTGATCTTTTTGAGATCCATGCTTTTAATACCTTCCCCAAAAACAATTTCAACCATAAAACTTCAGAACTTGCCGAGTTTATAACAATTGCCAAATTTAGGCAAAATAGCCTTAGCCCGGATATTTCATGAAAATTTCGGAAACTTGACCGCTGATCTCAAACTTTTTCAATGGTAACATAAATCTAACCGTCACGATAGTTGCGTGAAATATTTTTTGACTTTCTTTAGAAAAGCCTTACCCTTTTCCAAGACAACGTTGATTCAAAGCGGTGTCATTTTTAAATTATTTTGAATGATAACGTAAAAGAAATGTTAATTAATGAGGTGACCTTATGAAAAATATATGCATCGTTGAACGGATATCAAAAGCGAGTATCGGGGTTTTTTTCCTTTTTGTCGCATCAGGTTTTATGTTGAGCGGTATCACTGTTCTTCCGCTTTTTGGATTCTTGTTGGCTGTACCGGCATTGCTTGCTTCAATATATTTCTTTTCCGCCCATCTGAATAAAAGCTGTGAAATTGAGGTTGAGTAAAAGCTTTCGCGCTGTGCTTTATAGAAATTCTAAGCTATATGATAAAATTCGGCGGCGCCTTAAGAGATATCGATATCTCTGTGGAGCCATTTGAAGCGTTCAAATGGCTCCCGAATGATCCCCTTGTAAACTTGTGGGCTAAATATTGTATTTAAACAACGCTCTATTGACAATCGTTATATTTCATGTAAGTTTTTGAAAACCCCCAATAAAGAGAAAAATGATGAGTGATTGGATTACATTTGAAAACGCAACGTATCTGGTAGAGCAAGCTTTTTTAGTGGCGGATGACAATACCGCTGCTTTGCTCGAAAAAACGTCTATAGAGGTGTATACCGGCAGGGACGGCAAAAAGCATCTAAAAGGCAGTGGTCTTGTTCAAAATATGCTGCTTGTGGAGCTTTTGGAAGAAAATGACGACCTGGATTTAATTCTGGATTTAGGGGAAAACTTCAAATACCTCATGAAAACACCAAGAATTATCGGAGGAAAAGTCTTTTCACCGAATACAAAATCTTTTATTCAGTTCGATCCCATCGCTCCCTGGAGCGAGATCTCAGAGTCAGAATTTACGAAACTGAAAAACGAATTCAAATTGTTATAACAATCATCCTCAATTAACAATCATGGGATTAACTTTCTGCCTTAATTGATCGTACGTCGAAGATGCCCCGGGTTCTCCCGATAACGGGATCTTCGTTTCACTACGAAAGGCATCAAGGGTGAAGCCCCGCTATACAAAGCGGGATAAACCTCCGTCGTCTAATGCGAACCCTTGATAACGAAGACACCGTAGGAGTCAGGACGAAGGCCATAGGGTATCATCGGCTTTCGCTGAATCGAGGTTATAGCAATCAGGACACTTGGCATAATACTTGCCGGCGGAGCTCTTAAATAAGGCGCCACCCTGCAAGCCAAATCCTCCTGCTGTGTATGTTATTTTAATGATTACCTCACTTTTGCAGTCCGAGCATGTATCATTTAATTCGATTTTCGATTTTTTTGGGTTGCCATTGAATAATTCTTTTAATATTTCAACCATTAAACATTAACCTCTAATTTGAATTTCATCTGAGTCGCTATACCGATTATTCTTCATCCACCCCACAAGATAGACCAAACCCACGCCAACAAGTAGTATGAGAAACATTGTAGAACCCGCGCCAATCTTCAACATCATCCAACTCAATCCCACAAGCGGTAAAAGAAAAATGCAAACCACCGGCCTCAAGTATGAATGTTTAGAAATGAAATCTGCTGCCGGGGGTGAATTTCTGTAATAATACTTCACAAAATTTTTTCCAGGGCCATTGGTCAGCAAATAACGGTCGCGGAACTTACACAATATTCTAACATGCGGTTCCAATAACGATCCGTATGCAGCCGTTGCGATGAAACAGCCACCACCACCACCGCCACCAATAGCACCGCTAGCAACACTATTATCAGCGGTCCCTTCTCTAAGAGCCACCTCGTTGGAATTAGTGCTTGTAAATCCATCGTTATCGAAAGCCCTTACGACAAAATAATATATTTTCGTTATATCCAGATCATAAATGGTACATTTGGCTTCTATCGATTCCCAATATGGAACGCTGTAATTATAGGATCGGCCTTCTTCACGTAAAAAGACTTTGTAGCCAGCCACGTCCGGCTCGTTGTTGGGCGCCCATTGAAGGGTAATGTCCATTGCATAAATGGATGATGCGAAACAAAAAAATATAAAAAGGAACAGCAAAATTAATTTAAAATTTGTAGATCGTTTTCTCTTTTGTAACTGCCTCATATTCAAAATTATTTTGTAGATTAAACATTTTTTTAGGGAAATTTACGTTTAAGATTTCAGTTTTACATGTTGTAAAAACGAAAGCTCTTTGAAAGGATTAAGATCATCTATTAGAGCAATATATATGCCAATTTAGAACGATTCGCATTGTTCTTCCATGGTTGTGAAAACCCGAATGATATAAGAAAGATAGAACCATGTTGACAATGAGAGATGATCGTTGGATCTGACTCTGAAGTTTGGGGAATTTAATGAAGAAATTGTTGCTAACGTATTGACACTTTTAGACTAAGAGTAAAGACACTGTAAAGATGGTTTCAAGATGGATGCGTTGTGGTACTGTATGATTTTATAACCGCTTTAAGCGGCTTAAAGCACAGGCTTCTAATTTTACCAAAGGTTGTTGAGTGAAGGAAATACCTTCATTAAATCTTCATTTGCTTTCAGAAACTTGAGCCGTTCTTTCCAGCAAACCGATAGTGCCTGTTGTATGGAAATTCATACATAAATCTGATCAGTTTTTTCAATTAAAATATTTCTTTCGGCCAACGGCTTCAAAGGCTTTTCAGCAATATTCATGTTACCTTTGAAAAATATCCGTTTGACTCACTGCATTATAAATTATCGTGCCGGGAAAAGGAATGCCTTCTGGATGAAATCTTTTGAGTATATTTTGATGTTGTGAAAGCAGTGCCATTTAATAACAACTTTTCAGTTATTATGCAGTCGACGTTTTTTATTCATTTTTAAAAACTTGAAGGATTTAGGTTCCTTGCACGCTGATGAACCTCAACCGTCACGTGCACCAGGTTGAGATCAGATGGAATTAGTTGCTTGTAGTGTTCGGCCGGCTTCGGATCGCTGGTGACAACCGTGATGATGACAGCATTGATGTTCGGTCCAACCGACCAAAGATGTAGATCGGAAATTCGGTTACTATCATTTTTTTCGATACAGTTTTTTATCTTTGTTATGATTTCTTCGGAACCGCGTTTGTCCAGCAAAACACCGCTGGCATCACGTATCAGCCCAAAAGACCAACGGGATACCAAAATTGCCCCCACAATTCCCATAAGGGGATCCATCCAGAGAAGGCCGAGATATTTGGCGGTCAAGAGGGCGAAAATTGCTAAAAGCGACGTGAGGGCATCCGCCAGGACATGAAGATAAGCGGCTTTCAGATTATGGTCATGGTGATGATCGTGGACGTGGTCGTCTCTATCACGATGTTCGTGATCGTTCTGGTAACCCAAAATGAACACAGAAACACCATTGACGATCAATCCGAAGACAGCCACGATGATCGCCTGGTTGAAGGCGATCTCCACGGGATAGACAATTCGTTTAATGCTTTCCCACGCCATAATCAGCGCAAAAATTGCAAGCAGAATTGCCCCGGTAAAACCACCCAGCGCATTGACCTTTCCGGTTCCGAATGTGTATCGGTGGTCATGGGCGTAATGCCGGGCGTAAATATAGGCAAATACATTGATGCTGAGAGCGGCCGCGTGCGAGGCCATGTGCAGACCGTCGGCCAGCAAGGCCATAGAACCAAAGAGGATGCCGGTTGCGATTTCGACAACCATCATGGCCCCGGTAATGGCGATGACGATGATGGTGCGAACCTCACCCGGACGTTTTTGGTCTTGCCCGAACCCATGGCCGTGTTGCCACGAAGGATATTTATCGTGCTGCATCATCTATTTGATACAAAGCGGTTGATGAAAGTCAATTGCTTTTTTAACTTAATCAACAAAAAAGGGGGATAAGAAATGTATAAGGTAGAGACTGGAAAAATAGGTCATCTGTCTGTAACAGGATGTAACAGATACTCAGGAAAAGAGATGAGAAAAAATAAAGATGAAATATTTCGGTTCAAAAAGAAATTGAAATAGATAAGAAGTTATGCTTGTATTTTCCTTAAAACGGTTTTCACTTAACCTTATTCATCCTCCATCCTTTGAGAAAATTTCTTCAACTTCTTCTACAATTAAAGGTTTATAAAAGTCATTACCCACAAACTCAACCTTTCGGTTTCCATTTGCAAAATCGATCTCCATTGAACAATCGAATTTCCGGGATGCTGCTTTGACGATCATTGCTAAAACTTCAATATTTGTGTCTTCTAATCTAATAGGAATTTTATTTGACATTTGTCTCCCAACACTCCTATTTTTTTTCAACATGCACCTACCGGCTGTCATGATGTTCATTTTTTTTGTTTCTGGTACTTCTGGAGGATGCATTTGCAAGAGACATGCCACGTTGTTCCACCAATGGTTATCCTTTGTATCTATTTACTCTTTTTAGCCTCTCTTTTGGGAAGAACCGTTTTTGGATGACAGCATAACTTACTGTATCTAATAGATTTGCTAAATGTTTATTTTTTTTCTGAAAAATGTTTTCCAGGATAAAAAGATGTGTTTATTGTGGTGAAGTTGTATATAATATCGGGGTTGAAACGCGGGGCATGGGATAGGAATTTTGAACTTAGATAGGAACTATTTGGTATTTAAAGAAAAAACTTCCGCCAAATTATTGACATGCAAATTTAAAATAATGACGTCCATTTTTCGTCATTTTGTCATAAACATGTATAGCGATAGCAAAGCCTATGCGAACTTATCGCAGCATAAAACCTCAATTGAGGTTTTACTTCTCGGTAAATCTTATGTCGAGACTGACGGGCTGTAGACCGATTCCTATTATGGCCTATTGGAGCCTTTGATATCTTCAACACGTTCAATTGTTCCAATCCGTATGTCAACTTTCTCAAAATCATCAAACGATATTGATTGATGTGTTATGTGGCCTTGCTTGTGAGAGCAATCACGTTTTTAGTGCCCACGGGGTCTGTATTTTTGAAACATTCAGAGGTTTTTTTGAACGGTCATAAAAAAAGGATAACACATTCGTGTTATCCTTGATGTTTAATGTTCAGGATTTTTAACCACAATCACCTGACGTTGCACAGGCTGAACATCCTTCTTCAAACTCTATTGCACAATCAAATTGAAATCCAGATCTCGTAAAATCGACTTTAATCGGCTCTGCTTCTTTCATAAACTCTTTATCAACAATGAATTTAAAACCGTCTATATCGAAAACATCGTCTGTATCTTTTGGCTCATCCAGATCCATGGCAAGAGATGGGAGGCCACATCCCCCTGCGTTTAAAAAAATTCGAATGGGTGAGACTTCTTTATCTTTGAAATATTCAGCAATTTTTTCTGTAGCTGATTTTGTAACTTCAAGCATAATATTCTCCTTATTATTAAAAACATCTGTATGACTGAATAATTTTAGAACTGATCTAAAATAGTTACAGTTATTTGATCTGTCAATATAGGTATGGGTTGTAAAAAACTAAACCATACTGATCCATTGATAATGATAAAAGCCAGATGCAAGTGTCTTTTAGGGTAATATGGATGTGTTATTTTTGAGGGTGTTTCTTATGCCTGTCTAATCAGTATTTTATCTTACAAGATTAGGGAGGGCAACTCATACATCCCTTGACAGTTCAATTTTCGTGATATGATATTACAACCAACTGAACCGACCTTAGACTTCCAGAGATATAGCAGCTATCGAAACCTTCGGCTAAGCGATTCATGAAACGGATTGTCCGGCTTTATGAGCAAGAGCCGCCTGACAGAAGAGACAAACGGCTTTGTTATGCTTTTTTTATGTTTGCTTGCCATTCGATAAGCCCTTCAATATGGGCTTTTGTTGCTTCTACCAAAAGGGATTGAATCTTTTCCGCCTTGGGACCACTTAGTTTGAAGACTCTGAAAAATGCACTCTCCAACAATGACTTTTCAATATCTATGGCAATCATTAAGGCTTGTTTTAAATCCGTCTTAGACTTTTTTACTTTATCAATTTGACTTTCTATGTAATCGATAGCTGTTATAGTGGATTGTGTTGTAAATCTTGTTTGTTCAAATGAAACTTTTTCATTATTCATCTGGCCATGAAGTTCGTTGATCCATTTCGCATGAAGACGTTCTTCTTTTCCATAAGCCATCCAGGTATTCCTTGATGAAGGTAAAATGGCAGCAAAAGTTTCATACAAGGCAGCTATTGACAATTCATATTTCTGAAGGAGCTGTATAAGTTCGTCTATTTGTGCTTTAAGCATAACCACCATCATTCGCATAACGTCAAGGTCACTTGCGCCGCAACAAAACTTGCCCTTCAGGCTGCAGAAGTTCTCGACGTCAAGTGACCCGCCTGGTTCGGCGATTTACAGAAGAAAAATTGTCTTGAGATCGTTGAGTTTTACATCTTACGGTTTATGATGGCTTTAACATCTTCCGGTGACCCTTCAAACAAAATTCTCAAGTTATAATTTCATCAAAATCAAAAATCGATGCCTGCATGCTTTTGACACCCGCAAGCGCTCTTTTACTAAGGTTCATATATACTCTAAGATCGCGTTCTTTCTTTTTATATTCTCTTACATCCTCTTCTGACCAGAAGAGTAATGACTTCCGTCAGAATACGTCCACAATGCTTGGGCTCTTTGTTTTTTCAAGGGGCACTAATGGTAAGCAGAACATAGGGTCGGACCCATCAGTCACATTTGTGATGTTCAGTTCGCTGTCAAGTGCGATCTCTATTTGTCTGCCGCTATTGGCGCATTCTGCCTGAATAGTAAAAGCCAATTCTTTTTTTTGTAATTTCCCATACACGAAGGGAGCCGCAAAAGCGTCAGCGGCTCAGGCCGCAAAAAATTGCTCGCCGGAAGAGGCAGTCATTCTGAAACCCGTGTTCTCAAGAGATAGAGGATAAGCCCAGTTTATGCCCTTGCCATCGTCACGATAAATGAATGTTTTTAAGTTTTCAAGCTTGTTAATAATTTGATGCACCTGATCATTTTGCATTCCTAGTTCATTGGCAATCAACTCTGCTGTAATAGGGTCTTTGACAACCGCCATTTTCATAACGATAAAATGATGGACTCTACGCTCCTCTTTCGATAAACGAGCTGCATTTGCCTTGACACCCCTTTCGCCCTTCTTTCTCGCTTTATCTGAAAGCAGCGGCGGTATTCGCATCATAAAACCGCGAAACCCCATGTATAATTTATGTTTCAGATCATTTTTCATGAATTTACCACCTTATGTTATTAGTTCATCAAACATTTTTATGCCGGCAATGAAAATGAGTCGATTTTATAAAATTATTCTTATTTAATATGCTTAGAAATATTCACATAAAATTTGAATATAACAAAAATGTAATTCTTTCAACTTTATGTTTAAATTTAATGGTTATGCCGATTCGACATAATTTTAAAATTGAGAAATTGAACTATAAAATATTCAATACAAACAGTCACTTTTCAAAACGTAAAATGTTTTTCCCAAGAGTAAGCTTCGCAGATTTTTATTTATGGGCAAATCCCCATGAAAATGACAGTCCGAATATTTCCGCTCCACCTATCCGCACCGCTGATAGAAAAGCAGAGGCCGCCCATTCATTTATGCCCGCTTTGGTCACCAGGTCGCTGTAAAATTTTGTATCGACCCGTTTTCTCTCAATTTTATTCCCAAGTTCACCATAACCGTAGCAAAGGTCATGGGGCAAACAGCATTTAAAAGTGATATCTTCCCAATTGCAGCCGGTGAATAAGCCCATTAATTCATCCGGCAAGCCCGAACATCCGTCGAACTTCCAATCCTTATAGCCCTTTTGGTCGGAATCAATACGTTTAACCAGATAATCGAGACCGAAATATCGGCACAATTCTAATGCTTCTTTTGTGCTTATTGTATCACCAATTTTTGGCAAATCCATTTTCTCCCTCCCGGTTTCTAAAACGTATTTGAAAAATGTGGTCGTGGCGCATTTGGAGTTAGTCCAAGAATTAAAATATGTCAGATTTGTGTGCTCTCCATTACTGATCTGCATTTTACTTCTTTCACAGATATCATCAAATTTTATACACCTTGCCATGGCATGAAATCCATTAAGTTGATAGATATCAAACTTGAACTGTTAATATCAATCCCAGATCGTTTTTCAGATATTCATTCCATCCCGCAATCTGCAAGGTTACCAGATTTGACCATGCTTACAATTTATGGTTCTTCTACAATTTAGTTGGAAAAGAGGGTCCAAAGACTCAAAGATCTGTTTTCTAAAGACTTTATCGGCGCCTTTAGCATTCTTTCGATTTCTGCGACGTCTTTTTTAGTCTACCCAGTGATCGGAGGTCGAAAGCTACGGAGCAAAAGCTCAAAGCTGAAAGTTAAACCAATCAAACCAACCTAACCAACCAAACGATCATAACCATATATCGACTCGACCATTTGATCCATTTTTAGTCAATACAATTTCATACGTGGTGAAGGTTAACTCCCATTTTGGCAAAAAGTATGTCGAGATCTTCCATTGCCTTTCCCTGATGCTCTTTTACCGCCTCCTGAAACCTGTACCAGTGCGTCTTTTCTTTGTCCACGCCTTCTTTCCAATAAAGCTTATCACGTAACATGGTAAACATTGAGAGCAATCCCTTTTCAGAGTCTTT